>Ga0114129_10016552_pt1 | contig 10500 bp, 10 predicted proteins | sample RhiMetdeltSRZDD1_FD_80071 | JGI IMG/M metagenome (GOLD analysis project Ga0114129, IMG submission 80071) | Populus rhizosphere microbial communities from Tennessee, USA - Rhizosphere MetaG P. deltoides SRZDD1 (version 2) (version 2) | ecosystem: Host-associated > Plants > Roots > Rhizosphere >... | reverse complement strand
TAGAATTCTCGAACGTCTTCGATCGTTGCGGATTCCAGATCCTGCATGCTGCCGATGACAGGGTGCTTGTACGGGTGAACGGTGAATGCTTGATCGAACAGAATCTCATTCAGCCGGCCGTACGGCTGGTTGTCGATGCGCATCCGCCGTTCTTCCTTCACGACTTCGCGCTCGGTGCCGAACACGTCCTTGTCGATCCGCAGCGCCGCCATCCGATCGGCTTCCAGCCACAACGCGAGCGGCAGGTACTGCGCCGGGAACGTCTCCCAGAACACCGTCTCGTCGTCGGTCGTGTAGGCGTTGCTCTGTCCGCCGACCGACGAGATCATCGACGTGTGCGCCTCGGGCTCCACGTTCTTCGATCCCTTGAACATCAGGTGCTCGAAGAGGTGCGCGAACCCGGTGCGGCCCGCCTTCTCGTTCTTCGATCCGACGTGATAGGTGAGCTGCAGGTGGACGATCGGCGTCGAGTGGTCCTCCTCGAGCACGACGGTGAGCCCGTTCGGCAGCGTGCTCATCTCGTAGAGCAGCTTCGGGGGCCGGACGGCGGCGCCGAGATCCGCCACCGCGACGATGCAGGCGAGCGACGCGGCGACGGCGCGGACCCGTGAGTGCATTTTCAAGAATTATCCCCTACCTGTTGACGAAGCGGAACCCGGCGAGCACCCAGTGCTGCGGCTGGCGATCGAGCGGATCCGCGTCGACACGCCGCTCGACGCCGGCGAACAGCTCGAGCGCGCCGGCGCGACCGTTGAGACGCACCCCTGCGTCGATCCGGCCGCCCAACTGGCGCCGTTTGCGTCCCGCGACCGACGCGTCGACCGCCACGAGCTCGCCGAAGCCGTGGGCGAACGCACCGACGACGGGGGTGAGCCGCCGCCGCACGACGAGGTCGGCGTTCCCGGTCCACGAGTAGTCCACGTACGAGTGCTGGACGATGCGGCCGATGCTGGCCTGTGCATCGACGGTCGTATCGGCGGCATCGAGGCGGCGCAGGACGCGAACGCCGAGCTCGTTCCAGGCGATGGCAAAGCGCTTGGGTCGATCGCCGAGATGCCGCGACACGTGATGGAAGATGCCGGCGAGCTCGGTCGCGCCCGCGCGCGCCGACGCCGACACTTCGAGCGTGTAGTTGCCCTGGTTCGGGTCGAACGCGCGAATCTCGTTGCCGAGGACCGCTTCGTAGTCGATCAGCACGTTCGCACGGCCGACGACGTAGTCCAGCAGATCGAGGTCGCCGCCGAAATGCGTCTGCCAGGTGAAGCGCTGATCGTCGGACTTCGACAGCGCGTCGGCCGACAGGTGAAAGTTGTAGTGCGCGAGGAACGCGGGAGCGCTGGACGCGTGCTCCGGGGACGGCAGCGGCGTCTGCGCGACCGCAGTCGCCGCGGCACAGAGGCACAAGGACACCGACGCCACCACCGAACGAAGTCGCATCTCAGTGCGGCTCTGTCTCGGCGAGCCGCGTCTCGAGCTCCTGGATTCGCGCTTCGAGCTCCGCGATGCGCTTCTTGAGGGCGGGCAGGCTGCGGAAGATCGCCGACGCCTTGAGCCAGTCGCGATTGGGGATCGCCGGATACCCCGACACGAACGCGCCGGCGTCGACGGAGTTGGGGATGCCGGTCTGCGCCGTCGCGCGCGCGCCTTTGCCGATGCGCAAGTGGCCGGCGACGCCGACCTGCCCCGCCAGCACCACGTCGGACTCGATCGTGCTGCTGCCGGCGATGCCGACCTGCGCGGCGAGCAGCGTCCGCTCGCCGATGCTGACGCCGTGGGCGATCTGCACGAGGTTGTCGATCTTGGCGCCGGCGCGAATCCGCGTCTCGCCAACCGCCGGTCGATCGATCGTCGTGTTCGCGCCGATTTCCACGTCGTCCTCGACGACGACGTCGGCGTGCTGCGGAATCTTGAGGTGCGTGCCGTCGGACTGCTGGACGAACCCGAAGCCGTCGCTGCCGACGACGGCGCCGTCCTGGACGATCACGCGGTCGCCGATGACGACGTGCTCGCGAATCGACGCGTGCGGGTGAATGACGCAGTCGGACCCGACGCGCGCCGCCGGTCCGATCACCGCGTGGGGGTGCACGATCGTGCGGGCGCCGATCGAAGCGCCGGATCCAACCACCGCGAACGGACCGATCGACACATCGGGACCGAGCGTGGCGTCGGCCGCGACGCTGCTCAGCCGGTCGACGCCCGGCGCCGGCGGCGGCGTGCGCGTGAACAGCGCGACCGCCTGCGCGAACGCCAGATACGGATTGGCGGTCCACAACACGGCGCACGGCGCGGCGGCGAGCGTGCCGTTCGCGCCGCCCGCGCCGTCGGCCAGAATCACCGCCGAGGCGCGCGTGCCGACGAGCAGGGCCTGATATCGAGGATTGGCGATGAACGTGAGGTCGCCCGACGAGGCGTGCTCGATGCCGGCGATGCGGCGGATCTCGAGATCGCCATCACCCTCGAGGCGGCAGTGTAGCCGGTCGGCGAGCTCGCGAAGTTTCAAAAAGGGGACCCGGGGAGTATCCTAACATCCTCGCCCCGACTCGAACCGTGCGGCCGCGATGGACATGTCACCTGGCGAGTTAATGTTGCGCTTGCTGCTGGCCGCCGGGCTCGGCGCAGCGATCGGCCTCGAGCGCGAGTATCGGCAGAAACCTGCGGGACTTCGGACGAACATCCTGATCGCGCTCGGGTCGGCGCTCTTCACGACGTTGTCGCAGCAGCTGGGCGGTGGAGTCTCCGCCGATCGCATCGCCGCTCAAGTCGTCACCGGCATCGGCTTCCTCGGCGGCGGCGCTATTCTGCGGAGCGGCCTGACCGTCCACGGCATGACGACGGCCGCAACGATCTGGGTCAACGCCGCGGTCGGGATGGCGGCCGGATCGGGTCATTACGCGACGGCGACGACGGCGACGGCCATCACGCTCGCGGTGCTCGCGCTGCTGCCGCCGATCGAGGGCTTCTTCGAGCGGCGCGCCGGCCTGCCGAATCAGCATCGCAACCGCGCTCAGCGCGGCTGACGGACTTTCTGGACCGGCGGCGGCATCGACGTCTTGAGCGCCGGTTTGCCGGCAGCCTCCCACGCGCCGATGATGAGCGCCGCGGTCGCGGTGATCGACTCCGCGATCCGCTGCTCGAGAATCGGTTTCACGCCGTCGAAGAATTTCTCGTAGTACTCGTCGTCGTAGGTGTCCTTGCCCGCGACTGCGCGCTTGTCGGCGTCGAGAACGGCCTGCACCAGCGCGTGGCTCGCAATGAGCACGTCGAACGCGGCGTCCCGGGGATTGGCGATCGGTCGGGGGGCCGCCGGTGTGATCGTCAGCCGATTCTGAAAACGATCGAACAACGCCGACTCGAAGCGGCTGTGCACGCCCGTTTGCTGCGTCAGCTGGCCATCGTAGTTGTTGGTCGCATGCAGCGGCTGGTGCGCGTCCTGGATGTAGTGGGCCGCCGCGGCCGCGAACAGGACCGTGTTCGCCGGGGCGAACAGCGTATCCTTCGCGAAGCCTTCCATCGCGCGGCGGAGGTTGCCGAATTCTTCGGCCTCGCGCCACGGGAGCAGCCCGTTCTTCTTCAGCGTCGCCATCCCGAATTTCTCGATGGCGGCGCCGTACTCGCGAGGCAGCGCGCGAAAGGGCGGCGGTCCGTACTCCGGCATGCCGAAGTCGACGAAATGATTCGGATCCTCGTCCCAGCCGGCGTTGCGCCATTCGTCGGGATCGACGACGCGAAGGACGAGTTGATCCCGGAAATGGTCGAAGAACGGCTTCAGCGCGGGCGGCAGCAGATCGATCGCGCGCGCCATGATGGAGCGATGCGCCGCCGTGCCCCACGCGTACGACGCGTTCGGCGAGACCAGGACCAGGACGAGCGCCAGCCGGATCGCGTTCCGCATCCGGGTATATTACTCACGGGATGGACAATCTGACGCACACGCTGTTCGGCCTCACCCTCGCGCGCACGCCGCTCGGGCGCGCGGGACGCGGCGCGACGGCGACGCTCGTGATCGCGTCGAACGTGCCGGATGTCGACATCCTCAGCACGGCGGGTGGCGGCGTGTCGTATCTCCAGTGGCATCGCGGCCCGACGCACGGTCCGTTGGGCGTCGTCGGACTGGGGTTGGCGACGGCGGCGGCGGTGTGGGCAGTCGGACGCCTATGGGATCGACGCGCCGGCCGCGACGACGTCGACGCGCGCGCCGCACCGGCGCCGGCGTTTTCGACGCTCGCGATCGTCGCCACCCTCGGGGTCCTCTTTCACGTGCTGATGGATTTTCCGACGTCGTACGGGACGCGGCTGCTGAGCCCGTTCAGCTGGCGCTGGTACGCCGCCGACGTCATGCCGATCGTCGACGTGTACTTGCTGATCGCGCTGGCGGTCGGCCTGGCGTTCGGCGAGATCTCCAGGACGTCGCGGCGGAGGGTGGCCGCCATCGTCCTGACGCTGATGGCGGCCAACTACGGGCTCCGCGTCGTCGCGCATCGACAGGCGCTGGCGCTCGCGCCGCGGCTGTTCGGCCCGCTGCCGCCGCCGTGCAATCCGCAACCGCGGCGATCGATCGTCGACGCGTGGCCGCGCGACGGCGAAAGCGACGTATCTGCGGGCACGACGTGCCTCGTGGAAATCGCGGCGATGCCGACGTTTCTCTCGCCGTTTCGCTGGCGCGTCATCGCGGACCTGTCGAACGGGTTCGAGCTGCACGACCTGGACGTGCTCGACGCGCGATTTCGCCGCGACGCGACCAACGGCGACGTCTTCTGGCGGCGATCCGCGCGCTACCCGAAGCAGTGGATGGCCGCGACCCTTACTGCCGCAGCGACGCGGACGGGAGGCGTATTCCTCGGCTTCTCACGTTTCCCCGCCGTGCGGACCTTCACCGATCCCGGCGGCGTGACGACGGTGCGGTGGAACGACGTCCGGTTCGTCGCCGGCGTGTGGCCCGGCGACGTCCAGCGGCGGGCGGATCTCTTCTCGGCCCTCGTCCGCGTCGGTCCCGACGGCCGCGTGATCGAGGAGCGCCTCGGACGCTGATGCCGCGGCTCGGCGCGCACGTGTCGGTGGCGGGCGGGCTGCCGCGCGCGGTCGAGCGCGCGATCGCCCATGGCTGCGAGGCGTTTCAGATCTTCGCGAAGAACGCGAACCAGTGGAAGGGCCGCGTCGTGCCGCGCGAGGAAGTCCGCGAGTTTCGCGCGCGCGTGAGGGCCGCGCGCCTCGCGCCGGTCGTGTCGCACGCCAGCTACCTGATCAACCTCGCGGCGACGAGCCCGCCGCTCCGCCGGCAATCGATCGACGCGATGGGCGACGAGCTCGATCGGGCCGAAGCCCTCGGCCTGCTCGGCGTCGTCCTGCACCCGGGATGCTATACGTCGGGCAGCGAGGCGGAGGGACTGCAGCTGGTCGCCGACGCGCTCGTCGATCTGCTGCGCGAGCGGCGGCGCGGCCGGACGATGGTGCTGCTCGAGCAGACGGCCGGCCAGGGGACCGCGCTTGGCGCGACGTTCGAGCAGCTGGCGTCGATGATCGCGAAGATGAACGATCATCCCCGCGTCGGCGTCTGCCTCGACACGTGCCATCTGCTCGCCGCCGGCTACGACCTGTGCTCACCCGAGGGCTACGCGGAGACGTTCAAGCAGTTCGGGCGTCTGGTGGGATTCGATCGGTTGAAAGTGATCCACGTGAACGACTCGAAGAAGCCGCTGGGCAGCCGCGTCGACCGCCACGAGCACATCGGTCAGGGCTGCCTCGGGCTCGAGCCGTTCCGGCGGCTTGTCAACGATCGGCGGCTGCGCGCGCTGCCGATGCTGCTCGAGACGCCGAAGGAAGAGCGGACGAAAGGGCCGTTGGAAGTCGATCGGTTCGATGCGCGGAATCTGCAGACGCTGCGGGGATTGATCGCACGCTGACGCCCCAGCCCTCCCCGGCCTCCCCGGCTTCCCCGGCCTCCCTGCCCTCCCCGGCCTCCTCGGCCTCCCTGCCCTCCCCGGCCTCCCTGCCCTCCCGGCCCTTCAGGTTCGCGGCTCCGCGAACACCTCCGCCTCGAACCGCCACAGCGTGGCGCCGTGCTTCCACGCGTCGCGGGGCAGGCCGGCTTTGTGGCAGGTGTGGGCGAGAAACGTCTCGCGATCCCATTTCCATTCGGTCGCGACCTGAGGCAGCAGCAGTCCGCGGTGCCATCCCATCTCGACGACGAGACCGTGGCGGCCGATCTCGATGTCGTCGGGCCCGGCGATCGGCTCGCGCGGTCCCAGCACCGAGACCTCGATGTCGATGCTGGCGATCTCGGCGGCGGTCACCGCCGGAAAGCGCGGATCGGTGCTGCACGCGGCCACCGCGCAGCGCGCGACGACGCGCCCGAGCGGCTCGTCGCCGTCGAGATGGCCGATGCAGCCGCGGAGCTCGGTGTGGTTGTGAATCGTCACGAACGCGGTGCCGGCGCGATCGAACAGATCGCCGGACGGGACCGGCGGCGGCGCCGCCCGCGTGACGTGAGCGACGATGGCGTCGCGCGCGAGCTTGAGCAGCGCCCGTCGATCTTCGTCAGCGATCATCAGTGGCCAGTCTTCGTGTCCTTCGTTCCCTTCGCGTCCTTCGTGCCCACGAAGTTCCCGAACGCGGCCGCCAGATACCCGACGACCGCGGACTTGTCCCCGGAGACATCGCCCGAATCCGCGTAGTGCAGGACGACCGAGTCGCGCGCGCCGAGCGCCTGCGCGGCGCGCATCACGGCCACGGTCGGCCCGCCGCCGCACGCGTGCTCCGGACGCACGTCGAGCGCGTGCTGCAGGCCGTCCGGATCGAAACGCTCGACTTGATCGATCACGACGCGATCGAGCCGCGCGGCCGTGTGCGCATCCTGATAGTGCGAGAGATCCGTGCTCGCGATGAGCAGCGCGCGGCGGCCCGCGAGAACGGCGGCAAGCGCCTCGCCCAGCGAGCGCGCCGTGTTGGCCGTCTGGTAGCCGACGACGAGCGGCACGATCTTCGCGTCCGGCGCGAGGCGCTGGACGAACGGCAGCTGCATCTCGAGCGAGTGCTCGCGCGCGTGCGCGGCCTGGCGCTCGTGCACGATTGGAGTCGCCGCCATGATCGCGCGCGCGCACGGCTCGTCGATCGCCGCGACGCCGAACGGCGTCTCGAAGCCCCCATGCGGCAGGATCGCGACACCCTCGAACCCGACGAAATGCGACGGCCCGACGATCACGGCGACCTCGAACCGCCGATCGCGCAGCAGGCGGTAGGCGTGCGCCGCGACCGGTCCGGAGTAGACGAGCCCCGCGTGCGGCGCGACGAGCGCGACGAGATCGCCGGCCACGTCGCGCGTCGCGCCGCGCAGATGCCGATCGACGGCGGCGGCCAGCGTGCGCGCCGTCCCCGGATACCAACTGCCCGCGACGGCGGCCGGGCGGTTCACCTCTTCATTGTAGAATTTTGCATGCCCGGCGCGTTCACGCGCGATCAGGTGTCCGCCATCGCGGCCCTCGCGCATCTCGAGCTGAACGACGAGGAATTGGACCTGTTCGCACGGCAGCTCGGCGACGTCCTCGCCTACGCCGAAGAGGTCCAGCGCGTCGACACGGCTGGCGTCCCGCCGACGACCGACGTCGCCGCGCGCCGCCCCGCGGACCGCGACGACGTGGTCGGCCCCTGCCTCGACCGCGCCGACGCGCTCGCCAACGCGCCCGATCCGTCGCCCGACGGCGCGTTCTTCCGCGTGCCGCGAGTGATGGGATGAGCGAGCCGGCCACGATTCGCGACGTGCGCGACCGCGTGCGGACCGGCGAGGCATCGGCGGTCGACGTGTGCCGCCGCGCGCTCGACCGGATTGCGGCCGCGGACGGCACGCTTCACGCGTTCCACACCGTCACTGCGGAGCGCGCGCTCGACCGCGCGCGCGCGATCGATCGCGAGCGATCGCGATGGAAAGATGCGCCGCTCGCGGGCGTCCCCGTCGCGCTCAAGGACAACCTGCTCACGCGCGGCGTGCCGACGACCGCGGCGTCGCGGATGCTCGAATCCTACCTGCCGCCGTACGACGCGACTTCTGTCGAGCGCCTCGAGCGCGCCGGCGCGGTCGTCGTCGGCAAGACCAACTGCGACGAGTTCGCGATGGGATCGTCGACCGAGAACTCGGCGTTCGGCCCGACGCGCAATCCCTGGGCGCACGATCGCATCCCGGGTGGATCGAGCGGCGGATCGGCCGCTGCGGTCGCGGCGCGGATGACGCCGCTCGCGCTCGGGTCCGATACCGGCGGATCGATCCGCCAGCCGTCCGCCCTCTGCGGCGTTGTCGGCCTCAAGCCGACCTACGGACGCGTGTCGCGCTACGGCCTGATCGCGTTCGCGTCGTCGCTCGACCAAATCGGACCGCTGACGCTGACGGTCGCCGACGCCGCGATCGCGCTCGGCGTGATCGCGGGCGCCGATCCCGCCGATGCGACGAGCGCGCCCGAGCCCGTGCCCGATTACAGTGCCGCGCTGACCGGCGACATCCGCGGCGCGCGGATCGGCGTGCCGCGGCGCTTCGTCGAGGAGGGCGTCGACGCGGACGTCCTCCGCGCGTTTCGAACGGCGCTCGACGCGCTCGCCGGCCGCGGCGCGACGCTGATCGACGTCGACCTGCCGCACGCGCCGCACGCGATCGCCGTCTACTACCTGATTGCGACGGCGGAGGCGAGCTCCAACCTCGCGCGGTACGACGGCGTCCGCTACGGCTTCCGCGCGAGCGCCGACGGGCTGCGCGCGACCTACGCCCGGACACGGGCGCGCGGCTTCGGCGCCGAGGTCAAGCGGCGCATCATGCTCGGCACCTACGTCCTGAGCGCCGGCTACTACGACGCCTACTACCTGAAGGCGCAGCAGGTGCGGACGCTCATCCTCCGCGACTACGACGCGGCGTTCGAGCGCGTCGACCTGGTCGCCATGCCCACCAGCCCCACTCCCGCCTTCAGACTGGGGGAACGGGTGGCCGATCCGCTCCAGATGTATCTGGCCGATATCTTTACTGTGAGCGCGAATCTGGCCGGTCTGCCGGCCATCAGCGTGCCGTGCGGCTTCACCGCCGGCAAGCTGCCGGTCGGGCTGCAGCTGACGGGCCGGCGCTTCGACGAGGCGACCGTGCTGCGCGTCGCCGACGCGTACGAGCGAGAGACGACCTGGTGGCGCGAGGAGCCGCCGCGTGCCTGAGCCCGCCTGGGCGTCGGCAACCGACGAAGAGCTGCTGCAGTTTCGGATGTGCGATCTCGGGGTGTCGATCGAGGGCACCGATGTCGAGCCGCGCATCGCGCAGCTCGGCGCCGAGCTCGACGCGCGCGGCCTGAAGTTCCGGCCGCACTTCTGGCTCTCCGACGAGTGGTTCACGCCGGACGGCGTCCCCGGAATCGCCATCCCCTACTACCTGGCGCATCCGCGGCTCGCGAAGCTCGAGCTCGCGCAGATGCTCGAGGTCGAAGGGGGCGATCCGGAGTCGTGTCTACGCATTCTGCGCCACGAAGCGGGCCACGCGATCGACAACGCCTACCAGCTGCGCCGGCGTCCGACGCGCCGCCGCACGTTCGGCACGCCCGCGACGCCGTACCCGGAGTACTACACGCCGAAGCCGTACAGCAAAAGCTTCGTCCACCACCTCGATCACTGGTACGCGCAAAGCCATCCCGACGAGGACTTCGCCGAAACGTTCGCGGTGTGGCTCGATCCGCAGTCGCTGTGGACGACGCGCTACGCCGGCTGGCCGGTGCAGCGCAAGCTCGAATACATGGACCGGCTGATGCGCGAGCTGGCGCGGCGGCGGCCCGAGGTGACGTCGAAGCGGCGGGTCGATCCGGTGTCGCGCCTGCGCAAGACGCTCGCCGAGCACTACCGGAAGAAGCGCGAGCACTACGGCCTCGATCATCCCGATTTCTACGACAGCGACCTGCGGAACCTCTTCTCCGACGCGCCGGAGTACGCGAAGAACCTGGCCGCGGCGCGCTTCGTACGGCGGATCCGGAAGGAGTCGCGCGCGACCGTCGCCAGCTTCACTGACAGCTACCAGTACACGATCGATCAGCTGCTCGAGAAGATCATCGTTCGCTGCCGCGAGCTGAACCTTCGGCTGAGCGAATCGGAAGCCGAGAGCCGCGTCGACTTCCTCGTCTTCCTCACCGTGCAGACGATGAACTACCTGCACAGCGGACGGCACCGGGTGGCGCTGTGAGAATCCTGGCGCTCGTCCACCGCCATCTGATACCGCCCGAGAAGATCGAAGAAGGGACCGACATCACCGCGGCGCCGTGGCGGACGGAGTACGACGTCATCACGACGCTTCGGACGATGAGCCACGAAGTGCAGCCGCTCGGCGTCCACGACGACCTCGGCGCCATTCGCCGCACCGTCGAGGAGTGGAAGCCGCACATCGCGTTCAATCTCCTCGAGGGCTTCGACGACGTGACGATCTTCGATCAGAACGTGGTCAGCCACCTGGAGCTGCTGAAGCTCTCCTACACCGGGTGCAATCCGCGCGGACTG
>Ga0114129_10016550_pt1 | contig 10500 bp, 5 predicted proteins | sample RhiMetdeltSRZDD1_FD_80071 | JGI IMG/M metagenome (GOLD analysis project Ga0114129, IMG submission 80071) | Populus rhizosphere microbial communities from Tennessee, USA - Rhizosphere MetaG P. deltoides SRZDD1 (version 2) (version 2) | ecosystem: Host-associated > Plants > Roots > Rhizosphere >... | reverse complement strand
GGTAACTGAGATGTTTGTCTTCGATTGAAAACCTTCCGCGTTTGTAACAACCAATTCGGCATTACCTACAGGTAGATCGCTCGGCAAGACTGCGTTTATTTCCAACGGAGATATGTAAAGCAACTGAGCCGTGCGGCCATTCACTGTCACAGTCGTTCCTTCAACATTGAATGCCACGTTCTGCGGTTGCAGCGTTTTGAAGGCCAGAGCGGTCCCGGTGATACTCACTATGCTGTCAGCGGCAAGATTCGTGATTGTTGACGGTTCGTTACCCTTCGAAGCGCCGTTCATGACGGATAAGGCGCCAAAAGCTGGACGTGCGGGCAGAGTAGCTCGATAGATTTCACTGTTGTTAGCGAGATCGTTGTCTGCGACCGGCCCCGAGAGAATACGCGGAAAGTTAAACACCGTGGTGCTGCCATCGAAGTTCAACGACGAAACAACTTCCGCTGTCGCAGTTGCTGGCGCATTTGTAATCTGCGTTATCTCTCCTGTCGGAACGTCAAGTAGATATAGTTCCACTCCACCGTCTGCATTCTTCAGCACCTTCCGCCTCGTCGCGAAAGTGATTCGCTTTCCGTCTCCGCTTATCGATGGAGCGAGTGAAACATCTGAAGTTCGTGGGCCAAGATGCGTAAGTTGTTGGACGCGCGATGTGGGAATGTCGTACATGAACAATTCCTGATCATGGTCCGCTACGTCAGCTGAGTAAACCACACGCGTTCCATTGCTACTGACGCAGCGACCCGTCCCGAGTTTAAGTGCCTGAACCTGGGAGGTAAGTACGCGTGTTTGATTTGTCGTGCGATCATGAACCATTAAATCCCCGTGCCGATCGTCTTTGTCAGATCGTCGCACAAAAAAGATATGTGAAGCATTAGCGCTCATGTGCGGCTCGCTGTATTCGCCGTCCGCTTCTGCGGTTAGGGGAGTGATCCGGCGTGTGGTTGTATCAAGGACGTAGATCGTCGCCTGTTCCGTAAATGATTCTGTAAAGGAACGATTCGACGAGAAAGTGACCCATCGTCCGTCGCCCGAGATCGAAGGCTGAAAACTTCCATCGTTCAGACGCGTCAAGTCGCTTCCAGGCGTCGTGCGGGTTAGTTGCTGGAGACCTGAACCATCGTAAAAGAATATTTCTGAGTTGCGGTCAGGATTATTGGCGACCAGGTCTTCGAATGATGCGAAAACCATTTGCCGGCCATCGCTCGATAATCCCGGTGTGACAGCTCTCGATCGTGCGATCTCATCAAACTGAAAAGGCGACGACGCTAAGTGACCGCGTAAAGCATGGAATGACGACGTGGTGCCAGACAGTGCAAGATCCGCCGTGGATTCAAATGCGACTGTCGCACCGTCATCACTCAAAAAAGGGTTAAGGTTAAGGGATTGATCCGGCGTATTAGTTAGGCGCTGGACGGCAGAATCAGATTTGGTTCTCAGCGCACAAAGCGACAAACCAAAGAACGCGATCAGCAACAGGAGAGAAAGAGTTTTGAGCCGAAGCATGTGAGGTTGCTCCTTGAGTATCGTAATGAATTAGTGGGTGGCCGCATTCTACACCTGCAACTGGAAAACTCAAGACAAACTTTCGTCGTCGCCAGTAGAGTTTCTCTAGTGTATAGCTTTGTCCAAGGTAAAGAACAACTGTCCAATTTCTGGATAAACGCTGACATTACCATCGCGCCATCCGTCGACCGAAACCACCCGCTGCTTAAACTGCGGCGGGTGGTTTTTATTTTTCGATGTTTGCGTTGAAAATAGCCACTTGCACACTATTCCGGCGTTCGCCAAAGGAGTTCTGTTTTGAAAATCCTCATTAGTGGTTCGCATGGGCTTGTTGGCCGGGCCTTGATCAAGGAGCTTTCGTCGAAAGGGCATGATATTGCGCGGCTAATACGCGAGGCCCCCTCGTCGTCAGCCGATGTCGAGTGGCATCCTGAGCGGGGAATGATTGATGCTGAAAAGATCGGCGGCTTCGAAGTGATTCTTCATCTCGCGGGTGAAAGCATAGTCAAAGGACAATGGACGGAAGAGAAAAAACGGAGGATCCGAGAGAGCCGAGTACTCGGGACTCAGTTATTGAGCAACACGCTGGCGCGATCAGTTCGGCCACCGAATGTATTTGTCTCGGCTTCTGCAATTGGCATCTACGGCAACCGCGGCGATGAAGTACTGACAGAAGACAGCCGCCCGGGTCATGATTTTCTGGCGGACGTTTGTGTTGATTGGGAGAAAGCAACAGCACCCGCAGAGGAGAAGGGGATACGAGTTGTTAAGGCTCGCTTCGGGATCATTCTCGCCAAGGAAGGCGGGGCGCTCGCAAAGATGCTGCCACCGTTTCGGATGGGAATCGGCGGTAAGGTTGGAGGTGGGCAACAATGGATGAGCTGGATTGCGCTTGATGACGTTGTTAGCGCACTGAGGCTTGCTATGGACCAAAAAACTATTTCAGGTCCAGTTAATTTCGTTGCTCCCAATCCAGTAACAAACGCAAGCTTCACCAAAAGTTTGGGAAGGACCCTCGGCCGGCCCACTTTCCTGCCCGTCCCTGCATTTGGCGCGCGACTAGCGTTTGGAGAAATGGCTGATGCGCTGCTGCTCACAAGTCAGCGAGTCGAACCGAAGCGCTTGAATGAAAGTGGATTCCGCTTCGCGTATCCGAAACTTCAAGACGCGCTTACTCATATCTTGCATGGGCGCTTAAGCAAAATCATTGTCACATGAAAGTTTAGGAGTTGAGTATGCTCTCGGCGATTTCGTTTTCGACTTAGGGCTTCGCTATGAGCGTACTTTAGAGAAAGTACCTTCGGTCACCGCTTCGCGGCTGGATTCCAATTTCCGCCCACAATTAGAAGTGGAGGTTGGTCTTACGCAGGGCCGTCGCCTAATCCATTCAAAACCTCGAACACTTCCAGCGCGTACTTGACGTTTCCAAATGGCGCCGAAACTTGGACGCCCTGAATTATGTCGCGAACCTCCAGCAATGATTCGCGCGCGATCTTCAAGCCCTCGTCGCGGCCAGCTTCCTTGCTCACAGCAGAAGCGACACGCATTCGCTCCATAATTGATGGAGTCACGCGCACTCCTGGTACTTCGTTGTGAAGAAACTCAGCGTTGCGGTAAGAAACGAGCGGCCAGATTCCGGCAACGATCGGAATTCGCACATGCTCGATCCTTTTCAAAAACTCGCGCAGTTGATCTGTATCGAAGACAGGTTGCGTGATTGCATACTCGGCACCTGCCTCGACCTTCCATTCGAACCGTTTGATTTCCTCATCGAGGTTGATCGCGCCAGGGTTCACACCAACACCGATACAGAAGGCCGTCGGTTGACCGATCGGGTTATTCCCTAAATCCAATCCGTGATTGAGCTTGTTGACCATATTAGTCAATCCGATCGAGTCGATATCGAAAACCGCTGTTGCGTCTGGATACGGTCCCATCTTGGGTGGGTCGCCCGTGATCACCAAAATATTTCGCAGGCCCAGAGCTGCCGCCCCTAGTAGATCTGACATCATTCCCAGGAGGTTCCTGTCACGACAGCAATAATGAAGAACCGACTCGATTCCGATCTGCTGCTCAACCAAGACAGCTGTAGCCATCGCACTCATGCGAGACTGAGCTCTCGCACCATCGGGAATGTTTACTCCGTCGACTCCTGCATCCTTTAACAAACGGATTGAATCGAGAGTCTTCTGCGCGTCAACGCCTTTCGGAGGAAGAACCTCGACAGAAGTAACAAACTCGCCGAGCGCGATTTTGCGACCCCATTTTGAACGTTCCTCCGGTGGAACGACCTTGATGTCGGTAGGAGTGATCTGGTCGACCTGAGCCGGAGCGGACGTTGAACGAATCCTTTGCGCACGCGGTGATGCGGCACGCACGGCGTCTGATATCAACTTGATGTGCGAAGGAGTTGTGCCGCAACAGCCGCCGATGAACTTCGCCCCCGCCTGAATAAATCGTTTCGCAAACTTCGACATGTATTCAGGCGAGCACATGTAGAACTGTCGACCTTGAACATCGCGCGGTAAGCCGGCATTCGGTTGCGCGGCCAGCTTCTTCTTTGTCATGGCGCGCATTTTTTCCAGCGCATTGAGAATGATGGCCGGACCGACACCGCAGTTCAGCCCGATAACATCCGCTCCCCACTGGTCCAGCCTTTCGGTGAACACTTCGGGAGTAGTTCCAAACAAAGTGTTCCCGTCGGTCATAATCGTCATTTGAGCGATTATGGGAAGATCACACAGCTCTCGTATCGCCCGAATTGCCTGCCGTATCTCTGAAACATCGGAAAAAGTTTCAACGATGAAAAGGTCGACACCGCCCTCAAGCAACCCTGCAGCTTGAGCGCTGAACATCTCCTTGGCTTCGTCGAACGAAGTCGGACCATAAGGTTCGATTCGCAGGCCGAGTGGGCCGATGGCGCCTGCCACGTAAGCCCTATCCTTTGCCGCTTCGCGCGCTAGCTTGGCAGCGACCGCATTGATCTCATGGAGGTTTGCTTCTAAGCCGTACTGCTGCAGTTTGTGTGCTGTTGCGCCGAATGTGTTCGTCTCGATGACGTCAGCGCCGGCGCGAATGTACTCGCCATGAATCTCGCGGACGAGATCGGGATTGCTGAGATTCAACTCGTCGTAGCAGCGATTGATGTACACGCCCTTCGCGTAAAGCATCGTGCCCATCGCGCCATCAAAGACGTGGATGCCGTCGGATTCGAGGAGGGATTTAAAGGGTTCCATAATTAGTTGCCGATTGAATTAATTGCCGATTCCAATTACAAGGTAAGAGCAATGAGCTAAGTGTGAAACTAATTATCACTGCCGTTTGCTCTTCGCCCCTTGCTCTTGCCGCACAAAATCGGTAATCGGCAATTGGCAATCGGGCAATAACAAAAGTCCCGCGCCAAGCAGCACGGGACTTCAAAGTCTCTGAAGTTGTTCGGGTTCGATTTCCTACGTTCCCGAGCTGTTTAGCGGGTTATTTTACGTGGCCGCAAGTCGCCTTAACTCACCACGTTTTTCATCGTGCTTATACGCTGGTCGAGTCAGTTGCGTCAAGCACCGACGAGGCAGATCCACAGATTTCCATCGACTACAAGACAGGAGCAGGAGCAGTAGGCCGGAGCAGGAGAAATGCGTTGCGCCTCCGTTTGCTCGCCTGCTAGTCCTGCTCCTGCTCGCTGCCCCTGCTCCTGACCTGTGTTCGATTTTTATTGTCAGACTGACACCCGCAGTTCAGATCGACCGATGACTGTGAATCGAACAAGTACAATAAAATCAAGCATTTACAAGAAAACTTTCGCTAGGAAAAAGCAACCGCCGCAATCAAATCGCCATCTGATTGCAGGCGAGGATTACAGCTCTTTGTAATCATTCGGACCATGTGCAGCCCGACCCTTTGCACGCAGTTTTTGACCCGGATGTCCCCTAAGGCATCGCTTCACATGGAGAATGCACTGAATGAAGTTTCCCCAGTTGCGGTCTGTCAAGTTTGCGCCTTTAGCACTCATTTCTTTCTTTCTCTTCAGCAATCTAACTGGCATCTTCTTTAGTAGGGTGTTCGCGCCCGTGGTTGCGAGTTCGTCGGCGGAGACCAAGATTCCATCTGATATACCCACATCGGGTGATCCCGCTCTCGATATGATCATCTTCAGTGCTGGCGAGAGACAAGGTGTCGATCCACGATTCATCCACGCGGTCATTTGGCAAGAATCGAAGTACCAGCGGCTTGCTAAATCGCATGCCGGAGCTCAGGGGTACATGCAACTCATGCCGGCAACCGCGAAGCGCTTCGGCTGCGATGATCCAAATGACCCGGTGGAAAATATTGAAGCGGGAACAAAGTATCTGTCCTGGTTGCTGAAGCGTTTCAATGGCAACGTCGAATTAGCGCTTGCCGGGTACAACGCCGGTGAGGGCTCAGTAGACAAATACAACGGTATTCCACCGTATGACGAAACGAAGGACTACGTGCGCATTATCTCGAATCGTTACGGCAAGACCTATCATCCGATCCTGACTCCCGATGAGGCTGTTAAGGAGTTTCATCTCAGACCCGAGGTGGTTGAAGTTACTGAGGTGGCATCGGAATAGACAGGAGCAGGAGCAGCAGGAAAAGACAGGAGCAGGGGCACTACGCAGGAGCAGGATAGGTCGAGACGATCTTGCTGCTCCTGCGTGGTGCTCCTGCTCCTGTTGTTCTTCGTGTCTGCGTAATCTGTTGATGGCCTTCTTCCCTTGACAGTCTTCTTCTTCTTTTGGCTGAATGCATCCGGTCTTCCGAATCTGAGCGAGCGGTGCCAGTTCTCCCACGCTATCTGGCCCAGGTCACACAACCGCTGACGCTCATCAACATCGCAAAGGACGCCGTGTATGAGTGAAGCGATAGACGCGCCTGGTGTACATACTCTCTCGTCTGCTGACCGAGCTTTCTTTGGTCATCCAACTGGACTATCGACACTTTTTTTCACCGAGATGTGGGAGCGGTTTTCCTACTACGGGATGCGCGCAATTCTCACACTGTACATGACAAAGTCACTTGTGGAGGGTGGACTCGGATTTGACGAGAGATACGCTAGTGTTATCTACGCTACTTATGTGTCCTCTGTCTGGTATTTGCCTCTGATCGGAGGATGGCTCGCTGACAGAGTGTTTGGGGCGCGGCGGGCGGTTCTGATAGGCGGGATCATAATCGCATGCGGCCACTATTCGATGGCCATCAATTCGCAGCTCACGTTCTACTCAGGGTTAATACTCATCGCCTGTGGTACAGGCCTGTTAAAGCCGAATATCAGTGCGATGGTAGGTCAGTTGTATTCTGAAGAAGATAAGCGGCGCGATGCCGGCTTTTCCATCTTCTATATGGGAATCAATCTGGGTGCGTTTCTTTCGCCCATTGTGGTTGGATTTCTGGCGCAGTCCAGTTCCTTCAGAAATCTCATCTCTTCTCTCGGTTTCAATCCCAACTCGAGCTGGCACTGGGGATTTGGCGCAGCCGGAGTTGGTATGACACTCGGTCTCATACAGTATGTCCTCGGCGCGAAGAGACTTTCGACGGTCGGAAACAAGCCGGATGATTCAAGGGTCCAAGCGCAGTCATCGGAGGCGGTTCGCGTCGATTATGTCACTGTGATTTTGGCAATTTTTGGTGGAGTCGCCGGAGCAACCTTGGGGTTTGCATTCGGAGACGCCGGTGCTCTGTCCGCACTGTTTCCGTGCGTAGTCGGTTTTTTCGCTGGGTACCTATTAGGTACAACACGTCTACTGAACGGCGAAGAACTCAAGCGAGTGCTCGTGATTTTTATACTTTTTCTTTTCTCGATCCTTTTTTGGATGACGTACGAACAGGCAGGATCGAGTCTTACTCTCTTTGCGGATCGCCTGACACGCACGACGTTGCTAGGATGGCAATATCCTTCAAGTTGGTTCCAGTCTGTTCCCGCAATCTTCGTGATTATGCTCGCACCGGTCTTTGGCGCCATCTGGCAAAAACTCGGAGACCGACAGCCGTCGAGTCCCGGCAAGTTCACAATCGGACTGTTCTTCGCCGGTATTGCTTTTGTAGTTATCGCTTTCGCATCTACTTTGACGCAAGGTGGGCGGGTTAGTCCGATGTGGCTGGTGATCGTCTATTTTTTGCAAACAGTCGGCGAGCTGTGTTTGAGTCCTGTCGGACTTAGTACGGTTACGAAGTTGTCTCCTGCGAGAATGGTAGGACTGATGCTGGGCGTTTGGTTCCTTTCGATCTCAATAGGAAGCTACATCGCCGGCCTAACCACGAGGTTATTCGAGGGAAACGATCCTTCTGTGTTGACGCGGGCCTTCGGCATATTCGCTGGAATCACTTTGTTAGCCGCCGCCCTTCTTGCCGTACTGACACCCCTCATCAAGCGGATGACTCCGAAAGCCGCGTAAAAGTAGGACTATTAGTCGACTGTTTACCGAGTTGAAAGATAAACCTGTCATTTAGTTGAGAACGAAAATATGAGTCGAGTCAAAGTGATCCTGCTTGGAGGTATCCTCCTGGCGATTTTTTCATCTTCCTCACGAGCACAAACCAAGTTACTAACCATCGATGACATCTACGATCCCGTGAAGCGTGTGAACTTCAACGGCACCACCCCGAGTGTGCGTTGGCTTAAAGACGGCAAACATTATCTCCTAAGCAATGAAGCTTCACGCCGAGACGTGCCACGAATTCAGAAGGTTGATGCGGCGACAGGAGAAGCGGTCGCATTCTTCGATTCGGCAAAGATGCAAGCAGCGTTTGCAGCTCTTCCAGGAATCAGCAGCGACGATGCGCGTCAATTGGCAAATCGCGGTTCGTATCACATGAACCCTGCAGAGACCGCCATCCTTATTAACTGGGCCAACGATCTGTTCTATTACGAACTGGGTTCAGATCGCGCTGTTCGTTTGACGAGCAATCCCGATGAAGAAGTCGGCGAAGAGTTCAGTCCCGATGGGCGGATGGTGAGCTTCGTACGCGGAAACAATCTTTACGTAGAAGATCTCAGCATGCAGCGCCGTGAGCGCGCACTGACGACCGACGGCAGCACCAAAATCCTTAATGGCAGACTCGATTGGGTCTACCAGGAGGAGATTTACGGTCGAGGAAATTTCGGCGCGTATTGGTGGAGCCCTGACTCCTCAATGATCGCGTACCTTCGAATTGATGAAAGCCCGGTGCCTGAATTCACCGTTGTTGATCATATTCCTTACGATCAACGCATTGAGGAAACCCCGTATCCTAAGGCTGGTGACCCCAATCCAATTGTGAAACTTGGTGTCGTCAACGCGGTTGGAGGAGGGACGCGCTGGATCGACACCTTCAAGTATCAACCGGAAGATTTTCTGATCTCTCGGGTTGACTGGTCCCGAGACAGTAAGAGGGTTGTGTTTCAAGCGCAGAATCGGGAACAAACTTTCCTCGATCTCGATGCTGCCGATGCGCGTGACGGAAAATCCGTAACGCTTTTCCGTGAGACGTCGAAAGCCTGGGTTGGAATAAACGACAATCCGCATTGGCTCAGCGATGGTTCCTTCCTCTGGCAGAGTGAACGAAGTGGCTGGAATCATTTTTATCATTATTCGGCTGACGGAAAACTCCTGGGTCAAGTGACTGATGGAAAGTGGGAAGTATCAGCACTTGAAGGACTCGATACTGAAAACGGGTTGGTTTATTTCACGGGCACGCGCGATAGTCACATCGCTCAGCAGTTGTACCGTGTGAAGGTAGACGGAACTGGACTGACACGTCTCACTCCTGCGGAGGGCTCCCATCGAATCCAGATGAGTCCTATGGAGAATTACTTCCTCGACTTCTGGAGTGACGTAAACACACCTACGCAAACCCGACTTTACGACTCTTCGGGCAAGTTAGTGCGAGCGATTAATGAGAATCCAGTTGCGCTGAAAGACTACAAGTTAGGTGCGACGACATTGCTTCAGGTCAAAACCAGAGATGGGTTTCCCATGGAAGCAATGATGATCAAGCCGCCTGATTTCGATGCGTCGAAGAAATACCCAGTGATGGTCTTCACTTATGGAGGACCACATGCACCGCAAGTGCGAAATAGCTGGGGTCAGCTAACGTACATGTGGCATCAATTGTTGGCGCAGAAGGGTTACATCATTTGGATTTGCGACAATCGAACCGCCAGTGGCAAAGGACTCGAGTCGACGTGGGAAGTCTACAAAAACTTTGGTGAGCTGGAGCTGAGAGATATTGAAGACGGGCTGTCGTGGCTGAAAGGGCAGCCCTATGTCGATGGGGGAAGGATTGGAATATGGGGTTGGAGTTACGGCGGCTTCATGACGAGCTATGCTCTGACGCACAGCCAATCATTCAAGATCGGAATCGCGGGCGGGACTGTCACTGATTGGCGTAATTACGACAGCATCTACACTGAGCGTTACATGCGTACGCCGCAAAACAATCCCGACGGGTACAAGAAGAGCGGCCCAGTGTTCGCAGCGAAGGATTTACACGGCAAACTGCTTTTGATTCATGGTGCGATTGACGACAACGTGCACATGCAAAACACAATTCAGTTTGTGTATGAGCTTCAGAAAGCAGGGAAGCAGTTTCAGTTGATGGTCTATCCTAAGTCGCGTCACGGTGTCTCGGATCCGCTGTTGTTGAAGCACATGCGGCAGATGATGACGGATTTTATTGTCGCGAATCTATAGGGAGCGTCAGCTGCGGGGGAATGAGGTCAGTACCATTGCTGTAGCGGGTGGGTGCGCAGCCACAATTCAAGGTCAGCAAAATTGCAGGTTGGGAGGGGTAGAGTGCCGACGCTCGAGATTGATCACACTGAAGATTGAGTCCCACCAATCAAGCGGAGAAAGATTTCAGGTTGGGAAGGGCGGCTTGCCCCCGCTCAACTGAGAGTTGATTCAACGTTAAATAATATGCACCTGGAGCGGGGGCAAGCCACCCTTCCCAACCTGCAATTTTGCTGAGCTTGAAATGTCCACTTAATCTTGAATG
>Ga0114129_10016547_pt1 | contig 10502 bp, 4 predicted proteins | sample RhiMetdeltSRZDD1_FD_80071 | JGI IMG/M metagenome (GOLD analysis project Ga0114129, IMG submission 80071) | Populus rhizosphere microbial communities from Tennessee, USA - Rhizosphere MetaG P. deltoides SRZDD1 (version 2) (version 2) | ecosystem: Host-associated > Plants > Roots > Rhizosphere >... | reverse complement strand
TACCCCTCGAAGTGGCGCAGCACGAAGATCTCCGCCCATCGCGGCTGCAGAGTGGCCAGCGCACGTCGGAGCTGGCGGCGCATCTCCTCGCGCCGCGGGCTCTCGTCGACGATGGCCAGGCTCGGCTCCGCGTCCTCGATGGGCATCGACTCGCGCCGCGTCCGGAGGACGTCGAGGGCGGTGTTGACAGCCGCGCGGTAGAGGTAGCTCCCGAGGTGATCGACACCCGCCGCCGCCACGTCCCGCCGGAGCAGGCGCAGGAAGACCGTCTGTAGGACGTCTTCGGCGTCGCTCAGGCTGCCCGTCACGCGGTAGGCGGCGCGGAAGACCCGTCCCTGGTGTTCCAGGAAGATCCGTTCGAGATCGGCGGGCGGTGTCGCCCGACCTGCGGCAAGCTCGGCTGGCAGCGCGGCCTCCTTGTGCATGTCCCGTCAGTGATGAGACGGGCCTCGGAGCCGGCGATTAACGGCCAGTCCTATCTTCATCCAATTCCGGGCCGAAGGTGCCTTCGGCGTCAACGATTGCGACGCCACAAGAGGCGGAGAGGCCACATAACGAGAGACTAAGTGTAACTAAGCCGATTACACAACTGGTTCCGGAACCAGTTGTGGCTACTTCGTCGTCTTCTTCATGTCCGCCAGGACGGCGAACGGATTGTTGAACACGGGCTTGGGCGGACGCGCCGGCCGTTCGGGTGGGCGCGGGGCCGGTCTGCGAGGAGGAGGCGCTGCCGGCTTCTTGTCACCGGCGGCAGGGGCGGTGTTGGCCGTGGTGGCGGTGGCGGCTGGCCGCGGAGGCGCGGGCTTCCCTCCCGCACGCTCGGGCGGCTTCCCGGCGGGCTTCGCCGGCCGCGGCTTCTCGGGACGCTTCTCCGGACGTTTCTCCGCCCGCTTCTCCCGCGGCGGCCGCCGGGGCTGCGCCGGCTTCTTCATCGTGAGGGCGATCTGGCTCTTGTCGAGGTTCACCTCGAGCACGCGCACGCTCACGCGCATGCCGGGATGCGCCACCTCGCGCGGGTCCTTCACGAACTTGTCGGAGAGCTGCGAGATGTGCACGAGCCCGTCCTGGTGGACACCGATGTCGACGAAAGCGCCGAAGTTGGTGACGTTCGTGACGATGCCGGGGCACTCCATGCCCGCCTTGAGATCCGAGAGCTGGTGCACGTCGTCGCGGTACTGGAAGGGAACGAACTCCTCGCGCGGGTCGCGGCCGGGTTTCTCCAGCTCCTTGACGACGTCGTCGAAGGTGAACGGCCCGAGCTCTTCCTTGAGGGCGGCGTCCTGTCGCACCAAACCGACGCCGTCGCCGACGAGATCCTCCACGCCCTTGCCCAGACGCTCGGCCAGACGCTCGAGGATGCCGTAGCGCTCGGGATGCACGCCGGTGTTGTCGAGGGGGCTCGCGCCGCCGGGGATCCGCAGGAAGCCGGCCGCCTGCTCGTACGCCTTCTTGCTGAAGCGCGGCACGAACAGCAGCTCCGACCGCGAGCGGAAGAGACCCTTCACGCCGCGGTACTCCACCACCGACTTCGCCATCGAGGGGCCGATGCCCGACACGTGCGCGAGCAGGTGGTACGAGGCGGTGTTGAGGTTGACGCCGACCTGGTTCACGCAGGAGTCGACCACGTGCTCGAGGCTGCGCTTCAAGGCGGTGGCGGAGACGTCGTGCTGATACTGCCCGACGCCGATGCTCTTGGGCTCGATCTTCACGAGCTCCGCCAGCGGGTCCTGCAGCCGGCGGGCGATGGAGACGGCGCCGCGGACGGTGATGTCGAGATCGGGGAACTCCTCGCGGGCGGCCTCGCTCGCGCTGTAGACCGACGCCCCCGACTCGTTCACCATCACGACCGGCGTCTTGTGCCCGAGCTCCTTCACCGCCGCCCGCAGGAACGTCTCCGTTTCGCGCCCGGCGGTGCCGTTCCCCACCGCGATGGCCTTCATCTCGACCTTGCCCAGCACCTCGCCGAGGAGCGCCTTCGCGCGCTTCTGCGCCTCTTCGTTGTGAAGATGGATGACCTCGCTCGCGATGTACTTGCCGGACTCGTCGACGATCGCCAGCTTGCAGCCGGTGCGCAATCCGGGGTCGACGCCGAGCACGGCCTTGGCCCCGAAGGGAGAGGCGAGCAGGAGCTGGCGCACGTTCTCGCCGAAGACCTGGATGGCGACACCGTCGGCGATCTCCTTCAGCTCACGGTGCACCTCGTTCTCGATGCTGGGCAGGACGTGGCCCTTCAGCGCGAGGCGCGCCGCCCTCTGCAGCACGGGCGCGCCCGGCGAGTCGGGCACGGTGCACGCCGCCGCCTCGAACGCGGCGACGAGCGCGGCCTCCTGCGCCTCGTCGGGGGCGACGCTGACGGACAGCTCCTCCTCCATCCAGCCGCGGCGCAACGCGAGATAGCGATGGGAGCTCTCCGACTTCCGCAGCGTGGCGACCGGCTCGTGGAACTCGAAGTATTTTTCGTACTTGCTGTTCGGCTTCGCCTTGTCGGCCTTCTTCGTGCGGACATGGCCCTTGGCGAAGGCGGTCTCGCGCACGAGCTGGCGCAGCTCCGCCACCTCCGCGAGCCGTTCGGTGAGGATGTCCTGCGCACCCTGGATGACCGCGGGAACGTCGGGTAATCCCTTCTCCTCGTTGCGGAACGTGAAGGACCACAGATCGAGGGTCTGTCCTTCCTGCGGCGTCTCCGTGCCGTGGCCGCAGTTCCAGATCCAGTCGGCCAGGCCTTGCAGGCCCGCCTCCTTGGCGAGCGCGGCCTTCGTCTTCCGCTTCTGCTTGTAGGGAAGATACAAGTCCTCGAGCACGTCGAAGTCGAACGTGCCGAGGATCTGGTCGCGCAGCTCCGGAGTCAGCTTCTTCTGCCGCTCGATCTCGCCGACGATGAACTGCTGCCGCTGGAGGATCCCGTCCCAGCGCTCCTTGGCGTCGATGACGCGCTGGATCGCCACCTCGTCGAGGTTGCCGGTCTGCTCCTTGCGATAGCGGGCGATGAACGGCACGGTGCCGCCCTCGCCGGACAGACGCAGCGTGGCCGAGGCTCCCGTGAGAGGGATCTGCGGGTGGAGCTTCTGGAACCAGGACTCGAACGTGGCGCTCAGCGGACAGTCTCCGTCGACAAAGAAGTGCCTATCGTATCCCAGGAGTCCGGCCAGCGGCGTAGTAACCTTCATTTTCGCCATGGACCCGGACCCCCTGCTGGAGCGCCTCGACACGCCCGTTCTCGGCCTGAACGTGGCCTTTCACTGGCCGCTGCCCGAGGCGTTCAGGGGGGAATACGACCGCCTGCGGGCGCGGCTGCAAGCACTCGACCCCGGGGTGTACGTGTACCCGTTCGAACAGACGCACGTGACGGTGGCCACGATCGTCAGCTTCAAGCGCCACGAGCGGCCCGATTCCGACGAGGAGCGGCGCATCTTATCTTTAGTGCCGCCGCTGGCGAGCCGGCTCGACACGATCGCCGCCGGCATCGACGCCTTCACCATCGACGTCGGCGCCCCCGTGCTCGTGCCCAGTGCCGCCTTCCTGTCGATCACGAACCCGACGGGCGAGGTCGCCACGATCCGGCAACGACTGCGGGACGACGCGGCCCTCGAGGCCGAGCTGCAGATCCCACGCGCGATCCACTCCACGATCCTCCGTTTCCGGCGCGCCCCCGCCGATCCACCCTCGTTCGCCAGCGCCTTTTCTGAAATGGCGCAGTCCGTGCGTTTCGGAACGGCACGAGTGGAAGAGCTGCTCGTCACCACCGAGACACGGGCATATATGATGGCGGGACGAATAGTGCATCAGACCCATCTCAAGATCCCCCCGCACAGGTGATCGGAACTGACCCGATGGAACGGGCTGACAAGGTCCGAAAGAACCTCCATCTGCTTTAGTGCCGGCCATTTATAAAAAAAGCGCCCTTCGAGGGGACAAAGCGGGCAACGCTCCCTTGCTTTTTGCGGGACCGGTCCTTAGCTTCTCAGCAGTCTGTTTAGCCGTGATTGTGTCGGTCGAGTACTGCTGGTGCGCAGCGGGCGTGCTGGGCCACCGAAAGGAGAGGCGAGAATGAGGCGGGTTTCGATAAAGAGGATCAGCGGCGGGGTGATGGCCGTTTTGGGGGTCTTGGGGAGCGCGAGGCTGGCCACAGCCGCCGCGGCGTTGCCCCCGGGATTCGCCGCGACGCAGGTCGCGGCCGGCATGACGAACGTCACCGCGATGACGATCGCGCCCGACGGGCGCGTCTTCGTCTCGCAACAGGGTGGCCAGCTCCGACTCATCAAGAACGGTGTGCTCCAGGCGGCGCCGGCCATGACACTGACCGTCGATTCCACCAACGAGCGGGGCCTGCTCGGCACCGCGTTCGATCCCGGCTTTCCCGCGCAGCCGTACATCTACATCTACTACACGGTGCCCAACCCGAACCCGAATCCGAGCATCCCGAACCAGGGCGCGGCCAACCGCGTCAGCCGGTTCACCGTCGTGGGCGACACGGTGAACCCCGCCTCGGAACAGCTGGTCCTGCAGCTGCCGCCGCTCGGCACCGCTCCCATCCACAACTCCGGCGCCGTTCACTTCGCCGGAGATGGGACGCTGTTCGTCACCGTCGGCGACAACTTCAACTCGCCGAACTCGCAGAACACGATGTCGCTGATGGGCAAGCTGCTCCGCATCAACAAGGACGGCTCGATCCCCGCCAACAACCCGTTCGTGGGGAACGCGGCGTACCGACCGGAGATCTACGCCCTGGGCCTGCGCAACCCGTATACGTTCGCGATCCAGCAGAGCAGCGGACGCATCCTCGTCAACGACGTCGGTGACAAGCTGTACGACGAGATCAACGACATCGTCCCCGGCGGGAACTACGGCTGGGCGGACACGGAAGGGCCGCACGACGATCCGCGTTACCTCCAGCCCTACGTGGCGCTGCCGTGGTCGCCGCAGGTATGCACGGTCATCGGCGCCGACTTCTACGATCCGGCCACGCCCACGTTCCCCGCGGAGTTCCACGGGAAGTACCTCTACTCCGACCTCTGCGCCGCCTACATCAAGGTGCTGGACCCGGCCACTGGCCAGAGCACCACGTTCTCGACGGGCGGCCTCGCGACTCCCGTCGACCTCGACGTGGCGGCCAACGGTGACGTCTACTACCTGAGCCGCGGCAGCGGCGTCGGCACCGGCCAGGTGTGGAAGATCTCCGTCTCGAACGGCAGCCCGAGCATCGCCGCCGGCCCCGCCAGTCAGAAGGTCACGATCGGCGATACCGCCACCTTCAGCTGTTCGGCGAACGGCTTCCAGCCGCTCTCGTTCTCGTGGTACCACAACGGCAACCTCGTTCAGGGTCCGACGGACGAGGCGGACGCCAGCAGCTCGTACTCGTTCGTGGTCTCCGCGGGCGACGACGGTGCCAACATCGTCTGCCGCGTCACCAACTACCTGGGGGCCGTGAACAGCGCGCCCGCGGTACTGACGGCGACCACGAACCAGGCGCCGAACGCGTTCATCCTGACCCCGTCCGAGGGCTCCACCTACCGCGGCGGAGAGACGCTGTTCTTCTCCGGCGACGCCAGTGACCCCGAGACGGGCACGCTGCCGGCCAGCGCCTTCAGCTGGGAAATCCTCTTCGATCACGATACGCACAGCCATCCGGGCACGATCGTGAACGGGGCGAAGAGCGGCTCCTACCTCATCCCGACGGTGGGCGAGCAGTCGCCGAACGTGAAGTACCGCGTCATCCTGCGCGTCACCGATCCGGACGGGCTGGTACGCACCCTCGAGCGCGACGTGCTGCCGCACCTGACGACGCTCACGATCGCCAGCGCTCCCGGCGGCCGGGAGATCAAGCTCGACGGCCAGCCGAAGACGGCGCCGCTCACCGTCTCCGCCGTGGCCGGCATGACGCGCCAGGTCGACGTACAGACGTGGCAGCACCTCGGCGAGGGCGGACCGACCTCCGAGGCGTCGACCACGTGGTTCACGTTCCAGAACTGGTCGGACGGCGGCGCGCGGGCACACACCCTCACGATACCGGACGACGCGTCCACGTTGACCGCCAACTTCAACACGCTGCTGAACCCCGCGTGCATCGAGTTCCCGCAGCTCAACCGGTTCCTGAACACGCCGTTCGCGAACCAGACGGGCGTGTTCTCGATGGAGTTCGACGCCACACCGCTGGCCAACACGTCGCCGTTCATCAACGTCACCATCGGCTTCTCGGACGGGCCGCGCGGCGGCCTGCCCGGACAGGCGGGGGCGATCATCTTCAACAACGCGAACCGTATCCAGGGCCGGGGCTTCACCGGCGGTGAGCCGTCGAACACCCTGGCCCCGGCGTACACGATCGGCCAGACGTATCACTTCCGTCTGGAGGTCGACCTCAACACGCACATGTACGACGCCTACTACACGGCCCCCGGCCAGCCCGAGGCGCTGCTGAAGTCCGGCCTGCGGTTCCGCGCCGAGCACCTGTTCATCACGCAGCTCAACAACTGGGGCGTCTTCAACAACGTGATCGCCGCGGATCCCTCGGCCACGGTGAGGGTCTGCAACTTCAAGCTCAACTGCTCGAACGCGAAGAACACGCCGCCGTCGATCAACGGGCTGTCTGTGGATACGCCGACGCTCTGGTCGCCGAACCACGAGATGCGCGACGTGACGGTGAGCTACACCGCGACCGACCAGTGCGGGACAGTGACGACGTCGCTCGTCGTCAGCAGCGACGAGCCGCAGGGTGACAACGCCCCCGACTGGGAGATCGTGGACAACCATCACGTCCGCCTGCGCGCCGAACGCAAGGGCAACGGCGACGGGCGTACGTACACGATCACGGTGGTCGCCGTCGACGGCGCCGGTCTGGCCTCGTCGAGCACGATTACTGTTCTCGTGCCGCACGACCAGGGTCAGTAGGAAAACCTGACGGTCCGGCCCGCCTCCGGCGACCCCGGAGGCGGGCTTTTTCTTTTTAGTCAACGTTTTACGGCTTGCATCTAAACGCGCCGGTGCCTAGAATGCCCGCTCATTCCTATTCGCCGCTTGCTTGCTGACGCGCTCCTAAGTGGGATCTTTCGAAGAGGAGGGGTCACGTGAAAGTGAACAGGATCGGTGGTCGCACGGCCGTCACGCGAGCGCTGCTCGCCGGCGTGCTCTGCATGGCAGGCTGGGTCCCGGCATCGGCAGCGGCGCTGCCTCCCGGGTTCGCGGAGACGCAAGTGGCGGCCGGGATGACGAACGTCACGGCGATGTCGATCGCCCCCGACGGGCGCATCTTCGTCTCACAACAAACCGGTCAGCTGCGCCTGATCAAGGCCGGCGTCCTCCAGGTCGCACCGGCATTGACGCTCACCGTCGACGCCACGAACGAGCGAGGCCTGCTGGGCACCGCGTTCGACCCCAACTTCCCCGCCAGCCCGTACATCTACATCTACTACACGATCCCGAACCCCTCCCCGGATCCGACCGTGCCCAACAAGGGGGCGCACAACCGGATCAGCCGCTTCACCGTCGTCGGCGACACGGTGGACGCGACGAGCGAGGTCGCGGTCCTCGACCTGCCCGAGCTGGGCACCGCGCCCATTCACAACGCGGGCGCGATGCACTTCGCCCCGGACGGCACGTTGTTCATCTCCGTCGGTGAGAACTTCAACGCGCCGAACTCGCAGAACACCGCCGTCCCGCTGGGCAAGCTGCTCCGCATCAACAAGGACGGCACGATCCCCGCGGACAACCCGTTCGTCGGCCAGGCCGGCTATCACCCGGCGATCTACGCCCTCGGCCTGCGCAACCCGTTCACGTTCGACATCAGCCCGGGCACCGGCCGCATCTTCGTCAACGACGTCGGCGACAAGCTCTACGACGAGATCAACGACATCGTGGCGGGCGGCAATTACGGCTGGGCGGACACGGAAGGGCCGCACAACGACCCGCGCTACCTGCAGCCGTACGTCGCGTTGCCGTGGTCCGCGCAGGTCTGCACCGTCATCGGCGCCGCGTTCTACGAGCCGGCCACGCCCACGTTCCCGGTCGAGTACCACGGCAAGTACTTCTACTCGGACCTTTGCGCGGCGTACATCAAGGTCCTCGACCCCGCGACCGGGCAGAGCACGAGCTTCCTGACCGGCGCGCCCACCCAGATGGTCGACTTGGACGTGGCACCCAACGGCGACCTGTACTACTTGAGCCGCGGCAGCGGCGCCGGCGCCGGCCAGCTCTGGAAGATCTCGCCCTCGAACGGCAGCCCGAGCATCGCCATGGGTCCGTCCAGCCAGAAGGTGACGATCGGCGACACCGCCACCTTCGTCTGCCAGGCGAACGGCTTCCAGCCGCTGACGATCGAGTGGTACCTGAACGGCAACCTGGTGCAGGGCCCGGACAACGTCCCCGAGGGCCGCAGCACGTACTCGCTCGTGGTCTCGCCCGGTGACAACGGCGCCACTGTGCGCTGCCGCGCGACGAACTACCTCGGCTTCGCCGACAGCGCCGACGCCATCCTGACCGCGACGACGAACCTGGCGCCGAGCGCGTTCATCCTCACGCCGCCGGAGGGCTCGACGTACCGCGGGGGCGACACGCTCGCCTTCTCCGGCGACGCCTCGGATCCCGAGACGGGCGCGCTGCCCGCGAGCGCTTTCTCCTGGGAGGTCTTGTTCGACCACGACACACACAGCCATCCGGGCACGATCGTGAACGGCGCGACGAGCGGCACGTATCTCATCCCGACGGTCGGTGAGCAGTCACCCAACGTCAAGTATCGGATCATCCTGCGCGTCACCGATCCCGATGGGCTCGTCCGCACGGTGGAGCGCAACGTCCTGCCGCAGCTTTCGTCGCTCACCGTCGCCAGCTCACCCACCGGCCGCGACGTCAAGCTCGACGGCCAGCCGAAGGTGGCACCGATCACCGTCTCCGCGGTGGCCGGCATGACGCGCACCGTCGATGTGCAGGCCTGGCAGCACCTGAGCGAAGGCGGCCCGACGTCGCAGGCTTCGACCGTCTGGTATCAGTTCCAGAACTGGTCGGACGGCGGCGCCCGGGCGCACAGCGTGACGGTGCCGGACGCGCCGGCCACGGTCACCGCCAACTTCGACACCTTGAACAGCCCGGAGTGCATCGACTTCCCGGTGCTTTCGCGGTTCCTCAACACGCCGTTCCCGAACCAGACCGGGCAGTTCTCGATCGAGTTCGACGCCACGCCGATCGCCAACACCTCGGCCGTCATCAACACGACCATCGGCTTCTCCGACGGGCCGCGCGGCGGCCTGCCCGGACAGGCGGGCGCGATCATCTTCAACACGGCCGGCAAGATCCAGGGGCGGGGCTTCACCGGCGGCGAGCCCGCCAACACCGTCGCACCGTCCTACACGGTGGGCCAGACGTATCACTTCCGGCTCGAGGTCGACATCACGAATCACCGCTACGACGCGTACTACACCGCGCCCGGTCAGCCCGAAGCGCTGCTGATGGCCGGCCTGCGGTTCCGCGCCGAGCACATGTTCATCACTCAGCTCAACAACTGGGGCGCCTTCGTCTCGGCGATCACGACACCGGTGGCGGATCCCAGCGCCACCGTGCGCGTCTGCCGCTACAGCGTGAACTGCGCGAACGGCAAGAACACGCCGCCCGTCGTCACCGCGCCGCCCAACGTCATCGTCCGCACCGGCGCGGGTGCCGTCTCCTGCAACAAGCTCGTGACCGACGCCGAGCTCGGAACGGCCACGGTAACGGACCACTGCAAGTTCGGCCTGTCCGGCATCACCCGCAGCGGCGTTCCCGCCGGCAACATCTTCCCGGTGGGCACCACCACGATCAGCTACTCCGCCACCGACGGCGCCGGGCTGACGACGGTGGCCACGCAGACGGTCACCGTCATCGACGACACGAAGCCGACGCTCAGCGGGGTCTCCGCGGTGCCGAACGTCCTGTGGCCGCCCGATCATCGCCTGGTCACGGTGAAGATCAACTACACGGCGGCGGACAACTGCGGCCCGGTGCAGACCGTCCTCAGCGTCAAGAGCGACCAGCCGCTCGGTGTGTTCCGGCCCGACTGGATCGTCGTAGACAACCACACCGTGAAGCTGCGGGCGGAACGCAGCGTGCTGCCCGCGCTCTTCGGCAAGGGCCGCACGTACACGATCACCATCGATGCCGTCGACAACGCCGGCAACGTGACGACACAGACGGTGACGGTGAAGGTGCCGGCCTGGCTGCACACCCACACGGGCAGCAGCTGCCGCAACAAGGAGCACTGCTACGACAAGACCGGCGACTAACCGACGCTGACGTTCTCCCGCCCGCCTCCGGAGGATCGGAGGCGGGCGTTTTCATTTCAGGGAGCAGGGATCCCGTCAGGGCCCGATGCCCATGTCGAGGGCGCCGCCGGGGAGGCCCGGCATCAGCGTGGCGCCGCCGGCGCGACCGGGCGCGGGCGGAGCGAGCAGCGGCTCGATCCCGGCCACGAGGACGACGGCGGTGAGGCGGGAGTCGACGGGGAACGTGCTCGAGACGGCCACGCGATCGCCCGCCTTCAG
>Ga0114129_10016545_pt1 | contig 10502 bp, 9 predicted proteins | sample RhiMetdeltSRZDD1_FD_80071 | JGI IMG/M metagenome (GOLD analysis project Ga0114129, IMG submission 80071) | Populus rhizosphere microbial communities from Tennessee, USA - Rhizosphere MetaG P. deltoides SRZDD1 (version 2) (version 2) | ecosystem: Host-associated > Plants > Roots > Rhizosphere >... | reverse complement strand
CTTACGGAAAGACTCGAACACCCCAAGGCGGGGACACTGCAGTTTGTTGGCGCTCCAGTCAACTATGAAAATTTTACCAGGGAAAGATCTAACCCACCGCCGCTGTTGGGAGAGCATAGCGGCAAAATTCTCAGCGAGCTAGGACTTCGCGACGAGGCGATTAGGGATCTTGAGTCGCGAGGGATCATTCGGACGGCGTCGTAACTGGCTTTCCGCGAACAAGGCACGCCACGCCGCAGATTTCGGCTAGGGCTTATCGATGAAACGAAACGTTGTCTTCCTTACACTCGTACTCTGCTTGTCTATGGCGGCTCTGTCCAGCCGGGCGTGGGCACAAGCATTAAAAGCAACGCCTGAGATCTTCAAGCGGTTTTCCGAACACGTGGTTAAGATAGAAGTCATCGAAACCGGATCTTTCGCGAAAGCTTCGATTGGAACAGGATTCTTTGCCAGCGGGCGCGGCCATCTTGTCACTAACTACCATGTCATATCCAAGGTGATTCACGCTCCTGACCGATATCGGATCGAGGTTACCGATCCATTGGGGCAATCGACTCAGGCCAAAGTCTTGGGCGTTGACGTCGTATACGACCTGGCTGTCCTCCGGACCGATCGCCATCCCAAAGGATTTTTGGCTTTGGAAGCGAAGCCGATCGAACAGGGGACCCGGCTTTACTCCCTCGGTCATCCGCGAGATCTTGGCCTGACCATTGTCGAAGGAACTTACAACGGGCTTTTGCGCCATACGCTCTATCCCAAAGTTCATTTCACCGGCTCGCTCAATCCTGGCATGAGCGGCGGTCCGACTCTGACGCATGCCGGCACGGTTATCGGCGTCAACGTTGCGACCGAAGGCGAGCAGATCAGCTTTCTGGTTCCCGCCGAGCGGGTGCTAGCGTTGCTTGAAAAGACGGTTAGATTCGAAAGCCGACCGGTGAATGGCTTTCTCGCCGAGGTCGGCCGGCAGATTCATGCCAATCAGGAGCGCTATCTGTCCGGCATGTTTTCGGCGACAACGCCGAGCATTGACCTCGGTCCCTATACCCTGCCCACCAAGCCGGCGGATTTTTTCCGCTGCTGGGCCGACGCGGTGCGGCGCAAAGAACTTCCCTATGTTGCCGTTACGCACGACTGTTCCACGGACGATTACGTCTTCGTTTCGAGCGAGCAATCGTCCGGAATCGTCCGGTTTTATCACCAGTTGTTGTCGACGGCGGAGCTGTATCCGCTGCAGTTTTTCACGTTGTACTCCGGTCAGGTCCAGGTCGGTAATACGGCTGTGTTTGGAAATGAAGAAGAGGTGACGCCATTTCGCTGTCAGACGCGCAACGTACAAACCCCGACAGGAAAGCTCAAGGCCGTGCTGTGTGCCCGGCAATACGTGAAACTGCCCGGTCTTTATGATGCGGTGTTCAGGGCGGCGACTCTCGGCGCGAGAAACGTGGGATTAGTAACGACGTTGAGTCTTTCCGGCGTCAGCTTCGAAAATATCGAGGGGCTTAGCCGGCGCTACATGGAGACCATCAAATGGCGCCGTTAGGCTATGTCGAGGTTCTTGACTCGAAAGGCAACGTCACGGAACGGGTTCGTGTTGATTCCTTTCCGATCCACGTGGGCCGCGCGTACAGCAATCACGTTGTCATCAACGATCCCTATGTTTGCCCGGTGCATCTCGCCATCGAACGTGATGAGCACGAGCAGTTGATTGTCCGGGACCTAAATAGCGTCAACGGACTCAGTAGCGGCATCAATGGCGACCGCGTTCCGGTTTTGGAACTCTACTCGGGTACACAATTTCGAATTGGTCACACGCTTCTGCGTTTTTGTAGCGTCGACCATCCGCCGGCGCCCACACTCATCGACCGAGAGCGAAAGGAATCGTGGGTGGCGTCTTCCTACGCAGCGTTCATCGCCGGGCTGATTATTTTATTGCTGCTTTGCCTCGATTCATTTCTCAGTAGCATTGAGAGAGTGACCGCGGCTAGAGTCGTTAGCGAACCATTGATGACCTTGGCGATGCTGATCGGTTGGGCCGGCTTATGGGCGCTGGCGAGCCGGATCGTCGTGACCCGCTTTTATTTCGCGCAGCATGTCACCTTTGCCTGCGGCGCCCTCTTCGGATTTCTTGGCCTCGGTACGTTGTCTGAGTGGCTCGAATTTTTCTTTCCCGTTATACCGGCGCTGTGGATCGCTGGATTTTTAGGTTCGGGACTTATCCTAGCGGCACTGGTTTATGGTCATCTCGGTTGGGCGTCGACAATGCGAAGGCGCTCACGCCTATGGGCGTCGCTCCTGGTGAGCGGGGCGGCGATTGGGCTGAGCCTCATCATTGATTTTGCAAATCGCAGCAAGTTTTCAAACGTCATGGAGTATACCGGCATCGTAAAACCCATCGATGCCGCATGGCTTCCGTCAACCTCTGTCAATCAATTCATCGAAAACACCGGGAAACTCAAAAAGGAGCTGGACCTGCTCGCGCAAAAAGCCAGGGCGACGCAGCCCTAGCATTGCGTTGAGATCGAAACCGCGGCGCGCGGTTTGACTTGGGCGGAGTCGCTGGCTAGTGTACCGAAGTTTCCATCGTTCAAAGTTCCAAGTTCAAACGTTCAAAGACGAACAAGAGGCGGTTTATGATCTATGACGTTGAGATCAACTCGGCAGCGCACTATCCGGCCGCCGATGTGCCAGGCCTGATCGTTCTGGCCGAACAGGTAGGATTCGGCGCCTTTTGGAAAGGTGAATCCAATAGTACCGACCCGATGGTCATGCTCTCGGCGGTTGCGAGCCGGACGAAAACGATCCAGCTCGGCACGGCGATCTATCATATTTACGGTCGCAGCCCGGTCACGCTGGGGATTCAGTCGGCAACGTTGCAAGACCTTTCCGGTGGGCGCTTGCTGTTGGGACTGGGTGTAGCGAACAAGGCCATCGCCGGTTGGCATAGCGGTGTGTTCGATCGGCCGTTGAAGCGCGCGCGCGAGTATATTGAGATCGTCCGCAAAGTCGCCGCTGGCGAGCGAGTCGAGTACGAAGGCGAGATCTATCAAACCGGCAAGCGTTTCCAGCTCTCTTGGAAACCGAGCTATCCAAACCTGCCGGTTTATCTCGCGGGTTTAGGGCCGCAGATGACGAAACTCGCCGGCCAGATTTCCGACGGGGTGTTCATTAACATGGCGACACCTGCAAAGGTAAAGGAAATCGCCGCCCGAGTGCGCCAAGGCGCGACCGAGGCGGGACGCGATCCCAGTAAGATCGAGATCATCGCCAAGTCGCGTGTGTCGTTAAATCCGGACAAGAATCTTGCCCGCGCAAAGCTGCGTCAGGTGCTGACGTTTTATAATATCGCAGATCACTACAGCGACATGCTGCGTGGCATGGGCTTCGAGAAAGAAGTGAATGCCATACACCAAGCGTTTCAACAGGGAGGCTTCAAAGCGGCGATGGGTGCGCTTACCGACGAGTACATGGACAAACTGCCAGTCGTGCCCGCGAGTGATATTCAAGAGATCAAAGAAAAAATGAAAGCGTTCGAAGAAGCGGGTACGACCCGGATGGTGATTCCCTATGTCCCGGTAACCGAGCCGGTGGTCGAAGACGCGCGGCGATTTTTAGAAGCGTGGGGACGCTCATAAGCAGTTTCGAGTTCCGAGTTTCGTGTCTCGGGTTCAACGCGAAACCCGAAACCTGAGACCCGAAACTGAAAAATTGACAGGAGGGAGATTTTTCCATGTGTGACTTTGCTGCAGATGCGAAGGCCGCGGAGGAATTGATGGTGGGCCGAACCTTGAGCGTAGCGCGGGTGCGCGAGCTTAACGCCAAGGATTACTTTTATCAGATGCTGAAGGACAACCCGGAGATGCTAAAGATCTATCCGGGAATCGAGAACGACCTTCTCAAGGGAGCCATCGATTGCCATATTCACGCCTACCCGGATTTTGTTCACCGTTCGCAGGACATGATTCAGATCGCCATCGAGGCGTCGAAGTGCGGCATGCGGGCGATTGCGTTTAAGGACCATTGGAACCTGAGCGCCACGTCGGCTTATCTCGCGCAACGTCACATCGACGACATGATCGCAAGGGGCGAGCTCACCAATCGCGTCGAGGTCTATGGCGGTGCCGGAACCTGTTTGGGCATGAGGCCGGAGTATATCCGCGTGGGACTTCAGTATCCCAACTTCAAGATGATTTGGTTCCCAACGTTTACTTCTTATGGATTCTGGCGCGGCGCCGGTCATCCGGAACATGAAGGTGTGCGTCTCTGCAGTGAGGACGGCAAAGTCCTACCGGAAGTGAAAACGATCATGGAAATGGCCGCGGAGAACAAGGTCGGTATCGGCTTCGGGCACACGGATTTTCAGGAATTGTTGCCGTTGGCAAGACTCGCGAAAGAAGTCGACGTCCGGGCGACGCTCGATCATCCACTCCTGGAATTGAACAAGCTCTTGCTCGACGAAATGAAGCAGCTGCGGGATCTCGGCGTTTACGTAGGCACTTATTGCCAGCCGATGATACCGAGCTTGTATCAGCCGGTCGCGGATCCGATGGAAACCATCCGCACTATCAAAGAAATCGGTCCGGACCGCTGCATTATCGGCAGCGATTTCGGTCAGGTGCTGCACATGGATGCCGTCGACGGAATGCGCGTTTTCATTCGCGCGCTATTGGGATTCGGCATCAGGCCGGAAGAAATCAAGCTGATGTTGCAGGATAATCCGGCGAAGCTCATGTGGTTGGCTGAGACGCGCTAGAGACGTAATGCGACGGCCGGCGAGATCGGGAATGGCCTTCCAAGTTGGTTGTCGCGCTGGCGCTTGGGTTTACGATGTGTTTCTCGCAATTTAGGTCCGAGGTTGACAGCTTGACGCTCACCACCGCAAGCGGCGAGTGGTAATGCTTCCCGACTAAGGTCTAGTTCCGAAAAACAGGCGTAGGCTGTGGGTAGACACTCGACACGGGCAGCTTAAAAAAAATTGCTTAAGTTGCTCGAATCTGCTAATTATTCATAGATTTCTGCTTGGAGGCGCGATGAGAGGCAGGATTTTAATCGTATTTTTGGCTACCATTTTCTTTTTTGCAGTTCGAGTGGCACCAGTTGCCGCCGAACTCTTTGTCGATGCCTATTTCGGTGCGGCCTTTACTCAGGATGGAAAATTCGACAATGGTCCCGCGGTTTCCGCAACGACCAAATTCGATACCGTGGTTTCCGGAGGCGCACGCCTCGGTTACTTTTTCGACGCCGTGCCCTTTATTGGCTTTGCCATTGACGCATCGCACTACCAGCCGGATGGCAAATTCGGCGGTGGCGGGAGTGGATTTGACTTCGACGCACGGGTGACCGGTCTGTCATTCGATTTAATGGGACGTTTGCCTCTGCTAGCGTCCAACGATTTTCCAAACGGGCAGCTTCAGCCCTATTTGACAATCGGTCCGGGAATTTATTTCAGCCGACTAAAAATAACTCCTACACCATTTTTTGGTAACAAGGATTCAGACTCTAGTGGCGGGGTCAAGATCGGGGCGGGCGCGACTTTCATGGTCACTCGAAACATCGGTGTGTTCGGCGAATATCGGTTTTCTCATTTTACGGCGGAACTCCTGGGTTTCGAGATGGGTGTCAACACTCACCGAGTCCAATTGGGCGCTAGCTTTCGTTTCTAAAATCTAACCGGGCAAAGCTCCAACAACTGCTGGGGGTTTGATCAAACTTCCACGTGCCGCGGTTCATTTTGTTCAACACAGCTAACGACTGCTTCGGTTGCCATGATCGGCAGTTTCTTTTCATAGTTTAAAATGCCATCCAAAGGCTTTTGCTGACGCTGAGTTATTTTCAATTACTCTCTTTACGCGAAGTAAAGCTTCTGGCTCTGCGCAACAACTTCACGGCAGAGCAGCGCTGACAGCCTGGGAGTATCTGTCTTACGGGATAGCTCGGCTGCACGGCCTTTGTTCAGGGCAGCCCACGGGAGCGCAAAAATTGAGCAGAAAGACAAGCAAGCAACGCAAGGCTCGCCTGGCGAAATCCCCGTTGTTTCAGAGATTTAGCTAACTTACGTGGTTCGTGCGAAGTCGGCGCATGTTTTGCGTTACTGACGCAGGAGAGCGTCGAGTTAAGACAGGAGGAAATCAACCGATGGTTTCGGATCTCATTATGTACGCGTTGCTCGCCAGCATTTTTATCGTGACCGGACTGCGCGTGTTAGTTGAAAAACCGAACAAGCTTAAGGAGATTCTGGTTGCACGGAAAAGAATTAACCGAGCGAAGTGATCCCAAGGGACAAAAATTCGGTTATGTGTCTCCGCTTATCCACTGGTTCGGCAATCGCCGCCAAGACGCTGCTGCCGAAGAGAACGGCAGTGCGCTCATGCAAAACTCTTTTCCAGTCGCGACGGGCACTGCCCGGCGATTGCCAAACAGGCAAGTGACGGGGTTACTCTACGATTGTTTCAGGTAACTAAAGCTTCTTTTGAAACTGTTTAAAGAAGCCTTCTTTCTCGAGTTCCCTCAGAAATCGCGTGTCAATGAAGTCTTCGGGTTTTTTGGGCTTGGCGGCGGGCACCCGCTCTGCGACTTCGTCGATGGCATTGCGGATACCCTCTAGATTGGGGCTTGCGCTGTAGTCGGTCACTCGAATGAAACTCTGGTACGTGGCTTCGAGAATTTCCGGATCGTCAGTTTTTAGATATTTGGTGATGATCTTTTTTGTCTCTTCTTTGTGCGCGGCCGTGTAGTGAAGGGCCTCGATAAAGCCTTTTAAGAAGCTCCTTACCGCTTGGGGATTTTCACGGTTGAACCGGTCGGTGGTTTCGATCACGAGTTGCGGATATTGAATGCCTAATTCCGCAATGTCGACGATGATCGAGTAACCCTGCTTCTTCGCCGTTAAATCCAGCGGCGGCGACACCAGCGTAGCATCGATGGCGCCCGCTGCGAGAGCTTGCAGCCGGACCGGCTGCGTCCCGCCCTGAAGGATGACGATATCTTTTATAGGATCGAGTCCGAATTTCTTGCACACCAAACGGATCGCAGTGTCGGTTCCCGATCCGAGGCGGCTGATTGCCACTCGCTTTCCTTTGAGATCGGCCCATTTCGTGATTTGCTTGGACGCAACCAGGCTGTAAGGAAGCGTATTGACGGCAGCGGCGATAATGACTGTGTCGGCTCCTTGGGTACGCGAGGCAATCGTAGTCGGAGCGGAATTGATGGCAAACTTGATCTCACCTGAGCGGGCGACCTGCGCCAAGATGGAACCGGACTCGAACACTATCACGCGCGTGTCGAGACCATGCTTTTTCCAAAGTCCTGTGTCCTGGGCAACATGCGCATAGATTAAGTTAACGGCCGGACCAGCGACGCCCGCCAAGGGCAGGGCAGTGGCGTACCCCCAGCGAGGATAGGCAAGTCCGACAATCAATAAGGCTATAGAGCAAAAGAAAAACTGGCGAGGTTTGTCCACGTTGTCTCCGCTTTTGAGTTTTCGTCCGGTCCGAGAAACCGGGCATCGCCAGTTTTAGACGCGTGATGCAGCCAGTTGGTCTCAACAAGTCGAAAATTTGATTATTTCAGCGCACTAGCGGTTATCCTAAACGCCGACGAAAATCAACACTGGCTTGCGGCGGCAGAAATGAGGACGGCTCGTTGCCACAGCAACGTCCAGGGTTGGCGGGTTGGCGTCGCTGATGGTCTCGACGTTATTGCACGACCACCGCTTCGCCCCGATTGACCGCTATCTCGCGGATTTTGGCGGGCAAGTTAAATGGGGCGTCGATGTCAAATCCGTTCGGATTTTCCGGCGTGCGCGAAAAGAAAGTGACAAGCTCCTGCAGGATCGGCTTCGGCAAGGGAACGCCGAGGATTTCGGCCGAAACAAGTTGAAACCGGCCTTTGCCTTCCTGCGTGCGAAGCACACCGCGCGCCGTTACCGGCACCTGACCGGAGATGTAGCTCAGCGGGTCTAGAATTCCCGCGGAGTTTCTCTGCCGCTTGAATTCATCCATGTCCACGAAAACGCGGCCGGCCAATTGGCCGTCGCCGACAATGGCGATTTGCGGGTTGGTGAGACCCCGCGGAATTTTGTCCCTCAGGTTAAAATTGAGGTAAGAATTGACTTCGAGCTCCGACATCGGTGTTCTCTTCGAGCGAACCGGTTCCATCGACGCATTTTTGGTGATCTCCTCGATCTTTCGCTCCAAACGATCGCCTTGTTCTTTGGAGAGTTGGACCGCTCCGGTACTTGAGGTCGCTAGGCTCAGAATCATCGGTCCGAAGAGAATCCCACGTCCGTATTTCATTAGATTCATTCTATAATACGATAAAGTGTGCGTCGTGCGCCTTCAAGATCTGGGGCAGTCTTTGGACTGGATTGACGCCGTAACCTTTATTGGCCTGGAAAAAGCGCCTTGCAAAACCCGCTGCTCCATAGTTAATTGACAGTCATTCCGAGCCGAAAATCAGGAGCGATTCATGGCTGAGAATCTAAAACCCCGCAGCGCGGTTATCACCGATGGACCGGACCGCGCGCCCAGCCGCGCCATGCTCAAGGCGGCGGGCTTTTCCGACGAGGACCTGCACCGCCCTATCGTCGGTGTCGCGAATACCTGGATCGAGATCGGTCCGTGCAATTATCACTTGCGCCGGCTCGCGGCGAAAGTGAAAGAGGGCATTCGCGCCGCCGGCGGAACACCGATGGAGTTCAACACTGTGTCGATTTCCGACGGCATCAGCATGGGAGCGGAGGGGATGAAGTGCTCTTTGATCAGCCGCGAAGTGATCGCCGATTCTATCGAGTTGGTCGCGCGCGGCAATCATTTCGACGCGCTGGTTTGTCTCTCCGGTTGCGACAAGACCAATCCCGGCGTCGTCATGGCGCTAGCGCGCCTCGATATTCCCGGCCTGGCCCTCTACGGCGGATCCATTGCGCCGGGCCATTTAGGCGACAAAGACCTCACGATCCAAGACGTATTTGAAGCGGTCGGCGCTTACGGCCGCGGTCGGATCAGCGCGGAACAATTGATGGCCGTGGAAAACTCGGCTTGTCCCGGCGCGGGCGCTTGCGGCGGACAATTCACCGCCAACACGATGTCGACGGTGATGGAATTTCTTGGCATCTCGCCGATGGGCAGCAACGGTATTCCCGCCATCGCCGCCGAAAAGGATGAGGCGGCGTTCAATGCCGGCAGGCTCGTGATGGACATGCTCCGGCGCGACTTGCGGCCGTCGCAGATTCTCACCCGCAAGTCGATTGAGAACGCGATCGCGTCAGTGGCCGCCACCGGGGGTTCGACCAACGCTGTTCTGCACCTACTCGCCATTGCGCGCGAAGCTGGTGTCGCACTCACGATCGATGACTTCGATCGGATCAGCGAGCGCACTCCGCTGATCGCCGATCTCAAACCTGGCGGCCGGTTCGTCGCCAACGATCTCTACAAAGCAGGAGGGATTCAATTAGTCGCGAAGCGCTTGATCGAAGCCGGACTGGTTCATGGCGAATCGATGACTGTTCTGGGCAAGACAATTGCCGAAGCGGCGCGGATGACGAAGGAGACTCCTGGTCAACAAGTGGTGCGGCCGATGGCGAATCCACTCAAAACAACCGGAGGCTTGGTAATCTTGAAGGGCAACTTGGCGCCGGAGGGCTGTGTGGTGAAAGTTGCCGGGCATGAAAGGATGCTTCACCGAGGCCCCGCTCGTGTTTTCGATCGGGAAGAAGATGCTTTCAAAGCCGTTCAGGCGGGAAAGATCAAAGACAACGATGTCGTGGTGATTCGGTATGAGGGACCCAAGGGAGGACCGGGTATGCGCGAGATGCTCGGTGTTACTGGAGCGCTGGTCGGCGCAGGCCTGGGAGATTCGGTGGCCTTACTCACTGACGGTCGTTTCTCCGGCGCGACTCATGGGCTGATGGCTGGACATGTGGCTCCTGAAGCTGCGCATGGCGGACCGATCGCAGCCGTGCGCGAGAGCGATAGCATCGTCTTCGACATCAAAGCGCGCCGGTTGGATGTCGAAATATCGGAGCAGGAAATGAAAGCACGCTTAAGCCATTGGACGCCGCCGCAGCCGCGATACAAGAGCGGCGTCATGGCAAAGTACGCCAAGTTGGTTTCGTCAGCGTCCGAGGGCGCGGTGACACGATAACAAAACTCCGGGACTTTCACAGGTAGATATTCGTTCGCGTTCAAGCGTGGAAAATTCGAAAGAAGGAGGTGATGAGCCTCCTTTTTGTTTCTCTTTGCTTGCCGAAGCGGATGTTTGACAGCTCCCCACGCTCTTCGATACTGTTCCGACAAATTTTCGTTTGAGCTTCAATTCGCTCATTCCCGACAAAAGGAGATAGACCATGGCCCTCGATTACGTCAGTAACCAAGAGATCATTCAAGCGGCGCGCCGCAATTTGCCGCAGGATGTGTGGGATTATCTGACCGGCGGCGCAGAATCGGAAACCACGATGCGGCGCAATCGGATGGGCTTCGATTGCCTGGCGCTCAGGCCGCGGGTGCTGG
>Ga0114129_10016544_pt1 | contig 10503 bp, 10 predicted proteins | sample RhiMetdeltSRZDD1_FD_80071 | JGI IMG/M metagenome (GOLD analysis project Ga0114129, IMG submission 80071) | Populus rhizosphere microbial communities from Tennessee, USA - Rhizosphere MetaG P. deltoides SRZDD1 (version 2) (version 2) | ecosystem: Host-associated > Plants > Roots > Rhizosphere >... | reverse complement strand
GGCTGCGCGGCGCACGGGGTGCGCGCACACGTGACCATGAAGCTCGGGCAGATGCCATCGCAAAGCGGCTCCGCGCCCTGCTCCCGTGACGCTCGCCATCTTCGCTGATGGGGTCGAGAATCCGGCGAACCTCGAGCGCATCACAGATGCGGCGCGACTCCTGGGCGCGACGCGCACTCAGACGGTCAGCGGCCGCCTCATCGCCGTAGAGAACTCACGTGGCGCGCGCTCTCTGTATGGGCGCCAACCACTGAACGACGCCGCCACGATCGCGGTCGGCAATGAACGACACGGCCTTTCCGCTCATGTCTTGGAGCGCGCGGCCGAGACGATCGTCATCCCCACGATGTCGCGCACGGTGACGACGCTCAACGTGGCGTCAGCTGCGGCCGTCGCCGGCTGGTACGTCATTCACGGATCGGCGGCGCAGGCAATCGCCGCCAGGCCGGAGCACCGACGACCCGCCTTGCTCATAGTGGGTGACGACCACGTCGAGGTCGGATCGACACTTCGCTCCGCCGCTGCCTTCGGCTTTCATGACGTGCTCCTCGAGGACCGTAGCGCCGGCTGGTTCGAGGGGACCGCCGCAGTGCGACGAGAGGCACGAGCCGCGGCTCGCCGCCACAAGAATCCGCTGCGGATACATCGCGCCGATCTTCGAAGTGCCGCGCGCTTCGAGGAGATCGTTCTCGTCAGCGCGTTCGGCACGGGGCCTCCGTTGCGGCGCGAGCGGCTCATCCGCGGGCAGCGCCAGCTCGTCGTGATCGGCGCGGCGCCAAGTGAGCTCTCAACGATCGCTGTCGACCGACTGCGCGTCACCACGCTCGACCTTGTGCCCACATCGCGCGCGCCGCTGCGACTCCTCGCTTCGATCGTGTTGGCCGAGGTCGCCCGTCAGGTCGGGCGCCGGCGCCCGACGCCCGGACGCCCAGCGCCGCGGCCACCGACGTACGAGACCGCACTTGAGCTGGCATCTCCGGGCGAGACACGACTCGTTGATGCGTCCGAGCTGCTCGAGTACTGAGTCGCGGAGCGCTGGTCTCGTGCGGGTGCGACCGCTACGCTTTGGTCGGGCGAGTGGCGAAGTTGGCAGACGCGCGAGCTTTAGGAGCTCGTGCTCGAAAGAGCGTGAGGGTTCGAGTCCCTCCTCGCCCACCGATGTGGTACATCGCCGAGATCGACCGTCAGCGCGCCCGTCTCCGCAAAATGCTGCGCTCGCAGGACCCGAGCGTCCTGGTCCGGCGTCCGACCAACGGTGACTGGTCGATAGTCGAGAACGTGCGGCATCTGCTCTTCGCGGAGCAGCTGCACCTCGGCGGAGTCCTCACCGACCGAGTGGAGTGGAGCCGCGTCGGTTTGGCCGAAAGGACGGGGCCCGAGTTTGCGGCCGTTGGCACGAGGCCGACGAAGGATATCGAGAAGGTGTTCGCCGAGTGGGATGCGATCCACATTCCGATCCGCAAGGCCATGAAGTCGGCCGGTGGCGAAATCGAAAGAGCGCTCTGGCGGAACCACAGGCACCTCAGGATCCACACCGAGGTCATCGAGACGATGCTGCGGAAGTGGGCTACCTAGTACCGCTTTTCGGGAGTCCGGAGAGCGACCAACACACCAAGCGGACAGCGCCATTCATGGGTCAACAACGGGTAAACAGCCCGCAAGTGCTCGCTTGGCCCCTCGACGAAAAGCAGGACCAGCGGTGGCCTGCCGGTACCGTTTTCTCATTGTTCTTGCTATGTAGCGTCGCTATGCCTGAGCGGGTGAAGAGCCGCGTTCTGGTCGCGGATGACGATCCTTCGACGCGGGCCCTGATCGACATGGCCCTGCAGGACGCTGGATACGACTGCGTCCTCGCCGCCGACGGCAAGGCAGCACTCGAGCAAGCTCGGGCCACGCGTCCGGACCTGGTCGTCCTGGACGTCAGCATGCCGCTCATGAACGGCGACGAGGTGCATCGAGGGCTGCGGCGCGATCCGCGCACGCGCTACATCCCGGTGGTCTTCGTGACAGCCAAGCGCGCGACAGGCGAGATGGCGGCACGGCTCCGCAACGGCGCCGATGACTACATCGCGAAGCCCTTCGACATCGACGAGCTCGTGGCCCGCATCGCGTCGGCCCTGCGGCGCGCGGCGGAGCTCCGCTCCCTCAATCCACTCTCGGGCCTTCCCGGAAATCTGAGCATCGCGCACGAGATCGACGCGCGTCTCGCCCACGGCAGCGACCAGGCCTGCCTGTACATCGACGTCGATCACTTCAAGGACTTCAACGACCATCACGGATTCACTCGCGGCGACCGCCTCATCGCGCATCTCGCGGAGCTGCTGAGCCAGACGGTCGGCGAGCTCGGCGACGATACGTTCACGGGCCACGTCGGCGGCGACGACTTCGTCGTCCTCGTGCCGGGCGAGCTCGCGGAAGAGCTCGCCGGTCAGATCATCGCGCGCTTCGACGCCACGATCCCCGAGCTCTACGACGCGGGGGATCGCGCGCGCGGCTGGGTCGAGGCACCGGACCGCCGCGGACGCACGCGCAAGGTGCCGTTCGTCACGGTCTCGATCGGCATCGTCCCCCTTCGTCCGGAGCGGTTCGCCGGCGCGACCGAGGTCGCGCGCGCGGCGGCCGAGATGAAGGAGGTCGCGAAGCGCCGGTCCGGCTCGGGCTACGCGATCGACCGTCGCCGCGACAACGCTAACGTCGCTTCGCCCACGCCGTGAAGATCGACCGCAGCGAGAGGAACATCACGATCGCGACGACCTGACCCATGAGGATCGCACGGTTGAGGTCGAGCGAGGGTCGCCAGGTCGCATCGCCGTCCCTGATGACCCACGCGCCGACGGGACGCGCCGACATCCCGAAGCCGCTGCCGCCGTTGCCCAGCGTGTCGCCGCCGCCACCGCCGCCGCCGACCACATGCGCGGCCGGGATGATGGTGACGCCGTCCTCCTGATAGGGCTCGCCGTACACACGACGGACCGTGATCGCGTCGCGCATCTGGTTGACCGTGTCGAGCGCATTCATCTTCTGACCTCCCCTGTGCGGTCCGACGATAGCGCTAGATCGTGAGCTCGAGACCCTCGCGCGCGACGACGACCTCGAGGCCCGGACGGCGTTCGCTCGCGGCACGCTGCGCCTCGCGGCCGATCCGATCGAGCGCATCGTCGCTCCGGTCGGGGTCGTGGTGGTACAGCACCAGCCGCCCGACGCGCGCCTTCACCGCGATGTCGACGGCCGCGTCGACGGTCGAGTGACCCCACGTCGCTTTGAAATCGCTCGGCAGGAACTGGGCGTCATGGATGAGCGTGTTCGCGTCGGTCGCCAGGGGGATCACCGGATTGGGCTTGCCCGAGAACGCATCCTCGGTGTCCGTCGCGTACACGAGGGAGCGCCCGTCGGCCTCGACGCGATAGGCGAGCGCCGGCGCCGGATGGAAGAGCGTCGCCGCCCGGACGCGGAACGGTCCGACGCGCTCATCCGATCCGTCGGTCATCTCGTCGATCGTCAGCTGGACCGGGAGGTCGTCGATGTCGACCGGAAAGAACGGGTCGTCCATCCCCAGACCCAGCAGGTCCTTCATCGTGCGCGACTGCTTCGGTCCGATGATCCGCAGGCGGCTCTTCGGGTCGTACGCGGGACGGAAGAACGGGATGCCCTGGATGTGATCCCAGTGGAGATGCGAGAGGAGGAGGTCGACCTCGAACGGCGTCTTGCTGCCGCCGTTCATCATTGCGATCCCGAGCTCGCGCAGACCGGTGCCGGCATCGAGGACGAGCAGCGCACCGCTCGAGTCGCGCACCTCGACGCAGGCGGTGTTGCCGCCGTAGCGCACGGTGTTCGGTCCCGGCGTCGGGATGGACCCGCGCGTGCCCCAGAAGCGGATCTTCATGACGACGCTTTCGCCGCTGCCTCGTCGCGTTCGGAGATCCCTGCCGCCTCCTGGATCGTCCCCATACCCTCGTCACCCGGCTTCGGCCATGTATGTTTCAGCGCCGCGAGAGCGGCTTCGAGATGCGGCTTCGCCACGTGCACGGCGGCCATGACCTTCGGGTCGAGGTGGTCGCCGGCCATGGTGTCCATGATCTCGAGGGTCTTGTCGAGCGGATACGCGGGCTTGTAGTAGCGCGGCGAGGTGAGGGCGTCGAATACATCCGCCGCAGCGACGATGCGCGCGCCGAGCACGATCGACTCCGCCGCTAGTCCTTTCGGATAGCCCTTGCCGTCCATGCGCTCGTGGTGCTGCGATGCGATCACCGGCACGTCGCGCATGTCGCGCGGGAACTCGAGGTGCGCCAGGAACTCGAACGTCTTCTCCGCGTGTGCCTTCATGTACGCGAATTCCGCCTCGTCGAGCTTCCCGGGCTTCTGCAGGAACTTGTCCCGCACGGCGATCTTCCCATAGTCGTGGAGCAGCGCGGCGGCGCGGAGCTTCTCGAGGTCCTTGCCCTTGAGACCCATCGCGCGCCCGATGACGTCCGCGTAGCGCGTCACACGCTGGCTGTGCCCGGCCGTCTGCTGGTCGCGGGCGTCGACGGTCATCGCGAGCGTCTCGATGAGCGTCTGCCACAGCTGCTTCTGCTCGGCAACGAGCTGCGCGTTCTCGACCGCGACGGCCGCGGATGCCGCGAGCGACGCGAGCGTCTCCTCATCGGCGGTGGTGAACGCGCCGCCACCGTGCTTGTTCACCGCCTGGAACACGCCGATCACGCGGCCTTCCTGGCCGGTCATGGGGTACGTCAGGAGGCTCTTCGTCTGGTAACCGCTCTGCTGGTCGGGCTCGGGGTTGAAGCGGGGATCGGCGTAGGCGTCGGGGATGTTGATCACCTCGCCGGTCTGCGCGACGGTGCCGGCGATACCGGTGCCGATCGGGATGCGGATCTCGCCGGTGCCCAGCGCTATGCGCGACCACAGCTCGCCGCGATCGGGATCGACGATGAAGATCGTTGCCCGGTCGGACGCGAGGAGCTCCCGCGTCGCCTCGGCCATGAGCTGAAGCAGCGAGGTGAGGTCCGTCACGGACATGAGGCGACGGGTCACATCGAGGATGACCTCGAGCCGGTGCCCGGCGTTCCGCCGGCGCTCCCCGGCCCGGCGATCGGCCGGCGCGCCGCTCATTCCGCGGACGTGATCCGCTCGGCGACCGGCGCGATGGTCTCGGCGATCTGCTCGAGGAGCATCTGATCGCGACGCTCGAACGTCCCGTTGCGCTTGTTGAGGACCTGGATCACGGCCACGGGCTTTCCCTTGCTCCCCCACACCGGAACGACGAGCACGTTGAGCGTGCGGAAGCCGGTGCGCATGTCGACCTTGCGGTCGAAGCGCGAATCCGCGTACGCGTCAGGGACGTTGATCGTTTCGCCCGAGAGCGCGGACTGCCCCGCGAGGCCCTGCCCGAGCGGCAGTCGGATCTCGGTCGAGGTCCGCTGCGCGACGCGCGCCCAGATCTCTCTCTTCTGCTGGTCGACGATGTAGAACGTGCAGCGCTCGGCGTCGACCGCCTGGGAGCAGAGCTCCACGAGGCCGCGCAGGTACGCCTCACGGTCGCGCTGCACGGACAGGTGTCCAAGCTTCACGAGGATGAGCGCGACCTTGTCGTCCAGCATGTCGATCAATGGAATCCGGCCACGGCCGCGGCGCCGACCCTGATCTGCGGCGCGGGTGCGGCGTTGGGATTCGCGAGCGCGCCGATGCGGTTTATCTGATAGCAGGCCACCGGCTCCGCGCGACCCTTCACCGGGATCGCGCCGAGATCCACAAAGTCGACGTCGGTGCCCAGCTCGCTCAGCGTTTCGGCGCTGCACGCGACCTGGTCGCGGCGCGCGATGTCGGCGGACGTGAGGCGCGACGCGACGTTCGCGGTGTCGCCGATGACGGTGTACTCCATGCGCCCCATCGCGCCGAGGAATCCGGCGACGACGTGCCCGGTGTTGATGCCGAAGCCGAACGAGACGTCGGGCCCGCCCTTCGCGCGCTCCGACTGGATCCACCTCTGCATCTCGAGCGCGCACTCGACGGCCTTGCGCGCCTCGTCGGCGACCTCGATCGGCGCGCCCCAGATGACCATGATGTTGTCGCCGTTGTACTTGTTCACGGTGCCCTCATAGCGGTTCACGATGTTCACCATACCGTCGAAGTACCGGTTGAGGTGGCCCAGGAGGATCGCCGGGGTCATTCCCTCCGAGATCGTCGTGAAACCACGGATGTCGCCGAAGAGGACGGTCACGCGACGGTCCTCCCCACCCAGGGCGAGCTGGCCGGTCTCCTCGCGGTCCATGATCGTTCGCGCGACCGCGGGCGTGACGAACCGCCCAAAGGTGTTCTGTGTGCGCGAGAGCGCGAGCTGCTCCTCGAACAGCAGATAGCCCAGGGCGATGACCCACCAGAAGGCCGACGGTGTGACGTAGCCCACCGAAGGGACCTCGACCGACCCGTTCCCGACGTCGCCCTGCGTCTGGAGCGTGAACAGGACGTACGCGCCGACGATGTACACCAGGAGCACGCCAAGTGCCGCGAGGAAGCCCCACAGGCGCCAGCGCACGACGAGGAGCATGCCGACCAGCGTGAGGATGAGGAGCTCCGCGAGCGTCGTGAAGAAGCCCTGCTTCAGCACCGGATAGCGGTCGGTGAAGATCGACTGCGCGGTGTTCGCCCAGATCTCCACCCCGAACATCTTCCGCCCGACGCTGTTCGGAACGGGATAGTCGTCCGGGACCGCGGAGACGGAGTGGAAGCCGACGAACACGGTGCGGCCGACGATCAGCTCGCGCGGCACAGCGCCCGCGATGACGTCCTTCATCGAGACCACGCAGAACTCGCCTGGCATCTTGCAGAAACCGATCTGTTGTTGCTGACCCGTGGATGTCGCGGGCTTCGCCGCGTAGTACACGGCCATCCCGCCGCGCTGATTGAGCGGGATCACGCGTTCGCCGAGCCGCGCGGGAACGACGAGCCGATCACCGGACAGCGCTGCCTTGCTTAGATCGGCGCGCAGCTGGCTCGCCGCCGCGAGGAGTGGCAGCGCGTAGTACTTCGTGCCGTCCGGCCCTTCGATGCGCATCTGCGCATCGCGAACGTGTCCGTCCGGATCGGCGGTCACGATGACCGAGCCGAGCCCGGCCGCCGCCGCGCTGAGCTGCGCGATCGGGAGCTGCACGAGCGCGTACTTCGTCGAGTGGTCGGTGAGGACACCGTCACCGGCTCCTTGCATCGCCAGGATGACATTGCCCGCGTCCTTGATCGCCGACGCGAGGAGCGCGTCGTCCTCGGGGCTGGGAGAGCGGTCGTAGAAGCTGATGTCCATTGCGATGACGGTCGGGTTCTGCGCCTTGAGCGCCCTGATGAGGTCGGCGTACGCACGTCGTGGCAGCGGATAGACGTCGTACTTCGCGATGGTGAGATCGTCGACCGCGACGATGGTGATCTGGTTCTTCACCTGAGCGGGCGAGATCTCGATCGCCTTGTCGTAGACGGCGGTCTGGAGCGTCGTGTCGAAGGCCTGCGTGAGGAGCGCGAGAGCGCCGAACAGGACCGCGAGCGCCGCAAGCCCGGCGACCACGGCACGCTGACGCCTCTGGCGCTTCGAAAACACCCTTCCCATCCCTCTCCTGCCCGCCGCGACAGGTCGGGGTCAGATTATGGGGTGGCCGGCCCGTGCGAGCACGCTTTTTAGAACACGGATCGACCGCTCGTAATCGGACAGATCGAGGCGCTCCATCGGCGTGTGGTCATAGCGAGAGTCGCCCGGACCGTACGCGACCATCGGGCAGCCCCACGCGGGCGCAAGAACGTTCATGTCGCTCGTGCCGCTCTTCACCTTGAAGGTCGCCTTGCCGCCAGCGTCGGCGATCGCGCCAACGAACGCACGTGCAAGCGGCGTCGTGCGCGCGGTCCGCGCGGGCTCCTCGGCACCCATCCGCTCGATCTCGATGGCCGCCTCTCCCACATGCTCCGTTCCGATTGCGCGGATCTCCTGTTCGAGCTCGTCGGTGGTGATCCCGGGCGGGATGCGATAGCCGACACGCAGCTCCGCACGCTCGACAAGTCCGTCGCTCGATCCGCCGCTCATGCCCTCGAGCCGGCAGTCGAGCCTCGCGAATCCATCGGTGCCCCGTGTGCGACGTTCCGCCGCGGTACGCACGCTCGACCACAGCGCGAGGGCCTCCTCGCTGCACGTCATGCCCGGTGCGGCGCCGTGCCGCGCCGGGCGTGACAGCGAGACGCGCAGTGCGAGTCGTCCCTTGTACGCGACGGTGACGGCATCCCAACCCGACGGCTCGCCGATGACACACCAGTCCGGCGCTCCGAGCGTCGCGCGATACCGCGCGCCAGCGCTCGTCGGCGATTCCTCTTCGACCGCACCGACGACCGTCACGCGCAGGCCGGCGACGGGCTTCGTCGCGGCGGCCACGAACGCGGCGAGCGGACCCTTTGCATCGACCGCGCCCCGCCCAACAAGCTCCCCCGCGTCGATGCGCACATCGATCTCACCGGGCACCGTGTCGATATGACCCAGCAGCACGACGTGCCTCGGTCCGTCACCGATCTCGCCGACCGCGTTGCCGGCGTCGTCGACCGACGCGCGGAAGCCGCGCTCGGCCATACGCGCGACGAGCCACTCCACCGCTTCGCCCTCGCGCCGGCTGGTGCTCGGGATCGCGACAAGCCCGCGGACCAGCTCGATGTCGGGCTCTATGCGGGCACCGTCATCCGCGGATCACCGTCCGGACCTGTGGATCGCCCGACGCGCTGCGGATGACGACCTCATCGACGCCGCCCTCGATCGCCTCGCGCGCCGCGAGCACCTTTTTCTTCATGCGGCCCTGCGCGAGCGTCTCGGCCTCATCGAGCGTCGCCTCGGCGACCAAGGACGCGGGGTCGCTGGGGTCGCGCAGCAAGCCGGGCACGTTGGTGAGGATCAACAGCGCGTCGGCATCGATGGCGACCGCGATGCGCGCGGCGACACGGTCGCCGTCAACGTTGAGCGCCTCGTTGTCGGTCGAGAGCGCCAGCGGGGCCACGACTGGGACGCGGCCGGGCCCGATGAACTGCGTGAGCAGCGGAAGGTTCACTGCCTCGACCGTTCCGGTGTAGTCGTCGCGAAGCAGGATCGTCTTGCCATCCTTGACCGCGCGCACGTCCTTCCGCTTCGCGATGAGCAGGCGGCCCGAGATGCCGGAGAGTCCGACGGCGTCGACGCCGCGTTGCTGGAGCTTCTCGACGTAAAGGAAGTTCTCCACCCCCAGCGCGGCCATCGCGAACAGCTCGAGCGTGCGGCGATCGGTGCGGCGGCTGGTGTGGCCCGATGGCGATGTGATCGTTTCTTGTGGCACGCCGAGCTCCGCCGCGAGACGGTCCGTCTCCGCGGACGCGCCGTGCACCAGGACGATCTCGTCAAGGCGCGCGACCTCGGCGACGAGCGTCGCGACGGCATCGCGATCGACGCCCTTCGATCCCCCGGCCTTGATCACCGCACGCAGCGTCACCGGGGCACCCTAGCCGTGTTGCCGAGTCATCGTCGCCTAGTCAGAATCCGCCCTGGCAGTGGCGGGAGTCCGCGATCAACTTGATCGCGCTCGCCCGAAGGTGGCTGCGCCACAACGGGTGCGGGCTTGGCGCGCCGAAGTCGCAGCAGCGCGGGTAACTTGCCGACTGTTCATTAGTGGGAAAGCCGATCTCGACGAACTGGCTCACGTAGCGCCCGCCCTCATCGACTCATCGTATTCGGCGGAGCTGAACGGTGTCCTTGCCGCACTGAGCACCGGGGTCAACGACCCCGTACAGCGCGCTGAATGACTTGCGCCACCTGCTGCGACGAGTTAGTGGCCTCTCGCTGGAGCTTAGCGACGACCGGCGCCGTCTCGACCTGTTGTCCCTAAGGCAGTTCCAGCATGACCACCGCGAAGCCTCCAGGCGGCTCCAGTCGCTGCGTGATCACGGCCACGTTGCGTCCTGCGAGGGCAGGACTTGCAATCGCAAGATCGCGTGGCGCATCCCACGCGAAGGCTCGTCGCGTGACGGCGTCGTAAGCACGCAGCCGCGGGGCCGAGTCACTGATCCAGGCGAAATTCCCATCGCGTGCCGCGGGCGCTTCACCCTTATCAGGCGTGCGAAGCGTCTCGCCCGTCGCCAGGAAACGGAACGTGATCGTCCCCAACTCCGATCGCTCGCTCGACTTGTACGCGAGCCACCCTTGAGAGAGACTCGGCTCGGAAGCTGGCGGCGCCGGAACGGTCTGGGGTTTGCCGTCACGGTCCATCGCCAGCAACCGACTGCCCGCCGACACGTGCGACTCTACAAACACGGACGAACCGTCGAACGCGGGCCAAGCGAGCGTCTCGGGCGCAGTCGTTTGCATCATGACCCTGGTCTCACGGGTCATCAGATTCATACGCAAGAGCTCGTGGCCGCCGGCGCTCCGGCGAGTTGCGAGCATGAGCTCATCGCCTTGAAGCTCGAATTCAGGACGATCGTCGAGACGCGCATTAGGCGGAGCTTCGAGGAGCGTAAAGG
>Ga0114129_10016542_pt1 | contig 10503 bp, 11 predicted proteins | sample RhiMetdeltSRZDD1_FD_80071 | JGI IMG/M metagenome (GOLD analysis project Ga0114129, IMG submission 80071) | Populus rhizosphere microbial communities from Tennessee, USA - Rhizosphere MetaG P. deltoides SRZDD1 (version 2) (version 2) | ecosystem: Host-associated > Plants > Roots > Rhizosphere >... | reverse complement strand
CGCGTTTGTTTCGGGTGTGAGGCTGAAGACTAATCGAACGATGTAACGTTCGGGTCAGGCGGGAAATAATTCGCGGTCAAGATTGCGCTAAATCGTCGTAAAGGGCGGTGGTTGGTGGTTAGTGGCTGGTGGTTAGTGGTCAAGTCAACGACCACTAACCACCAGCCACTAACCACCAACCACCACATTCAGATATTCCGGCTCCACGACGAACTGCCCGGCTCTCACCTTACTGTGTTTTCTGATCGTCAAGACTGAATCAATGATGTGAATGACGCCGTTGCGGCACTCGATGTCAGGCTCCACGATGCGCGCGTTGTTGACCTGAAGCCCGCGCCTGGCGTCGATGAGCAGATCGTCTTTCAACATCGTGCGCAGGGAATCTATTTGCCATAGCTCGCTCGACGTGACCCTGCCCGGAGCGATGTGATAGCGGATGTTGGCGGCGAACTTCTCGAAATCCCCCGCCAACTCCTCAACGCAATTGCGAGACATTTTTGAAAAAGCATCCTCGTTCGGCGCAAAGACAGTGATGTAATCATCGCCTTTGAGCAGGTCAACCAATCCTACGGCCTCGACGGCGGCGACCCAGGTCGCCAGCGCGCCCAATCCGGCGGCTATTTGATAAACGCTTTTCACTTTGCTTCCCTACCAATTTTATTGGGGACACTATCAATACAGTATTTATTGGGGACACTATCAATACATCGCCGCGCGGGAGCGACTGCGCGGCTGGCGCTGTGATTTCGCGCCTTCGGAGAGTATGTGAATGGGAGCGGCCGCAGCGCGACAATATAGGCGCGATGATTTAAATGCGCCTTAAGCTGATTTGAAGATCAAGTAAGGTTTGGGGCGTCGGCGGGGCGCCGTGCGCGCAAGTGAGTGATTTAACCCTAAAACGCGCCGACTGTATATACGCGAGGCGCTACGCCATTGGTTTCGACTAAAGAGCTTACACCCCTTTGACCTCAGCTTTACACGCCTTTAACGCGTGACTGCTACATTCCGCCCTCTGCGTGAACCAATCGAACCGTACGCAACATTGATGCCGCAAAAATCATGAAGGCCATCACATTGATGCTGGGGGAAGAAAGGATACCGAAAGACCTGTCGCTTAACACCTCGGACGCCAATAGCGCTGTCTACGACGACGGCTATTTGCGCGTCGAGCACGACAGATTTTATGTCTCTTGCGGAGGACAGCCCATTTGGCGCCTTTCGCGTCGAGAGTTTTTGATCCTCTCGCGATTGGCGCGTGGCGCGGGCCGCCCGGTTACGAAGGAGGAGATCTGGGCTTACGTCTGGGGCAATGCGGCGACTTTCAACGCCAGCAACTTCCGCGTCCATATCGCTAATTTACGCCGAAAGCTCGCCCCATTCGGGTTGGACATCGTTGCGATGGTACACGTTGGCTATCGCCTGAAGAAGTCCGCCGAATGGAAGGAGGGAGACGAGCGAGCCTGACAGGGAGCAATGCAAACCCAACCACTTTATAAGGAGCTTTTATGACGCAAACAGAACGCAAGCGGTCCATCAACGTTGGCCGCTTACTAAATATTTTGTTCGCCTTGACGACGCTGTTCGGATTGCCGGGCGTGATGTTGGCGCAAGTTGATCAAGCCCGCATCACGGGCGTGGTTCGTGATCAGAACAACGCCGTCGTCTCGGGCGCAACCATCACTGTAAGAAACGAACGTACGGGAGATATCCGTACGACAACCTCGAATCAGGAGGGCGGCTTCACCGTCAGCAACCTTAAACCTTCACTCTATACGATCCAGGTGACTGCGGCCAATTTTGGCAAGGCGGAATACACCAGCGTTGAATTAGTCGTCGGCCAGGCGTTCGATTTGGCGGCGGAATTGAAGCCTGCCGGGTCCAGTGAATCCGTCACGATTGGTTGACCTCTCGGCCGTGACGATCAACATCACCGGTAGCACCGCAATCTCGGGCATCGCAGGCCAGGGCAATGCAGCGGGCCTTTCGATCCCGGGCGGCTTGTTCCGCCTCAATTCGGCTACCAACGGGCGCGGCGCGCCGTATACGCCGTACACCATCGGGCTGATAGATAATTTTAGCTTTCTGCGGGGTAACCATTCGATCAAGATCGGTGGGGAGGTTCGTTTCATTCGGCTCTACACTGATCGCCTCGGTGGCACAACCTACTCTTATTCAAACCTCGCCGCTTTCCTGAGCAACACCGCTTCCATCGCTTACAACGGCGACGTCAGCGCCCCAAGCCCGTTCAACAACGGCGCAACGGGCAATCGGTATGCCAAGTCGGAGTATTACATCAGCTATGTGCAGGACGAATGGAAGATCAAACCGAATCTGACCTTCAACTACGGACTGCGTTACGAGTATTACACTCCGCTTCGCGAAGACCAGGATCGGCAGGTGGTCCTCGACATAAATAATGGCGTTATCCTGCCGTCGAATACGACGGTCTACAAATCGTTGAAGACCAACTTCGCGCCCCGGCTGTCCTTGGCCTGGTCGCCATATCAAAACAGCACGGGCTTTTTCGGCGGCGGCAAAACGGTGGTCCGCGCCGGTTTCGGCATCAACTACGGACCGGGACAGACTGAAGATCAGATTCAGCCGATCGAGTCCGACCGCATCTCCTCGACAATATCCGGCGCATTCCCGGCGAACATACCGGCGATTGTCGCCGGCTTCACCGCCAATCCCAACAATCGCGGTTATCAACCGCGCGCTTACGACCTCGACAATTACAGGGTGCCGGAGCGCATCTTCTCCTACACGGTTTCTGTCCAGCAGGAATTGCCTTACAAAATGGCGCTGACCCTTGCATACGTCGGCAGCCAGGGGCGCAACCTCTTCCTGCGCAGCGTGGCCAACCAGATCACGCAGGTGTTGACCAACGTTAACCCGACCCAGAACGCGATCATCGTCCGCGAATTCTCAATCGTCACCCCCGGCGCGGCGGGCCAGAACCCGACGGTGCAGAATCCGTTCGCCGAAGTGGACTACAAACGCAGTGGTGGGCACGATAGCTACAACGCCATGCAGGTTTCGTTGGGGCGCCGCTTCAACACCGGCGTGACACTCAACGCGCAATACACATATGGGACGAGCCGCGGCAATACGGCAGGTTCAAACGAAGCTACAACGGTGGGCAACCTAGCCCGGAAGACGGAAGACTTCGACTACGACGACGGCTACAACAACTTCGACGTGCGCCAAACATTCAACATCAGCGCCATCTATGCGCTGCCTTTCGGCAGGAATCTCTCCGGCGCCGGCAAGGCGCTGCTCGGAGGCTGGGAGTTGGGCACGATCTTGAACTCGCGCAGCGGTCTGCCCATCCCCGTACAAATCACCAGACCGGACATCCTCTACGTAGACGCGGCAGGCGTCTTCTGGGGAGGCCCGGCGGCCGGCCGCACGGCGGTCATCAACACGCCGGGCGGCGGCAATACGCGCAACGTGCGCCGTCCCGACCTGATCGCCGGTGTTAATCCCTTCCTGGATAGCGATCGCCAGATCCTCAACCCGGCGGCTTTTGCGATTCCGAAGCCAGGTACGTTCGGAAACCTTGAGAGGAATTTGCTGCACGGGCCGAGTTTCTTCCAACAAGACCTGATTGTTGCCAAGAAGTTCGTCATTACCGAAGGAACTAACATTGAGTTTCGTTCGGAGTTCTTCAACATCTTCAATGGAACGAACTTTGGAAATCCGCCCGCCCAACTCCCGAGCACCTTCGGCACGGGCGCCGCGCAGACCTTACAGCCCGGTCAGCCTTTCTCGACCAACACGGCAACCTCCGCATTCGGTTTGGTCAACCGTACAGTGGAGCGCACGGTCGGCCTGGGCACGAACCGGCAGGTTCAGTTCGCGCTGCGACTCAACTTCTAAAACGACTCCGAGTGGTCTCTTCACTTGAAGCAACAAAGAGCTGGCCGGTAAGTTCAAATACCGGCCAGCTCTTTTTACGTTGACAAGCGCTATGGCCGGGAAAAAGAAAGTTATGATTTTGTGTACCGGCAATTCCGCGCGCAGCCAGTTCATCGGCCAACAGTTCGATTATGTAATCACAGTCTGCGATAATGCCAAAGAAAGCTGCCCGGTCTTCCCCGGCAACGCCGCGCGCATTCATCAAAGCTTTGATGACCCGCCTCCGCCCGGCGTCGGCGACGATGAGTTCCATCTTGCTGTCTTTCGCCGTGTGCGCGACGAGATCCGTCAGTGGGTGAAGGTTTTCATCAAGGCGCCCGGGAAATAAATGACCACAGCGCTGACGTTTATTGCGCTTATCATTCTGGTGGCCCTTCTCTTCGACGTGGCTAACGGCTGGCACGACGCGGCCAACTCAATCGCCACGGTGGTTTCGACTCGTGTGCTCTCTCCCGGCGTCGCGGTCGCCTGGGCGGCGTTCTTCAATTTTGTCGCATTTGCGCTGTTCGGAACTCGCGTCGCGCAGACCATCGGCGGCGACCTCGTCGACATCGAGCGAATCGCCGAGCGGTGGCGGCTCTGGGTTCTGCTCTGCGGGCTCATCGGCGCAATCTTGTGGGACGTCATCACCTGGTACTTCGGGCTTCCGACCAGCTCTTCGCATGCGCTCGTCGGCGGCTACGCGGGCGCGGCGATAGCGGCGTACGGCGGGATCGCTGGAGTGCTGAAACCGGAGGGGTGGATAAAAATCATCTCGTTCATTTTCATCTCGCCAGTGCTCGGAATGATCCTGGGCATGGCGTTCATGGTCGCAATAGCCTGGATATTCCGGCGTTATTCTCCCGGCCGGGTGGACAGATTCTTTCGCAGAGGACAGTTATTTTCGGCCGCGCTCTATAGCCTGGGGCACGGCGGGGCGGACGCGCAAAAGACGATGGGCATTATCGCCGCCGTGCTCGTCGCCGGCGGCGTCAACCTGGGAGCCACAAAACATATCCCGCTGTGGGTCGTCTTGAGCTGTCACGCGGCGATGGCGCTTGGAACTTTGGTCGGCGGCTGGCGGATCGTCCACACGATGGGATCGCGCATCACGAAACTCAAGCCCGTGGGCGGTTTCGCGGCCGAGACGGCGGGCGCTTTGACGCTCTTTATTGCGATTCGCGGCGGGATTCCGGTCAGCACCACGCATACGATCACAGGCGCAATCATCGGCGTAGGGGCGACGCGGCGGCTCTCCGCCGTGCGCTGGGGAGTGGCGAGGAGGGTGGCCTGGGCCTGGGTGATGACGATACCCTGCTCTGCCCTGATGGCCGCGATATGTTTTTTCATCGTCGCGGCGCTAAATAAATGAAACCTGGCTTGTTTGAGAAATCAGCGATCCTTGGCCCTCCGCTGATGCTTCATTCACACGCTTGGGAATTATCAATGGTGATTGTCGTGTCGCACGACCTCGCAAGGTCGGCGCGGCGCGACGCTGTCGCCTTATCAAGCCGACATAGCGCCTTCGCGGGCGACGGGCAGCGTGAAGGTGATGGTCGTGCCGAAGCCGACTCGCGACTGGGCGCTGATCTGCCCGCCGTGGGCCTCGACCAGGCGCTTGGATATAGCCAGCCCGAGCCCGGTGCTTCCGGGCTCGGCGCCGGGCACGGACAGGAAGCGATGGAAGAGGCGCATGAGATATTCCGGGGGAATGCCGCGCCCCGTGTCGGCGACGGAGACTGATATGTAATCTTCACGCAGGGCCGCAGTGATTCTTATTTCCCCGCCGCGCGGCGTGTTGCGGATGGCGTTGCTGAGCAGGTTGTCGAGCACTCGTTTGATCTGTTCCGCGTCCGCGTTCAACATAGGAAGAGAGGGCGCAATATCCGTCTTGAGCGATTGATCCTTGCCTTCGGCCCTCAGGCGAAAAGACTCGGCGGCGCTTTGAACGACGTCCTCTATCCTGACCGGCGCCAGGCGTGGCGCGGCCTCGCCCGATTCGATGCGCGACAGGTCGGTCAAATCGCGCATCAGCCTTTCCAGGCGCTCGCCGTCTTCGCGGCAGGCGTAAAGAATATCTTTCTGCTTATCGGTTATCTCTCCGGCGGCGTCCGTAATCATGCAGTGCAGCCCCGTCTGCAGATTTAACAGCGGGGCCTGCAGGTAGCGAGCGGCGGTGTCGACGAATTCGGATTTGAGCTGATCTATCTCGCGCAGGCGAGTGATGTCCTCCAGCAGCGCGACGGCGCCCAATAGACGCCCTTCCGCGTCGCGCATGGGCGTCGTTCGCAGTCGAAAAATCTGCTCCGTCCCGTCAATCGAAATGTGGATGGCGGCGGCGACGCTTTCCGCGGCCACCGCTCGCTCGGCGCGCAGCGATTCCGACACGGCCATTGCAATGCGCCGGTCGTGAGTGACCTCGGCGACGGGCTTGCCGATGACTTCCGCCCTCGCGCCGAACAGCGATTCCGCCGCGCGGTTCAGCCTGGTTATCCTGCCTTCGCCGTCGGTCACGAGGACCGGCTCGAAAAGCGAATCGATCGCCGCTTCCGTGGTCTGCTGCGCGGTGACGAGCCGACCCAGGTCGGAGCGCCGCAATTGCTGGATGCGCTCCGCCATGCGATTGAACTCGGCGGCCAGAATCCCTATCTCGTCGCGCGACGTGACCCTGGCCTTCGCCGTCAGGTCGCCGCCAGCGATCTTCGCAGCCGTCGCGGTCAAATCGCGCACGGGCCGCATGAATCCGTTGGCCAGCAGGACGGCCAGCGCCAGTCCTGCCACGACCAGCGCGCCGGCCAGCGCCAGAGTGAAGAGCAATTCGCGCCGCGCGACTCCGGCGGCGGCGTCGGACTTCGCGGCCATCGCGCGCTGATTGAGCTGTAAAAGCTGATCGCATTCGGCGCGGATTTGATTGAAGAGCGGTTCCAGTCGCCGGAAGTAATCCTCCGGCCGCCGCCTCTCCCCATCGGAGATGAACGCCTGAAAGCGCCTGTAATATTCGTCGCGATCGATTCGGATCGTTTCGATAATTTCTGACTCGCCCGGCTCAGTGATGTTTCCCGCGGCCTTCCCGAAGGCCGCGTCGAACCTGGCGCGGTGTTGATCGAACTGCGCCATCGCGCGATCGCGGTCGCCCAGCAACAGAAAGAGCGCGGCCGAATCCATCCGCTCCAGGCTCTCTTTCATATCCTGCGCGGCGACCACCGAGTCGTAATTGTGCGCGATGATGCGCCGGGACACTTCGCCCAGTTCGCGCAGACTCAGGGCGCTCCACACGCCGAGCGCCACGAGCGCGACGATGAAGATGAGAAAACTGAGCAGAAGCTTATTGCGAAGATTCATACTACCTACTCCCGCCTGAGTCAGGCCTTTCCAACGGCACGACCTGCACCGTCGCCTCGGGCGCCTCGTTCAGGAATCGGTTGATGATCGAGCCGCGCAGCAGAATGTCCCAACGCGAACGCGCCGATTGGCCGAAGACGACGTGAGTGACGCCCTCGCGCCTGGCGAAATCGATCAACGCGTCGGCGACGTTGGCGCTCTTCAATTTGACCACCTTGGCCCCGAGTTCCTCTGCTAAGCGCAGGCTCTCCGCGAGCGAGACGTAATCTTTCGGGTCGATGCGGCCCGGCTCTTCGCGCGGCGTTTCGACGTAGACGGCGTACCAGTCCGAAGCCAGCCGCCCGGCGATGCGCGATCCGACGCGCAGCAGCTTCTTGGCGCCGCCGCGCGAGGCGATACAGACCATCACCTTCTCCGGAATGACGGCTGGTTCCAACCCCTCGCGCTCGCGGTAATCCTGCGCTTTCTCGGCCTGGTCTTCCGCCACCTGACGCAGCGCCAGTTCGCGCAACGCCGACAGATTGCCTTTGCGGAAGAAATTGTTGAGTGCCTGCTCGATTTTTTCGACTCTGTAGATTTTGCCCTGCCGCAGCCGAGTGCGCAGCGTGTCTACGGAGACGTCAACGTTGACCACTTCGTCGGCGCGGCGCAGGAAGCTGTCAGGAACCGTTTCGTGCACTTTGACGCCGGTGGTGCGCGCCACCACGTCATTGAGCGACTCAATGTGCTGAATGTTGACGGCCGTGATCACCGAAATGCCGGCGTCGAGCAGTTCGAGCGCGTCCTCGTAACGCTTATGATGCTTCGAGCCGGGGACGTTCGTATGCGCCAGCTCATCAACGATGGCTATCTCGGGCCGGCGGGCGATGACGGCGTCAACGTCCATCTCCTGTATCGTGACGCCGCGGTATTCGATCTCGCGAATCGGGACGCGTTCCAGGTCGCCTATCATCGCTTCGGTGTCGGCGCGCCCGTGCGGCTCCACGAACGCCACGACAATGTCCACGCCCTGCTTTTTGAATTGATGGGCGTCTTCGAGCATCTGAAATGTTTTACCTACGCCCGCCGCCGCGCCGATGTAAACGCGCAGCTTCGCCCGTTCGCCCTCCTTGAGTTTGGCTAGGAGTGATTCAGGTGATTGTCGGTGAGGCGTTTCGTTCATCATTTATCGAGACTGCGCCGCCGAGTCAGCGCCGCGAGCGGTACTGACTCGCTAAACCAGCGAGTTAAAAGAGTCCTGGAATGAGACGAAAGGGCGCCCTTTGCGTATATTCCGCGTACCCCGGTAAATCCCTCTTTAGAAGTCTCTCCTCATCAAGAATCCGCCACACCAACGCCGGGACGCCGAGCGCGAACCCGAGGAGTCCCCACCACGAACCGAGCGCGGGCGGAATCCCGAGCATCAAGACAAGCGCCGCGGCGTACATAGGATGGCGGACTACGGCGTACGGCCCAGTCGAGATGACTCTTTGATTCTCTTCCACTCGGATGGTGGCGGCGCCGTAGGTGTTTTCCCTGAACACGAAGTAAAAGCCGACATATGAAATGGCGATAAGCGCATTTCCGAGAATTACGACAACAGTAGGGACGTCAGACCACCCGAATCGGCGATCGAGCGCTGGAATTAAAACTTCCCCGGCGAATGCCAGCAGCGCGATCGTCATTATGATCTTTTGCGACTTCTCTTTTTCCGCCGTGGGGCCCGCTCTCATGCGCCGCTCGAGGAGCTGGGGGTCGTTAATAGCGACCCATATAGTGAGCGGGAGGTTGCATGCGATAAAGACGGCGATAAATACCCACGCTTCCCAATAGTCAAACGTCCCTGCGGGGAGAAAGAGCAATGCTCCTGTGACCAATAGGAACAGGAGAGATTGCGTCGCCAGCCTGATGTATAGTTGTTTGTTCATGCTAAAAGCATAACATCGCGCGTCGGCGAGCGGTTTGACTGCGCGCCCAGCTGCTTGGCGACGCGCTGCGACTTGAAGCAGTTGAAATCCTCCGACAGAGACTGGGCGCGCGTCGTTTGTCTCGCGACCGGCGTCTGCGCATGGGTTACGGCGTTCAACGTCAGGCCCAATGTCAAAGACATCAAAAGCGCGATAAGCCTAGCGAGCATTCTGATTACTCCCTCGCCGGCTCTGTGGGAAGCCCTTGCGGAAGGCAAGGAGGCCGCCCGGCCCTGTTGAGTTCATTGGTAACTATGCATGTCTTCACGGCGCACAACTTTGGGATGGCGTTGTGGCTCGTCTTTTCTGGTTGATTTGTCGAGCGGGGAAGTTAGACGTTTATACGTCTTTGCAATCGCCGTTCCGGCTAGAATGCTCATATAGCGCAGCCGGCGAGATCTCTTCTCTGCGTTTCTTCCGACAAATGCTCACTGAGCATGATGAAGTCTCCCAGTCTGGTTGGATGCAGTGTCTTGTCCCCTTCTCGCAATTCACAATGGATCTCCAGAATTTCATCGTCTTCGCCGACGCCGGATCGTTCGACCGCTTCCTTAATCTCTGACCATTTCATAAACGTTCGACTCCTTGTTGAACAAATTATCAATACCGGAATACTAATCCCGTTCGCGTAAAGACGGCGTAAGCGGCGCATAAAAAGTTCATAAGCGCGCCGAGTTTTGTTTGCGCGCGCCATCTTTACGGTTTATTCGTCGGTCTTTTACGCAATTGTTATGCGGGCGGGGCCAACCTCGGTCGGTCGCGAAATCCGCCTCGGTGATTGCGTTTTTTGTCAGAGTAAATAAGGAGAGGAGGAAATTCGGGCGCTTTTATTCGGAAGTTATCCACCCGGATTGAAGCGGTAACCGATCCACGGCTCGGTCAGGATGTAGCGCGGTTTGGCCGGGTCGGCTTCGATCTTCTTGCGAAGCTGGCCGATGAAGACGCGCAGATATTCGGTCTGTTCGACATAGTCGCCGCCCCATACCGCGCCCAGCAACGCGCGGTGCGTGAGCGCTTTGTTCGGGTGGCGGATGAGGTAGACGAGCAGTTCATACTCTTTGGGCGTCAAATGCACTTCGGCGCCGCGCGCCTTGACGCTGTGCGATTCCAGGTCGGCCAGGAAATCGCCGACCTGCAGGACCTTGACCTGCTGGTCGGCCGTCGCGGGCGCGCGCCGCAGCGTGGCCCGCACACGCGCCAGCAATTCGTCTATGCCGAATGGCTTGGTGACGTAGTCGTCGGCGCCCGCGTCGAGCGCCTCGACCTTGGCCCGCTCTTCGCCTTTGACCGAAAGCACTATGATCGGCGCTTGCGAAGT
>Ga0114129_10016541_pt1 | contig 10503 bp, 11 predicted proteins | sample RhiMetdeltSRZDD1_FD_80071 | JGI IMG/M metagenome (GOLD analysis project Ga0114129, IMG submission 80071) | Populus rhizosphere microbial communities from Tennessee, USA - Rhizosphere MetaG P. deltoides SRZDD1 (version 2) (version 2) | ecosystem: Host-associated > Plants > Roots > Rhizosphere >... | reverse complement strand
GCGTCGTCAATAGCCCCGGTAAGGCTTGCAGAGCCCGTCTTGTACGGTCCAGCCGTTCTGGCAGCCGTTGAACGTCCTAAATCGTGCAGTGTTGGGCCGATAGTAGCCTCCGCGGTCTCCGCGATCGCCGTACCGTTCTCTGTCTCTGTACCGTGGGCCATCGTAATCCCGGTAACGGGGTCCGTCGTAGTCGCGATAGCGGGGGCCGGGGTTGTTGCCGAAATCCAGATAGACCCCCTGCGCTGATGCCGCTTCCGAGCTGACGATCGCACCAGCGAGGAGCGCGAGTAACGTGATCTTTTTCATGAACCCTCCGACCTGACGCAAGGTGTCGACAATACCAACCCGATGAGTTCAGCAAAGGTTCCATGGCCGCTGTGTTGCTCGCCACGGCCTGGTGGAGGCTCTGGAGGGCCTTTGGCGCGACCTGTTGTGAGGAACTTTGCGCGCGCGGCGCAGGGATGGGATGATCTGTCGCAGAAACCAGCCTGCGTCCTTGCGCTTCATCCGGTTGTGACCACCAACGCCGGCAGGAGCGGCCATGCTGCAAAGGACACAAGGACAGGCGCACCAAGAGAACCAGGAGACAGGCGTCAGAAGGATCATCAGGACGTTCAATCCCGAAGTCCCTGGCTACGTTTTTTGGCCGATCATCTTCGGGACGGCTGCGATCCTCCAGCAACTGGTGCTCGCGATCTGATCGCGCCGGTCCGGTCCGGCGACGCCTTCCCTTCACGAGGCAATTCCATCCACTCGCCTGACGGCGGTTCGCCGTTTGAATCGACGTCTTCGATGGATGGCTGTTTTGTTGCCGTCAGCGCAGGGTTTTCATTTCAGCAGCATCTCCCTTCGTGTCCAAGCGCAAGGCTTGATCGCCTTGTTCCTGTTCTTGCGATCGTAGATGCAAACGTATTGCCCCTTGATCGCGTACACCCGGGCGCGCCCTTCGGTCAGTCCTATGCAATTGTGCTGTCGCAAATAGTCGTACAGTTGGGTTCCCGAGCTAAACCCGCCGCGTTGATTGATCTGCAAGAGGCGATCGAGGTCGGAGGTCTCCTGGCAGGCAAAGGAATCCTCTCGCACGCGGACATCCGCTTTGATTTGGAACTTGGGCTGCTGTGCCGCCGCCTGAAGCGGCATCAGCAGCATGGCGGCATGACCTGCGCAGGCCAAATATCGGATCAGTCTGGGCGTTAGCTCATGGGCCACAGATCACCCCTACGACCAATATCTGGTCCGGCGGTTCGGCTCACGCTTTCAATCTGATCCCGGGCCAGCCGCTTTTGCCGCGGTCGCCGGCTAACCGCCGAGGCTGTCCGGCTCCTTCATTTCGCGCGGATTGCCCAATGGGTCCGCCGTGCGTGGATGCTTGGCATGCAGGAACACGGCCAGCTGCGATCTGATGGACTCCCCTTGTGACGCGACTGCCTCCCTGAAAAGGTGATCTTGTACGTCTTGGGGCAAGTTGCTCCATATCCGAATAACGGCCTCGCCGAGCGCCCGCGTCAGCTGACCAGTGTTCACGCTGGACGTCGGGTCGGTGGATGGCATGTTGGCTCCTCCCGGTGGGACCTGCCGTTCGGCAGTATATGCAATTTATTCGGTCTCGCGTAGTGCAGGCATCATGTCAGGCAGGGGACGCGATCCTTGTGATCGATGGCCGGGTTCGAGACAGCCGACCCCGAACCAAAACGACCGGGCAAGAGCGGAAGCACAGAAAATAATCGACAAAGATCGCCCAGGAACCACCAATCCCTGCTGGGCATGTACTTATGCGGACATCGGTAGACGTCTCAAATGCGCCAATGGGCGACATTGCTACTTTCGCGACCTCAGGAAAGGGATTAACCTGCTCGGACCCGTCCCCGTCGGATCACACGCCGCGGAGAGACTGGAATGAAACTTCCCCGCAGACATTTTCTGCATCTGGCCGCCGGCGCTGCGGCGCTGCCGGCCGTCGCGCGGATCGCGAGCGCGCAAGCCTATCCAGCGCGGCCGGTGCGCATTGTCGTCGGATTTCCAGCAGGCGGCACATCGGACATCGTTGCCCGTGTTCTTGGTCAATGGTTGTCGGAACGTCTTGGACAGCAATTTGTCATTGAGAATCGTCCCGGCGCGGGCAGCAATCTCGCCACCGAAGCGGTCGCGCGTGCTGCGCCGGACGGTTACACACTGCTGTTGATCGGAGGGGCCAATACGATTAATGCGACGCTTTTTGACAAGCTTAATTTTGATTTTCTCCGCGACATCGCGCCCGTTGCAAGCGTCTTCGAGACGCCTCTTGTCGTGGAGGTCAACCCGTCGGTGCCAGTTCGTACCATCCCGGAGTTCATCACCTATGCCAAGCGCAATCCGGGCAAGCTAAACTTCGCAACACCCGGCGTAGGAACTCCGCCTCATGTGGCCGGTGAGTTGTTCCGGATGGTGACCGGGACCGACATGCTTCATGTCCCGTATCGCGGCACGGGTCCTATGCTTACGGACCTGATTGGTGGACAAGTCCAGGTCGCGTTCGATCCCTTGCCCGCTTCAATCGAACACATCAGAGCAGGCAAGCTGCGGGCGCTGGCGGTTACCACTGCGTCGCGTTCGGAAGCGCTGCCTGGCATCCCGAGCACAAGTGAGTTCGTTCCCGACTATGTGGCGAGCAACTGGTATGGCTTCGCTGCACCCAAGGACACGCCGTCCGATATCATCGAAAAGCTAAACACTGAGATAAATGCGGCACTCGTTGATCCCAAGATCAAAGCACGGCTCGCGGGATTAGGCGGCACGCCATTCGCAAGTTCGCCCGCCGCCTTCGCGAAGTTTGTTGCAGATGACACCGCCAAATGGGCGAAGGTCATCCGGGCGGCCAGCATCAAGCCGCAGTGATGCCGGGAAGCCGACCGTCGCCCGTATTTTCAGGGAGGGCGCCATGAAACTTGCCCGTCGCACATTCATGCATCTGGCCGCGGGCGCTGCCGCGCTCCCGGCGTTGCCACGCGTCGCTTGGGCGCAAGTCTATCCATCGCGGCCGGTGCGCATTGTCGCTCCCACCGGGCCAGGCGGCGCGCCCGATATTATCGCGCGGCTCATCGGACCCTGGCTCTCTGACCGGCTCGGCCAGCAATTCGTCATCGAAAACCGGCCGGGCAGCGGCAACAATATTGGCACCGAGGTGGTGGTGCGGGCGCCGCCCGATGGCTACACGCTCCTCATGGTAAGTTCGTCAAACGCGATCAACGCCACGCTCTACGACAAGCTCAATTTCGTTTTTCTTCGCGACATCGCGGCCATCGCGGGCATCATCAGCCTGCCATTCGTGATGGTGGTAAATCCATCGGTTCCGGCCAAAACCGTTCCCGAGCTCACGGCGTACGCCAAGGCCAATCCGGGCAAGATCAGTTTCGGGTCGCCCGGCATCGGAACTCCCGGCCATGTAGCCGGCGAGCTCTTCAAAATGTTGGCCGGGATCGAGATGATTCACGTGCCGTATCGCGGCGGCGGTGCCGTAATGAGCGACTTGCTTGGGGGACAGGTCCAGGTCTTGTTCGGCACCACGTCGCTGACGGTCGAGCAAATCAGGGCTGGAAAGTTGCGTGCATTGGCAGTGACGAGCGCAATACGATGGGAGGGGCTGCCAGATATCCCGACCGTGGGTGACTTCGTCCCAGGGTACGAAGCCAGCTCTATATTCGGCCTCGGTGCACCCCAGAAAACGCCTGTTGAAATCATCGACAAGCTTAACAAAGAGATCAACGTTGGTCTCAACGATCCGAAGCTGAAGACACGGCTGATGGACCTCGGCGGCACGCTGCTTGCGGGCTCGCCTGCCGACTTCGACACGCTCATTGCAGCCGATACCAAGAAGTGGGGCAACGTGATCCGAGGCGCCAACATCAAGTCGGACTAAGCCAGCCGGACCAAGGTTCCGTAACGCTCGTTCCGCGGATGCGTCCCGATGACTGCCGTGGGTCCAAACCCGGCAAGGCTCGCCATGAGCAGATAATTTTCCGGGTTGCCCCTGATAGCGGACATTCAGCTGCGCAGTGCGCTTTATGCGTGCACGTCCTGGCCGAATGATGCGCGGGCTGGCGCGCCCTCAGCGAAAGCGCGCCTCCGCCATCATCCGGCCGAGCGCAGCCACGGCCATCGTGACGTGGCAGATGCGGGCGACGGCCGTATACGGGCCTGTGCCATCGCTTGCCATGCGTCTCGCTGCGCCCGCATGTCATCGAGTGCGGTCTTGAGGTCTGCCAGTCGCTCCTCGGCCAAAGCCAACTGTTGCCTTAGCTCGGCGTCGGCCCTCGCCTCTGCGGCCCGGCGCCAGGGGATGAGTGATCGCACGCGTCTCTCCGACGAAGCCGGTGCAACGGTATCGATCTCGTAACTGCCGCCTTGCTTGCGGGTCGCCGCATGCCACTTGGCCTTGAGCGCGCGCGTGATGGTGATCTTGGCCACCCCGGTGGCCTCTTCCGCTTGGCTGAGTGACAGTGCGGTCATGTTATCTCCCACAGCATCGAAGGATCGCGCGTGCGACCAGACCCGGTCCGCGACGGTGCGCACGAGACGGTTAACGATTGGCAAACGAGCCTCGCGATCACTTCGGTTCGGTGATTGTGCGGCTCGTCTGCCTCACCTGCTCCTCCAACCTCTTGCCTTGCGCGTGGCGGGAACCGGCATGTGAAAGTTCCCGCTACGAGTTCCCGACGACGAGAACGGTAACCCGTTAGCTCTCGGCACGGAATGCGCGTTGAAATTCGACGTCGGTCTTGAATGTGCCCATGTTGTGAGATGATTAGTTTGCGGTCTGAAGGGAGGGGCGAGTGGTTTTCTTCAGAGCCGGAATCATTGCGGCAATGCTGATCGGGCTCGCAGCGCCGGTCGGCCAGTCGTGGGCGCAACAAGCGTGGGCACAATACTATCCGCCCCGTGCGTATCCACCTCCGCAAGGTTCGCTGAACCAACCCATTCCACTCGATCCCGATCGCGCATCTCGTGATCCGGTCGCACCACCGGACGCGACCGGATCGACCCATATCGATTCGCGTAATGTCGATTCGCGTAACATGGTGGCGCTGCCGCCCGAGGTGCGGCCCGAGACCGGTCCCAGGAAGGAACTGCCGCCGCAGTTTCGGCGCACGCTGGTCCACTACTACACCAAGGAGCCGGCCGGCACGATCATCGTCGATACGCCGAACACGTATCTCTATCTCGTGCTCGGCCAAGGCAAGGCGCTTCGCTACGGGATTGGCGTTGGCCGCGAGGGCTTCACCTGGTCCGGCGCGGAGAGAATTTCCAGGAAGGCGGAATGGCCCGATTGGAATCCACCGGAGCAGATGATCGAGCGCCAGCCTTACCTTCCGCGCTTCATGGCCGGCGGCGATGGCAACCCGCTCGGCGCGCGCGCGCTTTATCTCGGTGACACCATTTATCGCATTCACGGCACCAATCAGCCGTCCACCATCGGGACCTTCGTATCCTCGGGCTGCATCCGGCTCACCAACGAGGACATCACCGACCTGCACTCCCGCGTCAAGGTTGGCACGCGCGTGGTGGTGCTGCCGGGCCGGGACCAGGCAGCGGCCGTGACGACATCGGGTCGTTCGTCCAGAGCGACGGCCTCGCCAGACAAGCCGCTTGGCCTCCCGTCAAGTTCGGATCCGCCGGCAAAGCGATTCACCCCTGCGGAGATCGCCGCGAAGCTGCGCTCTATCGATGCTTTGGTTTCGCAGGGCCAGCGCCTTGCCGATGCGACGCGTCAGGCCGGTATCAGTGCGGCGACATATCACCGCTGGCGTCAAGAGCTCGGGGCACAAAGCAGCGAGCCGGCGAAACGCCCGGCAGAGCCTGGTCCAGAAGCTCCGAAGCGCATCGTGGAAGGCGAGGCCAGCGCGGTTCGCGGGCCTGTCCCTGCGTCCAAGGGCCATCAGGAGTCCACCGGATTCGAGGAGTAGGGCGACAGGACGTTCCAGGCACGGGCCCCCGCCGATTCCTGTCGGCCCCTGCAACAACAGGCGATACGAGCCCCGCGGGACTCCAATGCCTCCCGCCTTGGTGCAGCCGCATAGCTTAACCGGTCCTTAATGACTGCATGGGAGCATGCCGGACGTCGTTTCGGCGTCATAAAACCGGTAGCGAATGCACACGCCTCGCAGTGCGGCACGGGCCGCAGGTGTCACCAAGGCCACCATCTACCGCGCGATCAGAACTGGTCAGCTGCCGGCCTGCAAGCTGCGCGGCGGAAACTACGCAATTTACCCCGCTGAACTGCGGCGCGCGTTTCCATCGGCGGCGCGCGCCTCGGCCGGCGTGACGGAGCGCAGCGCCGGAACGCTCCTGTTTCCGGCCTGGGACGTGAGCTGAACACGCCGCAACTTTGCCCGGGCCGGTTCCCGCCGGCAGTCCGGTCGTGGCGCTTTGCCTGAAAAGGCCGGCGCGGCGGTCACTGCCCCAGCAGCCGCTGCAACGCCGCGCGCGGCTCGCGCCCCAGCGCCGCCGGGGCCGGCAGGGCAGGGGCGGCGGCGGAAAGGACAGTCGGTATCGCTGCCGCCGCGCTCGCAGAGGCGACCATGATCGTTTCGCCCGGCGGCGGCTCGACGCCGGCCGCCGCATAGACCGCCTGCGAGATCGCGAACGCCGCGCCGCGCGCCGCCGCGGCCTTGCGCAGTTCGTTGGCCGCGTCCACCGCCTCGCCGATGGCGATCACCGTCGGCGGGTCGGACGCGCCGACCTCGCCCACCACGGCGCGGCCGAGATGGATGCTGACCGCCAGCGTCACCTTGCAGTTCCACTGCCGGCCCAGCCGTTCGTTGAGCTCGGTCATCACCTTCTCGATCGCGCCGGCTGCCTGCAGCGCCTGCCGCGCCGCCCGCGCCGGCGCGCGCTCGAGCCCGAACAGTGCGCACAGGCTGTCGAGCTCGACGTAGCTCATCGCGCCTTGCGCGGCGCGGATGCAATTGCTTAGCCCCTCGATGTAGAGCGTGAGCACATAGAGCAGGTCCTGCGGCATGTGGTCGGCCGCGAGCTCGGCGCGATTGAGGAAGTCGCAATAGAGCACGACGACCTCGCGCTCGGCGCTGCGCCGGGGCGCGGTCGGGCGGTAGTTCGGCCGCTCCGTGCGCACCAGCGGGATCACGGACAGGTCGCCCTTCGGGCGCAACTGGCAGGCGAGCCGCACGTCGGGCGACGCGCCGATCCGCTCGAGCGCCGCGCGCTCGTCGGGGGCCGCGGGCGGACAGGCCGCCTCGCCGGCGCTGACCCGCACCCGGCAGGTCGAGCAGCGCGCCCGCCCGCCGCACATCGAGGCGTGCGGGAGGTGAAAGCTGCGGCTCGCTTCCAGCACCGACCAGCCGCGCGGCACGCGCACGGTGCGGCCGGGATACGAGATCGTGACCAGGTGGCGGCGGCCGCGTTCGAGCGCGTTGCGCACCGCGCGCGCGGCGAAGGTCGCGCCGATGATGCCGAAATATCCGAGCAGGAGCGCGTTGCGCCATTGCGCCAGCGCCAGGCGCTCGGCCGCGTGCTCGGGCCCGAGATAGTCCAACGCGGCGGCGGCCGCGGCGGCGTTGACCGCGAGCTCCCGCGCCATGGCGATGAATCCCAGCCCCGAAAATACCGGGATGAGCAGCGCGAAGGCGAACAGCACGTAGCGCAGTTTGCGATAGAGCGGCCGGCGGTTGAGCAGGAAATGCAGCCCGAGGCAGCCGTGCACCCAGCCCGGCGCCATAACGCCGAGCTGCGTGCCCTGCGCGTCCGCGAACCAGAGATTGGCCACCACCCGCGCGTAGTCCGACGGCATCCCGAACAGCTCCCACGCCAGCCTGGTATTGGCGGCGTGGCCGATCAGCAGGATCGGCAGCGTGAAGCCGAGCGCGATGCGAAGGAGTTCGAGCGGCGGCAGGCGGAAGGTGCGCCGCTCGTACACCGACCAGAGCGCGAGCACGAAATGGATCGCGAAGGCGCCGTAGAGCAGCGCCGTCCCGAGCGGGCTTGACCAGACCTCGACCGCGAATTCGAGCCCGGCTTCGGCGGTCTTGAGCGAAACGAGGCCGAGCGCGTGGTTGACGAGGTGGGCGGTGATGTAGGTGAACAGCACGAGGCCGGACGCGAGCCGCAGGCTCCGCCGCATCGTGCTGGAGGCCAGTTCCGGAACCAATCAGTCGCTCCCCGTTGGCGCGCCGCGCGACCCTGCCCGATCTTACACGCAATCGGGCAGGGTCGCGTCCATCCTCGCTCGCGGCAGCTTGACGGCTTGTGTCATATCGGCCGGATAAAACCGTTGGGCGAAGGCAAACTGAATGATCCACGAATCGTCTTCAGCCAAGGTGTCCAAAACTGCGTCACGGTGAAGCTGTGCAACATATGCCTCGCCGAGTTCAGGCTTTAGTTGGGAGGCGATACCGCCCTATGCGGGCCTGATTTTCATCTGCTCCAGCACCGCGCGGCCGAAGAATCCGTAGGGGCTGGCCAGCGTCTCGTTGACCTCGAAGTGATTGTACCCCTGCGCGACCACGAGCCGTGCCGGCTTGCCGGCGGCCTGCACCGCCGCCGCGAAGTCGCGCGACTGCCGCTGGAATTCCGGCGTCTCGAATGTGCCGTAGACCAGCGTCACCGGGCAGTTGATGTGCGCGATGTGGCGCTGCGGGCTGAGCGCATGCTCGGTCTCGTCGGTGAACTGCACATATTCACTGCGCTTGGAGAGTCGCGCCGGCTTGAGATCGAACATGCCGGAGCAGCACACCGCGCCCTTCAGCGTATCGCGCGGCAGGGCGAAGTCCTTGCCCCAGTCGGTCGTGAGCACCACCCCCGCGAGATGGCCGCCGGAGGAGTGGCCGGAGACGTAGACGCGGTTCGGGTCGCCGCCGAAGCTCGCCGCGTTCCTGTAGACCCATCCGACCGCATTGCGGACCTGCCGCGCCATCGGCATCAGGTCGCCCTTGGTCTCGATGACATTGTTGAAGTCGAGGACCACGAAATGTGCTCCCGCCTCCACGAACATCTCAGCCGGCGTGGCGAAGTCCTTTGCGAGACCCCCGCGCCAGGCGCCGCCGTGGATGAACACCTGGACCGGCGCGTTCGGCGTCTTGGTGGCGTAGAGATCGAGGCCCTCGATGGGTGTCGAGCCGTAAGCCAGCCGCTTCGGCGCGCCGATGCGCGCCCGCACCGCTTCGCTGTTCGTTACATAGCGGCCGGTGATCTGGCGCAGGTTCGGTGCATAGACGCTCTGGTCGTAGGCGTCGTCGAGCTCCTTCTGGTCCAGGTCGAGCCAGACCGGCGGTCCCTTGGTGCGCGCCGGCGGCGCGGACTGCGCGAGCGCCGCGCCTCCGGCCATGACTGCCGCGCTTGCGAACAGTGTTCGTCGTGTCAGGTGCGGCATCGCGTGCTCCTTCCGGGAGGCCCGCCGACGGCATCGAACGCTGCCGTTGAAGCGGGAGTTCCTCACTCTTTCCGTGGCAGCTCTGTTCAGCAAACTATCTCAGTTTTCCTTCGGCGCGGAAGAGGCGTGCGCGAGCTTGTTGTCACAGCCGACGCTTCAACTTGAGCAGAACTGCTCTCGCCGCTTGAGATCAACAGCGCGACGTGTTGCGGTGGTTGGCCCAACTCACCTTCATTGGCTCATGACTGCTCCCTTAATAGTTCTTCTAGGAACAGTGTAAATGAGCGGAAGAGTCGCTTCGAAATGACGGCCCGCGCGGGCAGTCAAGCCATGCAAATGCCGCCACAATGAACTGGGACACGCCCTTTTTTGTCTCGACTCTCTCTGGGTAAAGTCGCAGAGTCAGAGTGACCGAGACGCCGCCCCAAAGCGTTCGGTATTCCATCCAACTTATTGACCGGGACCCCTTCGAGCGTCCCGTGCCCCCGCTCCGACACATGTCGGGCGAAAGGAGTGCCTTCAATGTGTGACTACAGTCTGCACCTCGTCGCATCCCGAGCCGCGAAGGTCGGAGACGAGCTGGTAACAACGAGGTTCCGCAACTCCATTACGCGAGGATTCGCCGCAATCGGAGAGCCGAACTTGGCTGTTTGTCTTCTTCCCGGTACCGAGGTCGCGTTTGAGAAGGAAGTCAGCTTTGATCGTGTGGTTGGGATCTTCCCGAGACGGAAGCTGGCCGAGAAGGTGGCTCGGTTCCGGCAGATAAACGAGGGCCAGTTCGGCGCACATCACGATGCGCTGGAGTTTCCCGACGGGGAGACTGTGCTGCTCACCCGGCTGTGCGAAGGCCAGCACGCGACCGTGCTGCAGTTGCCGGCTTCTCCGCGCCCTGTGAAGGCAGCGGAGGAGCAGAAGCGCGATTCGCTCGTCAAGTAATCGGGCTGCTCACTATCGAGCGCTCGTGGGAACGAAAGAAAACCGGCGCGGGCTCGGCGCCGGGTGTGGAGAGATTCATAGCAACCAATGCGACGCCCGGCGCTCGACCTGTCGGATGCGGCCGTCAAGAAGCTCATCCGCACCGCCAAAAAGCGCGGCTACGGCTCGCGCGAGCCGCGCTTCCGTCCGGCAGGCCGCGCTAGTGG
>Ga0114129_10016540_pt1 | contig 10503 bp, 10 predicted proteins | sample RhiMetdeltSRZDD1_FD_80071 | JGI IMG/M metagenome (GOLD analysis project Ga0114129, IMG submission 80071) | Populus rhizosphere microbial communities from Tennessee, USA - Rhizosphere MetaG P. deltoides SRZDD1 (version 2) (version 2) | ecosystem: Host-associated > Plants > Roots > Rhizosphere >... | reverse complement strand
CTACAACTTCCCACCCTGGACGAACTCGGTCGAGGGCGGTTTCAAGACCATCCGCTCACTGGCGACCAAGGACCCGCACAAGCCGAAGGGCAAGTACTCGATCCTCACGACGATCGCCGAGAAGTACACGACGAACCCCGGCCATCCCGGCAACTCGACGCCGGTGATGGACGAGATCTACAACACGTTCCTGATCCCTCAGATGTTCGCGCAGGTCGCACAGGGGAAGTCCTCGCCCGCCGACGCCGTGTCGGCCTTTGCGACCAAGGCGCAGCAGATCTACCGGAAGTGGCACAACCAGAAGCTGGTGTAGCGCCTCACATGGACGAGACACGGGGCCGCGTGAAACTGCGCGGCCCCGGTCCTGTGATCCCGCGGCGCGGCGCCCGCGCCGATCGCCTAGCGTGAAGGCGTGATCCGGGTCGGGACCTGCTCGTGGGCGGACGAGAGCTTCTCGAAGGCCTGGTACCCGAAGGGCGTGAAGGGCAGCGAGCGGCTCTCCTACTACGCCGAGCGGTTCGACGTCGTCGAGGCGAACTCGACCTTCTACCGCCTGCCCGACGAGGAGCTCGTCGCGCGGTGGGCGCGGCTCCTGCCCGACGGGTTCGTGATGCACGTGAAGGCCTTCGGGCTGATGACGCGCCACCCGGTCAAGTTGGACGCCCTGCCGGAGGACCTGCACGACGCGGTGGAGGCGGACGAGCGCGGCCGCGTCGACCGGCCATCGCGGGAGGTACGGGGCGAGGTGTTCCGCAGGTTCCTCGCCGCGCTCGAGCCGCTCCGTGGGGCCGGCAGGCTCGGGGGGATCCTCATGCAGTTCCCGCCGTACGTCGTGCCGAAGCCGCGCTCCTACGAGTACCTGGAGTGGGCGCGCGAGCAGCTCGCCGGCTACGAGATGCTCGTCGAGTTCCGGCACAAGGCGTGGTTCGAGGATCCGGCCGAGCCGCTCGCCTTCCTCGAGCAGCACGGGATGACGTACGTCACGGTCGACGCGCCGCCCGACGTGATCCCGCTGGTCGTCGGACGCACGTCGGGAACAGCGTACGTTCGCTTCCACGGCCGCAACCGGGCGACGTGGTTCAAGCGGACGGGGTCGACGGCCGAGCGGTTCGACTACCTCTACTCGCCGGCCGAGCTGCGCGAATGGGCGAAGACGCTGCGCGGGCTCGCGGGCGAGGCCGAGGTCGTCTATGCGATGTTCAACAACAACGGCCGTTCAGGCGGTGGTGAGGTGCCGCACGACCTCGCCGACGGCCGCGCCGAGGTGGCGCAGGCCCCGACGAACGCGGCGATGCTGAAGGCGTTGCTCGCGTAGCTCGCCGCCGGTCAGGCGTCGACCGGCACGAGCCGCCCGCTCTGCACGTCGTAGACGAACGGGTGGAGCTCGTAGTCGGCCGGCAGGAGGCCCGACTCGCGCACGCTCCTGACGCTCTCCGCGACGCGCGCCGCGACGTCCGGGAACGGGAGGAAGTCGATCTCGCTCGCATCGACGCCCTGGCGCTCGTGCAGCAGGTCGTGCACGGTCGGGTTGTCGAACGTCAGCATCCCGCAGTCCGTGTGGCCGATCACGAAGGCCTCCCGGGTGCCGAGCAGGTGGTGCGAGATCACGAGCGAGCGCACGGCGTCCTCGGTCGCGATGCCGCCCGCGTTCCGGATCACGTGGGCGTCGCCCTCCTCGAGCCCGAGCGCACGCGCCGGGTCGATGCGCGCGTCCATGCAGGTGAGCACCGCGAACTGCCGCGCGGGCGGCATCACCAGGTCGCCCTTCGTGAATCCCGCCACGTACGCCTCGTTGGCCCCCCGCACGTCCTCGAGCACCGACATGCCGTCCTCCTCACTTTGGAAAATGAAGTGACGAAGCTATACCAAATGAAGTGAGGCCGCGCCAGGGTGAGCCGCCTCAGGCGGCTTCGCGCAGCTCGATCTCGCTCGGCGACGCCTCGTCGCGCTCGGCCGCCCGCGGGCGGCGGGCAACCAGGTTGTTGGCGACGAGCGCGCCGATCGTGAGCCCGGCGCCGGCCAGCTCGACGGCGTTCGGGCGGTAGCCGCGGGCGATCTCGATGGCGAACGTCGTCACCGGGATGAGGTTCGAGAAGAGCACGGCGTTCTGCGGCCCGATTGCCGCGATTGCCGCGTTCCACGTGAGTACCGCGACGAACGCTCCCGGGAGGGTGAGGTACGCGATCTGCGGGGTCGTCGACCAGAGCTGGTCGGCGGACGGCCAGGTCGCGAGGCCGGTCGCCACCGCGATCGCGGTCGCGGCGGCGATCGTCACCCAGCCGAGGCCCGCCGTCAGCGCCGTGTAGCGAAGGGGCGAGATGTGCGCGAACTCTGCCGCACCGAGGCTGTAGAGGACGAAGCTGAACACGCCGGCGAGGACGAGCCCGTCGCCCCAGCCGATCGCGCCCTCGAAGATCGTTACGGGATGTCCCTCGCTGACCACGAGCGCGACGCCGAGGAGGGCGACGCCGAGGAACGCGAAGGTCGCACGCGACGGCCGGACGCGGGTCCGGTGCCAGAGGACGAGCGCGGTGAGGAGCGGCCCCAGCGCGACGATCAGGGCGGCGCTCTCGGCCCGCGCGTGGGCGAGGCCCGTGTAGGCGAAGAGGTTGAAGCCGGCGAAGCCGAGCGAGCCGAGCCAGAAAAGCCGCCAGCCGCGCCCGTCGAGGCGCAGCGACCGAGGGCCTTCGACGACGGCGAGCACGACGAGCCAGAGCGCGGCCGCGACGGCGTAGCGGATCGTCGAGAGCGGGAACGCGTCGATCGTCTCGAGCGCCGACTTGCCGACGACGAACTGCCCGCCCCAGACGACCGCGGTCGTCGTGGCGAACAGCACGCCGAGCGTCGTCGTCCGTGTCGCCACGCGCGTGCCCGTGCCCGTCATGAGGTTTCCAACGAGCCCGGAGACGTGGGTATTTCGTCGTGCCTAGGCCCGGCTGACTCCCATCGTGATGCGGGCGACGTAGCCGTTCCCGCGCTTCGCGAGCCGCAGCATCGAGCGCGACCCGCCGTTCCGGAAGATCGAGTCCGTCGCGTTGCGCGTCGTCCGGGCCGGGCGCCGGTTGTACGGAGCGCGGCGATAGACGGTGTCCGTGAGCCGGTCAGGGAAGAAGAGCTGGCCGGTGTGGACGACGCTCCCGCCCAGGTACACGCGGACGTGGATGTGGACGGTGCGGCCCTCGTACCAGCCCGGGTAGATCGTCGTGAAGGTCGCGAGACCGTTCTTGTCGGTGCGCTGGATCCCGCGCATGAACGTGCTCCCCTCCGTGCCCTCCTGGGCGAAGCCGGAGTAGGTTCCGGCCGCGTCGCAGTGCCAGATGTCCACTGCGGCGGCCTTGATCGGCTTGCACGAGGAGACGTCGAGCACTTTCGTCTCGAGCCGCAGCGGCACGCCGGGCCGACCCTCCCGCACGTCGCGTCGCACCTTGTCGCCGTCGAGGAAGAACGGCCCCTCGGTCATCTCCGGCGTCAGCACGCAGCTGACGAGCCCCGCGGAGACCGCGGCCGGCCCCGCACCGGCGCCGGCCGCGTCTCTCGGGTCGAGGACCTCGATCCCCGCCGCGCCGCCGAGGGCGAGCGCGGCGACTCCACCGAGCTTTCGCAGCGAATCGCGTCGTGTGAGGCGAGTCGCGTCGTGGTCGTGGTCCTCCATGGTCCGTCTCCTCCGTCTCAGGAAGGTCGAGTGCCGAGCTCGACGCTCACGGTGCGATCCGCCCCGTCGCGGTCGAACCCGATCTTCACGGTATCGCCCGGCTTCCGCCTCTCGATCGCGCTCTGGAGCTCCTGCACCGAGGCCACCGAGTCGCCGTCCACCGATGTGATCACGTCGCCGGCCTGGAGCCCGGCCGCGGCGGCCGGAGCGCCGCTCCGTACCTCCGAGACCTCCGCGCCCGCGACCCCGCTCTGCGTCTGGGTGAGCCCGACGCCGAGGTAGGCGTGCTCGACCGTCCCGCCCGCCACGAGCTGGGAGACGATCGACTTCACGGTGTTCGACGGCACGGCGAACCCGACTCCGTCGTTGCCGCCGGAGTCGCTCTCGATCTGCGAGTTGACGCCGACCACGCGGCCCTCGAGGTCGAGCAGCGGACCGCCCGAGTTGCCGTGGTTGATCGCGGCGTCGGTCTGGATCGCGCCGTTGATCGTGTAACCGTTCGGCGCCTCCATCGAGCGATCGAGCGCGCTGACGATGCCGGACGTGACCGTGTTCTCGAGCCCGAAGGGGCTGCCGATCGCCACGACCTCCTGCCCCACCTGGAGCGCCGACGAGTCGGCGAGGGTCAGCGGCGTGAACGCCGACGACGGCGCGTCGACATCGATCACCGCGAGGTCGGTGGACGCGTCGACGCCGACCACGGTCGCGTCGTAGGTCTGGCCGCTCGGGAAGCGCACCTGGACCGACGAGGAGTTCTCCACGACGTGCGCGTTCGTCACGACGTGTCCGCTCGTGTCGTAGACGAAGCCCGACCCCTGCGCCTGCGAGGCGCCTCCATCCGGCGCGCCCGGGGCGGACCCGCCGTCCAGCGTCACCGTGATCTCCACGACCGAGTCGTTCGCGCGGTCGTAGACGTCGGAGACGGTCCCGCCGCTCGTCTCGGTCACAGGGCTTGCCGTTACCGCGGCGACGGCGGGGGCGTCCGACGAGTCGGCGACCACCGCATAGGTGGCGGCGCCGGCTCCCGCGGCGAGCACGATCGCGCTGGCTCCCGCGGCTGTTTTCACAACTGTCCTTCTCACTCTTCGATCCTTTCGGTTGGTGCCTGCCACACCCCCATGGCAGCAGCCCGTTCTGGGCCGCCTCTGGGAGCAGGCTGTGAAATGCCTGTGAGGCTCAGGCGGTCGCGTCCGCGAGCGGGAGCGCGATGCGGAACGTGGCGCCGTGCCCGGGCTCGGAGCTCGCGGAGACGCTCCCGCCGTGCGCCTCGGCGACCGCCGCGACGATCGCGAGGCCCAGGCCGACACCGCCGCTCGCACGCGCGCGCGACGCGTCGGCCCGGTAGAAGCGCTCGAAGACGTGCTCGAGGTGCTCGTCGTCGAGACCCGGCCCGGAGTCCGAGACCGCGATCTCGGCGGAGCCGTTCACGCGGGTCAGGCTCACCGAGACCGGCGTGCCGGCGGGCGTGTGGGCGCGGACGTTCGCGAGGAGGTTGTCCACGATCTGCCGCAGGCGCACGCGGTCGCCGACGACGACCGCGCGCTCCGCGCGGAGCTCGATCGGACGCCCGGGATCCACCGCCTGGGAGGTCTCCACTGCCTCGCCGACGACGTCGTCGAGCTCGACGGGCACGCGCTCGAGGGGACGCCCGTCGTCGAGCCGGGCGAGCAGCAGCAAGTCGTCGACGAGGACGCTCATCCGCTCGGACTCGCGGCTGATCCCGCTCATCGAGCGCTCCAGGTCGGCCGGGCGCGCCGAGGCGCCGCGCTCGAACAACTCGGCGTAGGCGCGCACCGCGGCGAGCGGGGTGCGCAGCTCGTGCGACGCGTCCGCGACGAACCGCCGAAGCCGTCGCTCGGACGCCTCCTGCGCGCGGAACGACGTCTCGATCTGCGTCAGCATCGCATTGAGCGACAGACCGAGGCGCCCGACCTCGGTGCGCTCCTCGGCGCGCTCGACACGGCGGGAGAGGTCGCCGGCGGCGATCGCCGCGGCGGTGTCCTCGATCTCGCCGAGCGGCCTCAGCCCGAGTCGCACCACCCAGAGGCCAAGCGCCGCGATCCCGCCGATCACGAGGATCGTCACGAGCGCCTCGATCAGGAGCAGCCGGTGGAGCGTCGAGTCGACGTCCTCCAGCGAGGTCGCGACGACCAGCATCCCGGTGGCGCCGTCCTCGATCGACGCGCGCACGCGGTAGCGCCCCCCGTCGGTCGCGCTCGAGACCGTGAAGTACGAGACCGCCTCGGGGCCTGCCGTGTCCTTCGGCGGCCGGATCGTCGCCGGCAGCTTCGGCGCCGGGGCGGCGTAGCCGGGAAGCGCCGGGCGAGCGACTGTCGCGACCACGGTCCCTCCGTCGAGCGAGCGCACCTGGACAACCGTGCCGGGTGGCGCGATCCGCGTGCCGAGGTCGCCACCGGGCTGGGAGATCGAGTGCGCGGTATCGCGAAGCGAGCTGTCCGTGCGGTCGATCAGGAACGAGCTCAGCGACGAGTACGTCGCGATGTCGGCCGCGAGCAGCCCGACAGTGGCGAGCGCCAGGACGGCAAGCAGGAGCCGCGCACGCAGCGACAGGCGCCCGAGCACGTCACGCCTCCAGCATGTACCCGGCCTGCCGCACCGTCCTGATCAGCGGCGGGCCGGCCGCGTCGAGCTTGCGGCGCAGGTAGCTGACGTAGGTCTCGACGACGTTCGCGTTGCCGTTGAAGTCGTAGCGCCAGACGTTCTGGAGGATCTGGGACTTCGAGAGCACGCGCCGCGGGTTGAGCAGGAAGTACCGCAGGAGGGCGAACTCGGTCGCGGTCAGCTGCACCGGCGTCTCGCCCCGGAAGACCTCGTGGCGGCTCTCGTCGAGCACGAGGTCCTCGTAGCGGAGCACGTCGCCGGGGAGCTCGCTCGCCGTCCGGCGCAGGATCGCCTGGACACGCGCCACGACCTCCGCGAGGCTGAACGGCTTCGTCACGTAGTCGTCACCGCCGGCGCGGAGCGCCTCGACCTTGTTCTCGACCGCGTCCTTCGCGGTGAGGAAGAGGATCGCGTTCCGGTGGCCTCGCGCGCGCAGCCTGCGGCCGACCTCGATGCCCTCGATGTCCGGGAGCATCCAGTCGAGCACGATCAGCTCGGGGTCGAACCGCGCCACGGCGGCGAGCGCCTCGCGCCCGGTGTATGCCTCCTCCACCTCGAACCCCTCGTAGCGGAGGGCGGTCGCGACCGCGTCCACGATCGAGCTCTCGTCGTCGACGACGAGGATCCGTCCACCGGTCTCGTTCGCGGTGTCGTGCACGCCCGAACAGTGCCTGGAGCGGCTGTGAGTCGGCTGAGAACCGGCTGAGCGCGCGCTTGGCGGGAAATGCAAACGGGGCCCGCCCGTGGGTGTCCGGGCGGGCCCTCAGACGTCTTCAGCTGCCGTCGGCGCTCACGGGCTCGAGACGGTCACGCCGATCTCGCGGGCGGTGTCCCGTTCCCGTGGTCACCGTCGCACGGTGGGCCGTTTCCCTGGCCGTTCCCCGGCGGTGTAGGGGTGGCCGGCTGGGTCGTCGTCCCGCTCGACGACGTGCTCGGGCTCGAGCCGGAGCCCGAGTCGCCGGTCGCAGCGTCGGCGATCCCGTAGCTCCCGGCCGCCAGGCCGACGGCGATCGAGCCGACGACCAGCGTCCGGGGTAGACGTCCCCCCGAGGTCGTGATGGACAAGGTGTGCTCCTTTCCTCGCTGTGCGCCCTCGGATCGGGGCGTACGTCGACTGTCGCTCGCCGCGCTTGGAGCACCCTGTGAGCCGGCGTAGACCTCCGTGTGAGGACGGGCTATGCGAGCTCGAAGGACTCGATCGCGTCGTGGTTCGCCGCCAGGGCGGCGCGGGTGCCCGAGGCCGCGGCGACGATCACCTGGTGCACGGGGGAGCACGCGTCCCCGGCCGCGTAGACGCGCGGGACGCTCGTCCGGCCGAGCTCGTCGACCTCGATGAACCCCTCCGCGTTCGTCGCGCAGCCGAGCTGCTCCGCGAGGCGGTTCGAGGGATGGACCTCGGTCCGCACGAACAGCCGGTCGCAAAGGGCCTCGGCGCCGCTCTCGAGGAGCACGACGACGCCCTCGCCCTCGTCCCGCACCCGGGCCACCGGCCCGTCCACGACCCGCGCGCCCAGCCGGTCCGCGCCCGAGCGCTCGTCGTCGCTCACCTCGAAGCCGTTCGGAAAGATCGTGACGTCGTCGCCGAGCATCCGGAGCAGCCCCGCCGCATGGGAAACCTGGCCCGGGCCGGTGCAGATCAGCCCGACCGCCGCCCCGCCCGCCTCGTAGCCGTCGCAGTACGGGCAGGTGAAGATCGAGGTGCCGAACAGCGCGGCGAGCCCGTCGATCTCGGGCAACGTGTCGCGGATGCCTCCGGCGAGGACGACGCGGTCCGCCTCGAACGCCTCGTCGCCGTCCAGGACGAGGCGGACGCGCTCCTCACCCACCTCGGCGCCGAGCACCCCGACGTCGCGGAACGAGACGGTCGGGTAGCCCCCGAGCTCCTCGCGCGCTAGCGCCCGGTAGTCGAGCGGCGAGACCCCGTCGCGCGTCGGGAAGTTGTGGAGGTGCTCGGTGTAGCGGTTCCGGGGCTCGCCCGTGTCGAGGACCAGCACCCGCCTGCGCATGCGGCCGAACGTCAACGCCGCCGCGAGCCCCGCCGGCCCCGCTCCGACGACCACCGCATGGAGCTCCATCGCCCGATCCTACGCACGGCACCCGCGCCCGATGCGGGCCTCTGCAGGCTCGACGGGGCCTCTCTACTCCTCGCGCGCCCAGAACGGCCGGCCCACACGAACCTCGAGCTCGAGGTAGCGGTCGAGACGCACGCCGTCGACCGGCTCGCGCACGGCCTGCACCATCGCCGCCGCGACGTCGAGGTCGTCGACCTCGAAGATCAGGTTCCAGGCCCAGGGCTCCCGGTTCGGGCCGACCTGTAGGACGTCGTCGCAGAACGACGCGATCACGCGCGCACCGAGCTCCTCCCACTCGGCCAGCATCTGCGTGAACCGCGGGAAGAACCGCTCCTCCTTCTCCTCGTCCGGCGCGGCGAAGAACGCAGTCGTCGCCCGGCCCACCGCCATCACCCGATACGGGCGGCGCATCGCCACCGGCTCCCAGCCGTTCGGCATGTCGGCGATTTCGCAGTGGGTGCCGTCAGTCCTGCGAGGGCCTCTGGATAAGCTCGCCCGGGTGGAGAGCATCCTCATCTTCGGCGATACCGTCCGGTGCCCCGAGCTCCGGGTCGAGGTGCCTCACTCGGTCGCGGACCCGTTCCTCTACGTCGAGCGGAACGGCGATCGCTACACGGTGGTGCGCTCGCTCGAGGCTGCACGGATGAGCGAGATCCACGGGATGACGGTGCTGCCGCTGGAGTCCCTCGGGCTCGACGAGTATGTCGCGAGCGGCCTCGACGCCGATGCGGCGATGCTCGAGATCGCGGCGAGGGCGTGCAGGGAGCTCGGCGTCGAGCAGGCGACCGTTCCCCCGGCGTTCCCGCTCGAGCTCGCAGACCGACTGCGCGCCGACGGGGTCGCGCTCGAAGTCGACCGCGCGCTCTTCAGCGCGCGTCGCCGCTCGAAGACGCCGCTCCAGCTCGAGGGGATCCGCCGCGCGCAGGTCGCGGCCGAGGCGGGCACCGCCGCCGCGGCCGAGCTTCTTCGCGCCGCCGAGCCCGTCGACGACGTGCTCCAGCTCGACGGGGAGCCGCTCACCTCCGAACGCCTCAAGCAGGCGGTCGCTGCAGCCTTCCTCGCGCACGGCGCCACCGCCGAGGACTTCATCGTCGCCCACGGCGAGCAGACCTGCATCGGCCACCACATGGGCTCGGGCCCGATCCGCCTCGGGGAGCCGATCACCGTCGACCTCTGGCCACGCGACGTCGAGTCGGGCTTCTACACGGACATCACGCGCACGTTCGTCGTCGGGCCCGTCTCCGAGGAGCTCGCGGACTACCACCGCCTCTGCCTCGAGGTGCACGAGCGCGTGATCCCGGCGATCAAGCCCGGCGTGACGGGTCGCGAGCTCCACACCATCGCCTCGGAGGTGATCGAGGCCGGCGGATACCCGACGCAGCTCTCCAAGAAGCCCGGCGAGGTGCTGCTCGAAGGGTTCTTCCACGGGCTCGGCCACGGCGTCGGTCTCGACGTCCACGAGGAGCCGTCGCTCGATCTCTCGGGCGGCGAGCTCGTCGCAGGCGATGTCGTCGCCGTCGAGCCTGGCTGCTACCGGCAGGGTTACGGCGGCGTCCGGCTCGAGGATCTCGTGCTCGTCACCGAGGACGGCGCCGAGGTGCTGACCTCGTATCCCTACGCGCTTGCCCCCTGACGACGATCGGGTCGGCCGGGACGGCGACCGCCTCGTCGACGAGTGGCGCGAGGCCTGCCGGATCCCGTCCGTCACCGGCGACCGCGAGCCCATCGAGGAGATGGCTGCATGGGTCGAGGAGCGCGTCCAGCGGCGCTTCGACCGCGTCGTCGTCGAGCGGACGCCCGACGGCGTTCCGGTCGTCCTCGGCGAGCTGACCGGCACCGGCCCGGGCCGGCTCGTCGTCTACACGCACTACGACGTCCAGCCGCCCGGCGACCTCGCCGCCTGGGAGAGCGATCCGTTCGGCGCAGAGCTGCGCGCCGGCGCGGTCTGGGCGCGCGGGACGTGCGACGACAAGGCCGACATCACGGCCCGCCTCCAGGCGATCGACCTGTGGCTCGACGCCTGCGAGGGCACGCCGCCGGTCACGCTCCTCTGGGTCTGCGAGGGCGCAGAGGAGGTCGGCAGCCCGGGGCTCGCCGCCGTGCTCGAGCGCCACGCGGACTGGCTCTCGGCGGGCGACTGCCTCTGGGAGAGCTTCG
>Ga0114129_10016539_pt1 | contig 10503 bp, 6 predicted proteins | sample RhiMetdeltSRZDD1_FD_80071 | JGI IMG/M metagenome (GOLD analysis project Ga0114129, IMG submission 80071) | Populus rhizosphere microbial communities from Tennessee, USA - Rhizosphere MetaG P. deltoides SRZDD1 (version 2) (version 2) | ecosystem: Host-associated > Plants > Roots > Rhizosphere >... | reverse complement strand
TTGCACATCCGATCCAGCGACGGCGGCGCCCGTCGGATCGCGCTCGAACCCAAGTCGGTTGCCGATTTCTATGCCGAAACGATCAGTGCGCTCGACGAGCGCGGCATCGCGGTGCAGATTCAGGCGAGGCCCAATGAGGTCGATCCCGCGATCCCGTTCGCCGAGGACCACACGCACGCCTCCTACGACCCACACGCCGTGCACCTGTTCTGGCGCCAACTCGTGTCGGCCGACCGCGTCATGCGCGAGTTCCGCTCGCATTTCATCGGCAAGGTCAGCCCCGTGCACTTCTTTTGGGGGGCAATGGATCTGGCCTGCACCAGGTTCTCCGGCCGCGCCGCGCCGAAGCATCCAGGCGGGGCACCCAACTGCGGTGATTGGGTGATGGTGGAGGGCTACTCCCACGAGTTGAGCAGTTGCGGTTTCTGGCCGGGCGGCGGCGACGAAGGCGCCTTCTACGCTTACGCCTATCCCGAACCCGACGGCTTCGCCGACTACCCCGTCGTACCCGAGCAAGCCTTCTACAGCACCGACAATGGCCAGTTTCTGCTGCCCTACGAGGCGGTACGGACGGCAGCCGACCCAGACCGCACCCTTCTGGAGTTTTTGCACACCACCTATCGGGCGGCCGCTGAACGCGGCAGATGGGACCGATCCGCGCTCGAAGTCGATCCGCACCGGTGGAATGAGAAACGGTGAACACCAACGATCGATGGCGGCGAGAACGACACCTGACATGACTGGTGAGAATATGACATCGATTGTGAGGATCTACACCTACAGCTACGTCGGGGTTTAGCTGGCGAGTTGCAGCGGACATTGACCTAAAACGGCGGGCTATTTTGACATCACTTCGGCGTGTCGAAAGAGCTCGTCAATCTCGATTCGCGACTACGCGTTGCCCGCGGCCGATGGGGAGGTTTCGGCGGCTACGACGTCGAGGAGCGGCTTCACTCCTACTCCTGTCTTGTTCCTGTGAGAACCGACAGAAATGCTTAGTTCAGGTAGCGTTTCAAGAGTCGCGCGAACACTGACGACGCGGGCTCTCGCACTTCAGGCATGCCGCGAGGGTCGACGGGGAAAAGAGGAGCGACAGGGTGAATCTCGGTCCGTTGGGTGATCTCACGATCCTCGCTGCCGTGATGGAGATCGTGTTCCCCACTTGCGTATTCACCTACATCGGCCGGCTGGAGAAGCGGACATCCCATCCTTTGGGCGAACAAGTGGGCGCCCACAAGGCGGTGCTGGCCAAAGTCCGCAAGCGCGAACCGATGTCGCAGGATGAAGTGGATTACGCGAGGGAACTGGTTTCCGACGCCCGATCACCGCTCGCGTACGCGATACCCGCCGCCCTGTTCACCATCGGATTCTTTTACGTGGTCGGCTGTCTCTACATGCTGCACAGAGATGGCGGCAATCCCTCCTTTAGGACCTTCATCGGGGGGATCCCGATGTTGACCTCCATGAACATCGTCGCTCAGCTGCGCAGGGTCGCGGGGTTGAAAGGGAAGCTGCGGGACGTATCGGTGACGGCGCCCAAGCCGGACGACGAGCTCGCCACCGCCTAGCCGCGTCGGGGCAGCTCGGACGTCGGTGCGGAGTCTCCGTCGTCCCACAGGGGTAGTTGTCGCTCCCGTTGGTCGGGTAAGGCAAACGCCTGGGGTACCGGGCGTTGACGCACCTTCAGCGGCCACCAGAACCAGCGTCCGAGCAGCGCTGCGATCGACGGCGTCATGAACGATCTGACGATCAGCGTGTCGAACAACAGACCGAGGGCGATTGTGGTCCCGATCTGCCCGAGAATCCGCAGATCGGCGAAAATGAACGATGCCATGGTGGCCGCGAACACCAGCCCGGCGGCCGTCACCACCGCGCCGGAGCCGGCCATCGCCCGGATGATGCCGGTGTTGATGCCCGCATGGATCTCTTCTTTGAACCGTGAGATCAGCAGCAAGTTGTAGTCCGACCCAACGGCCAACAGCAGAATGATGGCCAGCGCCAGCACGATCCAGAACAGTGGGATACCGAAAAGGTCCTCCCATATCAGTATGGACAGCCCGAAAGATGCGCCAAGCGACAGCGCCACGGTACCCACGATGACGATGGCGGCGACGATGCTTCGGGTGATGAACATCATGACGAGCAAAATCAAGCAGAGCGCGGCGATCCCCGCGATCATCAGGTCGTATTTGGCGCCGTCCTGAATGTCCTTGTAGGTGGCTGCCGTGCCCGCGATGTAGATCTTGGATCCGGCCAGGGGGGTGCCCTTGACGGCTTCCTGCGCTGCATGCCTGATGGGGTCGATGTGCGAAATGCCTTCGGGCGTAGCGGGAATGCCCTCGTGGGTGATGATCATCCGCGCGGCCTTGCCGTCCGGCGACAGGAAAAGCTTTAGCCCGCGAAGGAATTCAGGGTTGGCGAACGCCTCCGGCGGAAGGTAGAAGGAGTCGTCGGTCTTCGACGCGTCGTACGCCTGGCCCAAAGCGGTGGCGTTCTGCAGTGCCGCCTCAGTCTGGTCGTCGATGCCTGATGTGGTGGCGTAGTTCGTCAGGGTCAAATCACGGTTGGTCTGCTGACTTTCGATCTGTGGCGGAATCAGCGCGAGCAGCTTCGGCTGCAGCGCATCCAGTTTGGCGATGCTGCCCGAGACGTTGCTCAGCTGAGCGGTCAGCGCGTCAATGCCGTCGAGTGCGTCGAACAGGGATCGCAGCGCCCAGCAGATCGGGATGTCGAAACAGTGTGGCTCCCAATAGAAGTAGTTGCGCAGCGGCCGGAAGAAGTCGTCGAAGTTGGCGATCTTGTCGCGCAGGTCCTGCGCCGTGGCGACCGTCTGTTGGAATGCCTTGGTCTGCTCGTCGGTGGCGGCGCTGGACTGTTGTTGCAACGCATATTGCTGTCGCAGAACGTCGATCGAGTTGTTGATCACGTCGACCTGTTTGAGCAGGTCGGCGCCGCGGGCCTGCTGAAATGGCAGATTGTTGATCTGAGACGCGCTGCCCGCGCTGATCTGGAACGGTATCGACGTGTGGTCCAGGGGCGTGCCGAGCGGGCGGGTGATCGACTGCACCTGTGCGATGCCGTCGGTGTGGAAGACCGCCTTGGCGACGCGCTCCAGCAGGATCATGTCGGTGGAATTACGTAGATCGTGGTCGGCTTCGATCATCAACAGTTCGGGATTCAGCCGCGCCTCCGAGAAATGGCGTTCGGCGGCCGCATAACCAACATTCGCAGGCGCGCTGGCGGGCATGAAGGGGCGGGCGTCGTAACTCGTCTTGTACCCCGGCAGGGAGAGCAGACCGATCGCGGCAATGGCGACCGTCGCCAAGAGGATGGGAACGGGCCAGCGGACGATGGCCGTGCCGATACGCCGCCAGCCCCGGGTACTCATGGGGCGGCTGGGTTCGAACAGCCCGAAATGGCGGCCGATGACCAATAAGGCCGGTGCCAGGGTCAACGCCGCCACCACTGCCACGGAGACGCCGATACCGGCGGGAACGCCAAGGCTGTTGAAATACGGCAGCCGGGTGAACGTCAGGCAGAGCACCGCGCCGGCGATGGTCAGGCCTGAACCCAGGATGATGTGCGCGGTGCCGTGGTACATCGTGTTGAACGCCGAGACGCGATCCTGCCCGGTGTAACGCTCTTCGTGAAATCGCCCGAGAATGAAGATCGCATAGTCGGTTCCCGCGGCGATGACCAGCAGCGTCAGCAGATTGGTCGAATACGTCGACAGCTGGATGATGCCGGCGTTCGCGAGCACGGCGACGACGCCGCGGGAGGCGGTCAACTCGATCATCACCGTGAAAATCACGAGAAACACCGTGGTGAGGCGGCGGTAAAGCGAGAACAGCATCAAGGCGATCACCCCGATGGTGATCAGGGTGGTTTTCAGGGTGCCGTGGCGGCCTACCTCGAACTGATCGGTGACCAGGGGAGCGGCGCCGGTGACGTAGGCCTTGATACCCGGTGGCGGCGGTGTGTGATTGACGATGTCACGCACCGAATCGACGGACTCATTGGCTAGCGATTCGCCCTGGTTACCTGCTAGGTACAGCTGCACCAGCGCCGCCTTGCCGTCGGAGCTCTGCGAGCCGGCGGCGGTCAGCGGATCGCCCCAGAAGTCCTGAATGTGCTGGACGTGCTTGGTGTCCTGACGGAGCTTCTGAATCAAGCCGTCGTAGTAATGGTGAGCGTCGGCGCCGAGCGGCTGGTCACCCTCGAGGACGATCATCGCCGAACTGTCTGAATCGAACTCGTTGAACACCTTGCCGATCCGTTTTGCGGCCTGCAACGACGGCGAATCCTGGGGGCTCAGCGAGACGTTATGCGATTCGGCAACCGTCTCCAGCTGCGGCACGAAAACGTTCGTCAGCACCGCCAGGCCCAGCCAGAACAGCGCGATGAGCACCGAGTACCGCCGGATGAAGTCCGGAACCCGCTGGGTGCTCATCCGGACTTATCCAGGCAGTAGGTGAAGGGGTTCAGAGTGTTCACCGATCGCTCGTCCTTGACCACGTCGTCGATCTTGATCCGGCAACCGATGGAGTCTCGGTCACCCTGGGCGGAGACGTTAACGAAGACGGCCGGCTGAGTGGTGTTGGTGTCGTAGGCCCAGGGCAGCGTGGCGGCGTCGACGCGCTGCGGTTGGGCATTCACGTCGAGGTAGGTGATGGTTGCCACCGTCCCCGGCGGGCCGAAAACCTCCAGAACCACGTGCTTGGGGTTGAACGGAACGATGTCGTTGTCGGAGCCGCTGGGTGTGGACGTGACGTCGTGAGAGGCGAAGATGCCGTGCAGCCGATACACAGCGAACCCCGCCAGTGCGACCACGATCACCGCAACCAGGAGCATCCAGCGCTGGCCGAGTCGACGGCTGATCGAAACCCGTTGCATCCGTGACCCTTTCATGAGCGGCGACAGGCGCGGACGGTAGGGAAATTCCTCTAGGATGGCTAATCAACTAGGTTGACGGTACGACACGGGACGAGTCCCCACAACACTGGGCGAGTGTCCGACACGGCAAGTGAGAATGCCGCGCCGAATTTAGGAACCCACAGGGAACCCACAGATGGAGCGGCGGCTGTGGCGTTGGCGATAAGGAACGTCATGACGTTCGGTTTGGCCTGATTCGTGGTCGACGGCGAGAACAAGCGGCGCTTGGATTGCCGCTCATGCGTCTACAACGTGCCTGTCCTCAAATCCGCACTACCCTTGAGGATCGCCGAGTCGATGGTCTGGTTCTCGGGCTGGACCCTGTCCCAGAGAGTCCCCTTGCCGAGCTCTCGTCCCAGCTGATCTTCCCGCCTGAACCATTGCTCAGCACTTCTGATCCGGTTGGGGTGGATTTCGTCGAGCAGATCGTAGTTTCTGGAGACCTTGCCGTACTTCCACACATTCCAGAAGCCGGTGAAGTTGTCTCGGAAGCTCATGGTGCTCTTGTCGTTGGGGTCGGCGTTGTACCCGGCAGGCAGATCGGCAAGCCCTTTGAGTGGGCCGTTCCAATACGCATCCAGATCGGTGTCGATGTATTGGGCCGGGTGCCCGGTGACTTTCTGGAATGCCTCGGCGATGGCGGTGTAGGTCATGTGTGCGATCGCCACTTCGAGATTCATGCCGTTCGAGCGCTCGGGGTGGTCGAAGATCCAGCGCGCGTAGTATCCGCAATCCTCAAGAGCGACATGGGGAATGGCGCCCTGGCCGAGCGGTACCCGCCACGTGACGACGCCGTCTTCAATGGTGGGTGTCATGGCCGTCAGGGGTGAGATCACCATCTCGATGTAGGGACCGGAGGTGAAGACCGCTGCACCCATCCTGTCGCTGTTGTCCTGATTCTGAAACAGGATCCATTCGCCCATACGGCCTTTGCCGTCGTAGTGGCCGCTGCGGAACTTGGAGTCGTAGCCTGATTTCTTGAGGGCGTAGTCAAGGTTTCCGTAGACGAAGAACTTGATTCCTTCTTCGATGGCTATCTCGTAGCTGCGGATTGCCCAGTAGGTCTCGGTCTTCTCGCCGGTGTTGAACCCGTCGATGTTGACGTAGGCCCCGTCGCAGCCGCGGAATCCTTTTCGCAGGATGGCTTCGTCGGCGAACGAGCCTTCGAGCATGGAGACGTTGCCGAGCGCAAGGAGGGCCTGGGCTCGGGGGGAGCTCGCGTCGCGGGTGAAGACGCGCACGGAGTACTTCTTGTCGGCGACCAGGGCGGCGACGATGGGCATTCCTTGCGCCCCTGTGCCGCCGATGATGAAGATGGTGGAGGTGGTGTGAGAAGACATGGCTGTTGGCTCCCGGGGGTTGAGGCGCACACGATCTGTCCGCGGTGAGCGTGGTGTGGTCAAGGGGCGATGTCGGGTCGGCGTTGTTGCTGGGGCTCGACGGTGATGTGTCCTGCAACGATGACCATAGGTACGAGCCTCCTCTTCTGACGTTCTCGTGTCGTGCCGAACCGGCACTTTGCAATCCATGTAGACCCCGCGACTGCGCAAAACTCATCGGCTGTCGAGTCCACTTAGCGGCTCGAGAGGCTCCACAATGAAGACTTCGACGTCGCGAGCTAGCAGATCTCCCAGGGCTCAGCGCACCTTCGCCGCCGCGTCGATCCATTCGAATTCCGTCCAGTCGTCGCCTGTGTCTAGACGTCTAATCGAGCGTTTCGCCCTCAGGTGGGGCGACCTGCTCCAGCGAGCTGTCGGATGAACCGAATCTCGTTGTCGTCGTGTGGCCGACCGTCGGGATGAATTAGATCGCTGAACCACGTTTCGGGAATCGAGGTGTACGGGCGCTTCCAGGAATCCCACGGCAGATACGTCTGCGTCCGCCCAGCGACGAAGCCCCAGTTGTAGGCGCCGACGTTGCGCCTCTTGGCGACCGGAAGAATTCCTTCCACAGTGCTGCCCAGGCGCCGCGCCAGATACTCGGTGCAGAGGATGGGTCGTCCCAGAGGAGTGAGTTCGTCGATGCGGGCCTCGAATTCGGCCGGATCCCCGTAGTTGTGGAAGCTGATGACGTCCGAGTGCTCGAGCTGCAGGCTGCAGATCGCGCTGCGGCTTCCGGGGTCTTTCCAGTGGCCCTGCCATACGCCGCTGGTCAACGGTTGAATCGGGTTGACGGCGCGCACCCACTGGAACACGTGTGGGAGGAACGCGGCAACCAGTTGCTGCTTGTCCTCGTGTTCAACCTTGCGGTAATCGCGCGACGGATTGTCCGGTTCATTCCATACGTCCCAACCAAGGACGCGAGGATCGTTGCGGAACAGGCCCACCACTCCGGTGACGTAGCTCTGCAGCACGCGGGTGTAGGCCGGGTCCTGTAGACGGTAGGCGCCTGGGCTCTGCACCCAACCGGAGTTGTGCACTCCTGCTATTGGCGCGCGCTGACGGCCCGCCCTGGGCAACGGGTCCCAGCACGAGTCGAACAGGACGAAGAGCGGTTTGATGTTGTGACTCGCCGCGATGGCGACGAACTGGGAAAGCCGGTCGCTGAATCCCGCCCGGTCGGCAGCCCACAATTGGTCGTGGAGAAACACCCGCATGGTGTTCATTCCAATTTGCTTGGCCACACTGAGCTCGCCCGCGATGCGGCGCGGGTCAAAGGTGCCCGCCTGGAACATCTCCAGTTGGTTCACGGCGTTCGAGGTGACGTAGTTGGCGCCAAGCAGCCACCCCTGGTTTGCATACCAGGCGTTGGCGCGGTCAGCCGACCATCGGCCCGTCTCAGCAGAGACGAGGGGCAACTTGGTCAGTGCCGCGGCTGCTGCCAGGTACAGCGGGATCTTGAGGGCGGTTCGCCGGTGCACCACGTGACCATAATGTCTGTGGCCAAAACGTCACTGCTCATGTCTCATCCTGCAACACAACAGGTTTCGAATCGTTATTCATCAGGCTGATCTGCGGTGGTGATAGCGCCAGTAGTCCTCCACGCCGTGGCAGCGGTGTCGAGCTGCAGCGCAGATTGACAAGACGCGCCTGGCTACTTTTGACCCCGGCGTGCCGTAGGAGCCTGTCAATCTGGGCTGCGCACCGAGCACCCCGCCAGCGGTCCAGTCGACGAAACAGGTCCGAATCGAGGGCGGATGAACCACAATTTGATCTCTCAGTTGGCCTACGAACAGCCTGGCAGGACCAACGTGGCACGTGACGTGATCGCTTTCGACATGACACTGGATCACTCATGTCTGGAAATCTGGGGCATCCTGCAGGCACCCGACTGGTACCCGCGATTCTTCCGCGGACTCGGGTCGTGCGAGCAGGTTTCCGGCGACGCGCAGGAGTTCGAGGTCCGTCTGTCCACACCCCGCGGCGCCGTCATCGCTCACGAGATGCGCCAGACCCTCCGCCGGTCGAGCATGCTGATGTGGTTCCACGCAACACAGGTGAGTCACTGTTTCGTGTCGATTCGCCTGACCCCCGAAGAGGGCGGCACTCGGATCGCGGTGAGGATCTTCGGGGTCGGCCTTCTCCACCCGGACCTCGCGAAAGCCAGCGACGGCGCCGTCCGGAACTGGGTTAGAGAAGGCTTGCTGCGTATTTCGGACTATCTCGAAGGCAAGCAGTCGTCACTGCTGGTCAACATGGGCGACGGGCATTCTCTGCAACTCAGCGTCTTGAAGACCATGATCGTCAGCGGTGTGGTGCGAGCGTCCCGGCCGGATCGTGGTCTTCGGCAACTCAATTCCCTTGCCAAGTGGGGATTTACGCTCGCAGGCGGTCTCGGGGCGGCCGCCGCGCGATCACCGCACAACGTAGCTTCGGTCGATCGGTACGGGACGACGACTTACGCGGACATGGCCGAGCGCACCGCATGCATAGCGTCGGGCCTCGCCGCAGGCGGCTTCACCGGAGACAGCAAGTTCGCGGTCCTCGCACGCAATCATTCAGCGATGGTCGAGTGCATGGTGGCTGCGAGCAAGTTGGGTGCAGACCTGGTGTTGCTCAACACCGGCCTTGCAGCCCGCGCGATCGACGAGATCGTCAAACGCAACCCGGTCGACGCCATATTCGTCGACGACGACCTCGAGCCGCAGGTGCGCTATCTCCCCGCGGAAGTTCCGCGAATTTCGACGCACCCCAATTCGATAGTGCCGCAGCGGCGTTCGATCGACGATCTCATCTCTGCCAGCGCCGGCGCGGAACCGGTGGCGCCGCCGAAACGACCCGGCAAGCTGATCGTTCTCACCTCGGGTACCACTGGCACGCCCAAGGGCGCGCGCCGACCCACGCCACCCGGCTTCGGCGCAATCGCCGCGATGTTGTCGCGGATGCCGCTGCGTCGCGACGAAGTGATGTTGCTGTCTGCGCCGCTGTTTCACTCCTGGGGCCTCGCCGCGCTGCAATTGAGTGCTCCGCTACTCGCAACGGTGGTGCTGATGGAACGGTTCGACGCCGAAGAGTGTCTCAAAACCATTGCGCTGCAGCGCTGCACCGTCCTGATATTGGTTCCGGTGATGTTGCAGCGCATGCTTGAGTTGCCTGCCGCCGTGGTCGACCGATACGACACGTCGTCGCTGAGGGTGGTCGCCAGCAGCGGGTCGCCGATTTCCGGCGCATCCGTCGTCAAGTTCATGGACACCTTCGGCGATATTCTGTACAACTTCTACGGCTCCACCGAGGTGTCGTGGGCAACGATCGCCGATCCCACCGACCTGCGCGTCGCCCCGACGACCGCAGGTCGACCACCCCTCGGTACTCGCATCGCCATACTCGGTCAGGACGGCAATCCTCTGCCGGTGGGCGCCGTCGGTCGCATCTTCGTCGGCAACGACATGCTGTTCGACGGCTACACCAACGCGGCGTCACCTGCCATCGAAGACCAGCTGATGGACACCGGCGATCTCGGGTACCTCGACGTCAGCGGGCGGCTCTTCGTCGCCGGACGCGACGACGAGATGATCATCTCCGGCGGCGAGAACGTGTTTCCGCGGCCTGTCGAAGAAGCTATCGCCGTCTTGCCACAGGTCGCGGACGTGGCAGTGGTCGGCGTTCCCGATCCGGAATTCGGTCAACGCCTCGCCGCGTTCGTAGTCCGCGCCGACGGGGCGTCGCTGGACGAAGAGATGGTCAAGGTCTACGTCCGGAACCGTCTGAGTCGCTTCTCGATTCCGCGCGACGTCACGTTCGTCAATCAGCTGCCGCGCACCGCGACGGGAAAGATACTGAAGCGCCATTTGACCGACGGACAGTTCCCACTGGAGACAGGCTGGCCGGGTTAGCGCAGTTTAGTCGGCCAGTTCGGTGTCGTTGCAGGATCGGTCACGCTTCGCGGGGGACGCGACCGAGCTCCACAGATATCAGTACCGCAAGATCACGCCGGCCAAGATCACGCCGTCGATGGCTTGACGGATCTGCCATCGCTCCGCCATCACACGTGAAGTTCCGCCACCGTTCGCGAGTACCTACACGTGGACTCGTCGGATCTCGATGGTGATACGCAGTTCAAGACAGGAAAACTCATGCGTCTCGTCAGACTATGAGGGGCCGCTAGTCAAGGTGGATGGGCACCCGGGTCGAA
>Ga0114129_10016538_pt1 | contig 10503 bp, 10 predicted proteins | sample RhiMetdeltSRZDD1_FD_80071 | JGI IMG/M metagenome (GOLD analysis project Ga0114129, IMG submission 80071) | Populus rhizosphere microbial communities from Tennessee, USA - Rhizosphere MetaG P. deltoides SRZDD1 (version 2) (version 2) | ecosystem: Host-associated > Plants > Roots > Rhizosphere >... | reverse complement strand
GCTGGTCGATATGACGCCCGACCAGATCGTGTCCTGCATTCCGTTCCGGCATATCACGGACGCCCTGACTGCGGACGAAGCGACTGAGATGTTGAAGCGCCATGAAGCTACGAAGTCGGTGCGAGAGCAGGAGATCCTATCGCGCGGTTACCCTGCCTACACGACCTCGGTGGGATGGCTGGGTTATTCGGACGAGAAGGTTCGCAATTTGGTGCGCGAAGGATTAGCGCACGGGTGGACGCATTTCAAGATGAAGGTCGGACAGAATCTTCACGATGATGTGCGCCGAGCGCGCCTGATTCGCGAAGAGATCGGTCCTGAACGAAAGTTGATGATGGATGCTAACCAGATTTGGGATGTCAATCAGGCGATTGACTGGATGAAAGAGTTGGCGCTCTTTGATCCTTACTGGATTGAAGAACCTACATCGCCGGATGACGTTCTGGGCCACGCAAAGATCGCGCGCGCGATTGCGCCTATCGGGGTGGCCACCGGCGAGCACTGTCAGAACCGCGTGGTGTTCAAGCAACTGCTGCAAGCCAGGGCCATCAGCTTCTGCCAGATTGATAGCGTACGTCTCGGTGGCGTGAACGAAGTGCTCGCCGTGCTCTTGATGGCGGCAAAGTTCGGCGTGCCCGTTTGTCCGCATGCCGGCGGCGTCGGCCTATGTGAATACGTTCAGCACCTTTCGCTGTTCGATCACATCGCGGTTAGTGCTTCGCTCGAGAATCGAATCGTCGAGTACGTCGATCATCTTCACGAACACTTTGTCTTTCCGGTGGTGATAAAGAATGGTTGCTACGTGCCACCGCTCGATCCGGGTTACAGCATCGAGATGAAAGCAGAGTCGCTTGATTACTACGAGTTTCCAAATGGTGGAGCGTGGCAGGGCAAAGGGTAGAGCGCAAAGAGCTAAGAGCAAGGGGTAAAATAATATTCAGCTATGACTGTTCTATCGCTTTCCAATATCAGTAAGCGTTTTGGGCCTACGGTCGCTTTGGACGGCGTAAACCTTCGCTTGCAGAAGGGCGAAGTGCACGCACTAATTGGAGAGAACGGCGCAGGTAAGAGCACTTTAATGAACGTGCTGGCAGGTTTAATCAAACCGGACGAGGGCACGATAGAGGTCAAGAACCACGCGTATGTTCCCGCAAGCCCGCTGGACGCGCGCGAACGAGGAATCGCCTTGATTCATCAGGAGCTTTCGTTATTCCCGCATCTGTCGGTCGCGGAAAACATCATGATGGGAATGGAACCATCGCGGCTGGCCTTGCTTGATCGACAAAAGCTTTATGCGCGCACTGCCGAGGTATTAAGCACTTTTCATCACCCCGAGATTCGCCCCGAGACGCACGTCGACACCTTATCGATTGCCGCCAGACAGATAGTCGAAATTTGCCGCTGCATCGCGGCGCGGGCGCGAATTATTTTGATGGACGAGCCAACCAGCAGTCTGCAGCGCGACGACGTGGAGCATCTCTTCAGTCTCATCCGCAAGTTTCGCAACCAGGACATCAGCGTTATCTACATCAGTCATTTCCTGGAAGAGGTGCGCGAGATTGCCGACAGCTTTACCGTGCTTCGCGATGGCCGGAGCGTCGCCACAGAGAAAATCGCATCTGTCTCAGACGAACAGTTGATTGCGCACATGGTGGGGCGGCCCATAGAGAATCTCTTTCCCGCGCGAGCGGGCAAGACTCAAGACAGCGAAACGGTTTTTGAGGTTCGCGATCTGGCTGCTCCTCCGCTTTTGAAGCACGCGAGCCTCGAACTGCGGCGTGGCGAGATTCTCGGCGTGGCCGGCCTGATGGGTTCGGGGCGAACGCAAGTCGTGCGGACCATCTTCGGCCTCGACAGGGCGAAAGGCGGCACGATCAAGTTGAAAGGAAAATCTCTCAGGGCCAGCGGTGGAACGCCCGCGGTCAGGCTTTTCCAAAAACTCGGTTACCTGAGCGAGGATCGAAAAGGCGAAGGACTCGCGGTCAATCTTTCCATCGCCGACAACGTGACGATGACGCGCTTGTCGTCCTGCGCGCGCTTCGGATGGCTCAACCTTTCGCGCCAAAAACATCAAACGGCGGATGTGACCCGAACGCTCGGAGTCAAAGCTCGTACAATGCTGCAGCCAGTTAGTAAACTTTCGGGCGGTAATCAGCAAAAGGTCGCCTTGGCTCGCCTGCTTCATCAAGACGCCGACTTTCTGTTGCTCGATGAGCCAACGCGCGGCATCGACATCGGCAGCAAAGCCGTCGTTTACGAAACCATCGCGCGATGCGCAGAAAAAGGAAAGGCCGTCCTGATGGTGAGCTCGTATCTGCCGGAGCTCTTCGGCATGTGTGATCGGCTGGCTGTCATGAGTCGGGGACGCCTATCGCCCGCCCGCCCGATTGACGATTGGACTCCTGAATCCGTGATGCAAGCGGCAATTGGAGGTGAAGGTGGTGAATAAGACCGAGGATGACGACATGAAAACGACGACGCTGATTTTAGTTCTGACGGTCTTACTGTTTGCTTTTGGAGATGCTCGTGCGCAGCCGGTTTCAACCGATTGCGCGGATACGAAAGCGCAGTTGAGCACGGCGCAAAAAAAGTTAAATGATTGGCCGCTTCTGGCGCGCTACCGCGATGCAAATGCCAGGATCACGCCAGTCAAAAACGAAAAGCGCGTCGTCTTCATTGGCGATTCGATCACGGATTCCTGGGATGATCCAAAGTACGGTGGCTTCTTTTCCGGCAAGCCTTACATCGATCGCGGGATTAGCGGCCAAACGACTCCGCAGATGCTCGTGCGCTTTCGCGCCGACGTGATCGCTCTGCGCCCAGCGGTGGTTGTTATTCTTGCGGGAACGAACGATCTCGCGGGCAATACTGGACCGATGACTTTGGGAGCTATCGAAGACAATTTGGTTTCGATGACTGAGCTGGCAAAAGCCAATCACATTCGCGTGGTGCTCGCCTCGTTACTTCCAGTCAGCGATTACGAATCTCGTGATGGCAAGCCGATCGTTCGCACCGCGCAGCGATCGCCGGAAAGGATTAAAGCTCTGAACGAGTGGATGAAAAATTACGTTGCCGAGAATAAATTGACCTATCTGGATTACTATTCGGCTATGATAGACGAGAAGGATTTCTTGAAAGATGAGTTGAGCGAGGATGGGCTTCATCCCAATGTGAAGGGCTATATGGTAATGGCTCCGCTGGCCGAAGAGGCGATAGCAAAATCTTTAAAGAGCAGAAACTGAATCGAGTTAACAAAAGCGAATGCCAACAACTTTAGCTGACATCGCACGCGCGCTTGGCGTCTCAAAGATGACCGTTTCGCGCGCCATTAACAATCATCCGGAAATCAGTCCGGAAACCCGGGCGCGCATACTTGAAGCAGCGCAGCGTATGAATTATCGGCCCAACCAGTTCGCGCGCGCACTGACAACGAATCGGTCTTACTTGCTGGGCGTAGTTGTGCCTGACCTCATGCACTCTTACTTTGCGGAAATCTGTCGCGGCATCGAAACGGTGGCCAAGCCTGTCGGCTATCAGAATCTGATTTGTAGCACAGATGAAAACGCCGCCAATGAAGAATCGGAAATCGCAGCACTACTGCCCCGAACTGATGGCCTGATTTTAGCCTCCGCGGCTTCACCAGACGATACAAAGTTCCTGCGGCGCATTGTCCGCGAACACGCGAAGCTCGTGCTGATTGATCGCCAGTTGGAAGGACTGCGTTGCAGCACCGTGACGACCGATGATGTCGAGGTGGGGCTGCTGGCAACCAACCATTTAATCAGTCTGGGCCATCGCCGGGTTGGTCATTTAAAAGGGACAGTTGCGTCAACTGCCGCGCTGCGATTAGAAGGTTACAAAAAGGCGCTCGCACAACATGAGCTGCCTTTTGATTCATCACTGGTGCGCGAATGCGGCTTTACCGAAAACGATGGCTACCGATCGATGAGCCAATGGTTGGAAGAAGGTGATGTGCCACCGGCAATCTTCGCTGCAAATGACCCCGCGGCCATCGGAGCGATGAGTGCGATCACTAAAGCTAGTTTGCGAATCCCGGAGGACGTTGCGATCGTTGGCGGCGGAAACATCCATTACGTAGACATGCTCAAGGTGCCTTTGACGACCGTTGCCTGGTCAACATCTGAAATGGGCCAGGCTGCCGGACGACTCTTAATAGAGTTGGTGGAAGGCAAGAAGCGTCCAAAGGAGCAACACATCATCGTCGAACCTGAATTGGTCGTGCGCGAGTCCTGCGGCGCGACCAAAGCCGTGGCTGTTTAGCGCCTCGCTATTCCGTCGCAACGATTCCTATGTTGTAAAGCAGTCCGCGATTTCCTTTGCGAACCTAAGAAATCCTTGAGAAAGAATACTTTTACTGGTATTGTTACCGGTAACGCACGAATCTAGCCATCGTTCAGAATATGCGCATTCCGTAATGGTCAACGGTAAAGCAAACAGACTTAGGGCGTTCGTCTTCGTGTCAGCGTCCTTGCTGTGTGGGATTGGATCCGTCTCGGCGGCGCCGCGAATTAAGGTTCTCAAGCTCTCGATCACTAACCCGACAAACGAATTACGACTTGCAGAGGATGTCGCCGTTAGTGTGACTGAATTGAAAAAGATCGCACCGGACTTCAAAGCCGGCGACGCGATCGTCACGACCAGTGATGCGGCAACGCTTGAAGAAGACGCGCGGACGCTGCAAACGATCGAACTGCCTTCACAAGCAGACGATCTAGACGACGACAACAAGTATGACGAACTGGCATTTCAAATCGATCTGCAGCCGAAACAGACGCGCATTGTAACGATTTCTTACGGTGATACGGCGACGATCCAACGCTTGCGCACCAACTATCCAAAGCGCACCGCGGCCAAGTTCACGATGAAGTTCGACCTCCATTGTACGCCTCTAGTACTCAAAAACACTCTGAGAAGCTGTTCTTTGACGACCAGGACTTTGGCGTCCCGTACGGGACTCGAACCCGTGTCGCCGCCGTGGAAGAGAAGAGATTCACTGTAATTCAAAGAAACTTGGCGGCATGGATAGCACTCAACCGCAATTGAAGGACTCATGGGAATACTTATTGGACTCTTAAAGGACTCTCCTGTGGGGTGGCCCCTCTGTTGAGACAATCTCCCAAACGATTTTCCTTTCAAACTAAATCTGCTCATTCAGACTCTCCGTCGGCTGACGCGAGCTCTGCTCGGGAGCAACTCGGCAACGAACGTCCAGTCGGGGACATTCGATGTGCAGGAGGTTATGGCCATATTCGCGTTCCAATGTATTGGTAGGACCAGCGACACGGCGCGGGAAGCGTGGAAGTTTATTTGAACGAGCGACGCCAAAAGTGAAAATTAAAGAAACGGATGTACGCGTATTGTACGCGCGAAAAACTTTTACACGCTTTTTCGCAATCGCTAAGTTGTTGAAAAGAATGGTGGCCAGGGACGGAATCGAACCGCCGACGCCGGCCTTTTCAGGGCCGCGCTCTACCAACTGAGCTACCTGGCCGTGGCGTGATTGAGGAATTTGCAGTATAGGAATCGAGCCCAGAAGTGTCAAACTACTGCGGAAAAATCGCGAGTTGGAAAAACTCGTTGACGGATTTTGGTCGGAGAGTATAATTTTTCGCGTCGGATGAGGTTGGCCCCCAAAGTCAGCCGGTTGCAAGAGTTGTCCGACGCTTGAACATCAATAGTACCCGCCAGTGCCAGCTCGGCCGCCGAATCGCGCCCCCCGCGATCGCTACCTTCGAGCTGGCACGCGTTTTTGTAACGCAACTTGTTAAGTTGCGACCACAACTAGGCGAAACAAATAAGCGGCTTCGATCATCAGCGATCGAAGCCGCTTGTGCTTCTACGCCCTCCCTTACGGTCGGGCTACTGCCAAAGACCTACATTCCCATGCCGCTCATGCCGCCCATTCCGCCGGGCATCGGAGCTTTGTTGTCATCTTCAGGAATCTCCGAAACCATGGCTTCAGTCGTAAGCATCAGGCCCGCGATTGAAGCAGCGTTTTGCAGTGCTGTGCGCGTGACCTTCGCCGGATCGATGACTCCGGCTTTCACCAGGTCTTCGTACTCTTCAGTCGCCGCATTGAAACCGAAGTTCTCGTTCTTGTCAGCACGAATGCGCTCAACTACGACTGCGCCCTCGCGTCCGGCGTTCTGAACGATTTGGCGCAAAGGCTCTTCGAGCGCCCGCCGCACGATGCCGACGCCAATCTGTTCGTCAGAATCGCCATCAGCCGTGAACTTCTCGAGCGATTTGCCCGCGCGCACCAGGGTAACGCCTCCACCCGCGACGATGCCTTCTTCTACCGCCGCACGGGTCGCGTGCATGGCGTCTTCGACGCGAGCTTTCTTCTCCTTCATCTCGGTTTCAGTCGCTGCGCCGACTTTGATAACAGCGACACCGCCGACCAACTTCGCGAGCCGCTCCTGCAACTTCTCACGATCGTAATCGGAAGTCGTCTCTTCGATTTGCGCGCGAATCTGCTTGACGCGACCTTCGATGTCTGAAGCCTTGCCGGCACCTTCGACAATGGTCGTATTATCTTTGTCGATTGTGATTTTCTTGGCGCGACCGAGATCGGAAAGCTGCACGTTCTCCAGCTTGATGCCGAGATCTTCGCTGATGACTTTGCCGCCCGTGAGAATCGCGATGTCTTCGAGCATTGCTTTGCGCCGATCGCCGAAGCCCGGGGCCTTCACTGCCGCGACGTTCAGAGTGCCGCGCAGTTTATTGACGACCAGAGTCGCCAGCGCTTCGCCCTCGACATCTTCGGCGATGATCAGCAGCGGCTTGCCCATCTTCGCAATCTGTTCGAGCAGGGGAAGCAGGTCCTTCATCGAGCTGATCTTCTTCTCGTGAATCAGAATCAGCGCGTTTTCCAGGGTCACTTCCATTCGCTCCGGGTCCGTGACGAAGTAGGGACTGAGGTAGCCGCGGTCGAACTGCATGCCTTCCACGACTTCCAAAGCCGTTTCCATCGTCTTCGACTCTTCGACGGTGATCACGCCATCTTTGCCGACTTGATCCATCGCCTCGGCGATAATTGTGCCGATCGTGGAATCGCCGTTGGCCGAAACGGTACCCACCTGCGCAATCATGTCGCCTCTGACGGGCTTTGACATCCGCTCAATCTCTGACACGGCCTTTTCGACAGCCTTGTCGATGCCGCGCTTCAGGGCCATTGGATTCGCGCCCGCGGCGACGGTTTTGACGCCCTCGCGATAAATCGCCTGCGCCAGGACGGTTGCGGTCGTCGTGCCGTCGCCGGCAACGTCGGAAGTCTTCGAAGCGACTTCGCGCACCATCTGTGCGCCCATATTCTCCATTGCGTCTTTCAATTCAATTTCTTTTGCTACCGTCACGCCGTCCTTTGTGATCGTCGGCGAGCCGAATTTCTTGTCGATCACGACGTTCCGGCCCTTCGGGCCGAGCGTGATCTTTACTGCGTCGGCGAGTTGGTTGATACCGCGCAAAATTGCCGCGCGCGAATCCTCGCCATGAATTACTTGCTTTGCCATTTCGTTTTCTTCTCCTGATTAAGTTCTTGGTTTCCGCGAGGTTTACTTGCTCTTCTTGCCCGCGGCCGCGCGCTGAATGATACCCAGAATCTCGTCCTCGCGCATGATTAAGAGCTCTTCACCATCGATTTTGATTTCGGAACCGCTGTACTTGCCGAACAAAACGCGGTCGCCGGCTTGCACGTCCAGGGTCTGGCGCGTCCCGTCGTCGCGATACTTGCCATCGCCCACGGCGACCACTTCGCCTTCCTGCGGTTTTTCCTTTGCGGTGTCCGGAATGATGATGCCACCGCGTACCTGCTCACCTTCTTCAATGCGGCGCACGATCACGCGGTCATGAAGCGGCTTGATGTTTACTGCCATTGTTCAGAAATTCTCCTTTTCGTTTTCGGTTTTTGGCACAACTGGGCTCTATCCTGCGTGGTTCTTCACTTACCAATCATTGGCAAACCTGAAAGATGAGTGCTAAAGAGCAATATAAGAATGGCGGGGCGTGTTGTCAATCGCGCTAATGAAAAGAGTCCCGAAATTGCACGGGACTCCTTCAATCGTTGCTGGTTTGTTCGACCAGCTTGTTTGGGTTTCGGTTGACGGGCTTACAGAGCGAGCGTCAGTGCTGCTTTGCTCTTCGTTGGCCGTTCCGGTAGGCAAACTGGTGCTTCCGCTCTTCGGCGCGATAGGAATTCACGCGTTTGGAAATCGTGTTGCGATGAATGCCGAGCGCTTCCGCGGTGTGAGAAATCCGCTTCTTGTTTCGAGTGAAAGCCTTTTGAATGTAGAGCTTCTCAAACTCGTCAAGGGCCTCATCCAAGAGTATGTGGCCGTCGAGCATATCCTCAATAACAGCTTCTAAACGGGGGCGGATTTGCATGGAACGAAAATTCCTTAATCTGAAGTGCGGAGTCTGAAGTCTCAATTCCTAAGGACTCAGACTCCGCACTTCAGAGTCATAGAGTCTCTCCAACGAGCAGTTTGTAGGCTTCCAGATACCGCGCGGTCGTTGCCTGTGCGACTTCAGGCGGCAACTCTGGCGCGGGCGGCTGCTTATTCCAGTCACGCGTTTCCAAGTAGTCGCGAACGTACTGCTTGTCGAACGAGGCCTGGCCGCGACCGACTTCGTAGTCATCAGCCGGCCAAAAGCGCGATGAATCGGGCGTCAGCACTTCGTCAATCAGAACTATGCGGCCTTTGCTGTCGCGGCCGAATTCAAACTTCGTGTCGGCGATAATGATTCCGCGGGCGCGCGCGTAATCGGCAGCTTCTATGTACAGTTTCAGCGAAATTTCGCGGAGCCCAGCGGTCACTTCAAGCCCGATAATCTCGGCCATGCGCTTTTCGCTGATGTTTTCGTCGTGGCCGGTTTCGGCCTTTGTTGCTGGGGTGAAAATTGGTTCGGACAGTTGTTCTGATTCGTGCAAGCCGGCAGGCAATTTGTGCCCGCAGACCTCGCCGGTCTTCTGATAATCCTTCCAGCCTGAGCCGGAGAGGTATCCGCGCACGACACATTCAACCGGAAACACCTCGGTTTTGCGCACGAGCATTGACCGGCCGTGCAGCTCGCTCGCGTGATTTCGCACCGCTTGCGACATTTCTTCCAGGCGCGTCGTCAGCAGGTGATTGGGAACAATGTGCGCGAGCTTCGTAAACCAGAATTGGGAAAGCGCGGTGAGAACTTCTCCCTTTCGTTCGATCGGCGTTGGAATCACGCAGTCGAATGCGGAGATGCGATCAGTGGCGACGATCAGCAAGCGATCTTCATCAACCTGGTAAACGTCTCTGACTTTGCCGCGCCTGATTAATGTGAGATCAGAGAAAGTAGTTTCAACTACCGGAGCCACTGCAATCATTATCGCGTTTTGATTAAGTTCAAAGTTGAAGCGACGCGATCTTGCTCATTCGTGTTCGTGCTGTCAAGAAAACGATCAAAATAAAACCGATCGATCGCGATTTGATCGCAATCGATCGGAAACGTTTCAAGAACGGCCACAGATGAACACGACTTACCAAACATCAAAAAGCACGCAGTCGGTCTTGATCTGTGTCAATCCGTGTTCATCTGTGGCTTGAGTTACGCGCTCGCTGCTGCGCCGCTCGCGAGCGCCTCGCGTAAGCGCCCAATCTGCGCGGCATGATTGTGAGCATGCGCAGCATAGATTCGCAGCCAGTCTTCAGTTGTGTACGAGCCGCTCTCTGAATGCGTGCCTTCGCGTTGCCAATCTTCTTCAGTCATCAAATCCAAAAGCTGCGCACTCGTCCCACGTGCGGCGCGAAACGCTTCCAGCGAAGGAGCGATCTCGCGCTTGTTGTAGTGAAGCTTCGCCGCGAATTGATCTTGATCGTACCCTTGAATCAGCGGGTGATCTTCTACCAAGAGTCGCCGCAAGCGTAGGCCACTCGTCGTTTCGCTGTCTGCCAAATGATGAACGATTTCGGCCGCGCTCCACTTGCCGGAGATCGGATGCGCCGATAGTAAATCAGGCGGAAAACCCTCCAAATTACTGAGAACTTCGTCGTATCCGGCCTTGTATTGGCGAATCAGACTTTGCCTTTCTTCAGGGGTCATACGGTGTCTTGTCCTGCCTTTCAACGAGCGATCGTGTTGAGAAAAAACCTGGTAGCGCAAGCTACTCCGAAGCGTCTGGTCGCGTCAAGACGTGGGCACGGCAAGCCGTCTGTTTCTGATGCAATCATCCCTACGACTCAGGATTGAAGTCATTCGGTCTGTGATGATGACCAGTTGGTTGGAATTCACTTAATCACACTAAACCACTGGTGACCCGCGATTTTGTTGCGACTTGATTGTTCTGGTCGAAGTTGGAATAAGGTTTGCTCATCTCATTTCGCGACAGTTCTATCCCTGCGATCTGAATATTGAATTCACGATTGGAGACGAAATATGGCTGAACGAGAAACAGAACATCGACGAATAGTTGTTGAAACACCAGACGCGCGCCGCGAGGTGGAGCGTACT
>Ga0114129_10016537_pt1 | contig 10503 bp, 6 predicted proteins | sample RhiMetdeltSRZDD1_FD_80071 | JGI IMG/M metagenome (GOLD analysis project Ga0114129, IMG submission 80071) | Populus rhizosphere microbial communities from Tennessee, USA - Rhizosphere MetaG P. deltoides SRZDD1 (version 2) (version 2) | ecosystem: Host-associated > Plants > Roots > Rhizosphere >... | reverse complement strand
GAAGATTTTGTCCGTGAGCGCCGTTGGAATGTCTTCGCGCGCGCGCATGGCCGCGACCAGTTGCCGCTCTTCGGAGGGATCCTGATGACCGTAGTCCGAACCTATGAGCAGATGATCTTCGCCCGTATATTCCGAAATATACTTCACATCCTCGTCCGCCTCGCAGGCAACGAAAATTCGGTACTCGCGGAACATGTCTTTGTCTGACGAGAATTTCCATTTTTCGCGGAATAATCGTTTCAGAATATGCATCATGAACGGCACCCAACCTGCCGATGCTTCGATAAAGCCGAACCTGAGGCGTGGAAACTGCTCCGGAATCTTGTTGGCAATCAGATCGCGAAACGCGAACAGCGGCTGTACGCGGCTATGACCGAAAGTGTGGTTTCGCTCCACATCGAACAGACTTAGAAACAGCGGACAGCCGGCGCCGGTGTGGATCAAAATGGGCAGATCCGTGTCGCTGGCAGCCTGATATATCGGATTGAAGTAAGGGTTATCCAACGTCCGCTGCCCTTCGATACCGCGAAAGAAAACGCCCACCGCGCCGTTGTCTTTGCCCCACTTGATTTCTTTCACCGACTCTTCGATCGAATGCAGCGGCGGCACCACGACCCAGCTCATGCGGCCGGCGGATCTAGCGCAGGCCTGCGAGAGAAATCTGTTATAGGCCCGCGCCATCGCGACATCCAGCGCCACGTCATCCGTAATATAAATCAGAAACAAGGTCGGAAAAACGACCTGCTTTTCCACGCCGAGCCTGTCCATGTCCTTGAGCCGGCTGGAGATGTCCGTCATCTCTCGGCAAGCGAGATGAATGTCTCCTCGGGACATTTCCAACTTGGTTGCCGACGGAGTAATCAAGCGAAAACTACCCTTGCCATTGGGCTTTGGAAAAATATTTCCGTCGATCAGCCAAAAGGCGTTGCGCGGCCCGTAAAGCGTGTCTTCCGGGCTTTTGAGCAGCACCGGGCGGCGAGGATACATTTCTTTGTCCATCATCGCCCACATCGCTTCGCTTTCGGAAATATGAGTATCCGCATCGATTATCCCTGGCATTTGAATCCTCCTTAAGTTGGTTGCCGCCTAGTTCCCTTGGAAAGTTGAATACAGGGTAAACCCATCGCTTGACCTATAGCAAAATCGCGGGGACTTTCGCTAGTAACCTGCACTTTCAGCACTGTCGATCGCTTACTCGCCAAGCGCACCTGGTATGATCCACTCGGTTGCGATCCGCCGGGCGTGCTCCCCTCTGTCGGGTGCCACTTGAGCCAGTAGCTTCTCAAACTGTTTGAAATCGACTTTCAGTTCCTCGTCCATCCAGATAACGTAATCGTTGAAAATTCTCTCGGCCATACTTGGTGAGTGGTTAAATTTCCTTTGCAAAACGCGAATTGCAGCTGCGCGATTTGATTTAAAGTAACGAACTCCCTCGCGATGGGCGGCCAAGAAACTCGTCAGATCATTTTCTCTCTCAGCCAGCACCTTCGTCGTGGTTTCAATGGATATCGGCAGTGGATCGTCGACAGCTTCCGGCCACTCCCTCGCTCGTTTAAATCCCCTGTCCTCAGCAATGAAGCCAAAAGGCCGCGGTAGTAGCGCGGCGTCAGCCTTGCCGCCGCTCAATAAATCGAACGCCTCCTGATCGCTTCCTGGCAACTGCAACGTCAGATCGGTGCCGAGGCGGAGCTGAGCGCGCTCTGCAAATATCCCCGCAATCGGTGTGTTTCGCGATGGTCCCTCCCGACAAACAACGATCTTGCCCTTTAGATCCGCGAGCGCGGTGATCGCGGGTGAGGTAATCAAGTAATAGGGACAGCTGTTCATCACAGCCCCGAGCAGCCTGGTAAATTTAGCGGTTAGAAAATGCTGCAATGACGCGCGGCCGACGACCAGCGATACCTGTGCGGTTCCTCGTTCCAGCCGACGGTAACGTTCCTCGGTTCCCTGAACGTGCTGCCACGAAACATCAAGTCCATGCTCGCGGAAAATGCCGGCTTCAATTGACAAATAGCCGCTCGGATCGCGGGCGAAGTCACTTCCGGCGCCTTCAAGATGACCGTACATGACTGTGAGGTTAATCAGGGCCATCGCTAGTCTCCTTTCATAGAACTGTTTCGTTCTATATTACGCCTTGGCGAGGCAAACAAACTGCGACCTCGGGACCGCCCATCTCCATAGTTCTTGACAGGGTGTCTGCCGCGGGAATAAAGTTTGCTTTAGCCAAGCTACAAACCCTAAGGCCGCAACTAACAAAAAGGAGGTCAGCATGGAAGTAAAGAACGTTTTCGAGATGGCAAAGGAAAGAAAAAAAGGCCAGCGTCGTATGGATCTTTACCGCAGGGAGAATCTCGATACCTGGATTCTGATTTTTCCACCCGGCGACGTGCAAGTAATGCACAACCATCCCTCGGACCGCACCTACTACGTGCTGACCGGTAAAGGAATCATGAAAGGGCTCAACGAAACCCACGAGCTCTCACAGGGGCAGATTATCAGCATCCCAGCGCATGAGTACTACGAGGGATCGAATCCTTACGATGAGCCGATGATTCTTCTCGGCAACAGCCACAAGGCGACAGCCGAAGATGTCGCGAAGGCCGGAGGACAGCGCAACGAGATCGATAAGAAAACCGGCAAGCGCATCATCTATCAGCACGGCGGTGGTCAAGATCAGGGAGTGCTCGCCGACTAAAACCGCGGCATCGCACAAACGCTTAGTAAAAAGCCCAGTCGGTAAATTCTCGGCTGGGCTTTCCTTTCAAAAGACTTAATGGGCAAATTCGGGAAGCGGCAACTTAATTGATCATCGGTTCATGTTCTGACCGAGCTTGGTGTGGATGCGCCGGACACGTTCCACTTGCCCCTTGGCCGGGAAACGCTCGTAGAAACCCTCGGCGCGAAACTCTCGCGTTAAATCCGCCCAGGGCTTGACGACGTTTGTAAAAACCTTGGGTGAGCGATCTTCAGCCCAGGACCGAACGATCTCGCGGTCACGAATGAGATCGCCGAACACGCGAAACAGCGCCTTCAGGGTTACGTCTCGCGTAAACATGAATTTGTCATTATCACCCCAAACGGCGTCCATGACATCGCGCACCGCCTTGAGATAATCCCGAACGATGGCGTAGGCGCGGTCTGCGCGCATAGTGAAGTGGTCGTCGAAGAACCGGCGGTTTCCCTGCACGACCTTGAAGATCTCATTGAAAACTTCCGACTGCAAAATCCATTTTTCCTGCCGGCTTCGACCGCCCAGACGATTGATGCGATAGCGCAGCGGCGAGTCGGATTCTTCGTAGAGCAGATTGACCAGCTTTGCGGCAAATTTCTTTTCCGGTGTTTCCCAAGATACCCGTTCGTAGAGATCCACCAAATGGGATTTGTTGATCCTGGTGTGGGTCGAATTGATGATCACGAACATCTCGGTGGCGAAATCCGCGCTCTTGCCGTCAAACAACACACAGGGAACTTCGATCCGATCGATCTGCTCGGGATGTTTTTGGCGGAAGAAATGAAGCGCCGCAAGACGATGCTGACCATCGATAATAAGATAATTGCCTTTGGGCTCAGTGACGAAACCCACGCTTTCCGAAGAGTCAGAGCGCCGAAAGCGCAGGGTCTCGTCTGTAAAGAGCAGAATCGTGCCCGGTATCAACGGCTGGCTGACCGCTGTTTCGTAGAAATTTACGATCTGGCGGATTTTTCGCCGGTTGAGCAGCCGTTGAAATGATTTTTCGCTTTTCTCGATCCCGGCAATGAACCTGGCAACCTCATCTTCTCCCGGTTCGTCGGCTTCGATCTGCTCGCCTTCGAAATAATAGCGGCTCGAAAAACTCACCCGGTCGAGCAGCTCCGATGCCTTATAGGCGATGAAGTAGAAAGCCCCTTCCTTTTGCAGCACTCGCGTTGCCAACATAAATTTCTCCTCCTCCTCATAGCGACGTCGTTTCTATCAAGGCTCACACAGCGTCGATATTCATCTGAAGAACTCCTGTGTTAACTTTCGGTTAACCGGATATAGCATCTTTCCGCGAAAAAGTTACAGCCGATGGAAACCGATGGCTTCCTGTCGGAATTTCTCACACAATAGGATCTTGTCGGTGAAAAGCGCGCGCAAAAACTTCTTAGTTTTTTCATCACAGTTATGATATTCTTACCATCTCATTTCAATGAATGGAAAAACTGTCCCGTCTGAGGTGCCTCGGGCGCTCTCATTCGCTTCCCGATTATTTTGGTTCATTAACCTGAGACGGCTCAAGCCCTGGCTCTATGGGCTCGGCGCCCTCCTGGTTATATTTCTTTGCGTTTTCATCGAGTTTCAGACCTCGATTCTACAGTCGTGGATCTTCACGAGCACCAACCATCGCTTGTATTTCAAGCTCGAGGAAGGTCCGAGCAAACAGTTCGCCTACCCGCGCTCCGCGCCCTTTGACGATCGCCGCGGTTATTCGAAACTGCCGGTATTTCAATCCCGTCTGGAATCTCAAAGTTATAAGGTCACGCATCAAGTAAGCCAATCAGAAACTATGCTCACGCTTTTCGAGCATGGCGTTTCACCGCCTTATGGGGAGCGACCTGACGCCGGGCTCGATATCCGCGGTGCCGATGGTGACTTCCTATTTCATTATGCCCAATCGGAATTTCTCTTTGGTAAAATTAGCGACATTCCGCCGCTCTTGGTAAAAACACTGCTCTTTCTCGAGAACCGGGATCTCGACCGTCCCGCTACGCCGTGGCAAAACCCGGTGATCGAGTGGGATCGTACCCTCAAGGCGGCGCTGCTATACATCGGCGGCAAACTACAGCTGCCCGTGCCGCTGCAGGGCGGCAGCACGCTTGCGGTACAGCTGGAAAAATTTCGCCATTCGCCAAATGGCCGCACCGATACCCCCCTGGAGAAATTGCGCCAGATCGTAGGCGCCAGTCTAAAAGCTTACCGGGAGGGAGCCAATACGCGCGCCTGGCGGGAACGCATCATCGTTGACTACTTCAATACGGTGCCGCTCGCCGCTGCGCCCGGTTACGGCGAGATTCATGGACTCGGTGAGGGACTTCATGCGTGGTTCGGCATGCCCCTCGACGACGCGGTCGCGGCTTTGAAGTCACCGGGATTATCGGATGCAAAAACCCGCGCATTTAAACACGCATTGACGTTGCTCATTTCGGTGCGCGCCCCATCGGTCTTTCTGGTTGACGAACGGGAATCATTAGAAGACAAAGTTGACCAATTCACCCGGCTGCTGGCACGGGCCGGCATCATAGATTGGGAGATGGCAGCCCAACTGCAAGAGACCCCCATTCGATTTATTCCCAGCGCGCCACTACCACCGCAACCGTCGTCAAACAAGAACAAGGCGGCGAACGCTATTCGCACCAACATGATGGACGCGCTCGGCGTTACCAATCTCTACGATCTCAATCGGCTTCACTTGGAAGTGGACAGCACTTTCGATGTCTCGCTGCAAAAGAAAGTGACCGAATTCCTGCATCGCTTGGCCGATCCAAAGGTGATTAGCGCCTACGGGTTGAACAGCGAGCGGCTCTTGGAAGGCGCCGATCCGAGCAAGGTGATTTATTCTTTTCTGTTGCTTGAAGCGACGCCGGGCGGCAATCTCGTTCGCGTCCAGGCGGACAATTTCGCCGCCCCGTTTGATTTCAACAGAAGCGTCAAGCTCGAGCTCGGCAGCACGGCCAAGCTGCGCACCCTAACCCATTATCTGGAAGTGATCGCCGAGATCCATCGCGAGCTTTCGGGCTTGAGTGAAAAACAGCTCGCCCAAAGAGCTCAAACTGCGCGCGATCCCCTGACCCGGTGGGGTATCGAAACGTTACGAAACGAAAAGGCTCTGGGGCTACAGCCGTTCCTCGATCGCGCGATGGAACGGCGCTACTCGGCCAGCCCGTACGAAGAGTTTTTTACCGGGGGAGGAGTGCATCATTTCGAGAACTTCTCCAAGGAAGACAACAACCGGGTTCTGGAGCTGCGCGATGCGTTTCGTAATTCGACCAATCTTGTGTTCATCCGGTTGATGCGCGATGTCGTGAGCTATCATCGCGCGCGTCTTGCCTACAACTCTGATGATGTGTTGGAGAACCCCGCCAATCCCCATCGACAGAAAATACTCCAGGAAATTGCCGAAGAAGAATCGCGCGCCACTCTGCGCCGCTCCTATCAAAGTTACGCCAAGCAGCGCCCTGATGAAATCGTACGCCGGTTGGTCGGATCAAAAAGCGGTATTGAACGGCGCTTGACCATTCTCTTTTATGCCTGGCACATCGGCAACAGCGAAGCAGAGCTTAAAACGTGGCTGGAAAAGAATAAATTGCGAACCGCTGATGTCGATGTAGCGAAGTTGTTCCGGGCCTACCAGAATCCTCGTCTGACGGCGGTTGACTACGCTTATCTCATGGCTTTGCATCCGCTCGATCTTTGGTGCGCGGGTGAATTTCACAAAGACCCCAATCTGTCCTGGGAAAATCTTTACGCGGCTAGCGGTGAGGCGCGCCGCGTGGGCTCCACCTGGCTGCTCAACAGCCACAACCGCCGCGCCCAGGATCTACGCTTGCGTATACGCATCGAAAAAGACGCCTTTATCCGGATGGCGCCCTATTGGCAACGCCTCGGCTTTCCCTTTAAGACGATCATTCCAACCTACGCCACTGCCATCGGCAGCTCGTCGGATCGCCCCGTTGCGCTTGCCGAACTTGTCGGAATCCTCGTCAACGACGGCGTACGCCGCCCTTCGGCAAGTCTCAGCAAAGTGCACTTCGCCAGCGGGACGCCTTACGAAACCCTTCTCGAACGGATACCGAAAGACGGCGAGCGCGTGCTCGCTCCAGAAATCGCTCGAACTGTGCGTAAGGCGATGGCCGAGGTCGTCGAGCAAGGGACTGCTCGCCGACTTAATGGAGTTTTCAAATTATCCGACGGCAAAGTGGTTACGGTTGGCGGCAAGACCGGCTCCGGCGATAACCGCTTTGAGACGTTCAACCGCGCCGGCGGCATCATCACGTCGCGCGCTACCAACCGAACAGCGACTTTCGTCTTTTATATTGGCGAGCGTTATTTTGGTGTCATTACCGCCTATGTCCAAGGCCGCGAGGCGGACAACTACCACTTTACGAGCTCTTTGCCGGTGACGCTGTTAAAACTCCTGGCGCCCACCGTGCTCGCCAAGTTGGACAAAAATTTCAAGGAACCTCCGGTGGTTGCCCCCGAGAAAGAACATCCCGGGGAAAAAGCCGGTCCGATGGGCTCATCCACCTCACAGCTTCCAGACTCGTCTTCACGAGTGCAACCCCCGGCAGGCACGGCTACGGCCCCACCCCTTCAGTGAAGCCAAGTGCGGACTACGTCCCGCGCCGATTGCCGAATAATTCGATATGCAAACGCGGCGTAAACCCGTAGCGATTTTTTTTGCACAGCTCGACAATCCACCGGCCCTTCTTGCTTAGCTGTTTCTTTGTCGTGCCTTGCGCCATGACCAAGACGCGCGCCGGATCAATGTTCTTAAGCTTGCCGAGCACTTCACGTATTTCGTCGAAGTCTTCTTTGTCCTCGACCACAAACTTAATTTGGTAATCGTATCCGTCCACATATCTTTGAATGACGGGAAAATTCAGCCGTTGCTGCTCGTGCCATTGAGCAAACTTGCCTCGTTCCCTTTTCCATGGCGTTGAATGCGCCAGTTTGGGACTCAGTGATATCAGATCACAAGCAACTGGTTTAAAAATCGTTGCCGCCGTTTCGATTGTAATATGGGCGCCATCGCGTTTGAGCTCGCCGGCAAGCTCTTCGATCTCTGGCGCCAACAGCGGCTCGCCGCCGGTAATGACGATGTAATGACTCGGGTGTTTTTTGACTTCACTGAGAATCTTGGAGATACTCCACGATCTTCCTTCCGGCCGCCACGAAGTATACGGTGTGTCGCACCAGACGCAGCGAAGATTGCAACCGGAAGTCCTGATGAATACCGATGGCATACCACACAGACGGCCTTCACCCTGGATAGAATAGAAAATTTCGCTGATGCGCATTGAACCAAATTACCAAAGCATCGGGGCGCCTTAAAGGTCCCGAAATCTTGCATCAACCGCGCCGTGTGATAAACCTAATTGGTTGGCGCGCTCGGAAAAGTGTCCACCATAGGCAGTTGAAGGAAAATTGTCCGATGGCACCCGATAAGGAAGCTTTGCTGGCCGAAGAGCGTAAGTTGCGCCGCTTGGGACGGGCGATGGATCTTGCCGCAGCTCTCCTATGGCGGGTCGATCTGACGTTGGACGAAGCGCGCGATGTCGTGAACCACGCCAAACGCACCGCGCTGGAGCTCTTTCCCGATAAAGAGGAGACTTTCGATTTGATCTACGGCCCGCGTTTTCGGCGCATTCTCGTCGAGAAATATCACTTGCAATGAACCGCTTCCGATCAGCTCGAACTTCACGCGTAACAAGGCCGACACCGCGATAACGAACGCAACCATGGACGGCAAATTCATTCACATCCGCGGCGCTAAACAAAACAATCTCAAAAATCTCGATCTTCAGATCCCTCTCAATGCGCTTACCGTGATTACCGGCGTCAGCGGTTCGGGAAAATCAACCGTGGCGTTTGACATTCTATACGCCGAAGGGCAGCGCCGCTACGTGGAAAGCTTTTCCGCCTATGCCCGGCAGTTTCTCGACCGCATGGATAAGCCTGACGTCGAGAGCATCGAAGGCATCCCGCCGACGATCGCCATCGACCAGAGCCGCCCGGTACGAACATCGCGCTCTACCGTCGGCACGATGACCGAGCTGCACGATCATTTTAAGCTGCTCTTCTCTAAGATCGCCGTGCTCCACTGCCGCGGCTGCGATCGGGTCGTGGAGCGCGATACGGCGCAGTCGGTTTCTGCTAAAATTACCGCCCTCGCTGAAGGGACCGCGGTCGTCTTAACTTTTCCGCTGGCGCCGTCTTCGGTTGCCTGGGACGAAGTGCGCAACGGCCTACGTCAAGCCGGTTTTCACCGTTTGCTCATCGACCAGTCGATTCGCGAGCTCGACGAGCTTGACCAGGCGCCTGGCGGCGACGCGTTGCAGGTGGTCGTCGACCGCTTTGCTTTCCGGCCGGAAAACAGAAAACGCATCTCAGATTCTCTGGAACAGGCCTTTCATTACGGCAAAGGGCGGTTGAATCTGTTCTTGCCAGTGGATGAATGGCGGCGGGAGCCGTTCAGCAATCATTTGCATTGCCCGCACTGCAATATTTCTTATCGCGATCCCGTGCCCAATTTATTTTCGTTCAACAGTCCGCTCGGCGCCTGCGAGACCTGCCGTGGCTTTGGCCGCGTAATCGACATCGATCTCGATCTGGTCGTTCCAGACCCAGGCAAGTCGCTTATGGACGGCGCCATCAGACCCTGGATCAACCGAACCCGTCGGACGCGTCGTTTACTTGATTTTTGTGAGCGCAAAAAAATACCGACGAAAAAACCTTGGGGCGAACTGACCGACAAACAAAGACAACTCGTCATCGGCGGCGACGGCGAATACAAAGGCATCCGCGGCTGGTTTCGCCGTCTCGAGCGCCGCAGCTATCGCATGCACGTGCGTGTCCTTCTGGCGCGTTACCGGGCTTACCTGATCTGCCCTGAGTGTCAGGGCTCGCGGCTAAAAGCTGAGGCGCTCAACTATCGCATCGACGGCAAAGACATCGCTCGAGTGAACGCCATGAGCGTCGGTGAAGCGCACAGCTTTTTTGCCAAGCTCAAGCCGGCCGGCGCGCTCGATCAGGTCGCTAGTTTGATCCTCGATGAGATTCGCCGCCGACTTGGTTATCTCGTCGGTGTTGGTCTGGAATATCTCACCCTTGACCGCCAATCACGCACGCTTTCCGGCGGCGAGCTGGAACGCGTCGACCTGACGACAGCCATCGGCTCGTCGCTCGTCAACACCCTCTACGTGCTCGACGAGCCCTCCATCGGTCTTCACCCTCGCGACAGCCGCCGATTAGTCGAAATTCTTCAGCGTTTGCGGGCCAATCAAAATACCGTGGTCGTAGTCGAACATGATCCCGAGATCATCAAGGAGTGCGATCATATCATCGATCTCGGGCCGAAAGCCGGCGAACAAGGCGGACAGGTTATGTTCGCCGGCACTTACGAAGAGCTGCTCAAAGACGAGCACTCGCTGACCGCCGCGTACCTGAGCCAGCGAAGGTCAATTCCGCTTCCAACGCGTAACCGCAAGCCGCTTGCGCATCGCTCAATCAAAATCAAAGGGGCGCATGCGAACAATCTCAAAAATCTCGACGTCGAGATTCCGCTCGGCGTCTTTGTTTGCATCACCGGCGTGTCGGGTTCGGGAAAGTCGAGCCTGGTGGATGAAGTTCTCCACCGTAACTTGAAAAAGCTCAAAGAAGCTCCTGCCGCCAACGTCACCGACTGCGCGAGCATCGAGGGCGTCGACAAAATTTCTGAGGTCGTGCTGGTCGATCAATCGCCGGTGGGCACGACGCCCCGTTCG
>Ga0114129_10016536_pt1 | contig 10504 bp, 12 predicted proteins | sample RhiMetdeltSRZDD1_FD_80071 | JGI IMG/M metagenome (GOLD analysis project Ga0114129, IMG submission 80071) | Populus rhizosphere microbial communities from Tennessee, USA - Rhizosphere MetaG P. deltoides SRZDD1 (version 2) (version 2) | ecosystem: Host-associated > Plants > Roots > Rhizosphere >... | reverse complement strand
TCGTGGTCGGAAGCGGGGCCTCCGGCCTCGCGGCCACCGTCTCCGCCGAGCAGGCCGGAGCGCGCGTCGCGCTCGCCACCAAGGGCTCGGTGCAGTCCTCGAACTCGGCGAAGGCCCAGGGAGGCATCCAGGCGGCCTTCGGCGAGGACGACTCGCCGGACATCCATGCGGAGGACGTCTGGAAGAGCTCGCACGAGACCGCGGACATGACCCTCGTGCGCATCCTCACCTCGGAGGCGCCGGGCACGATCCACTGGCTCGAGGAGCAGGGCGTCGAGTTCACGCGCGAGAACGGCGGCTACCGCCTGGCGCGCTGCGGCGGCGCGAGCCGCAAGCGGCTGCTCCAGGTGGGCGACCAGACCGGTCTCGCGATCACCAGTGCCCTGCGCGAGGCCGTCGAGTCATCGAGCGCGCTCGTTCTCCCCAAGTCGCCGCTCACAGAGCTCGAGCGGACCGGCTCCGGCTGGCGCGCGCACTGCGGCGACCACATGGTCGAGGCCGGCGCGGTCGTCCTTTCCGCCGGCGGCCGCTGCTTCCGGGAAGCCGAGGAGCGCGGCGAGCTGACCACGAACCATCCCGGCGCCACGGGCGAGACGACCAGGATCGCGCTCGACCTCGGCGCCGAGGCGCGCGACCTCGACGCCCTCCAGTACCACCCCAACGGCGGCCTGTGGCCGGACAATCTCAAGGGCTATTCCATTCCAGAGACCACGCGCGCGTACGGCGCGGTGCTCGTCAACGCCGACCGCGAGGAGTTCACCGACTCGCTGGGGCCGCGTGACGAGGTCTCCCAGGCGATCGTGGACGAGGTCGAGAAGGGGAAGGGCGTGAAGACTCCCGACGGCCGGCCCGCCGTCTGGCTCGACACGACGCGGATCCCCGAGGCGGACGCGGAGGTCTCCCTCCCGTACATGCTCCGCCGCTACCGGGCCGCCGGGGTCGACCCGCTGCAGGAGCCGATCCTCACCTATCCAATCCTCCACTACCAGAACGGAGGCCTCGTGATCGACGAGCACGCAGAAACGACGGTCGAGGGCCTGTTCGCCTGCGGCGAGATCGCGGGCGGCACCCACGGCCGAAACCGGATGATGGGCAACTCGCTCCTCGAGTGCTGCGTCTTCGGCCGCCGGGCCGGGGCTGCCGCGGCGAAGGCGGCCGCGTGATGGCCGTCGCCACCGATCTTCAGAAGGTCGTCGAGGACGCCGCTGCGCACCTGTACGTCTGGGCGCTGAAGGACATCCCGCAGGACCTCCGCGACGCGCTCGCCGACGCTGCCGACACCGAGACGTCGGTGCCGGGTCAGCGGGTGCTCCAGACGATCCTGCGCAACGTCCAGGTGGCGGAGGACGAGAAGAACCTCGTCTGCCAGGACACCGGCATCGCCGTCTACTACTGCCGCGTCGGGGAGCACTTCCCGCTCCACCCGGCCCGCATCTACGAGGCGCTGTACGACGGCACCGAGCGCGCGACGGTCGAGCATCCGCTGCGCTCGAACACGGTGCACACGCTCACCCGTGAGAACACCGGGCAAAACGTCGGCTACCGCGTGCCCATCGTCCACTGGGACTTCGTCCAGGGCTGGGACGGCCTCGACGTGAAGTGCGTTCCCAAGGGCTCCGGCTCGGAGAACATGAGCTTCCTCAAGATGTGCGTCCCCGCCGACGGGGTCGCGGGCATCAAGCGCTTCGTGCTCGACTCGATCGTCGGCGCGGGCGGAAAGCCCTGCCCGCCCGGGATCGTCGGCGTCGGGATCGGCGGCTCGGCCGACTACGCGATGCACCTCGCCAAGGAGGCGATCGCGCGCCCCGTCGGAACGCGGAACCCCGACCCGCTCGTCGCCCAGCTCGAGGACGAGCTCAAGGACCTCCTCAACGAGACGGGCATCGGCCCGATGGGCCTCGGCGGCGACGTCACCGTCCTCCAGTGCCACATCGAGCACGCCGACACGCACATGACCCTGAACCCCGTCGCCGTCAACTACCAGTGCTGGGCTGCACGCCGGGCCAGCGCGCACGTCAGCGCCGACGGTGTCGTCGACTACGACAGGGAGGCCTGATGGCCGAGCAGCACGTCACCTTCCCCGCGTCCGAGGAGGCCATCCGCGAGCTGCGCGCCGGGGACTCGGTGCTCGTCGACGGGCACATCATCGGCATCCGCGACCGCACGCAGGTGCGCATCTTCGACCAGGGAGTCGAGCCGCCCATGGACCTCACGGGCGCCTTCCTCCTCCACACGGCCCCAGGCGTGCGCAAGGTGGCCGAAGGCAAGTACGAGAAGGTCTGCATCGGTACCACGACGAGCGCCCGCATGGTGCGCTTCACCGAGCCCCTCGGCCGCGACTACGGCGTGCGGGCCATCTGCGGCAAGGGCGGGCTCCCCGACGAGGCGATCGAGCCGATGAAGCGGCTCGGGATGGTCTACTTCGCCATCGTCGGCGGTGCCGCGGCGCTCGAGACCACTCAGATCGAGGAGATCGAGGAGGTCTACTGGGAGGAGCTCATGCCCGAGTGCCTCTGGAAGTTCCGGGTCAAGGACTTCGGCCCGCTGACCGTGGCGATCGACTCGCACGGGACCTCGCTCTACCACGACGTGCAGGAACAGGCGCAGAAGCGATTGGAGGATCTGTATGCCCGGCTCTAGCCTCGGCCCTCCCAACGGGTTCCTCGACGTGCCGGCGCGCTCGCCCAAGCCGCGCACGAAGGGCCTCACCCACGTGATCGACAAGGGGATGAACCTCCGCGACATCGAGGGCCTCTTCGACACCGGCGGCGAGTACGTCGACATCGTCAAGCTCGGCTGGGGCACCTCGTACGTCACGAACAACCTCGAGAAGAAGATCGCGCTCTTCCGCTCGCTCGAGACGCCCGTCGTGTGCGGCGGGACGTTCTTCGAGGCCGTCGTCGCCCGCGACAAGCTCGACGAGTACAAGAGCTGGCTGACCGAGAACCGGCTTTCGCACGTCGAGGTGTCGGACGGGACGATCGACCTTCCGCGCGAGCGCAAGCTCGAGCTGATCGCCGATCTCGCACGCGACTTCGTCGTCATGTCCGAGGTGGGCTCGAAGGACGAGGAGGTCGTCTTCGCGCCCTACCAGTGGGTCGAGTGGATGCGCGAGGAGCTCGACGCGGGCGCGTGGAAGGTGATCACCGAGGGCCGCGAGGGCGGCACCGCCGGCATCTACCGGCCGACCGGCGAGATGCGCACCGGCCTGATCGACGAGATCGTCCACGACATCGACCCGGCCGACGTCATCTTCGAGGCGCCCGCCAAGAAGTCGCAGGCCTGGTTCGTGCGCAAGTTCGGCCCCGAGGTGAACCTCGGGAACATCCCGCCCGAGGAGGTCATCCCGCTCGAGACCCTTCGCCTGGGGCTCCGCGCCGACACGCTGAAGGAGGTGCTGCTCGGTGACCGCCAGCCCACAGCGAATGTCGCCGACTAGCCCTTCTAAGGAGGGGGCCCACGGGGGAACCATGGGTTCCCCCGTGCTAAGCCCGCCACTGTCACGGACTGACGCGCAGATCGAGGCGATGTCGGCCGAGGAGGTCCTCTCCTGGGCCTACGAGGAGTTCGGCGAGAGCCTCTGCATCTCGTGCTCCTGGCAGAAGCAGTCCTCGGTGCTCGTGCACATGGTCTCCGAGATCGGGCTCGACGTGGACATCGTGGAGCTCGACACGCACCTCTTCTTCAAGGAGACGTACGAGACGCGCGAGCGCCTCGTCGAGCGCTACGGGCTGACGCTGATCGTCCCCGAGGTGTTGACGATCGCCGAGCAGCACAAGGTCGAGGGGCCGAACCTCTGGGAGTCGAAGCCCGACCACTGCTGCCACATCCGCAAGGTCGAGCCGCTGATTCGCGCGCTGGAGCCGTACCATGCATGGGTCTCCGGCATCCGCCGGGAGCAGTCGCCGTCACGCGCGAACGCGAAGAAGCTCGAGCGTTCCGACCGCTACGGCGTGTGGAAGGTCCAGCCGCTCGCGGACTGGACGGAGAAGGACGTCTGGCGCTACATCATGAGCAACGAGATCCCGTACAACCCGCTGCACGACGCCGGGTACCGCTCGATCGGCTGCATGCCCTGCACACGGCCGACGCGGCCGGACGAAGAGGAGCGCGCAGGCCGCTGGGCCGGCTCCGACAAGCTGGAGTGCGGGATCCACGTTGAGAAGACCGACAGCTGAAGGAGATCGATGACAGACAACATCTTCGCCCACGAGCACCCCGAATCGGATCGCGCCCGCGGAGGCGGGTTCACGCTCTGGTTCACGGGCCTCTCGGGCTCCGGCAAGTCCACGATCGCGCACCTCGTCGGCCCCGCGCTCGACGAGCGGGGGCACGTCGTCGAGTACCTCGACGGCGACACGATCCGCACGCATCTTTCGAAAGGCCTCGGCTTCTCGAAGGAGGACCGCGACACGAACATCGAGCGCATCGGCTGGGTCGCCTCGCGCATCACGCGCCACGGCGGCACCGCCATCACCGCGGCCATCTCCCCGTACATCGAGACGCGGCAGAAGGCGCGCGAGATGGTGGAGCCGTTCGGCCCGTTCGTGGAGGTCTACGTCAACGCTTCGGTCGAGGAGTGCGCGCGCCGCGACACCAACGGTCTCTACGCCAAGGCGTACGCCGGCGAGATCAAGGGCTTCACGGGCGTCGACGACCCGTACGAGGCGCCCGAGAACCCCGAGATCGTGGTCGACACCGAGGCGCAGTCTCCCGAGGAGAGCGCCCGGATCGTCGTCCAGAAGCTCGAGGAGCTCGGCCTCGTCGGCTCCGAGGTGCGCGCATGAGCACCTCCGTCACCGCGGATCAGCTGATCAGCCCGCACGGCGGCGAGCTCGTCTCGCGCACCGGTGCGCGGCCCGACGATCTCGACTCGCTCGAGGTCGTCACCCTGACCGCCCGCGAGCTGGCCGACCTGGACATGCTCGCCTCCGGAGCGCTCTCGCCTCTCACCGGCTTCATGGGCCAGGAGGACTACGAGGGCGTCGTCGACTCCATGCACCTCGCGAGTGGGCTCCCATGGGCGCTGCCGGTCTGCCTCTCGGTGGCCGAGGCCCCGCAGGGCGACCGCGTCGCGCTGGCCGACGAGAGCGGCCGCAAGCTCGCCGTGCTCGAGGTGGCCGAGGTCTTCTCCTACGACAAGGAGCGCGAGGCCGAGCAGTGCTTCCGTACGACAGACGGTGAGCACCCCGGCGTCGCGCAGCTCTACGCGCAGGACGACTCCTACCTCGCCGGCCCGGTCACCGTCTTCGAGCGGCCCGAGCCGGACTTCCCCGAGCTCCACAAGGATCCCGCCGACGCGCGCGCGCTCTTCGCCGAGCGCGGCTGGAAGCGGGTCGTGGGCTTCCAGACGCGGAACCCGATCCACCGGGCGCACGAGTACCTGACTAAGTGCGCGCTCGAGACCGTCGACGGGCTCCTCATCCACCCACTCGTCGGCAAGACGAAGTCGGACGACGTGCCGGCCGAGGTGCGGGTTCAGGCCTACCGCATTCTCACAGAGAACTACTACCCGGCCGACCGCGTCGTCGTCTCGGCGTTTCCCGCGGCGATGCGCTACGCGGGGCCGCGCGAGGCGATCTGGCACGCGATCTGCCGCAAGAACTACGGCTGCTCGCACTTCATCGTCGGCCGTGACCACGCGGGCGTGGGGAGCTACTACGGCACCTACGACGCGCAGCTCATCTTCGACGACTTCGAGCCGCACGAGCTCGACATCGAGCCGATGTTCTTCGAGCACTCGTTCTGGTGCAAGGTCTGCGGCCAGATGGCGACGCCGAAGACCTGCCCGCACTCGGGCGACGACCACGTGTTCCTCTCGGGGACGAAGGTGCGCGAGCTCCTCTCGCAGGGCGAGCTGCCGCCGGAGGAGTTCACGCGGCCCGAGGTCGCCGAGATCCTGATCGAGGCGTACAGGACCTAGTAAGAGGCAGAATCGCGGCGTGCGTCGATCCACGCTCGTCGCGGTGCTCGCGCTCGCGCTGATCGCGGCCACGGCCGCCGCGTTCGCGTGGACCGAGTCGCTGAAGCTCGAGCGGCTGCCGGTCGTGGGCCCGCGCTTCCCCAAGAGCTTCTCGCCGGTCTGCGTCTGCCCGACCGAGACGGCGAAGCTGCGGCTGCGCTTCCGCGTGGCCGACACGGTCGACGCGGACATCCTCGATGCCGACGGCGACGTCGTCCGCTCGCTCGGGAAGCGCCGCGTCCAACCCGGGCTCGTCACCTTCGAGTGGGACGGGCGCAACGACGAGGGCCGGATCGTCCCCGATGCGCCGTACAGGCTGCGCGTGGAGCTCGAGGACAAGCGGCGGACGATCGTCGTTCCCGACCGGGTCCTCGTCGACACCGTGCCGCCCGAGATCCTCAGCATGGACGTGGGCCGCGTGGCCTTCTCCCCGGACGGCGACGGCCACGCGGACGTCGTGGGCATCGACTACGAGGCGGACGGCCCGGCGGCGCCGCTCCTCTACGTCGGCGACCAGCTGGCACTCGAGCGGAAGGTCAGGCGTGCCCGCAGCGCCCTCATCTGGGACGGGACGGTCGACGGCGAGGTGCTCCCGCCGGGGCCGTACCGGCTCACGCTGAGGGTCCGTGATCCCGCCGGCAACATCTCCGCCCCGTCGGAGCGAGACCGGGTCGAGCTCCGGTACATCACGCTCTCGGCGGGCGTGTTCCGCGTACGACCCGGGAGCCGCCTGACGTTCGGGGTGGACACGGACGCGCCCAAATGGGGCTGGCGGCTCCAGCGGCTCCGCAACGGCAAGCTGCGGAGGGTCGTCCTCGACGGCGAGAGCACCCGCACCCTCGTGTCGCCCCGCCTTCGGCGGGGCGTCGTTGCGCCCGGCCGCTACCAGCTCCAGGTCTACCTGCTGGGCGCCAACCCGCGGGACCTGCCCAGGTCCGACACGGCCCTCGTGGTCGTGACCCGCCGCTAGCGGCAGGCCGCGCAGAGACCGGACACCTCGAGACGGTGTCCGGTGGTCACGAATCCGTGCGCCCGCGAGATCCGCTCGAGCCACGGATCGAGCTCGCAGTCGGCGAGCTCGACGACGCGGTGGCAGCCGGAGCAGACGAGGTGGTGATGATGGCCCTGGCCGCACCACCGGTAGCAGAGCTCGCCCGGACGGTGCGCGAGCGAGTCGATGACGCCGGCCTCGGCCAGGAGGCCGAGCGTGCGGTAGACGGTCGCCAGGCCGAGCTTCTCGCCGCCTGAGCGGAGGCGGTCGTGGAGCTCCTGGGCGGTGACATCGTCCCGTTCGCCCATCAGCTCGCTGAGCACCCGCACGCGCTGGCGTGTGGGGCGGACGCCGGCCTCGGAGAGTACGCCGATCGCGCTTTCTTGCACGGGTTCGGACACGCGGCTATGCTAGCACTCTCTGTGGTAACGAGAATCGTTCTCACTGCTGCCGCGCTGGCCGCGCTGCTCGCCGCGGGCTGCGGCGCGGACGCTTCCAGCGCCCCGGACGGCCGTACAGATATCGTCGCCGGCTTCTACCCGCTGGCCTTCGCGGCGGCCGAGCTCGGCGGCGACAGCGTCGAGGTGACGAACCTCACGCCGCCGGGCGCGGAGCCGCACGACGTCGAGCTCTCCGTCCGCGACGTCGAGCGCGTGCGCGACTCCGACCTCGTCCTCTATCTCGGCCAGGGGTTCCAGCCGGCGCTCGAGGACGCGGCCGAAGGCGACGACTCGGCAGTCGACCTCCTCGAGGGCCTCGACCTGCGCGAGGGCGAGGAGGGGGAGGACGCGCGCGACCCGCACGTCTGGCTCGACCCGGTGCGGTTCGCCGAGGTCGTCGAGCGGATCGGGGCGGAGCTGGGCGGCGAGGCTTCCGCCCGGCAGCTCGCCTCCGAGCTGCGCGCGCTCGACGAGGAGCTCAGCGCAGGGCTCGCGGACTGCGAGCGGCGTGAGCTGGTCACCGCGCACGACGCGTTCGGCTACCTCGGCGAGCGCTACGACCTGGAAGTAATCTCGATCACCGGCATCTCCCCGGAGACGGAGCCGAGCCCGCAGGACCTGGAGGAGGTCTCGAACATCGTCGAGGAGCGCGGCGTCACGACGGTCTTCGTCGAGCCGCTCCTCTCTCCGGAGATCGGCGAGACGGTCGCGCGCGAGGCCGGCGCCGAGACCGCGGTCCTGAACCCGCTCGAGGGGCTCACCGAGGAGGAGCTCGACCGCGGCGAGAACTACTTCACGGTCATGCGCGCGAACCTCGAGGCGCTCCGGAAGGGGCTCGGATGCCGGTAGCGGTCGAGCTCTCCGGGGTCGGTTTCGCCTATCGCCCCGGGCAACCGGTGCTCACCGGCGTCGGCCTCACGATCGAGGAGGGCGAGTTCGTGGCCGTCGCGGGGCCGAACGGCGGCGGCAAGACGACGCTCGTCCGGCTCGCGCTCGGTCTGGCACGGCCGACGGCGGGCTCGGTCCTCCTCTTCGGCGAGCCGGCGCACCGGTTCTCACGGCGCGCGACGCTGGGGTACGTCGCCCAGCGGGCGCAGGTCGGTACGGAAGGCCCGGTGAAGGTGCGCGAGGTCGTCTCCGCCGGCCGTCTGGCGCAGGGCGGCCTCTTCGGCCCACTGCGGCGGCGCGACCGCGCCATCGTGGACGAGGCCATCGCCGACGTCGGGCTCGCCGAGCTCGCCGACACGAGGCTCGCGGACCTCTCCGGCGGCCAGCAGCAGCGCGCGTTCATCGCCAAGGCGTTCGCGGCCGAGCCGTCGCTCCTCGTCCTCGACGAGCCGACGGCCGGCGTCGACGCCGAGTCGCAGGAGGCGCTTGCCCGCCTGCTCGGCCGCCTGCACGACGACCGGGGCGTGACCACGCTCTACGTCTCGCACGAGTTCGGAGCCGTCGAGGGCATCGTCGAGCGGCTCGTCCTCGTCCGCGGCGGCATCGTCTTCGACGGCCCGCCCGAGGCCCTCCCGTCGGCTTGGCACGACCCCTCGCACTCCCATGCTCGAGAGTGAGTTCATGCGCCTCGCGTTCGCGACGGGGGCCGTCGTCGGCCTCCTCGCGCCCGCCGTGGGCTTCTTCCTCGTTCAGCGGAACATGAGCCTCGTCGGTGACGGCGTCGGTCACACCGCCTTCGCGGGCGTCGCGGCCGGCTACCTGCTCGGCGTGTCGCCCGTGCTCACCGCGCTCGTCGCCGCCGTCGCCGGCGCGGTCGGCATCGAGTGGCTCCGGTCGCGCCATCGCGCCGCGGGCGACCAGGCGCTGGCGCTCCTCTTCTACACCGGGCTCGCGGCCGGGGTCGTGCTCGCCTCCTCCGCGGGCGCGCTCGACGTCGACCTCTTCTCGTTCCTCTTCGGCTCCATCCTCACGGTCACGCGCGGCGACCTGGTGCTCGTGGCCGTCCTCGGCGTCGCGGGCCTCGTCGTCATCGGGCTCCTGTACCGGGCGCTCGCCGCGGTCGTCATCGACGAGGAGGGCGCCAGGGTCGCCGGCGTCCCGGTCGCGGCGCTGAACGTGCTCGTCGCGGGGCTTGCGGGCGTGACCATCGGCCTCTCGATGCAGATCGTCGGCATCCTCCTGATCGCGGCGCTCATGGTGCTTCCTGTCATCGCGGCGGGCCGCGTCGCCTGGAGCATGAGCTCGTCGGTGCTCCTCTCCATGGGCATCGGGCTCGCCTCCGTCTTCGCCGGGCTGACGCTTGCGTACTACGCAGACCTGCCTCCCGGAGGGGCGATCGTCCTCCTCGCGGCGGCCGCGTTCGTGGTCACGAGCATCCTCGAAGCCGCCCGCTCGCGGGCGTGATCCGTATGCTCACGCGGCGATGATCGACGGCTGGAAGCGCGCACTCGTCCTCGCGCCGCACACCGACGACGGCGAGTTCGGCTGCGGCGGGACGATGGCCCGCCTCGTCGAGGCGGACACCGACGTGCGCTACGTCGCGTTCTCGATCGCTACGAAGTCCCTCCCGGAAGGCTTCCCGCCGGACACGCTCGCGCGTGAGGTGCGCGAGGCGACGGCGGAGATCGGCATCCCGGAGAGCGGGCTCACCGTCCACGACTTCGAGGTGCGCACGTTCCCCGAGCGCCGCCAGGAGATCCTCGAGCTCCTGATCGCCCTCTGGGAGGACTGGACGCCCGACGCGGTCTTCATGCCGAGCCTCCGCGACATCCACCAGGACCACCAGGTGGTCGCCGCCGAAGGCCTGCGCGCCTTCAAGCGGACGACCGTCCTCGGCTACGAGATCCCGTGGAACAACTTCAACTTCGACCACCAGGCGTACGTGGGTCTGGAGGAACGTCATGTCGAGCGGAAGGTCGCAGCCCTGGAGCGGTACGCCTCGCAGCAGCACCGCAACTATGCGAACCCCGAGTACATCCGAAGCCTCGCGCGGACCCACGGCATCAACGTGAACCGCGACTACGCCGAGGTCTTCGAGGTTTACCGAATAGTTACCTGACCTCCCTGCGTGGTCGGAGGAGGTCTGTTAGCCTCCCGCGCTTCGTGAGCGTGATGAGCCAGCATCCGCTCGAGGACGTGAAGCGCGATCTCGGGGAGCGCGAG
>Ga0114129_10016535_pt1 | contig 10504 bp, 8 predicted proteins | sample RhiMetdeltSRZDD1_FD_80071 | JGI IMG/M metagenome (GOLD analysis project Ga0114129, IMG submission 80071) | Populus rhizosphere microbial communities from Tennessee, USA - Rhizosphere MetaG P. deltoides SRZDD1 (version 2) (version 2) | ecosystem: Host-associated > Plants > Roots > Rhizosphere >... | reverse complement strand
GACGGGTTGTCGCCCTTGCGCGCGATCTTGTCGATCTCGTCGATGTAGATGATCCCCCGCTGGGCGCGATTCAGGTCGAAGTCGGCCGCCTGGATGAGACGCAGCAGGATGTTCTCGACGTCTTCGCCGACGTAGCCGGCTTCGGTGAGGCTGGTCGCGTCGGCGATGGAGAACGGCACGTCGAGGATGCGCGCGAGCGTCTGCGCCAGCAGCGTCTTCCCACAGCCGGTCGGGCCGATCAGGAGCACGTTCGACTTCCCGAGCTCGACGTCGTCGACGCGATGCCCGGCCGAGACGCGCTTGTAGTGGTTGTAGACGGCGACGGAGAGGACGCGCTTCGCCCGGTCCTGTCCGATGACGTACTGGTCGAGGATCTCGTTGATGCGCCGCGGGCTCGGGATCTTCTGCCCTAGCGTCCGCGCCTTCGGCGCCTCCATGAACTCCTCGTCGACGATCTCGCGGCAGAGCGTGATGCACTCATCGCAGATGTAGACGCCCTGTCCGGCGATGAGCTTGCGTACCTGGTCCTGGCTCTTCCCGCAGAAAGAGCAGCGATACGGCTTGCCACCCTTGGCGGTGGTCGTCATCGCCTAGCGGGACCCCACCGGTACGCGCTCCTTGGGATGCTCCTTCTCCTCGGCCTGCTTCGCGATGGAGATGAGCGAATCCTTTCCGACGAAGATCTCGTCGATGATCCCGTAGGCCTTGGCCTCTTCGGCGCTCATGAAACGGTCGCGCTCCGAGTCGCGGCGCACCTTCTCGACGTCCTGACCGGTGTGGTGCGCGAGGATACGAGTCAGCTTGTCGACGAGCGTCTCGAGCTCCTTCACCTGGATGAGGACGTCGGGCGTGTTCCCGCGGAATCCGCCGGAGCCCTGGTGGATCATGATCCGCGAGTTCGGCAGCGCATAGCGCTTGCCCTTCGCGCCCGCGGCGACGAGCACCGCGGCCATCGACGCCGCCTGCCCTACGCAGATCGTGCTCACCGGAGCCTTGAGGTACTGCATCGTGTCGTAGATCGCGAGACCGGCCGTCACGACACCGCCCGGGGAGTTGACGTAGAGGTAGATGTCGCGCTCGGGGTCCTCGGACTCGAGGAACAGCAGCTGGGCGATGATGAGGTTCGCCATCGTGTCCTCGACGGCGTCCCCGATGAAGATGATCCGTTCCTTGAGCAGGCGCGAGAAGATGTCGTAGGCGCGCTCGCCTCGTCCGGACTGCTCGATGACCATCGGCACGAAATTCATCGCCGTCACCGGGCAACACCTTCGCGCATGTTCATGCCTCCTCGCGCGATCTCGTTCCCAGTGTACCCACCAGTCGGCGTGTCAAGGGGGTCCCAGACGTGTTGGCCCGCTAAAGTTCCCTCCGAGGAAGGGGCGAGATGCGTCGGTTCCCGCGGTCGCTGAGCTTCTACATCGCAGCGTCGACGATCTACGCCGCCGTCATCTTCCTCGCCGTCCACGCGATCTACGGCGTCGAGCTGGGGCGCGCCGGGCTGCGCATCCCGGACCCCGAGGCGGTCATCGGTTCGATCGATCTCGTCTCCTTCATGGTGTGGCTCGGCGTCAGTCTCATCGCCGGTACGGTCCTGCATCGGCTGGCGACCGCGCTCGAGGGGGCGAAGGGCGAGAGCGCGGTGCGTGACGCCGAGATCGGGTCGATCTTCGCGCTGAGCCAGGCCCTCTCCGGCTCGCTCGACCTCGACGAGATCTCCCGCGAGTTCCTTCGGAGCGCGCGGCGCGGCCTCGATCCGACCGTCACGCTGGGCCTGCTCGTCCACGATGACGTCGCTGAGGCCTTCCGCCTCGTCGCCGAGGAGGGGCCACGCGCGGGTGCGCTGCTCGCGAAGGTGTACTCGGCGTCGGAGCTCCCCGCCGCGATCCGCACACGCGTGTTCGACCATCGCCAATCGCTGGTGCTCCCGGATACCACCGGGGGCGGCGAGCAGTGGCGGCTGCTCGTTCGCGATCTTCCGAACAGCGAGTGGATCCATTCGTTCGCGGCACTGCCGCTGGTGTCGCAGGACCGCCTCGTGGGCGCGGTCGTCGCCGGCGCAGAGAAGGCGGGCGCGCTCACTGCGGACCGGCTGCAGCTCGTCCTCGTGCTCGGTCAATTCGTCGCGGGCGCGATCCGCACCTCGCTGTCGCTGGCCGAGGCGCAGGCGCGAGCCGACCGCGAGGAGCTCGTGAGCCGCATCGCGCGACGCGCGCGCGCCTCGCTCGATCCGGATGAGGTGCTCCGCGGCACTGTGGAGGAGCTCGGGCGCGCGCTCCGTGTCGACCGCGTCGTCGCGATGACGGGATCGACCCCAGACACGCTGAGCGTGTCGTACGAGTGGGCCGCTCCAGGGATCGTGCCGCACAAGCCCGGGCTGCGGGCCCTGCCGGTCGCGCGTCTTGCGGCGGAGACCGGCCGCACCGCGGTGATCCGCGACGTGACCGCCGACGCGCGCGTCGCGCAGGCCGCCGGCGACCTCAGGAGCGGTGTGCGCTCCGTCGTCGCGACGCCGATCCTCGTCGCGGGCCAGCTCGCGGGGACGCTCTCGCTCGCCCAGGTGAAGACGCCGCGCGACTGGACCACCGATGAGGTCAGGCTGGTGGAGGCGGTCGCGCGTGAGCTGCGCGTCGCGATCGAGACGGCGCGCCTCTTCCAGGCACGCAAGGGCGAGAACGAGCGGCTCATCGCCCTGCAGCGCGCGGCGGCGACCCTGGCCGCGCGCACCGACCCGAAAGAGGTCTTCGACATGATCCTGCGGAGCGCCGTACAGCTGCTCGGAGAGGGCAGCGCCTCGCTCTACACCTGGGATGAGGAGGCGGGCGTCCTGCGACTCGCGGAGAGCTTCGAGGTCGGCGGCCGCCGGCCGGACGACGCCGTGCTGCGACCGGGCGAGGGGGTCATCGGCCGGGTCTTCGCGAGCCGCGAGCCGCTCATCGTCGAGGACTACCAGACCTGGGAGGGCCGCACCGCGGTCGGCCAGGAGACCGGCATCCGCGCCTGCCTGGCCGTCCCACTGCTACGGAGCGGTCGCGCGCTCGGAGCCCTCGGGATCCGGTCGTACGACGTCGCGGTCAGGTACACCGAGGACGACGCCCGGATGCTCGCGCTCTTCGCCGATCAGGTCGCCGCGACCCTCACGACCGTCGCGGCGTTCGGCCGCCAGCGCCAAGCCGTGGAGCAGCTCGAGCGCCTCAATCGCGCGAAGAGCGAGTTCGTGTCCATCGTCAGCCACGAGTTCCGTACGCCGCTCACCGGCATCCAGGGCTTCAGCGAGATGATGCGCGACGAGGACCTCACGCTCGAGGAGATGCGTGAATACGCCGGCGACATCAACAAAGACTCGCAGCGCCTGAACCGGATGATCAACGAGATGCTGGACCTGGATCGCATGGAGTCGGGCCGCATGACGATCCACCCCGAGCGTATGGACCTCAACGCCGTGATCGAGGACGTCGCCGATCGCGTCCGGCCAAATGCACCGAATCACACGCTGACGCTCGACCTGCAGCCCCACCTGCCGCAGATCCACGCCGATCGCGACCGCATGACGCAGGTCGCCTCGAACCTGCTGAACAACGCGGTGAAGTACTCGCCCACCGGCGGGCGGATCACCATGACGACGCGCGCCGAGGGCGACCGGCTCCGATTCGACGTGCGCGACGAGGGCCTCGGTATCCCGCCCGACGCTCTCGAGACGATCTTCGAGCGCTACTCGCGCGTCGACTCCCAGGCGACGAAGGACATCCAGGGGACGGGTCTCGGCCTTCCGATCGTCCGCCAGATCGTCCAGCTCCACGGCGGCAAGGTGTGGGCGGAGAGCGAGCTGGGACGTGGCTCGGTGTTCCACGTCGTCCTGCCGCTTGCGGGCCCAGGCGCACAGGTGGAGGCTTGAGCACGCGCATGCCGGGCCAAACCGTTTGACCGCCGAGCACATCCTCCTCGTCGACGACGAGGAGCAGATCCGAAAGCTCCTCGAGTCCTCGCTGCAGCGGCGCGGTTACGACGTCGCCGTCGCGTCCGACGGCATCGAGGCGTTGCGCCAGATCCGAGCGAAGATGCCCGACCTCATCGTCACCGACGTGAACATGCCGAACATGAACGGCTTCGAGCTGACGCGGCGCCTTCGCGCCGATCACCGCACCGCACGCGTCCCGATCGTGATGCTCTCCGCGCGGAAGCAGGCCGACGACATCCTCACCGGCTACGCCGAGGGCGCGGACGAGTACATCGCGAAACCGGTCGAGATGGCAGTGCTCTCGGCGAAGATCGAGGTCCTCATCAAGCGGATGAAGGCGACGGCCGGTGAGGTGATCAAGCGCGGCCGGGTCGTCGTGTTCATTCGGGGGAAGGGCGGCGCCGGTGCGACGACGCTCGCGGTGAACAGCGCGGTCGCGTTGGCCGAGACGAAGATGTACAAGACCGGCGTACTCGACCTGAGCCTCGAGTTCGGCAACGTCGCGTCCCACCTCAACCTGAGCCCTCAACGCACGCTGGCGGATCTCGCGGAGACCCAGCTCGACCAGCTCGACGACGCGGCATTCGCGACATTCCTCGCGCAGGACCGGAGTGGCGTGCAGGTGTGTGTCGGCTCGAACGCGCCCGAGCGCGCCGAGCTCGTGACGGTGAGCGCGGTGCAGCAGAGCATCGATCGCCTGCGTCGCGGCGGCGACTACCTGATGGTCGATACCCCGCCGTCGTTCACACAGCAGACGCTCGCCGCGATCGACAGCGCGGACGGCGCCTGCGTCGTGTGCGAGCCGCACGTCGCATCGATGAAAGCCGGTCGCGACTGCCTCGACGTGCTCGAGAAGCTGTCCTTCCCCAAGGAGCGGATCCTCCTCGTGGTCAATCGCACCACCCAGAGCGGACTCGAGACCGACGAGGTCTCACGCTTCTTCAATCGGCGTCCCGACATCGTCGTGCCCTTCACGCCGGCGTTCGACGACGCCGCGGACCGCGGCCGACCGATCGTGGTGCTGCATCCGGACAACGCCTCGTCGAAACAGCTGCGCGACCTCGCCGCGCGGCTCACCGTGCTGGCGCCCGCGGGACGCTGACATCCGGATCCGCTTCTGGGGCACGCGCGGTTCGATCCCGGCGGCCGGACCCCAGACGCTCCGCTATGGCGGCAACACCGCGTGCGTCGAAGTCGCCACCGACGACGGCACACTCCTTGTCTTCGACTGCGGCACCGGAGCGCGGAAGCTCGGGCTCGCCCTCGCTGGCAGGAAAGCGGTCCGCGTGCATCTGCTCCTCTCCCACACGCATGCCGACCACATCCAGGGCCTGCCGTTCTTCCTGCCGGCATTCACGCCGGGCAGCCACATCACGGTGTACGGACCGTCGGGCGTCGACCGCCGGCTTCCGACGGCGATCGGAGGGACGCTGGATTACGCGTACTTCCCGGTGCCGCTCGAATCGCTCCCGGCGAAGGTCGACTTCGTCGAGCTCGGCGAGACGGAGTTCTCTATCGGCCGGATCAGGCTCCGCACCCAGTTCCTGAATCACACCGCGCCCTGCGTCGGCTACCGCGTCACGGTGGGATCGGCCACCTTCGTGTACGCCACCGATCACGAAGCGCATGCGAATCCGCACTGGCGCGGCGATCGGCCGGCGGACGCGTTCGATCCGGCCCTGCTCGCGCACACCGGCGATACGCGCCACGCGACGTTCCTCACCGACGCGGACATCGTCGTCCACGACGCGCAGTACGGGACCACGGACTACCCGACGAAGGCGGGCTGGGGACACAGCACGGTCGAATACGCGGTCGACGTCGCCCTCGCGGCGCGTGCGAAGACGCTGGTGCTGTTCCACCACGATCCGGACCGCGATGACGGTGGCGTTGACGATCTCATCGCGGTGGCCGCGAGCCGCGTCATGGCATCCAGCCGACCGCTCCGCGTCGTCGCCGCGGCCGAGGGCGAGGAGCTCGCTCTGGCCGAGGGCCCGTACGCACACGTCACCGATGTCGAGCCCGCGCCCGCCGCGATGCTCGATCGCGCGCGCATCCTCATCGCCGACGATGACGTCGCGCTGGTGCGGATCCTCGAGGCCGTGCTGCGCGGAGATGGCTACGACGTCGAGGTCGCGTTCGACGGCGACGAGCTGCTGAGCAGAGCAGGCATGGCCCGATACGATCTCGTTCTCGTCGACCTCCAGATGCCGAAGGGGGACGGCCTCTCGGCGTGCCGGCGCCTGCGTTCGCTCGCCGGCTACCGCGACACGCCGCTCGTCGTTCTCACCGCCCGGACGCGGCAGGACGACATGGCCGCCGCCTTCGACGCGGGCATCACCGACTACATCCGCAAGCCGTTCGCGTTACCACAGGTGCGAGCGCGAGTACGCTCGTGGCTCGCGCGCGGGACCGCCCGTAAGGTGTGAGCCTGAAGGCGGACTTGGCCGTATAGCGGTGGACACCTGAAAGGGGGACGACCGTGGGCGAGCTGAACGAGACCCAGCGGTACTTCATCGACGAGCACATCGAGGACTACATGGATGGGCTCATCTCGCGGCGCGAGCTCCTGCGACGGGTCACCCTCATCTCCGGCAGCGCGGCTCTCGCGGCGACGATCGTTGCGGCATGCGGAACACCGGCACCGGGCAGCGTCGCAACGCAGAGTCTCGCACCGACCGCCGCGGCGACGGCATTCGTCCCGCAGGCCTACGCGACCCCGCCTCCGTCACCGGTCCCGGACGGGATCACCGTCAAGGAGAACGATCCGCGCATCACCGTGTCGAAGCCCGAGGTCAAGGGCTCGGACGGCGCGTCGCTCATGGCGTACATGGCGAAGCCGACCACGGGCGCGCGCGTGCCAGGCGTCGTCGTCATCCACGAGAACCGCGGCCAGACCGAGCACATCCGTGACGTCGTGCGACGCGTCGCCACCGCCGGCTTCATCGGCATCAACATCGACCTCGCAGCACGGGACGGCGGCGCCGCGAAGCTCACCGACCAGGCGGCGTACAACGCCGCGCTCGGGAAGCGCACGACCGCCGACAAGATCTCGGACCACAGCGCGACGCTCACCTTCCCCAAGGGACAGTCGAGCGGTGCGGTCGGGGTGACCGGCTTCTGCTTCGGCGGGGGCGAGGTGTGGAGCATCGTCGCCGCCGGCCTCGACGTGAAGGCCGCGGTCCCCTTCTACGGCCCCCAGCCGAGCAACTATCTCGACATGGCGAAGACGAAGGCCGCGGTCTCCGCCGTGTACGCCGAGCTCGATGTACGCATCACCACCAGCTCGCAGCAGATGGAACAGGTGCTGAAGTCAGCGGGCGTTCCGTACCAGATCACGATCTACCCCGGCGTGAACCACGCCTTCTACAACGACACCAACGCCGCGGGCGATCGCTACAACGCCGAGCAGGCGCGTAAGGCTTGGGTCGCCACCGTGGAGTGGTTCCGCAAGTACCTGGCTTAGCGGCTCACTTCTTCAGCAACGCGCGGATCGCCTCGCGACCTTCCGGCGTCGCGTCCGACTTTTCGGGGACGATCAGCTTCGGCTCCTCGGGCTTGGGCGCGCCGCCGTGCAGATTCGTGGCCTCGCCACCAGCCTTCTTGATCAGCTCGGCCTCGGCGTCCGGTGACTCGAGACCGATGAGCTTGTCGACCGTCTTGCGATTGCGGATCGACCGTGCGAACGACGCGAGCACGAGGGGATCGCGGAGCGCGCGCGGGTCCTGCTGGGCGAGGGGAGTCATCGCGACCTGCGCAGCGAGCTCGTTCGACGAGACCGCGACGCCCTCCTTCTTCGCGATGGCGTCGAGGACGAGGATCGACTTCGCGCGGCGGTCCGCGGCCGGCTTCCACTCGCCGCGGATCTCCGCCTCCGTCTTGCGCGCCTGAAGCAGGAACTGCTCGAAGGTGATCCCCTGCTCGCGCACGCGTGCCTTCAGGTCGGCGACCATGTGGTCCAGCTCGTCCTGCGCCAGCACCTCGGGGACCTCGACCGTCGCGGTCTGGACGGCGTGGTCGAGCATCTTGTCCGCGGCCGCGTCGCGGGCCTCGTGGAAGGCGGAGTGCGCGAGCTCGTTCTTCACCTCACGCCGCAGGTCGGCGATGTTCGCGACGCCGACCGTCTTCGCGAAATCGTCGTCGAGCGCCGGCAGCACCTTCTCCGAGACCTGGCTCGCTCTGATGGAGAACATCCCCTGCTTGCCGCGCAGCTCCTCCGATGCGGTGTCGGCGGGGAACTCGAGCTCGACGCTCTTGCTGTCGCCTGACCTCAGCCCCACGAAAGCCTCGCCCAGGCCGGGGATCGAGCTTGGGCGGCCGGCCTCGACGTGCGCGTTGCGCGCGAAGGGCGGGAGGGTCTTTCCGTCGACGGTCACGTCGATGTCGACCATGACGATGTCGCCCTTCTGCGCGGGGCGTGCGACCGGCTGGAGCTGCGCGTGCGACTCGCGCATCGCTTCGATGGTCTTCTCGATCTCCTCGTCGGTGGGCGGCGCGGGCTCGATCGTCGCGCCGTGCGCGGTGTAGTCGCCGAGCGTCACCTCGGGCCGGACGGTGACCGTCGCGCTCCAGCGCATCGGCTTGCCCGGCTCGAGCTGTGTCAGCTCGACCTTGGGATCCTCCAGCGGCTGGAGGTCCTCGAGCTCGACGATCTCGCGGTAGGTCTGGTCGACGAGATCCTCGGCCGCCTCCGCCCACAGATGCTCGGCGCCGTAGCTGCGCTCGTACATCGCCCGCGGCGCCTTGCCCGGTCGGAAGCCGGGGATCTTCGCCTTCTGGTTGTGCCTCTCGAAGACGCGGTCGGCCTGACGCGTCAGGCGCTCGGCATCGACCTCGACTTCGAGCGACACTTTCGATCCCGCGTCGCGGTGCATGGTGTGGCGGAACGAACGTGCGGCGGGCGCGGAGGTGGTGGGAGCGTCGGTCATGGGACGGTCATAGTGTATTGCGGATGCACTTCTACGAGATACACGAAGGTGACGAGGACATCGGCACCGCCGTCCTCCTCGCCCACGAACGACGTTTGGAGCCGATGGAATTCTTCGAGCTGGTGAAGAAGGCGCGCGCCCTCGTGCTCGACTCCTACGAGGACGACTCGCTGGCCGAGGCGGTCGCCAACGAGCTGCAGCGCTCGAGCGGCTTCACGCACGTCACCGACGACCTCCTCGTCGCGTCGGTGAACGTGGACGAGACCGAGCAGAACACCTACCTCCTCACCGAGGAGGGTGACACGCGTACGATCTTCATGAAGCGCGAGGACAACGGCGAGCCGCAGGACGGCGAGGAGGAGCGCGACAGCTAGTGGAGCGCGTCGGCTTCGTCGGCACCGGCATCATGGGCGCCCCGATGGCGCGCAACGCGCTCAAGGCGGGCTTCGCTGTCACGGTCACGAACCGCACACTCGGCCGCGCAGAGCCGCTCGCGAACGACGGCGCGACCGTGGTGAGGACGCCGCGCGAGGTCGCCGAGCGCTCCGACATCGTCGTCACGATGGTCCCGAACACGCCGGACGTCGAAGCCGCCGTGTTCGGTCCCGACGGCGTCGCCGCCGGCGCACACGAGGGACTTCTCCTCATCGACATGAGCACGATCTCTCCCGCCGCGACCCGTGAGTTCGCCGAGCGCGCGGCGAAGAATCGTCCGCCGTTCCCCACGCTCGACGCGCCAGTCTCCGGCGGCGAGATCGGCGCCATCGAGGCGCGTCTTTCGATCATGATCGGCGGCGCTCCCGACGACGTGAAGCGGGCGATGCCGCTCTTCGAGGCGCTCGGTAAGACGATCGTCCACATCGGCGATCACGGCGCGGGCCAGGCCTGCAAGCTGGCGAACCAGATCGCGGTCGCGATCAACAACCTGGGCGTCTCGGAGGCGCTCGTGTTCGCTGCGTCGCAGGGCATCGATCTCGAGCGGACGCGCCAGGTCATCGCCGGGGGCGCGGGATCGTCGTGGGCGATGCAGAACTACGCGCCGAAGATGCTCGCCGGCGATTTCCGGCCGGGCTTCATGGTCGACCTGCAGCAGAAGGACCTGCGCCTCGTGCTCGACAACGCCTTCGTCGATCACATCTCACTGCCCGGCGCGGCGCTGGTGCACGAGCTCTACAACGCGCTGCAGAAGGATGGCGGTGGGCGCGAGGGCAACCTCGCGCTCATCAAAGTCATCGAGAAGCTCTCGGGGATCGAGGCGCGCGCACGGTCCTAGCCTTCGACCGTGCCCTCGCACGCCTCGCGCGCGTGACCGATGTGGACGCGCCGTGGCAGTGGACACCGAAGGTCAGAGCGGATGCCCGCTACGCGCTGTACCGCGCGCTCGAGGAGGAACAGGAGGCCGCCGCGCGGATGCCGGCAGACGCGAGCGAGACCATGCGTGTCCTCGAGCTCGCGCAGATCGCGTTCGGCCGGCTGCGCGGTCTCCTCGCCGGCGTCGACGACGATCTCCTGGATCTCGACCCGGCCCCAGGTGAGTGGTCGCTTCGGCGGACCCTCGCTCACGCGATCGGCGTCGAGCGCTCCTATCGCGCGAACACCGAGCTCGCGCTCGCTCGCGGCG
>Ga0114129_10016533_pt1 | contig 10505 bp, 10 predicted proteins | sample RhiMetdeltSRZDD1_FD_80071 | JGI IMG/M metagenome (GOLD analysis project Ga0114129, IMG submission 80071) | Populus rhizosphere microbial communities from Tennessee, USA - Rhizosphere MetaG P. deltoides SRZDD1 (version 2) (version 2) | ecosystem: Host-associated > Plants > Roots > Rhizosphere >... | reverse complement strand
TCGACTCGGCGAGCGTCGAAAACTGCGGCCCCTCCATGCAGACGTAGGTGCCGCCCTTGTGAACGGTGGCGCCAGCCCGCTGACCGCTCTCGTACGCGATGCCGCTGAGAATCCTGCAGAACGGATGCGCGAAGCCGACGTGACCGACGAGTCCGTGCCCGAAGAAGCTGCTCGGCCGCCCCTTGGTGCGATCGAAGAACTGATCGGGGATGACGATGTCGGCAGGCTTGTATTCCTCCTTCAGGCTGCCGACCGCGCTCGCCGAGAGGATGAACTCCACGCCGAGCGTCTTCATGCCGAAGATGTTCGCGCGGAAGTTCAGCTCCGACGGCGACACGCGATGGCCGCCGCCGTGCCGCGCGAGGAACGCCACGCGCTTGCCGCGGAGCGTGCCGAGCAGGTACGCCGCCGACGGCTCGCCGAACGGCGTCGTCACCGTCACTTCTTCGCGGTCGGTGACGCCGGCCATGTCATAGAGGCCGGAGCCGCCGATGATGCCTATCTGTGCTCGCTGCATTCGCCCTCGCTCGTCAAATCACTCGCTGAACAGTTCGTTTTCCGTCCTTTTCGCGGATGTACCCGGCGCTGATGGACGGATCGTGGTCGAAGAAAATCAAGTGTTCGCGGTCGATCGCTTCGCGCAGGAACCGCTGCTTGAAGGCGAACGACTCCATCGGAAACAGGTCGAGGGCGGCAATCCAGTTGTCCTGGATGTGCGCCTGCGTCGCGACGACGTCCGCGGGACACACCGCCGTCTTGCCGCCCGACTCGATGTAGACCACCTGGTGGTGCGCCGTGTGACCGCTCGCGCGAACGACGCGAACGCCTGGCCTGATCTCGCGGTCCTCGTCGAAGAAGTCGACGACGCCAGCCTGCTCGAGCGGCAGGAAGTCGTCCGTGAAATAGCTGCCCCGGCTGCGTGGATGCTGCTCGAGGGCAGCCTCCCACTCACCGCGGCGAATCACGTAGCGCGCCTTGGGAAAGTGCGGCACGAGGCCCGATGCCGTGCAGGAGACGGCGCCGCCCATGTGGTCGAAGTGCAGGTGCGTCGCCAGCACCACGTCGATCGCCTCCGGCGCGACGCCCGCCTCCGCCAGCGTCTGATCGAGGCTGCGCGTCCGCTCGAGGCCGAAGATGTCGGACCACTTCGCATCCAGCTTGTCGCCGGCGCCGCAATCGATCAGCATGCGCCCCCAGTCGGCTTCGACGAGCAGCGCGCGCATCGCGAGCACGATTCGGCCGCGATCGTCGGGCGGCGCCTTCTTCTCCCACAGCGGGCGCGGCACGACGCCGAACATCGCGCCGCCGTCCAGGCGGAACGACCCGTCGCTGACCGTCGTCAGACGCAGATCGCCCAAGGCCATCTGCGTCACCCACTGCTCGACCAGGCGGCGCGCGGCCTGCTTCAGCTCGACGAGCACACCGTGCGCCGCCGACGGATGGATGAATGCGACGAGCGCGCCTTCGGCGCCGGGCCGTGGCTGTTCGTCCACGAGCCTGACGCCGCGCGTCTTCAGCTGCGCGAGCGTTTCCCGGATGTCGGGCACGCGCAGCGTGATGTGATGGAGGCCCGGGCCGCGCTTGTCGATGTACTTCGCGATCGCCGAGTCGGTCGCGGTCGCCTCGAGCAGCTCGAGCGCCGACTGACCGGTCGGCATGAAGTGCGCCCGCACGCGCTGTGAATAGACCTCTTCGGTCACCTCGACCTCGAGACCGAGCGCGTCGCGGAAGAACGCGAGCGCCTTGTCGACGTCCTGCACGGCGATGCCGACGTGATCGAGGACGGCTTTCATTTGCGCGCTGTGGCGGGTCCGCCTTCGACGGCATTCCGGTTCTCGGCGGAACCCGCCCTACGTACGTCTTCCTGCTCGGCGGAACCCGCCCTGCGTACGCGGTTGATGATGTCGGTGGCGGCGGAATACGGATCGACTTCGCGCGACGCGATGCCGTCGACGACGCGCTGCAGTTCGCCCTCGGGCAGCGTCTCCTCGACGAGCTGCATCAAGCGATGCGACAGCAGGTCGCGCAGCCGGTACTCCTGCCTCGTGCGCCGGCGCGTGGCGCGCGTCGCCTCCGAGTGCGCGCGGAACGTCTCGATGGCGGCGATCAGCTCGGGCACGCCCGTGCCCGAGGTCGCTTCGGTCTTCACGATGGGCGGCCGCCAGTCGCCCGGCTGAAACGTCTGCAGCGCGAGCATTCCCGCGACGGAGTGCACGAGCCGATCCGCCCCGTCGCGGTCGGCCTTGTTGACCACGAAGATGTCCGCAATCTCCATGATGCCCGCCTTCAACGCCTGCACCTCATCGCCGGCGCCGGGCACCAGCACGACAATTGAAATGTCCGCGGTGCGAACGATGTCGACCTCGTCCTGTCCGACGCCGACGGTTTCGATGATGACGATATCCTTGCCGGCGGCATCGAGCACGAGCGCGACGTCGCTCGTCGCGCGCGCGAGCCCGCCGAGGTTCCCGCGCGTCGCCATGCTGCGGATGAAGACGCCCTCGTCGCCGAAGTGCGTGCCCATCCGTACGCGGTCGCCCAGAATCGCGCCGCCGGAGAACGGGCTGGTCGGATCGACGGCGACGATGCCGACGGTCTGCCCGGCCTTGCGCAGCTCCGTCGTCATGCGATCGACGAGCGTGCTCTTGCCGGCGCCGGGCGGACCGGTCACCCCGACGAGATACGCGCGGCCGGTGCGCGGATAGATGGCGCGCACGAGCTCCGCGCCGGCAGGCGATTCGTCTTCGATGAGCGAAATCGCGCGTGCGATGCCGCGCGCGTCGCCCGCGAACACTCGTTCCGCGAGCGCCGGCATCAGTCGTGTCGGGCCGGAGCCTGGGGCGAAGGGGGATGCAGCATCAGTTGGCGCGCAATCACGAGCCGCTGGATTTCGCTGGTGCCTTCACCGATCGTCGTCAGCTTGACGTCTCGAAAGTATTTCTCGGCCGGATAGTCCTTCACGAACCCGTAACCGCCGTGAATCTGCACGCTGTCCTCGGACGCACGCACGGCGATCTCGCTCGAGTACAGCTTCGCCATCGCGGCCTCGAGCGTCGTGCGGCGTCCCGCGTGCTTCATCGAGGCCGCGTGAAACGTCAGCAGGCGCGCGGCCTGGATGCGCGTCGCGTTGTCCACGAGCTTCGCGCGGATGCTCTGGAACGTGCCGATCGGCTGACCGAACTGCTTCCGCTCGAACGCGTAGTTCCGCGCGGCTTCGTACGCCCCCTGCGCCAGACCCACGGCGAGCGCCGCGATGCCGATGCGCCCCGCGTCGAGCACCTGCAGCGCGTTGACGAACCCCTGTCCCTCCTGGCCCAGCACCTGTGACGGCGGCACGCGGCAGTTCTCGAAAATCACCTCGCTCGTTTCGCTCGCGCGCATCCCGAGCTTGTCTTCCTTCTTGCCCGCGCGGAAGCCGGCCGTGCCGCGCTCGACGATGAACGCGGTGATGCCGCGGCTCCCCTTCGCCTTGTTGGTCACCGCCATCACGACGATCAGATCGCCGCTGCGCCCGTGCGTGATGAACTGCTTGGTGCCGTTGATCACCCAGCAGTCGCCGTCGCGAACCGCCGCCATCCGCATGGCGCCCGCATCGCTGCCCGCGGACGCTTCGGTCAATCCCCACGCGGCGAGCTGCTCCCCGCGCGCGAGCGGCGTCAGATATTTGTGCTTCTGCTCGTCGGTCCCGAACATCGCGATGTGTGCCGCGCCGAGGCCGTTGTGCGCCGCGACCGTGAGCGACACCGACGGATCGACGCGCGCGAGCTCCTCGATGCAGATGCAGTAGTCCACCGACGACATCGCGGCGCCGCCGAACTCTTCCGGGAACTGGATGCCCATCAGGCCGAGCTCGGCGAGCTTCGACAGCAGCTCGCGCGGGAACTGCTGCGCCTCGTCCCACTCCCGCACGTGCGGCCGCAGCGCGGTCTCCGCGAATTCGCGGACGCTGCGCCGCAGCAGGTCCTGATCGGCCGTGAAATCGAAGTCCATTCCTGCGTTCCGATCGTATCATTCGGATCATGCGACTCCGACGTCTTCTGGCGCTGCTCTGGCTCATGCTGGCCGTCTGCGTGCGTCCCGCCTTCGCCGATGCCACGCTCTTCATCGGCACCTCCGGCGTCTCCGACGCCGACAACGCCTCGCGTCAGACGACGAAGGGCTTCGCGATCGGCGCGGGTCTGCTCGTGGTCGGCATCGAATTCGAGTACGCCCAGACCTCCGAGGACGAAGCGCGGTTCGGGCCCTCCCTGCGGACCGGCGTCGGCAACGTCTACGTCCAGACGCCGGTTCCCATTGCCGGGCTCCAGTTTTACGGGACGACGGGCGGAGGGCTGTATCGCGAACGCAGCACGGCCGGCACGACCACCGACGTCCAGAAGACCGGCTTCGCGTCGAACACCGGCGGCGGGGTGAAGATCTCGTTGCTCGGGCCGCTCAAGGCGCGCGTCGACTACCGCATCTTCAAACTGCTCGGCGACAAGCCGCGCCCGAACTGGCGAGGCACCGTCCAGCGGCTCTACGCGGGGATCAACCTGGGATTCTGATCAGGGTTTCGCGGGCGCTGGCGTCACCGGAGGCGTCGCCGCCGTGGTGGCCGGCGCGCCGGGGGCTGCGGGAGTCGAAGGAACGGGACCCAGATTGAGCAGCGTCTGACCGGCAGGCGCGAACGCGGTGGTGTACATCCGATACAGGTCCATGATCTCGCTCGGGTACGCCTCCGCGAGGATCTTCGCGACGCCGTAGTCCGCGCCTTTCACCGCCGGATCCATCACGAACACGTACAGCACGCTGCCGTTCGGTCCCGGCTCCGCGGCCTTGAAGATCTTCCAGCCCCATCCCTGCTGGTTGCGTACCGGATCCTTCGAGTCGGCGAGCGCCGCGCGCAGCTTCACGAGGACGGTCTCGAAGTCCATCACCTTGTCCGGCCGGATCGCGTTGAAGATCAACCCCTGTTCGGACGCGAACACGCGGCCGAGCGGCGGCGGCGACACGACAGACTGTCCTGGAGCAGGGGTGGTCACCGGCGCGGGCGGTGCGGTGGGCGTGGCTGGCGTCGCGCCCGGGAGCGGCGATGTCTGCTGCGGCTGCAGCGCCCCCGCGGGAGGCGGCTGGGGCGTCGTCGCCGTCTGCATCGCCATCAGGAGCGCGATCGGGAAAAGCATCGATATCAGTGTAAAGGCAAAGAGCCACGAACGCGTGTGCGCCCGTGGCTCTTCAGAAAGCCGGTCTCGCCGAAGCCCGCGACCGGGCGGAGGCGGGTTACTTCGACAAGTCGATGACCGTCGTGCCCTGGATGGTGCCCAGCGGCGCCTTGAACGAACCTCGATACAACTCGAAGAGGCTCTTCTGCTCGGCCGGGTCCTTCACCCCCGCGTAGATGTTGTTCATGATCGAGTAGTCGGCATCCTTCACGGGTGTGATCAGGTGGACATAAATGACCGCGCCGTCGGGATTCGGCATCGCGTTCTTGATCACCTTCCAGCCGGCGAGCTGCTGCTTCGCCTCTGGCGCTTCTGATTTCGAGAGAGTGTCCTTCAGCGTTGCAAGAACCTTCTCGTAGTCCGCGGTTTTGTCGCCATTCACTGCGACGAGCATCACGACCGTATCGCCGGTTAAGGTCGTTTTCTGTGGCGCCGCCTGCGCGAACAGATCGCCGTGCCCGTGCGTAAACGCCGGTATGAGAAACATCGCACACGCCAACAGAACGCCGGACAGTCGTCGCATCATCGAGCCTCCTCGAAACGGCCGTTAATCTACCACAGGTGACCCAAGAAACTGGGACATGATCTCGTTGGCAAGAAGCATTCCCGCCCGTGAGAGCCGCAAAAGGCGCCCATCATAGATCAACAGCCCGGCCTCCCGGAACCGCTCCAGGGCGGATCCGTAAATCCCCCACACGTCCACGTCATATCGGGTTTTGACCGTATGGACGTCGACACCGCGCGCCAGGCGCAGCCCTGTAAAGAGTGCTTCCTCGAGTGCCTCGTGGCGACTTAATTCGCGTTTCTCGGCGCCGGGGTGACCTCCGGACGCGACAACGGAAATGTACTCCGTCGTCGACGACAGGTTCTTCCAGCGGACACCGCGGCGGGTCGAGTGCGCGCCGCAGCCGAAGCCAAGCCACTCGCCGTCGCTCCAGTATTTCAGGTTGTGGCGCGACTCGCGCGCGCGCCGCGCGACGTTGGAGATCTCGTACTGCTCGTAGCCCGCGGCGTCGAGACGCGCCATCGCCTGCAGGTACATTTCCGCCGCGTCGTCGTCGGGGGCGAGCGACCATTTCGATCGCGCCATCGCCTCGCGCAACGGCGCGTTCGGGTAGAGCTCGAGAATATAGAGCGACGCGTGCTCGGGACCGAGCGCGATCAGCGCGTCAACGGATTCGAGCCACTGCGCGATCGTCTGCTGCGGCAGCCACATCATCAGGTCGAGGGAGATGTTGTCGAAGCCGGCGGCGCGTGCCATCGCGAAGGCGTCGGCGGCGCGTGACGCGGAATGCAGGCGGCTGAGGCGCTGAAGCTCCTCGTCGCGGAAGGACTGGACACCGTAGCTGAGGCGATTCACGCCGGCCTCGCGGAATTCCACAAGCCGCCCCGGTGTGACCGTTTCCGGGTTGGCCTCCATCGTCACTTCGGCGTCGGCCGTCACGGCGAATGCGCGGCGGCACGCCTGGACGATGGCCGCGATCTCCGAGGGCTCGAGGAGCGACGGCGTCCCGCCGCCGAAGTAGATCGTGTCCGCGGGGGATCCGTCGCCTTGCGAGGCAATCTCGCGCAGCAGCGCCTGGACGTACCGTTCTTTCAGCGAGGCGTCGAAGAGGCCGCGGTTGAAGTTGCAGTAGTTGCAAATGGCCGAACAGAACGGGATGTGGACGTAAAGGCCGAGCATCGGTCAATGCAAAATTCAAGATTCAAAATGCAAACCCGGAGCTCTTCGCTGGAACGAGGCGAACGTCGCCATGACATTCACCCCATTGCTGCAAACAACATCGGGTTTGCATTTTGCATTTTGCATGTTGAATTGGCCAGGCGCTAGCTCCCCGCGCGTCCTCCTGGCCATTTGAGGTCGGCGCGCCCGTCGCGTTCGCGCGGCTTCAACTGCGCCCGCGCCTGGCCGGCGGACTTCGGCGGCAGCGCGCCGCGGGCGCGGTTCTTGGGGGAAGCGGGAGAGGAATCCTGCCAGCGCGCGATGTCGCTGTCGGTCGGGTGCGGGCCGACCTCCCGCGTGTCGGGACCGTCGATGCGGACCCAGTCGCACATTTCCTTCAGCCGCGAGCGGATTCGCAGGCCGAGCTGCAGCGCAATCGAGTGCGGCTCCGTGTTCTCGGAATCGCTGAGATTGGTCGTGAACACGGTCACCCGCCGCTCGCTGTAGCGCGTGTTGACGACCAGTCCCAGCGTCTCTTCGACCCACTCGGACTTCTTTTCCGCGCCGATGTCGTCGAGCACGAGGAGGTCGGCCTCGAGCACCGGCCGCAGCACGTCGAGCTCCGTCGCCTCCACACTGCTGTTGTAGGTGTCGCGCACGAGCTTCAGCAGGTCGCGTGTCTCGAAGAACACGGCGCGCGCCCCCTTGCGGCTGATCGCTTCCTTCATCAGCGCGACGGCGAGATGCGTCTTGCCGACGCCGTTGTCGCCGAAGAAGAGCAGGCCGCGATCGACGACCGGGAACTGATCCACCAGGCGCGTGGCGCGCCGCAGCGCCTCGCGCTGGCTGTCGGTGTGCGCCTCGAAGTTCGAGAGCTCGCAGTGGACGTAGCGGCGCGGAATGCGCGCGCCCTTCAGAAGAGATTCGAAGCTGCGCTGGTGCCAGCACTCGCAGCGCGTCACCCGCGAGACACCGTCAACGTCGATCGTCTTCCATCCGGTGTCGTCGCAGATCGGGCAGGCCACGACAGATGGTAACTCCGAACAGTTGAAGTGCGATCGCCCTACTTGGAGCCCTTTACCTTTGCCTTGTCCGCTTCGTGCGAGGGCGGCGTCGTTGGAGTGCGCCGCACGAGATCGGTCGGCGACGACTTCACGAGCGCGGTGCCGAGACGCTGCTCCCAGTCGTCGATGCCGCGGGCGAGCTCGCGCTTCACGTAGTCCATGAACTCGTTGACCTCGCCCTGCATCTGCTCGATCTTCCGCCGCATGTTGAGAATGATTTCGACGCCGGCGAGGTTGACGCCGAGATCGCGGGTGAGCGTGAGGATGGTCTCGAGCTGCTCGAGATCTTCTTCCGAGTAGAGGCGCGTGTTGCCTTCCGTGCGAGACGGCTTCAGGAGCCCTTCACGTTCGTAGAGCCGCAGTGTCTGTGGATGGATGTTGTACTTCTGCGACACCGCGCTGATCATGTAGTACGCCTTGCCGCCGGCCCGCTTCGCCATGACTGCCGCTACTCGCCGAATGATCCGCGTACGTTCTCGCCGTTGATGCGGCCGAACTCGCGGAGCAGTTCCTTCGACCGTTCGTCGAGCAGTTTCGGCAGCACCAGCTTGACCTCGACCACCAGGTCGCCGCGGCGCCCGTCGCGGGTGGACGCGGCCCCCCGCTCGCGCAGGCGGAACCGCTGCCCCGACTGCGTGCCGGGCGGTATCCGCACCTTCGCGCCGCCATCCGGGGTCGGAATGTCGATGCGCGCGCCGAGCGCCGCTTCGTGGATGGCGATCGGCACGGTGATGAAGATGTCCTCCCCTTCGCGGCGATACAACGGATGCGGGGCGACCTGCACCGTCATGTAGAGGTCGCCGGCCTCTCCGCCGCGCAGCCCCGCATTGCCCTTGCCGGCGATGCGAACGCGTTCGCCATCGGCAACGCCTGCCGGAATCCGTACCTGCACCGACTCGGCGCGCGTGAATTGCCCCGACCCGCCGCACGGCTCGCACGCCCGCGGACGCTGCTGGCCGCTGCCTCCGCAACCGGGGCAGCTGCGCGTGAACACCATGTGCCCGCGGACCGTGCGCACCGACCCCGCGCCCTGGCAGACGAGGCATGCGCCGGTGCTCACGCGCGTCAACCCGGTGCCCGCGCACATCCGGCACGTCTCGCGGCGCGTCACGGTGACGGTCCGCTGCGTGCCGTTGAACGCCGCTTCGAACGAGAGCGCGAGCGTCTGATGCAGATCGACGCCGCGCTCGGGAGCGGGGCGATGCTCGCCGCGTGCCGTGAACACCTCGGCGAACAGGTCGCCGAACGTGGCGGCATGATCGCCGCCGCGGCTCGAGAAGTCGAAGCCCTCGAAGCCGCTGGGGCGGCGATCGTCGCCGCTGACCGGCGAGCCGGAGTCGTAGCGCGACCGCCGTTCCGGATCGATCAGCGTCTCGTAGGCCTCGAGAATCTGACGGAAGCGGGCTTCCGCCGTCCGGTCACCCGGATTGATGTCCGGGTGATACCGCCGGGCGAGGCGCCGGTAGGCACGCTTGATCTCCGACTCCGTCGCGCCGTGCTCGAGACCGAGAATCACGTACAGATCCATTTGCGATTTGTGATTTGTGATTAGTGATTTCACATCACCAATCGCGAATCGCTAATCACGAATCACTTCTTCTCTTCGTCGACGACCTCGGCGTCGATCACGTCGCCCTGCGACCCTCCTGAACCCGCCGAACCCCCCGAACCAGAACCCCCTGAACCTGCTGAACCCCCTGGACCCTCTGCACCTGCACCGGCGCCCGCGCCAGCCCCGGCGTTCTTGTAGAGCGCCTCCGCGGCGCGATGCTGCGCCTGCGTCAGCTGCTCCATCGCGCGACTCATCGCGGCCGTGTCGCTCGAGGAGATCGCGCTCTTCAACTGCTCGATCGCCGTCTCGACGGCCGCCTTGTCGCTGCTCGCGAGCTTGGCGCCCATGTCCTGCAGCATCTTCTCCGCGCCGTACACCGCCTGGTCGGCCCGGTTGCGCACCTCGATTTCTTCCTTGCGCCGCTTGTCTTCCTCGGCGTGCGACTCGGCGTCCTTCATCATCCGCTCGACCTCTTCCTTGCTGAGGCCGCTCGACGCGGTGATGGTGATCTTCTGTTCCTTGCCGGTGCCGAGATCCTTCGCCGACACGTTCACGATGCCGTTCGCGTCGATGTCGAAGGTCACCTCGATCTGCGGCACGCCTCGCGGGGCGGGCGGGAGGCCCACCAGCTGGAAGCGCCCGAGCGTCCGGTTGTCGCGCGCCAGCGGACGTTCGCCCTGGAGCACGTGCACTTCGACGCTCGTCTGGCTGTCGGCCGCGGTCGAGAACGTCTCGCTCTTGCGCGTCGGGATCGTCGTGTTCCGCGGAATCAGCGTCGTCATGACGCCGCCGAGCGTTTCGATGCCGAGCGACAGCGGCGTCACGTCGAGCAGCAGCAGGTCCTTGACCTCGCCCGCGAGCACGCCCGCCTGGATGGCCGCGCCGACCGCGACCACTTCATCGGGGTTGACCCCCTTGTGCGGCTCCTTGCCGAACAGGTCCTTGACGATGTGCTGGACGCGCGGGATGCGCGTCGAGCCGCCGACGAGCACCACCTCGTCGATCTTCGACGGGTCGAGCCCCGC
>Ga0114129_10016532_pt1 | contig 10505 bp, 6 predicted proteins | sample RhiMetdeltSRZDD1_FD_80071 | JGI IMG/M metagenome (GOLD analysis project Ga0114129, IMG submission 80071) | Populus rhizosphere microbial communities from Tennessee, USA - Rhizosphere MetaG P. deltoides SRZDD1 (version 2) (version 2) | ecosystem: Host-associated > Plants > Roots > Rhizosphere >... | reverse complement strand
GTTGGCGCGGTCACGGCTGCCACCGCCGGAGTTGGAATGGCGACTCATTTCTAAAGGACTCCGATTCTGCCGAACTGATCGTCTCTTAGGGTTCAGGCTCCTGAGAGTCTTAACCTCTCTACTGATTTTTCTCCCTTTCTCTCATTTTTTTGTTGCTGTCAAAGCCATTCCTGTCTTAAATGGTAAGTCCCTTTGTCCTTCCGTGGCGCATGCCACGAAAGGAGTATGCTTGCATTCAACACAACGGACGTGCTGAATTAATGGAAAACTGGACGATTCAAGAATCCATCGAATGTTTCAACATCAAGAACTGGGGGAAGGATTATTTCTCCATAAACGAGAAGGGCCATGTTTCCATCCATCCAGATAAACGACCTGAACGGGCGATCGACTTGAAGGAACTGGTCGATCAACTGCGGACTCGCGGCATTGCTCTTCCCATCCTAATCCGCTTTACGGATATCTTGAGGCATCGCGTGGCGGAGATTCACGATGCTTTTAGGGCGGCCATTACCGAGTTTGAGTATCAAGGGAAATACAGCTGCGTTTATCCCATCAAGGTCAACCAGCAAAGGCACGTAGTGGAAGAGATTCTGGACTTTGGCCGAGAGTTTCATTTTGGCCTCGAAGCCGGTTCCAAGCCTGAGCTACTCGCAGTGCTGGCCATCACCAACGGAATGGATGTTCCCATCATCTGTAATGGTTTTAAGGATGACGAGTTCATCGAAACCGTTATTCTGGCGCAAAAGATCGGGAAAAATATTATTCCCGTGGTTGAGAAATTTACGGAGTTGGAACTGATTGTTAAATACGCAGAGAATCTCCAAGTGAAGCCTAAAATTGGCGTGCGCGTCAAGCTTGCCAGCCGAGGCTCTGGCCGTTGGGAGTCGTCAGCAGGGTATCGTTCGAAGTTTGGCCTTACCTCCACAGAAGTGTTGGCGGCCCTGGAGTATCTGCGCGAGCGTCAGATGGCGGACTGCCTGCAGCTCCTCCATTTCCATATGGGAAGCCAGGTCACTAATATTCGCAAGATCAAGGAGGCCTTGACGGAAGCTGGCCGGATTTATGTCGAGCTCATGCGGGGAGGGGCCGGCATGGAGTACGTGGATGTTGGCGGGGGCTTGGGCATTGACTACGATGGATCCCAGTCCAATTTTGAATCCTCGGTCAACTACACTCTGCAAGAGTATGCCAACGATATCGTCTTCCGTCTCAAGACGGTCTGCGACGAAGCCAAAGTCAAGCATCCAACGATCATCTCAGAATCTGGACGGGCGGTTGTAGCTTATCACAGCGTTCTCGTATTTAACGTTCTCGGCGTCTCAGGCTTTGACGCCGTGCAGGGTCCAGAGTCCCTGCCGCCGAACGCTCCGCAACCCCTGACAGATCTATTCTGGATCAGCCGAAATCTCTCCAAAAAGAATTTTGTGGAAGCCTATCACGACGCTGTTCAATTGCGCGAAGATGCGCTCAATCTCTTTAACCTCGGATACCTCAGCCTGGAACAACGAAGCGTGGTCGAGAGCCTCTATTGGGGTATCTGCAGCAAAGTGCTCAAACTGGTCCGCGAGCTCGATTATGTTCCCGACGAACTGAAAAACCTGGAAAGCCAGATCTCTGATACCTACTTTTGTAACTATTCCATTTTCCAGTCAATGCCCGACAGTTGGGCAATTCGCCAACTTTTTCCGATCATGCCGATTCACCGTTTGAACGAAGAACCCAGTCGGCGAGCAATCCTGGCAGACATTACCTGCGACTCTGACGGCAAGGTCGATCGATTTATTGACTTGCACGATGTCCAGAAGGTGCTGAAACTTCATCCCTTCGACGGCAGGGACTATTATCTTGCGGCGTTCCTGGTGGGTGCTTATCAGGAGATCTTGGGAGATCTCCACAATCTCCTGGGCGACACCAATGCCGTGCACGTCAGCCTGGAGCCGGACGGCGAGGTGAGTGTCGACCACGTTGTAAAAGGGGACACCGTTCGAGAGGTGCTGAACTATGTCCAATACAATGCGGATGAACTGCTCTCACTTATGCGCAAAGACGTGGAGCGTGCAGTCCGCGACAAGAAGATCACTCTGGAAGAATCTGCACTGTTCTTGAAGTTTTACGAGTCCGGCCTTTACGGCTACACCTACCTGGAAGAAGCTCACACGCGATAGCAAAGGCAAAAGGTTCGTGTCTTTGGCCTTTTCCCGTTAATCTATCGCCTCTCTTTTTTAATCATCAATGATGCGTCTATCTTGCATGTCGCTGTCTTACCAGCGCTCTTTCGAGCGGAAGGAGATGGATATTCTCACTTTCCTCGAAACCTGCCGTAACCTCAATCTGGACGCAGCTAGTTTTCATCTCCGCAACTTGGGAGAAACCACTACGGAACACTTGAAGACGGTACGGCGAAAGTACTTTGATCTTGGTTTAGCGCCAGGGGCGGTTGGTGTCACAACAGATTTTGGCCTATCCAGAGAAAGGCTGTCGGAAGAATTGGCGAAGGCCAAAGAAGGAATCCGCGTTGCTATGTTTCTGGGAGCGCCGACGGTTCGCGTCTTTGCCGGTTCTGCTCCAGACGAATCGCGGCGCGAGGAAGCTTTCAAGCGGGCCGTCGAAGGTTTGCGAAAGGTTGCTGAGGAAGGAGCAACAGGTGGATTGCCAGTTTCACTGCAAAACCACAACCACCGGGCATTGGCCCGCACCGGCCAGGATGTATTGCGCTTGCTGCGAGAGGTTGGCCATCCTAACTTAACGCTAATTTTGGATACAGGTCAGTTTGCAGGTTCGAAGGGCGCTTCTGACGAGAAGCTTCCAGGAGTTCGGGGCGACGACTTGTATCAGAGCATTGAGCAGGTCGCATCGCTGGCTCGCTATGTGCGAGCGAAGATTTATGAGCTCGATGCCAGCGGTCGTGAACAGTGGATTGACTACGATCGAGTCTTTAATACGCTGCGGAGCGTGCATTACCATGGGATCGTTGACATCGTTTACGAAGGAAAGGGTGACGAGAAATTGGAAGTTGCCCGCGCCGCCAAATTCCTGCGACCGTATTTGACCTGAGAGCGCTACGCGTCGGGCTTTTCGTCTAATCTCGCTGCGTTCAGCTGAACGGCCAAACGCGCTCGACCGTTCTTCCCAGAATCCACTCCTTGTCTTCAGAATTTAAGAACTTCAACTCGTCGCGCACCAGAGAAAGGGCCTGTGCATAGGTGCAATAGGCCTGCACAAGGGGCCAATCTGTTGCCCACATCATGCGTCTAGGGCCAAACTTATCATAAATACGATGCACCATCTCGTGAGTGTCAAGATAGGGGTAACTTTGCTTGGACAGGCTCCACATGTGCGAGATCTTAATGTAAACGTGAGGAAACCTCGCCAGGTCGAGCAGCTTCTGGAGCTCCTGGCGATTATTTAGAGGGCAATCCGCCATATGGTCAATCACAACGTCTAGGTCTGGATAACTTTGGATCAGATTGGCTACATCAGGAAGCCGGGTCGTTGAAGTAAGAAGAGTCATGGTACTGCCCAAGCTTCGCGTGAGATTCCAGAGCGGAGCCATCATGGGCCCTTTAATCCAATCGCCCTCGGGACCAGGTGCTGGACTGAGCCGGATTCCTGCAAACCCGGGCATCTTTCTAAGCCTCGCCAAATCAGATGCAGCCTTTGAACTTTCGGGATCGACACGGCAGACGCCGCGGAACAGGCCTGGATGACTCCTGATGACATCAAACATGTAAGAGTTATCCCACCGGTAGTAAATCACCTGAATGATAACCGTTCCGGAAACGCCGTTGGCTTTCATCAATTCCAATAGGGTCTCAGGAAGGGCATCTTCCTTGGGAGGATCCGTCGTTTCCTTGGCCCAGGGATACTTCGGATCGCTTTTCCAGATGTGTACATGGGAATCGATCATCCGGAATCCCTGCGAGGGCGACTGGGGAACGGCCTCGGTTTGGGCGGTTATCAGAACGGGCCGGAGAGAATAAAGGCAAAGGCTTTGCCCCAGTTGCTCAACGAATTTTCGTCTAGTCAAGTGTGGAGGCATACCATGATCGCCACCCAAGGTGCGAAATGGGAAGGGCGGAAAAGAAGTCTAGCATCCCTTCGCTTTTCCCTTTTGCCCTTGGCTACCCGTCACCAGTTGGTAATCGACCCATCCGGCCGCCGAAGGAGTGGAATGGGCTCGGACTGCTCCGTGATTTCGGCAATCATCTGCAGCCGCTTGGAATCGAACTCTACCCCTAAGCCGGGCCGGCGATTCGGCCAAAGCTTTCCTTGCCGGAAATCAAAATGTTGTGGCAGATGAGGTTCCTCACGCGGACCGGCGCCCGTCATTTCCATGAGGACAGGTCCGGAGAAGACTCCGCAAGCATGGACGAGCGCTGCTTCTGAAATCGGTCCGGTGAAATGCGGAATTAGGCCCACATAGTGAGTCTCACACAAGGCGGCGATCTTCATAAACTCAGTGATGCCGCCTGAATTCGGGATGCTGACTCTGGAGTAATCGATAAGCTGCTGCTCGACCAGCTCGTTGATATCCCACCGGTCGCCAAACTGCTCGCCGACAGCGATGGGGACCTTTACCTGCTGTCTGAGAGTCCGGTAAACAGTAGGGTTTTCGGATCGAATGAGGTCTTCAGTAAAATAAGGCTCAAGCCCCTCGATCAGCGTGCTGAGACGAACGGCATCGGGCATATCCAATCGCGTGTGATAATCGATAGCCCAGTCTCCCTGCTTGCCCACTCCTTCCCGGATCTCCCGGCACTCGCGCACCGTCTTCTCCACCATCTGCCGGGAATTGAAGGGGACGTCGCCCGATTCGGCAACCGATGTGCGGAAGGCACGGAATCCAGCCTCCACACAAGCATGGGCTGTTTCTCTTAAGCTACCCTTTTTAGGAAACCCTGTTGAGTAACATTCGATCTGATCTCGAGCCAGCCCGCCCAGCAGTTCGTAAGCAGGCACTCCCAACGCTTTCCCTTTGATGTCCCAGAGTGCCATGTCAAGGGCTCCCAAAGCATGCACTTTCTCCCTACCAGGTGGATAAAAATGTCCGCGGTACATAAGCTGCCAGAGATGCTCGATGCGGAAAGGATCCTCGCCGATCAAGAGAGCCGCGCATTGCTCAATAGTGTCTTTGGAACCGCCTTCGCCGATGCCGGTAATTCCTTGATCGGTTTCGACCGTGACCACGTGAAAACTCTGGTTGAAGATGGGTCGGGAATTCGGATTGTGATAAAAGCGAATCCGAGTAATCTTCATTTTGGAAGGCGCAGCCTGGACCTGGGTGTCAAGATTAGATAAAGGCGATATGGTGGTGGAGCCATTCGAGCACCTTTGTGCCAAGGTTGCGCTCGAAGCTAGCAGGGCAGATTGGAGGAAGGATCGTCGCTTCATCCGAGGACTCAAACATCACAGATTCGAAACGCTTGGCTCAGAGATGTCACAGGGTCTCTCTTAGGAATGAACTCCTGAGCGAGGTAACCCGTGAAACCTTTTTCGACAATCGCCTTACAGATGGCCTTGTAATTCAATTCCTGCGTTTCATCAATCTCGTTGCGTCCCGGGTTGCCACCCGTATGAAAGTGGGCAATGTAATCCCAGTTTTCGGTGATGGTCCGAATAACGTCGCCTTCCATAATTTGCATGTGATAGATATCGTAAAGAAGCTTGAATCGAGGGGAGCCGACGCCTTTCACCAGCCTGACGCCCCATTCAGTGTGGTCACACATGTAGTCCTTATGGTTGACCTTGCTATTCAGCAGCTCCATGCACACGTTGACACCCTTCTTTTCTGCCAGGCCGACCACTTGCTTCACACCAACCACGCAATTTTCCAGTCCCTCCTCGTCAGACATGCCCTGGCGGTTTCCGGAAAAACAGATCACACTTGGAACTCCGGCCTCGGCGGCGAGCTCGATGTGCTTTCGAAGGTTTGTGACCCAACGTTCATGATTCTCCTTGCGATTCAGCCCCAGTTCAATGGGTCCGGCGCCGGACCCCATGGCGCAAGTCAACCCGTACTTCTTGACAAGCGGCCACTCCTCGGGCGTTAGTAGCTCTACCGACTTGAGACCAATCTGGGCCGACTCTCGCGCCAGTTGCTCTACAGACATGTCCTTGTAGCACCATTTGCAGACAGACTGCTTCAAATTCCCTTTACCTCCGCCGGGTTGCAGATCTGTTGCGTCAGACAGATCCGAAGCCAAAAGACTGCCCGCAAATCCGGTAGCGGCGGTTTTCAAGAGATTGCGACGACTATAGCGATTTTCGCGGGTCATGCCCCCTCCTCGTTCTAAATCCTAATTCATGATGAAGCTGTTTCTTTGTGTTGAAACTATATCATTTGCTGCTACCGGGCAAAACGGATTTCTCATTTACCCTGGCTCGGCTGCCGCAAGCAAAACTAGTCCGAAAGTTCGCGGTCGTTCGTCATAGACGATCCATAAGGTCCGCTCCGCTCCCCAAGCATGGTGCTAGAGATCTTCGGGCAAGAATTAGACAGCCTTCGAGTCAGCTATTAGGGAATCTCTGTTCTCATTCTTCGTCGAAGCTTCGACCAGTGCAGGCCTCGACGAAACGAGCGCTCTAGCTTCCGGATCAGACTCGGTAGGTTCCAACAAACCGGCTCTGTTTGTCTTGACGTACTTGATCGAAATGCTGCGGTGTTCCAGCCAGCCCTTCAGGTTTTTTAGGAATTCTGCCTGCAGGCAATTCGCAAAGATCTCCACGGCTTCCAAGTCCTCAAGAGCTTTCTGCTTGCATTCGACGAGTTCCTTGAAACTCTCCTTGTCGAAGAACGGGTAACGCTTTTTGCAGAGTTTGGGAACATAAACACGATTTCCCTGCGCCACAGTCGCAAATCGCTGCAACCAGCTGAATGCCGTCTGGTAAGAAGCGACCTGCTTGAGGAGCTCCTTATAAGAGCGGTTCAAATGGTACGCGGCCAAGTCCTTTTCAAATTGCCTTTTGACGGATTTCGCAAAGCTCTTGGGCTTGTAGGCGGATTCGTTCCTAAGCTCATAGAACCAGCCCCAAAGCAACCTGAGAAGCCCGATGGCGCTGCCCAGGCGGTAGTAAAGATTTCCCAGGGTCTCGAGGTAGACAAAGGACTGTTTGGCGTTCTTGGGAGGGCTTTGCCTGAGCCGGGAGATCTCGTAGTGGGCGCCTGCCAAATGGCAGAAGAGGGCGTAATGAGTCTGGCAGATCTTGCGGTACTGGCCGGTGATGAATTCCTGCTTTTCTTTGGACAATGCCGCTGGAAAGCGCAGACTGTAGCCTCTGATTCCAGGATCGGATCTTCCGCCCGCCTTGGTCTTGCCAATAAATTCGCTCCAGAAGACAGCATAGAAGGAAAACCGCTTATCGATTTCCCGTCCCCACATTTGTTCAACGACGTCTTCACTGTCGTTGAATAAGTCGTGTTTCATGGTTTCGTCCCACCTCCTGAAGGCTTGTACACCGATTTCCAATCATAGCGGATGTGATCTCGCTTGTCGATGCTGGCATCCATGCAGTCCATGCAGAGTTTACCAAACCTTCATCAAGCTTTTACATTGATGTAACACTGGTGTCCTAGAATCCGCCGCAACTCTTTCGCGTTCCGAGATGAACGCGGCCCAAACTTTATTTCATTGCATTGAGGAGGAGCCACGCATGTTCAGAAAAAATCACAATCTCAGTGTAGAGCGGTCGAGTGAGCATCGCCTCTGCGCGTGCAATTCAGCCGGTGGGACAGCCCACAGCCCGAGAAGGGAATATCGAAAGACTCCGGCAAGTGGATCAATCACTACCCTCGTGTTGATCTTGATGGTCATGATGCTCGGGTTCATCGGAACGGCCGGAGCTCAATCCACTTTCGGAACTCTCACTGGGACAGTCACTGATCCATCGGGCGCGGTCATCTCGGGCGCGGCGGTTACTATTACCAACAAGGGCACGCAGGTCGCGAGGACGGTTACCTCAGGAGCTGACGGAAACTACCAAGTCGTGAATCTCGATCCCGGAAATTACTCGCTGACTGTCGAGGCAGCCGGATTCAGCAAACTGGTTAGGGACGAAATTGAGCTGCTGGCCCGGCAAATCGTCCGAGTAGACGCCCGTCTTGAGGTGGAGGCTGCGGCCGGCCAGGAAATCAACGTCACTGCTAGTGTGGGAGTGATTGTGACCGAATCGCCTACCATTGCCGACTCCAAATCCGGACGGGAAATCAATGAGCTCGCCCTCAACTTTCGCGCCTCGGATAATACCAGTCCCCTGGCTGTTGCTACGCTGGCGCCGGGAGTGCAACGGGACCGCGATAATCAGATTTCGATCAGCGGCATGCAACCTTACACTGCGTCGGCCACGATTGACGGGATTACGACCCTCAACGTCCGCCTTAACGGACCGGTCGCTGAGTTGTTCCCCTCCGTGGAAGCCATCGACGAGTTCAAGGTCAGTTCTATAAACAACAATGCCGAGTTTGCCCAGGCGAGCGACATCACGACGACCTCGAAGAGTGGAAGCAACCAGTATCACGGGACGGCATATTGGTTCCACCAGAACAAGGCTCTCAACGCGACGGATCCCTTTGCTCCCATTGATCCAGCGGACCCTAATCGTCGATTGAAACCGTCGCTCATTGCCAACAGTTTTGGCGGCGCCTTTAGCGGTCCGATCAGCATTCCAAAGGTTTACAACGGAACGAATCGATCCTTCTTCTTCTTCGACTATGAAGGTGTCCGGTTACCGAGCCAGTCAACGCTACGTCAGGTAGTTCCTCCGGACGCATTCCGCCAGGGCGATCTCTCGAGTATTCCTACACAGCTAGTTGACCCGTTCACTGGGCAGCCCTTTTCCAACAATCAAATTCCGATCAACCCAACTTCAGCCAAAGCCCTGGAACTCCTTTTCCCCAGGCAGAACCAACCTTCAGGGGCCAGCCTGGACAGTCCCAACTTCATCCTGAATGTACCGGGTTCTTTCAGCATTAATGGGTTTGACCTCCGTGGCGATCATATTTTCAACAGTAGCCACAAGGTATTCGCCCGTTTCACCTATAAGGATATTTCGCGAAACGGCACCAACGGAAGCGGCAGTTACAATGTCTTTGCCGGGACTTATTCTCGTCCCATCAACGTCAGGAACCTGGCCGGGTCCTACAACTGGATCATCACTCCCAACGTGATTAACGAATTTCGCGCTGGCTACTCGACTTCAGACTTCGATAATACCTATCCGCTGGCGGCGCAGGGGGAAGATATCATCAAGCAGCTCGGCGTTACAGGCCTGCCAGCTTCGCCACCTCAAGGGGGGCTTCCTTACTTTGCTTTCAATGACGGTAGCATCACCATCGCCTCCAGTCCGGGGCTCACGAATCCAATCTCAAGCAAAAGTATTGTCTTCAGCGACAATCTCACCTGGATCAAAGGACGGCACACCATCAAGGCGGGGGTGAATGTAGAGCGTTTGGAGGCTAAGGACATTTCGACTTACAACGTCGGCGACGATTACGGAGAATACTACTTCAACTCGGGGACGCCCGGTGTTAACAGCTACAGCGGCAACTCTTTTGCGGATTTTCTGCTTGGTCTGCCGATTCAAACCGCCACGGCGCTCAACGGCCCAGATTTTAATCCTTACACCACCAACTCGTCCTACTTTATTCAAGACGACTGGAGGGTGTCAGCGAAACTCACACTCAACTTTGGTTTACGCTATGAGCTGCATCCCCCTTTCAATGACAAAACCAATCAGTTAGCCAACTTTGATCGCCAATTTCCAGGCGGCCGAGTAGTCGTGCAGGACCCCAATCTAGTGGCCCCGGCCTTTCGTCAATCCATCGGGAACACTCCCATTGTGACCTATCAGGAAGCGGGCTTGCCGGAGACGCTGAAGCGCCTCTACAAGAAGGACATCGACCCCAGGTTTGGGTTTGCCTACCGTCCCTTCGATAACAACCGCACGGTTATCCGAGGAGGTTTCGGCATGTACACTGTCACGATTCTGGGGAGGGTTGTTTATTCGTTGGAAGGAGTGGCCAACGGAAGTTTCTTGTCTTTCACGAATACCTCTCCCGCTGAGGTACGGACCTCAGGTGCTGCCGCCCTCCAGTTCCCCAACGTCTTTCCCGCAGGAACGGGGGACGCGGGAGGGCTGCCTGATTTTCGTCGAGCCAACCCATTTGACTTCAGGGATCCCTATTCGATGCAATGGAATCTCACGGTGGAACACGATGTCGGCTGGAGCACCGGCGTGCGCCTGACCTATAACGGTCAACGGCAGATCGACCTTGTCCATAGTCCCGACATCAATCAGGTAGAACCGAACACTCTTGGATATGCTGCCGTCAGGGATCAACGGCCCTTCAAGAACTTCAACGCTATTCTGGACCGGGCCAATGGCGCTACCGGAAAATATCACGCCTTTACCACTGAATTTACAAAGCGATTCAGCCAAGGCATCAGTTTTCAGAACTCTTACGTTTGGGCAAAAAACTTGTCCAATGCGAATGGTCCAGCGCCCTC
>Ga0114129_10016530_pt1 | contig 10506 bp, 12 predicted proteins | sample RhiMetdeltSRZDD1_FD_80071 | JGI IMG/M metagenome (GOLD analysis project Ga0114129, IMG submission 80071) | Populus rhizosphere microbial communities from Tennessee, USA - Rhizosphere MetaG P. deltoides SRZDD1 (version 2) (version 2) | ecosystem: Host-associated > Plants > Roots > Rhizosphere >... | reverse complement strand
TTCCTTCAACGCCTGCTTGTGAATCTCGTCCAGCGTTTGACCGGCAGCCGGCGCCGATCCCAAGCAAAGCAGCATACCGAGTACAAAGCTCGAAATAGTTAGGCGTGAGTTTCCTTTCATTGCCGACATGTTCCCTCCCATGGTTCTAGCCGTGGTGATTGCGCTCGCCTTCGGCTACCGCAGTTTAAAAATTTCCTTCCATATTTTTTCGTACTTCTCGTACTGCTTTAGATCTTCCACACCGACCGCGTAAATCGCCTTGGGTCGGATCGGCTCACTGGGTTCGACTTTCGGGTGTGCCGGCGTCCTGCCGCCCTTGGAGTAAACCGTTTGCCCTTCCTCGGACGCCGCCCAGCGGTTAAATAACCATGCGGTGTTCGGATGAGGCGCGTTTTTCAGCACAGCCACCGCGATAATGCCGGCCGCTCCCTCGGTCAGCATGTAATCGACCGGCGCTCCTTTGCGCTTGCGGGCCGGGTAATGATGCGAGTAGCAAGTGAAGCATGCGGCAGCCTGGCCGGCCACCAAGAATTCCGCGAGCTGCGAATGACCCTTGTGGAATTCGACATTGTTAGCTGCAATCCGAGTGAGCACAGCGCGAGCCTTTTCCAGGCTCTTATGCTTATGGGTGAGACCGATGAGAATCTCATAATCTCTTGGTTCAGCAATCAAGCGTCCCTTCCATCGCGGATCGCCGAAATCGTCCAGCGCTTTCGGCTCTTCCTCTTTCTTGACCTTGTCCGTATTCCATGCGCCAACGAAGAAAATCAAATTATTGGCGGTCCAAAAGGGTCCTTTCATGTTGACCGGGTAGGCTGCCGCTTCCGGCGGAACTTTCTCCAAGATCAAGCCCTGGGCGTGAATTTTGCTGATATCTTCCAAGCCGAATTCGACAATGTCGGCGAGGGTCTTACCACCGCGCGCCTCGGTGATCGCGCGGGCGGCCAATTTGTCGGAAGTGGCGTCTACGTGGTTGATCTTAATTCCGGGAAAGCGTTTCTCGAAGACAGGATAGATCTTCTCGGCGTTGATCTGCGCCAGCGAGCAGTAACAGTTGAGCACGCCTTCTTCTTTCAGCGCTTTCTTGTAAAGCTCCTCGATGGTTTCGGTCTGGGCCATCGTTGACGGGGCCATTAGCAACACAAAGAATAGAGCTATCAGGCCGATCGAATTGGATTTGCGTCGCATGGTTTTCACCTCCATCTGCGAATGTGATGTCGACTATTTTTTCGCGCCCTTGAGAGCCGTCCGCAATTTGTTCTTAAGATCCGGGCTCATGCCTAAAAATTCGCTAACGAGTCTATGGGTTTCCTTGCCGAACATAGGATCGATTTCCAGCCGACCTTTCTCAGCGTCGGCCAATAACTCCTTATCGGCAAAAGCTTTGGCGAAGGCTGCTTCCAACGCTGCCGCGCGATCTGGCGGCGCTCCGGGTGGTAGGACGTAAACTTTACCGAATTCATTAGGGGTGCTGGTGCCGAACTTCAAAAGCTGTTGTTGCTCGCTGTTCTTGGCAAGCATCGGAATCGTAGGCACATTCGGCGTTGGCAAATCCTTGATGGGTTTTTCTGATAGTTGAGCGAGAATCAACCACTCGCCATTTTTGAACTTATCGATGGAGGTTATTTTCAACGACTGCCACGTATTGACGAAACCATCGACCTCACCGCCATCAATCGCCATACGGACGTCCGCCGTCCCCTTGTAGCCTGAAACAACCTTCAGGTTGGCACCGACCACGTCACGCATCAGGATCGCCCCATGCTCCACTGTGGAGCCCGGTATCGCCCCGAAGGCAACTTGTTTACCCTTCGGTCCGATGATTTCATCCAACTTGGTCACTCCCGGCTTTCGTGTTACTACAATCACATAGGTTTCACTCACCGGTACGGCAAGGTAGCGGTATTTGGCCAAATCAAATTGTACTGCCGGATTGTTGAATAGCTGCTCTAAAATAATCGGCCCTGAGATGTTACCAATCACCGATCCATCTTTCGGCGCCGCGTTGTAGACATGGTTGGCGGCGATAATGCTTCCGGCGCCTGCCATATTTTCGACAATGATCGCGGGATTTCCAGGGATGTGCTTCGAGAGATGCCTTCCGATCAACCGTGAGTACTGATCGTAGCCGCCTCCGGCCGAAAATCCGACGATAATCCGCAACGTCTTGCCGCGATAAAAATTGGCCACTGCCTTCTCGTCGAAGGACGACTGGCCCGACTGAGCCGCCAAGGCACTGGCGCCATGGCCGATCAACAGGAAGAAAGCCAATATCCAACCTTGCCGCATCGCCGCTCGATCTCGAAAAAACGCCATTTCGAACGCTCCTGATACACACTCGCGTATCCCAATAGTTAGACGTTAATGGTAGCGTTGAACTTCAGCCTGTTCTCGGCGCGATTGGCCTATAAATTCTCTAGTCTCTTCAGAGTTGCGCCGTAGTCTTCTACTGCCTTTTCGAGGGGATAATCAGGTTCATATTCAAGTTGTTCCTTGGCGCGGCTAAAATCACTGGCGGCACGCGACTCAGGGTACGGCATGGGGTTATTTCCTTTGATCAATTCAATGTTTGATCCAGGAAACTTCCTGCGGATCGCTGTGACGACGTCGTCGCCGCTCACCATATTGCCGTTGCCGATGTGGAAGAGCGTGTCTTTGAATTTCTCCTTGAGCACCGCCAAAACAGTCCCTTTGGCCGCGTCTTTACCATAGAGAATTTCCGCCGGACCGTAGGGCCAGCCAATCTTGGCCGATTCGCCCTTCACCGCAGCGCGAATCATCTGTTGAATCGCGATCTCCCTGGTGGCTTTGAGCGCGGCGGGCGAAGGCCCGTAAAGCCCGCCGGTGTAACGGAGGCAGATAAACTCGAATCCATAGCGTTTCGAATATGCGCGCCCCATGAATTCGCAGCTTGCCTTCGTCGCCGCATAGACCGACGGCGGGTTCACCGGAATGCTTTCGTCGACTTTGACCAGCCCTTCACCGAGCGATCCTAGGTAAACGGTTCCCGAACTCGGAAACACGACGCGCGAAACCTTCTCCAACCGGGCCGCCTCGAACACGTTAACGGTGCCCATGAAGTTCAACCGCACACCGCTGTAGGGACGGCGCTGTACTTCTTCGCCGAGGAACGCTGCCAGATGGATGATTCGATCGCATTCATTGTCACGAATGGCCGAAATAATCGCCGGCAGATCCATCATGTCGCCGCGAATCAGCGTGACCTTGGCGGTATCGACACCGACGGCACTGAGCAACCGGTCGTTGAGTGCAACATCGAAGACCACCGGTCTTTCGCCACGCTCAAGCAACATTGCAACCGCGTAAGCCCCAACCAGGCCGGAACCGCCGGTGACTAGAATTCCCTTTTTTGCCATGATCGGATTCCCATCGCAAAGACGTGCCTCTAGTATATCAAACGGTGTATTGAGTCAATGCAGTGCTGACCGCCGAGGATCGAGATGGAAGATCGAGGATCGCTATCTTCCATCCTCCATCATCGAACCTCAATTCCACGAATTGCGCTCAAGTGCGTCTTGACCTAATTTTTATTTCAAGCCATATGTCAGCCTGCGCGCCTATGAAGATTAGAGGAGGAACCGGGGCCATGCTGTTCCATTGGCTGCTCTCGATTATCACCGCGATGGGCATTCTAACCGCGCTTTCCGCGGCGAACGCGCAAGAACGACTCCGGCTTGCCTGGGCAGGCTTTAGCCCGACAAACAGTCCTATCTGGGTCATCGAAGATCGCAAGCTGATGCAGAAGCAGGGAGTCCAGCCGGAAATCATAGCGATCAGCGCCAGCCCAACCGTGCTGCAGGCTCTGCTGGCCAACGAGATCGATGCTGCCAGCGTCTCTGTGACGACGCTGACGAGCTCGCGCTTGGCCGGTGCCGACACCGTGATGATCGTGGGTGTGGTTCCGACATTCGTAGATCACATTGTCTCTCTATCGAGTATTACCGCGGTCGAACAACTCAAAGGAAAAACAGCTGGCGTCAATCGTCTGGGCAGCACGTCCGATTTAGGACTGCGCCTGGCGTTAAGAAAACTTGGAGTTGACCCGGAAAAGGACGTGAAGATTATTCCCACAGGCGGCACCGCGGAAAGATTCGCGGCGCTTTCTAAAGGCATAACTCATTTCACGATCATTCCGGAACCTTTCCTAACCCAGGCGGAAAAACTTGGCTTCCGCAATCTTTACAACATCACCGATCTCAAGATTCCCTTCTGGTGGAACGGCATCTTGAGCCGGGAAGCCATCGTCAAAGCCAAACGGCCGCTGATCCTAAAACTCACCCGGGCCATGATCGAAGCGATTCATATCATCAAGACTGAGAAGGAGTACGCCAAGGGGTTAATCAAGAAAAATTTGGGCGTCGCCGACCCCGAAGGCCTCGAACGTGCCTACAAGGACTACTCGAACGTCTTTCCTGAAGTGCCCTATCCAACTCCAGACGGCGTAAAAACCATGCTCGATGACATGATCCGCGCAAACGCCAAGGCGGCAACGGCGGATCCGAAAAGTTTCGTGGATCCGAGCTTGGTCGCGGAGTTGGAAAAATCGGGGTTCATCAAGCAGCTGTACCGCCGATAGGCGCAGAAAACACGAGGATAGAGGATCGAAGATCGAGGATCGATTAATCGGGGAAGTGCTCACTGGCGACTAGCTGAGCGACAGAAGTCATCCGCACGCTCAATATGCGATTGAGCATAGCCCCGACCTTTTGTCATGCATCATCAAGCTCACTGTATTGCTGTCGGTTCAAGTAATCACAGTCTAGAGCGTGGTCCAGCCAAGCTTGAGCTTCCATAGCTTCGCCCATCGCCTCATCAATCTTATTGATGAACGCTGCTGGATACATCCTTCGTGCCCACGCTTCCGCAATCATCGCGTTTACGGCACGCGACGAGCGGCGTAGCTGATTCGTAAGCGAAAACTTTTCTTCCATAGGGAAGGTTTTGGAAATCACAAATATTTTTTTGGCCTGCTCGCGGCCTAAAACATAAACATCCAGATCACGAAAGCTTCTTATGATTGCCATCTTCTCTTCGCACCTCCGCTGTTCGCTATACTATCCTACAATTGCATCCTCAACTCGTCATTTTTTCTTGCATTTCATCGAATTCCATCCTCGATCCTCGATCTTCCATCCTCGGCTTGGAATTTTCGCTGTAACTGCGTTAACTTCAGGCTAAAAAATTAGGAGGCAATACCCATGGCAGAAACGCTTACAGACGAGCACGCGATGCTGCGGCCCGGGCTCGGCCGTCTCGAGGGCCGGGTCGCGATTATCACGGGGGCCAACAGCGGCATCGGCCGCGCCACCGCGCGACTCTTCGCCCGAGAAGGCGCCAAGGTTGTTTGCTGCGACATTCAGGAAACGATCTCGCCGCGCATCGACCAGCTGATCAAAAACAAAGAGGGCGGGCGAGCGGTTTTTGCGAACATCGACGTCACCAAACAGGAAGATTGCGACCGCATGGTCACGACGGCACTCGACAGCTTCGGCGACGTCGACATTCTCTACAACAATGCCGGCGCCGGTGTTCGCAAAAAGCTTCACGAACAGAGCGACGAGGAGTGGAACTTCGTTTTGAACACGAATCTGAACGCGATGTTTCGCGGCGCGCGCGCGGTGCTGCCGCACTTCATCAAGAAAAAGAGCGGCAACATCGTCACAACGGCGTCGACTTTTGGGCTCTTGGCGTCCGCCGAATATCCTGGCTACTGCGCCACTAAGGCGGCCATCATTAATTTGACTCGGGAAATGGCGCTCGACTACGGTCCGCTCGGAATTCGAATCAACTGCGTCTGCCCCGGCGCCATCGAAACGCCGCGTTTCAGAGGCTTTCCGCCGAGGCCCACGCTTGGCGAAGGCATGACTGATGAACAAAGAAAGACCATGGGTGGAACAAACAAGGCGCTGCTCCGCATGGGACGTCCGGAAGAGATCGCATACGGTGTGTTGTTTTTGGTTTCGGATGAAGCATCATTTGTGACCGGACACGCCCTTGTCGTCGATGGCGGACAAACCATCGACGCGTAGTGGCCGTGGAACGGGCCCTTGGGTCGAGAATAGAGGATGGAGAATGGAGGATCGCATTTCGATTTTCGATCCTCGATCCTCTATCTTCGATCCTCGACCATCGAGTGTGTCATTTCCTGACCACGTACCAGTTGTTTTGAATATCGTGCGCCAGCTCGTGTTTTTCCACCGAACGAAAACCTGCCTTCGCAAGATATTCCCGAGTCTTTTCTTCGCCCCACATTGCGCCTAGTCCTTCCCCACCCTGCGCCAGCGACACGGTCATGCAACTCATGCACGATATTGTGTACAGAAATGGGGCGATTGGATGATCGATATTTTTATGCACATGACTCGATCCTTTTATATCCTGCATTAGATAAACCCCATCATCTTTAAGGGTCCGGTGGATTCCCTTTAACACGTTCAACGGTTTGGACTGGTCATGAATCGCGTCAAAGGTCGTGACGATATCGAACGCTTCGAATTCGGCTCGGACGTCAAAGTTGCTGAGATCCGCTACGATAAATTCTACGTTTCGAAGTCTTTTTTCGGCGGCTTCTCTCCAGGCGTACTGAATCGCATCGCTTGAAAGATCGATTCCCGTAAAACGGCTTCGCGGATAAGCTTCGGCGAGCCGGTTCATGATTCGCCCGCGCCCGCAGCCGATATCGAGTAAGCGAGTTCCCGCGGCGAGGCTGTCGGCCAGCCCGGGAACAAGGGGAATGATATGGGTGTCCAGCGAAGACAGCACCGATTGTCCGCTGTCTTCCGCCATGATCTCGTGAAATCGCGGCACCCGAGAATACGGCACGCCTCCGCCTCTGGTAAAACATTCGACGATATCGTCCTCGACGCTGCCGAGGAGGGCAATGTACTGGGTAAAGACGCCGAAATTATCAGCGCCGGCGGCGCGTGTCAGGAATGCCGCGTGTTCCGCGGGAAGCGAGAAACGGTTCGACTCGGGGTCGACTTCGACTACCCTCCCGGTTACCATCGCACCGAGCCATTCACGCACGTATCGTTCGTTAAGCCCGGCTCTGGCGGCAATTTCCGCCGACGTGGAAGGCTCCATTTCTTTCATCGCATCGAATAAACCGGTGCGATGGCCGACCGAGACCATCAAACATAAACCGCCGTGGTTCAGCACGGTCAACAAACGATCGGCAAACGCGCCGGCTTTCGCAGCATCATAAGTTGAAATTTCAGGCATTGGCATGCTCTCCGTAAGGGTCTTTCAGCAACCTACTACGAGCCAACTTTTTTCTTAATACAATCACAACCGATCATGGGACAGCTCTCGCGAAACTGCTGATAGGCTAAATATCCATCCGTTATCGTCTCCACGTAGACGATCCTCTCCGCTTCGACATCGTAAATGAGATCGGTGCCGAGAATTCTGCCCCACCAGGGGCGCATGAAAAGAAGCTTCTCGTTGACCCATTTCACGTCGGCGAGGCCGAATAGTTCCGAAAATTCGATCCGCAATAGATAGTCCTTTTCGGCGTAAATTGTCACCGAACCGGTCGGGCGCCCACCCTCGAGGATAAAGTAATAACCGTTGTTCGGAGAGTAAGTACCGGCTTTCGGTTTGATATCGCGCACTCTTCGAATCATCGTCCGCTCTTTCCAAATATTCAGCATTTCCTGGCTATGAAAGAAACGGGCATCGGCCCAACAATCCGGTGCAGCGCCCGGCCACCTCGGTTCCGCCGGCACAGCAATCGACGCGAATAAGATCACAAAAACACTCGCTAGACCGTACGTCACGCGACCTCCAATCCTGTGGCAAGCCGCTATCAGCAGCTCACCTCAGTCTTCAATCCCACGCCGGAAAATTTCCCTCAGCGGCCAACTGCCGCATCCGTTCGTCGAGCTGCCGCATGTAACTTCGCCGATCACCTGTCCACGGCAATGGTTCACCGACAAAGACATCACAAAAAAACGGCACCAAAACCGTTTCGCCTTTGGGTAATGCCTTGCCCAGCCCGTGAAGAAATACCGGGGTTACCGGAACCGTCGGGTTGCTCTCGGCCAAGCGCGCAATACCACCTTTGAAGCTTTGCATCTGCTCCGGCTCGCCCCGGCTTCCTTCGGGAAAAACAATCAGTAATTGCCCGTCGCCAAGAGCCTGGTTGCACGGCGCCAATGGATTGTCGTCACCTCGCGAAACGGTTCGCTTGATCGGCAAAATACCCACGACCTTCAGAGCAAACCAGGAAAAAATGCGGGAAGTGAGAAAGTAATCCATAGCAGCGACCGGGTGAAGCTTCCCTAGGAGACTAAGCGGAAACAAGCTCATCAGCACCATCGTATCGAGGTGGCTATTGTGATTGGCGACGATGATCGCCGGTCCGGCTTTAGGTAGTCTCTCGCGATGGCGCACGTTGAGGCCGAGAATGATCAGCACAATCAAGCGAATGAACACGGCGTAGAACAAAAAGCGCAGCAATGAATTCATCTCAGTAGTAGAGATAATAAACGAAATGAAAGAATAGCGGCGCGGTGTAGGTCAGGCTGTCGATGCGATCGAGTATACCGCCATGCCCCGGCAGCATGCTGCCGCTATCCTTGAGCCCGATGTCGCGCTTCAACGCGGAGATGGTCACGTCTCCGATGAATCCGGCAATGCTAATCAACAGGCCGGCGGCGATAGCGATCCTCCAAGACATCGGCGTAAGCCAACCTGAAAGCAACAGCGACAGCAATGTGGTCGTCGCCACCCCACCTAAAAATCCTTCCCAGGTTTTGTTCGGGCTCACTTTCGGAATAATTTTGTGGCGGCCCAGAGTCTTCCCCCAGAGGTACTGCGCCACGTCGTTGAACTGGGTTAGAAAGACCAGGAACAAGACCAAGCCCGGGCCTCCCGCGTTTGGGTAGCTGGCCTCCGGTAACACCAACAGATAGGCGACGTGGCTGATCCCAAAAACCAAGGTCATGATGCCCCAATGAAGTGTTCCCGCCGCGCGCAGAAATTCCTTGGTCTCGCCGATGAGCACCATGCGCAGCGGCAGGAGCAGAAATACGTAAACAGGAATGAAAATAATAAACATGCCGTACCAGGCTTCCGCAACCCAATAGTACTGCACGGGGATCGCCAGATAGGCCCAGAACAGCACGCGCCTGTCGGCGCGCCGCGTCGGGACGATCGAAAGATATTCTTTGAGAGCCAAAAAACTGACAAAGGCGAAGAAGGCGACGGACACGTTACGGCTCACGATCATGGCGATGCTGAATATCGAAACAATGAGCCACCAGGAGCGGATTCTCTGAACTAACTCCGTGCGATCATTCTCGGGCGCGCGCCAACGCAGCCATAGGACGGATGCCGATGCGGCAACGAGAATGGCGTACAGGCCCCCGAGGGCGCGCAACACATTGAGGCCGATATCGAGCTGCATTAAGCAACTTCCTCCAACGCCCGTCGCGCGCGGTTGAAAATAGTGACGATCAACAAGAAAACCGTGATCCCTAACAAGGCATCGACCCAGTAGTCTAATTGGACTCCGATGCCCAAGAGGAAGCAGAGCAAGCCGAATACGAACGCCCGGTCGCTCTTCCCCATCGGCCCGTCATAGCGGCGCTGCGCGCCGATCCGCACCGCGATCACACCGGTCATTTCGCTGACGATGGCCAGTATTATGACTGCGATAATCCAAACGGCATTCACCCCAGGAACCAATCCCAGGGGCAGGTAAAGCGCCGTGTCCGATAACACGTCGCCAATCTCGTTCAAGATCGCGCCGAGCGAGCTCTTCATCGCGTGTTCCCGCGCCAACATGCCATCGATGGCATTGAGCGCCATGCGTAGAAACAGCGCGAGTGGCATCAACAGGAGCGGCCATCTCGCCTCTGGTTGGGTCGCGATCAGAACGCCGACCAGGAAAGACAAGATCACCGCTGCGACGGTCACATGGTTGGCCGTAACTCCGGCTTCAGCAAGCGACTTCACCAGCGGTCTTAACAGGGCTTGAAAGCGCGATTTGAGGTCGTAAATGGACGGCATTCGGCGGGCCAAGACTAAGCTAGTGACCAGAGTAGCCCTATGAGTTCTCCCACGCTCTTCACCAGCTGGCCTCTGCCATGATTCAAGTAAAGTCCAATTTGCGCGATCAGCGAATAGGCGATTGCAAATTGAGCGACTGCATAACCGGCGATCGTAAATCGCGCAATGCTGACCACGCCCACGCCAAACTGCGACAGCACCAAACCACCGTAGGCAAACTGGCCGATGGCAACGATACCTTTCGCCGGAACCGGCATACGGTTGGTCGGTATTTGAACGACACGTGCAAGAGCGGCCAGCCAAAAAATTCGACCTTCGACTTATATTCGAACCCGAAACCATCCCATCTTTCCCGGGCTGGAAACGGCGCGCCGCAATTCGGGCATGAAATGGCCTGTTCTGAGATTTCACGCTGACATTCTCGACAAGGCTTCAATTTGGCCTCCCGCCTAAGAAAGCAGGCTTGATTCT
>Ga0114129_10016529_pt1 | contig 10506 bp, 10 predicted proteins | sample RhiMetdeltSRZDD1_FD_80071 | JGI IMG/M metagenome (GOLD analysis project Ga0114129, IMG submission 80071) | Populus rhizosphere microbial communities from Tennessee, USA - Rhizosphere MetaG P. deltoides SRZDD1 (version 2) (version 2) | ecosystem: Host-associated > Plants > Roots > Rhizosphere >... | reverse complement strand
TGGATGCCAACCGCACATCCGGCGCGCTCGGGAAAACCTCGCTCGATATGAACGCGTTCTACGATCAGTCGAAGGCTCTGATGGACGCGCCTAACATCAATGCGCTATTCAGCTTTTCGAGCGACGAGCACACGAAGTACGGAAGCTCGGCATTTGGCGACTCGCTCGTCATCGCGCGCAATCTCGTCGCCGCACGCAAAGGAACACGATTCGTGCAGGCCACGCTCAACGGCTGGGATCATCACAGCGGGATCTACGACAAGCCCGCGAACGGCGTGAATTCGCTCTACACGCAATGCGCGCAATTCGATCCGGCATTCGGTGCGCTGCTGACCGATCTGCGCGCCATGCCCGGCGCGGCGGCGGGCAAGTCGCTGCTCGACGAGACGCTGGTCGTCGTCATCGCCGAGTTCGGACGCACAGTGGGTGTTCTCAACAATCAGGATGGACGCGATCACAATCTCCGCATGTCGACCGTGTGGGCGGGCGGTGGAATTCGCGGCGGCCTCGTTCTCGGAAAGACCGACCCGACGGGCGCCAACGTCGTCGATTATGGCTGGAGCCAGAATCGCGACGTGCGTCCCGAAGACGTCACCTGCACGATCTACTCAGCCCTCGGCATCGACTACACGACCGTGCGTCACGACGATCCGCTCAATCGCGGATTCGAATATGTCCCGTTCGCGAAAGACGGCACATACAAGCCGATCGAGGAGCTGTTCTAGCCCAAACCCCTCACCCGGCCTTCGGCCACCCTCTCCCCGCTGCGCGGGGCGAGGGCTCTCGAGATCCTTCGCCCCGCTTGCGGGGAGAAGGTGCCGCGAAGCGGCGGATGAGGGGAATGGCTTACGTCGCCCGCGTAAACAGCTGCCGCTGCGAGACCTGATACGCGTTCGCGCGAATCAGCTCGCGAACGCCGCGCGGATCGGGAATTCCTCGCAGCGTGTACGTTGGCGAGGTGCGATCCGAAGAGACGATCGTGACGTTGCCGATGCCGAGCATGCGGTAAACGAAGCTCTGATCGAACTGCGTGTCATCGATGTAGCGAAGGTCGATGTCCTCGACCTTTTTGGTCGTCAATCCGGTCTCGATCATCACGCGCTGGTTCGTGATGGTGTAGATCGTCGTCTTGATCCGCGCGAATGCGATGACGATCGCGGCGAGCTGCCACAGGATGATCACTGCGATCACAATCCAGACAATCGTTCCGTACGGTGCCAGGAACTGGTAGCCGAAGTAGTAGATCAACAGCATCACGACGACGACCAGAAACGCGCCGATGATCCGGCCAAGCAAAAGCAGCCACGATGGTGTGCCGTGCCACAGTTTCTGCTCCGGCCCTGGCGCGACAGGTGCTGCGGATGGCGCGGCAACAGCCGCCATCGGCCGGCCGCATTGCGGACACGCGGTCGCGGCAGTCGAGACATCGCGCCCGCAATCGGGACATTTGATCAGTGCCATCGGCAGATTGTACTTCGCCGATCAGAGGCCAAGCCGGCGCTTAACGACCTGGTACTCCGGATCGTCGACGATCCCTCCTGTCCGCCCCATCCGATTGATGCGTCCCGTAATGTCATCGATGCGATCCTGTGTTCCGGGGTGATCCTGGAAGAAGCGTGCGACTGCGCCCGGCTGGCTTCGATCGAGAGCCAGAAGCTTCTGAAACATGTCGAGCATGCCGTGCGGGTCATAACCGGCCTGCGTCTTGAGCTCGAGGCCCATGTCGTCGGCCTGCTTCTCGTCGGCGCGGCTGAAACGCGCCATTGCGCCGCCGGCGACGACTTGCGCCGCGATCTGCGCGAGCGCGTTCGGGTTCTGGCCGAGGAGAATGCTGCCGATGACGTTGATCGTGTTCTGCTGCTGGATCTGTTTGATCGCGTGACGCGCGACGACGTGGCTGATCTCGTGCGCCACAACGCCCGCCAGCATGTTGGCCCTGTCGGCTTGCGCGATCAGTCCCGTGTTGACGTAGATGTGGCCTCCGGGAAGGCTGAATGCGTTGACGCTGGAGTCATTGATGATCTTGAAATCGAAAGGACGACCCGCGAGCGGCGTAGCAGCGTGGATGCGCTCACCGACCATCCGCACATAGGCAGTTGCCTGCGAGTCGTTGACGAGCCGGACCTGCTGCTCGACCTGCGCGGCGGCCTGATTGCCAAGCTGCCATTCTTCGTCGAGCGAGATTCCGCCGCCGAGGCCGCCGGAGCCGCACGCCGCAACGAAGAGGAGAAGAGGGAACGCGAGAACGTACTTCTTTTTCAACATCTGCAAACCTCCGGCGCGCTGTTTTGCAATTCGCGGTCCGGCCCGGTTTGTCAGGGAATGACTGCGTGTTTGCGAAGGATCTCTTTGGTCGCGTCGATGGGAAGCGCCTCAGCCGTATGGCCGTTGCCGGTCACCGTCGTCGCCCGCAACAGCGAGTTGATGATCGCCTCCTCGGTCGCCTCGATCGTCGCGAGGAAGAGGGGAGACATCGGGTCGTTCGCGAGCGGTGCAACACCGCGCGACGTTGAGAACGCGATGGCGTAGTCGCCGCTGCCGTTCGATCCTGCGGCTCCGGTGCGAGCGAATCCCATGATCGCGCGCGCCGCGATGCGTTTCAGATTGCGCGCGTCGAGGGGCGCGTCGGTCGCGATCACCATCACGCACGAGCCGCGTGGAGCGCCGGCGATCCCGCCGGCGCTGAGCTCGCGTCCCACTGGCACGCCCGCGATCATCAGCGATCCGCCGAAATTCGTCTGCACCAGAACGCCGATCGTGTAATTGCCGGCGCGTCGCGACGATGTTCCGATCCCGCCTTTGAATCCGAATGCGATGGTTCCCGTTCCCGCGCCGACCGATCCTTCTTCGACCGGACCGTTGCTCGCGGATTTGATCGCTTGAAAGACTTCCTCGCGACCGACCGGCCGCGATCGGATGTCGTTCAATGCGCCATCGTTCGTTTCAGCCACGACCGAGTTGATCGATCGCACCTGTTCGTTGCCGGGAAGGGCGAGCATGTAATCGAGAAGCGCATCGGCGACGCGCGAAACGTTGAGCGTCGACGTCAGAAGAATCGGCGTCTCGATCTCGCCTAACTCTTCGATCTGCGTCGTGCCGATGATCTTGCCGAATCCGTTGCCGACGAAGACGGCGGCCGGCACTTTTTCCTGAAACAGATTTCCGCCGTGCGGAAGGATCGCGGTCACGCCGGTGCGGATGTTCTCGCCGCGAATCAAGGTCGCATGTCCGACGCGAACGCCGGCGACGTCGGTGATCGCGTTGAGCGGGCCGGTGGGCATCGCACCAATCGTGATGCCGAGATCACGCGCCCGAGGGCGCGTCATGGCGAGGGCGAGAAGCAGCGCAAGCGTATGCATCGCCGAAGACTACTCGATGATGGCTGTCGCGATCTCTGTGCTGTTTTACGGCGCCCGACCATCGGCTAACTTCCAGCAGCCGTTCCACTTGGGTCTACAAACGGCTTTCGGCTTTTACTTACGGATGGACTTGAGCCCATCCGTGAGCGTAGACTCCTGCGTTACCCGGCAATGGGTAACTATCCCCCCGCGACTATTTTCTTAGAGAGGAGAAAGTGTGAGTCCAGGACCGACCAAACCAAATCGTGGGCGTCCGATCGTCCACACCGAACCGTGGGCAAAAATCACGGTCGTGCTGCTCGATCGGCATGTTGCGTACCTCGATAGGTTGGCAATCGACATCCGTTTGAAACACGGGCGTGCGATCAGCCGTGCGGAGATAATCCGCGGCCTTATCGAGGCGGCTTTCCAGAGCGGCATCGATCTGTCGCAGGCAGACTCGATCGATACTCTGGTCGAATTGCTGACCGGCTCGATGCCGAAGCGCAAAGCGCTGCGTTAGAACGCAGCTGCGCGGCCGCCAGACGCGCGATCTCTTCCTCACTGCTCGCTGCCGTGAGATCGATCCCGCTCTGTTCGAAACGATCCAGGATCGTACGGATCGCGTGTGACCAGCCGAACTGGGGATTCAACTCGGGCGATATCTGCTCGAGATACTCGACTTGCGCCACGGAGAGAGTGATCGTTTCGGTGGCGGGATTCGCATCACCTTCACTCTCTCCGTTTGGCTGGACGAGTTTTAGAGACATGACGCCACCTAAGGAGTGACGCTCAGAGCCTTTTCCCTACCCCGACTTTAGGCCTGTTTTCGAAACGGATACACCAACTGAGCGACGAAAGTGGTGGGTATCGGCTCGTTGTGCAGGCCGAATCGCTGCGGCTCCCGATCCCGCGGCATGTGGAACGTTCCGAAAAGAAGGTCGATCCACGGAAACAGCCCCGCGAAATTCCGATCGAGCCCGTCATCCTCGGACGTGTGATGCCACCGGTGGAACCGCGGACTCGCGATCACATACCGCAGCGGTCCGAAATCCCATCGCAGATTCGCATGCAGGAAGATCGCATAAAACGTGAGAAGTGGAACTGCGGCTGCGACGACTCGCGGATCGAATCCCAGAAGGAAGAACGGAATCAATTGCAGGACGCGGCTGATTGCTTCGTTCAGCGGATGGACTCGCGCCGCGGCGAGCCAGTCGAGTGATTCCGAACTGTGATGGATGGCGTGAAATCGCCAGAGCGGACGTCGGTGAAACAAGCGATGCGTGGCGTAGCCGGTCAGATCGCCGCCGATGAGGACTTCGATCCACTGCAACCACAGCGGCTGCGACGCAAACCACGATGATCCGAGACTATGACCCGTGATGCGAGCGAGGATGAGAAATGTCGCGCCCGCACCGATCGCCGAAATTGCGCGCGTGACGAACGGCGTGAAGAACCAGTAGAGAAAATCGACTCTGCGCTCACGGCGCCAGATCGAGCGCTTCGGCAGCGCCGAGAATCGCCCTTCGAGCAGGCCGAAAAAGAGCGAAAGGACGAGCAGCGCGATGACGACGCCCATACAGATGTTACGCGCGAGGCGGCGTTTCGTTTACGGTGCCGCATCTACGTTTTCTTCATTTCTCCATGCCGAGTAGAAAATGCCCAAACATCCTCTCGAGGACGATCGTTCTACGCCGGTTAGAACGACGTCACTCTCGAAGATTCTGTGTCTTTTCTACGATCGGTAGAAAAAACGAGAAAGCGAAGCTCCGGCACCTACGTTGGGACGATCATTACCGGCGTCGAGATGTGCCGGATGATCTCCTGCTTCACCGCGCCGATCTCGCGCTGTGCGTTGACGAAGACGGCATCGGCATTCGAGTCGGCGGCGTAGCGGATGACCTCACGTTCGACGTTTTCGCCGGTGATGACGATCTTTTTCGAGGGGACGCCGAAGCGCGAGGCGATCTCGTCGACTTTCAATTCAGCAGCGTCACGATCGGCATCGCCGCAGATGCACAGAAAGTGCAATTCGCCACCTTCGCGCTTTGCGATTGCCGCCGCCAGCTCGGCCGCCGCGTCTGAGGACTGCTGCAGATGCACCGGGACGACGATGCGCTTGAATGCTGTCCCCTTTTGGATTCCGTAGCGGATCGCCAGCACAGGCGCGGGCGGATCGGTGATCACGCGCCACGTCGTCGATCCGATGAGCAGATGTGCGACGTGATGCCGCGCGTGCGTCGCGATGATGATGAGGTCCGCCTGCTCGCTTCGAGCAGTGCGGCCGATTTCTTCGCCGGGATCGGGCGCGCGCTGGACGATGAGACGCGTCGCGACGCTGGCGTTCGCGCGCCGCACGCGTTCGCGCAGCTTCTCGAGCTCCTGCTTTTCGGCGTAGTCGTACACCGCTTCGCCGGCCGGGAATCGCAATTGCTCCGGAGCGGAGATCCGCGTCATGCGGATGTGGAGGATGAGAAGCTCGGCGCCTGTGGAACCGGCGATGCGGATCGCGTCGTCAAATGCCCATTCGGATGCCGTCGAGAAATCGGTTGGGATCAGAATGCGGCGCCAGGGGTACACGACCCTACTTCGCGGCTACCTGCGGGCTCCCTGTGCCCGGCATGATGATGTATCGAATCACGGTCTTCGGCGCGGCCTCGGTCTCCGCGACCTGCAGCGTGATCTGACGGTCGCCCGGCTTGAGCGTGTCGCCGGGAATGAAGGGATCCTGCATCGCCTGATTCAGCTGCACTTCCAGCGTCCGCCAGTTTTGCGCGGGCGGAAAGGGCGGCTGCGGCGGATACGCGCGAAACTGCGCGAGGTACGTCGTGTAGTAGTGATAGACCTGCGGGAACGAATCGTCCGTCGCGAGCGTGTAAACCTCGGCGCCCGCTCCATACTGATTCTTGATCATCACAGAGTCGCGTCGGGTGAGGTCATCGCGATACTTCGCACCGGCGTAAACCGGAATGGCGTTGCTGATGGCCTTCAATTGTTTGGCGGCGTCGAGCGGCGGTGGAGTCGTTTCGGTCGCGATCGGATTTTTCTGCGGAGCCTTCTCAACGGCGGCGCTCCCTTCCTGTCCGCCGGTGCAACCACAAAGTGCAGCCGTCAAAACAAAAATAGCGCCGACCATCGCCTCTCCCCGTCGCATCCTCATACTGTTTTCAAACAGCAAGGGATATGCCGCTGAATTTGAGTCAGTTCTGCTCCGCTTTCGCCGCCACACCGGGCCGTCGCGTCCTACTGCGAGTGGCTTCCAGCGCCGTCTCGCCGCCGTACTGCGCGACCAGTTTCTCATCGTACTCATCCGAGATGCTCGCCACGCTGTCGAGCGACGCGATGAATTGCTCGGGACGCAGACGGCGGCCGAGGAATGCATGCGAGAAGTAGACGTCGCTGCCGACCATGCTGAAGGCGCCCAGGGGTACTTCCGAGTTGAGGCGCAGAAGCTCGCGCATCATCGCGAACGATGGCTCCACGCCCTGCACGACGAACGCGAGCACTTCGATGACGGCATCATCTTCTTCGTACGGTGCGATCGAAATCTCCAGCACCGTTGATCCATATTTCAAATAGAAGTCGCAGTGTTCGGCGTCATCGAAATGTTCGTCGACCAGCTCGTCGAGATACGACTTCACCTGTCGATACACCTCTTCCTGACAGCTAGTGTGAAACCGCTTCTCGCGAATGGCGGGCATTTGCAGTCATTATAGGAGCTTCCGATGGACGAAATTTTTCTTTCGAGCAATCGCAAGCGGCTGAGTCTGAAGCGGGGGAAGGACCGGGTCGTCGCCAACCGGCATCCGTGGATCTTCGCCGGCGCGATCGGAAGCGAGAGCGGACCCCCGGATGCCGCGGTCGGCGACCTGATCGACGGCAACGGCAAGCGGCTCGCGTCGGGCTTCTATTCGCCACATTCCGACATCCGCCTCCGCGCGTTGACGTTCGCCGAGGAGGAGCTGACCGCGGAGGTGATCACGTCGCGCCTGGCGGCCTCGATCGCTCGACGCCGCGGGTTGCTGAGCGACTCCACCAACGCGGTCCGCCTCGTCAACGCCGAAGGGGACGAATTGAGTGGCCTCGTCATCGATCTGTACAACGACGTCGCGGTGGTCGAGATATCGAATGCCGGTCTCGAGCTCATCAAGCCGGCGGTGATCGACGTTCTGCGGCGCGAGCTGCGTCCGCGCCATATCTACTTCAATAACGATCTGCCTGCGCGCCGCCTCGAGAAGCTCACGACGGACCCGGAAGGGATCGGCGATGGAACGCCTGCGACGACGATCGTGGAAAACGGATTGCGCTTCGAAGTCGATCCGGCGGCCGGACAGAAGACCGGCTTCTTTCTCGATCAGCGTGAGAACCGCCAGCTCGCGCGCGCGCTCGCATCAGGGAAGCGCGTTCTCAATCTGTTCTCGTACACCGGCGCGTTTGGTGTGTATGCGGCGGCCGGAGGTGCGACGTTCGTCGAGAATGTCGACGGATCGCAGATCGCGATCGAGCAGGCGCGTAGAAATCATGATCTTAATAATGCATCAAATATCACGACGTTTTCGGTTGCGGATGCATTCGCGCATGTCCGGAAGCTCGATGCCGAGAAGCAGCGCTTCGATCTGATCGTCTGCGATCCGCCGGCATTCGCAAAGCGTCGTGTCGAAGTCGATCGTGCCGCGCGCGGCTACAAGGACGTCAACCTCTACGCGATGCGGCTGCTCGAGCCGCGCGCGACGATGCTCACGTTTTCGTGCTCCGGCCACATGTCGCTCGATCTCTTTCAAAAGGTGATTTTCGCGGCGGCGCTCGATGCCGGCCGTCGCATTGCAATCCTGCGGCGGCTGACCGCGGGCCCCGATCACCCCGTATCCATCTATTGTCCGGAAGGGGAATACCTGAAGGGATTTCTGCTGGAAGTGCGGGAGTAGAATGAGAAAAGGTCAGGTTTTTCGATAGCACATGTCGACCGTCACTCCGATTGCAGCGGCCCGGAAGTCCCGCGAGATCACCGTCTCCTATCTCGGCGATCTTCTTTTCAACGCTGGCTTCATCGATGAGAAGCAGCGGACCGAAGTCGAAAACACCGACAAGCAGTTCCGTGCGTCGACGAAATCGAAGTCGCGCGCCGAAGACGAGGCGAGCCCATTCAAAGCGCTGGCGGGGATGAACCTCACCGATGCCAGCGGCAGCGGCACGCGCATCGATGACTTCCTGCTCGCGCGCCTGATCGCGGAAGACGCGCATCTGCACTTCTTCAAAATCGATCCGCTGAAGCTCGACGTCGAGATGATCGAAGCCAAGATCTCGCGTCCGTTCGCACGCACACACAAGATGATTCCGGTCGCCGTCCGCGACGGAAAACTCATCGTCGCGGTCGTCAATCCGTTCGACACCGTCGGCGTCGACACCTTCCGCCAGATGGTGAAGCAGGATACGGAGCTGGTGGTCTCGTCGGAAAGCGACGTGATGGGCGTGATCACCGAGCAGTACGGTTTCCGCGCCTCCGTCACCAAGGCTCAGCGCGACCTCGGCCGCGGCGCGATCGACCTCGGCAACCTCGAGCAGTACATCAAGCTGAAGTCGGGCCAGGATATCGAGACCAGCGACGCGCACATCGTCAACGCCGTCGATTTTCTTCTGCAGCACGCCTATGAATCGCGCGCGTCGGACATCCACATCGAGCCGAAGCGCGACAACGCGATCATCCGGTTCCGCATCGACGGCGTCCTGCACGAGATTCAGAAGGTGCCGAAGCTCGTGAATCTCGCGATCACATCGCGCCTCAAGACGATGTGCCGGATGGACATCGCCGAGAAGCGCCGGCCGCAGGATGGGCGCATCAAGACAGAACACGACAGCAAGGAGATCGAGCTCCGCGTGTCGACCCTGCCGGTTGCGTTCGGCGAAAAAGTCGTCATGCGTATCTTCGATCCCGATGTGATGCTGCGGACGATCTCGGGACTCGGCTTTTACGAAGACGAGTTGAAGACATTCAACGACTGGATCCAGAAGCCGCACGGAATCATCCTGGTCACCGGTCCGACCGGCTCAGGAAAAACGGTGACGCTCTACTCGGCGCTCAAGACGCTGGCGGGTCCTGAGATCAACATCACGACGATCGAAGATCCGATCGAAATGGTGCACGAGGAGTTCAATCAGACTTCTGTGCAGGCGAAGATCGGCATTACGTTCGCGGCCGCGCTGCGCACGATCCTGCGCCAGGATCCCGACATCATCATGGTCGGCGAGATCCGCGATCAGGAAACCGCCGAGAATGCGGTGCAGTCGGCGCTCACCGGACATCTGGTGTTCTCGACGCTGCACACGAACGACGCCGCCACCTCGGTCACACGCCTCATCGACCTCGGCATCCAGCCGTTTCTGATCTCGTCGACGCTGATCGGAACGATGGCGCAGCGGCTGATCCGAAAAATCTGCGAGGACTGCAAACGCAATCGTCCGCTGACGGTCGAGGAAGCCGGTATGCTCAATCTGCAGGCGCCGGCCGGCAAGCGCATCATCGTGAAAGAGGGAGCGGGCTGCATCCGCTGCCGCAACACCGGCTACTTCGGCCGCACCGGCATCTTCGAGATTCTGCCGATCGACAACGCCATCCGCGATCTCGTCGATCGCTCGGAAGACTTCCTCAAGATCAAGGACATGGCGATCAAGCGCGGGATGCGCACCCTCCGCCAGTCTGCGCTGCGCAAACTGGCGGAAGGCATCACCACATTCGAGGAAGTCGTCCGCGTTACCGGGATCTGATCACTTCGAGTTGTCCTTCGGCACCGTCACCGTGGCGCTCTTGTGTGCAACATTGCCGAAGCGGTCGGTGCAATCCGCGCCGATCGTGTAGATGCGGCCATTGCCGGACGCTGCGCGCTCGGCGCGCAACTTAACGTGATGCGCATTCACGACGATCGAGTCTCCCGGTGTGTCGCCATCGCCGAGACCGTTGTCGGGTTCATTGCTGGTGACCGAAAGCGTGCAAACGGGCGCCGAGTCTCCGAAATCCATGACGGTGTAACCGACATTGATCGTCACCATCTGATGGTTAGGCGGCCACAAACGCGTATCGCTGAGAGTGAGCGCTGACATCACCGGTGCAGTCGTGTCGCTGACGGTCACCGTGACCGTGCCATTGGAGCACTGCGACGGCGTACCGTTGTCG
>Ga0114129_10016528_pt1 | contig 10506 bp, 9 predicted proteins | sample RhiMetdeltSRZDD1_FD_80071 | JGI IMG/M metagenome (GOLD analysis project Ga0114129, IMG submission 80071) | Populus rhizosphere microbial communities from Tennessee, USA - Rhizosphere MetaG P. deltoides SRZDD1 (version 2) (version 2) | ecosystem: Host-associated > Plants > Roots > Rhizosphere >... | reverse complement strand
GCGCTCAGGGCGGGGTCGGGGCTAGATCCGGGGGGCGGGGCTAGATCCGGGGGGCGGGGGGAGATCCGGGGGGCGGGGCGAGATCGGGGGGGCGGGGCTAGCCCGTTCGAACCTCGCCCGTTCGAACCGGGATCGCGCGCCGGTAGACCATGCCATCGCGCCCGGCCAGCTTCGCGTCGACGAGGTAGCGCCGAAGCGCCGACACGTCGGCGTTCACCAGCGCGATCCGCATGTTCAGCTCACGCTCGTCGACCGGCGCGGCGTCGGGCAGCACCTGGTCCACGAGCCAGCGCAGGATCACTCGCTTCTTGCGTTCGCGCGCCGGGATCGAGGCGAGGCGACCGCCGCGGACGAACGCTCGAAGGACACGCGCCTCGAACGACGGGTCGTCGGGTTCCCAGGCGGGCCGCGAGAGGTCGAATGCGGTCGAGGTGTCGGCGGCAGCGTCGGCCGAGGCGGCAGCGTCGGCCGAGGCGGCAGCGGGCGCGTCCGCCGGGGCGGCGGCCGGGGCCTTGGACGTGGTCATCGTCGGGCCATCGTACGATGCTCGGCGATGCTCCCCGCCGAACGGCCGATCGGCGCCCACCTGCCGCTCGCCACAGGGCTGGTCCGGGCAGCGGATCGAGCCGCGGAGATCGGGGCGAGCGTCATCCAGGTCTTCGCCGACAACCCGGCGGCCTGGAAGCGCCGTGACGAGCCGGCGAGCGAGCTCCCGGCGTTCCGCGAGCGCCTCGCGATCCACGGCATCCGCAATGTCGCCATCCATGCCTCGTACCTGATCAACCTCGCGGGGCTGGATCCGGCGTTCCGTGAGAAGTCCGTCAGCGCCCTCGCCGCCGAGCTTGCCGCTGCGCCCGGCTACGGCGCCCAGGTCGTCAACGCCCACATTGGCTCGCACCGCGGCGCCGGGCTCGACATCGGCATCGGCTGGCTGGCTGACGGGATCGTCGAGGCGTTCGAGCGGGCCAAGGAGCAGCTCGGTGCTCCGGCGCGGCCCGGTGCACGAGAGCAGCTCGGGGGGCTCGAAACCAGCTCCGAAACGGGCCACAGCCCCGCGATGCCCATTCTGGCGCTCGAGAACGCCGCAGGAGGCGGCTGGACGATCGGATCGACCATTGAGGAGCTCGCCCAGGTTGCGGACGCCCTGGGGCAACGTGGCGTCGCACCGGGGAGCGTCGGGTTCTGCCTCGACACCGCGCACCTGTGGTCGGCCGGCCATCCGATCGACCGGCCGGACAGCTTCGACCGGCTGCTGGACGGGTTCGAACGGGAGCTCGGGCTCGAACGGCTGGTCCTCGTCCACCTCAACGACTCATCGTCCGAACTCGGCTCGCGCTCCGACCGGCATGAGCATCTCGGTGCCGGCGCGATCGGGGTCGACGGGCTCGGGCACATCGTTCGGCACCCGTCCCTCGCCCACGTCCCCTACGTCGTCGAGACACCGGACATGGATCTCGGCTTCGACGCGATCAACGTCGCCCGGGCGCGAGCGCTGCTCGCCGGCGAGGCGCTCGAGCCGCTGCCCGAGCCGCCCGCACCGGTGGTCCGGGCGAAGAAGCGCCTCGCACCGGCCGTGCCGGCAGCCTGAGGGCCGCTGCCAACCGTGTCTCGGCAGAGCTATCGGCGCAGCGAGGGACAGAAGGTCGCACCCGACGAGCTGTCAGTCGGCACCCAGCCGATCCAGCCCGTCGACGGCGACCCGGGCAAGCCGCGAAGACCGAACCTCCTCTCGCGACTCCTCGCCCACGATCGCCTGACCCTCGCGCTCCTCATCGCGATCGCCGCGCTGACGCGGCTCCCGTTCCTCAGGGCGCGGGGTTCATGGGACGCCGACCAGGGCCACGACATGCTCGTCCTGCGGTCGTTCGTCCAGGACGGCGTCATCCCGCTCCTCGGGCCGCCAACCTCGATTGGCGACTTCCACCACGGCGCGCTCTATTACTTCCTCCTTGCGCCCGCGGCGTTCCTGTCCGGCGCGCAGCCGTTCGCCGTCGTCCTCGAGCTCGCGCTCCTCGGCATCGCCGCGGTCCCGGTCGTGTGGTGGCTCGCCCGCTCGATCGGCGGCCCGGTGATCGGTCCCGTCGCGGGCTTCATCGCCGGCCTGCTCATCGCGATGTCGCCGTCGGCCATCGAGACGTCGACGTTCATCTGGAACCCGAACCCGATTCCGCTGTTCGCCGCCCTTGCCTATGCCGCTGCCTGGCGCGCGCGCCAGTCGGGGCGGGCGCGCTGGTGGGCCGTCGCCGTCGTCGCCGCGGGCGTGGTCATGCAGCTCCACGTGCTCGGCTCGATCTTCGTGATCGCGATCTTCGGCGCGGCGCTTGTCGCACCGGGCGCGATTGGACGCAGGGCGGCCGGACAGGCCGTCGTCGCCGGTCTCGCGATCGTCGCGCTGACCTACCTGCCGCTCCTCGCCCACGAGCTGGGCAGCAACTGGGAGGAGACCGGGAAGGTCGTTGCGTTCTTCACCGGCGGCGGCGCCCGCGAGTCGTCACTCGATCCGGCCCAGCGGCTCGTCTTCACGACGCTCCGGGCGATCGGCTGGCCGCTGGTCGGGCTCGTCACCGACGTGCCGTATGCGTCCGTGGCGGCCGTCGCGGTGGCGATCGCGCTCGCCGTGTGGCGTTCGCGCGCCGCAAACATCGAGGAGCGCCTCGCGGCACGCTGGCTCGCGGCAACCGTTGGCTGGGGCATCGTCGGCCTGACGTTCATGGCGCCGTCGCTCTCGACGGTCGTCGAGGGGCTGCCGAACGACCACTACCACGCGTTCCTGGACCCGGCCGTGTTCGCGCTCGTGGGCCTTGGCCTGGCCGCGCTGATCTCCGAGCGCCCGGCGCCGCTGCCGGGCGTCCGCGCAACGCCGCCGCTGGTCGACCGGACCGCCCGCAGCCTGGCCATCCTGGGGCTGGCCGGCCTCCTTGTCGTCCAGGTCGGGCAGTGGCCGCCGCTGACGGCCTCGGACGGCGGCTATCCCGCGGCCGAGGCGGCCGCGCAGCGGATCATCGAGGTCAGCCCCCGAAACGCCTGGATCACGCTGGCCGGGCTGCCCAGGTTCAAGACGACCGAAGGCGTTGAGTTTCCGCTTCGAGTCCTCGGCGCCAAGATCGTGCCGGCCGCCGACGCGGGTGTCCTTGTCATCGTCTGTGACCGGCTGTTCGAGCCAGTCATCCATGAGACGTGCGGTGGCCCGGCTGAGGCGACGATCGTTGGCGAGTCCGAGCGCTTCGTCGAGCTCGTGGATCGCTTCCCGCTCTCGAAGCGGACGGAGATCTCGGTCTACGTCCCGCGAGACTGCTGCCCCGTCCCGGAGTAGTGCCCGGGCCCGCGGGTCGCTGCGGTTCTCGCAGATTCTCACCAGGCGGCAGTTATGCGAGCGGGCGTCGCGTGGGTCCGGCTGAAGCGGCGGACCGTGGCCTCGCCGTGCACGACTTGAGCGCGCGCGTGTCCGGGAACGCGCGGCTCAGGCATTGGCCGCGACGAATTCCTGCATAACTGCCGCCAGGTGGCAATTCGTCAGAGTCCGGCAACGGTCAGGCCGGCTAGCGAAACGACCAGGCATGCTGCCTGGCAGCTGAAACCCGCCGGAAATGCGAACGCCGGCGCCCCGAACGCCGGCGTTCGCTGTCCCCGAGACCCGGACGTGGAGAACGTCGGGTCAGGTGAAATCTCTAGTAGCGGCGCGGACCGCCGTTGATCGAGCGGACGACCCCGGATCGGGAGCCTCCGACTCGAGTGACCGTCCCGACTGCGATCGCGCTCGGCGGCGTGTCCACAACCCGCCGCAGGGTCCCCTCGGTCGACGCGGGGCCTGCCGCGCCGGCCGGGGAGTTGTGGCTCGGCGGGTGTCCGTTGCCGCCGCCGCTGCCCTCGTTCCGCGAGCCCGAGCTCTCGCCCGGCTGGAATGCCCGGCCGAACCGGCGCATTCGAACCGCGAGGTAGTACTCCATGATCTGGCGGACCTGCGCCTCGTTCAGGAGCTCATCAGCGCGCAGCGCGTACTCCACGCGAGCGGTGGGATTCTGAGTTCCGCTGGCAACGACGCCGAGGTACTGCGTCGCGTCCGCGTCGTCGCGCAACTCGCGCAGGCCGCGGGCGAGCTTCGTCGCCGTACCGAGTGAAGGCATCCGGTCGCCGCGGATCAATCGCGAGATCGTCGAGTGGTCGACACCCGACTGCTGCGCAAGCTGACGCTGCGACATCTTCTTGGCCTTGAGCTGAGCTCGCAGCCACTCGTTGAATGCCCGACCGTGCTGGCTTGTCATCGTGTCGTGCCGGTTCTCCGTTTGAACGGGGATCGGGCGTGTTGCCGCGATGCCGTCACTGTGCTCGGGGCCTCCACGCACCTGTATCACCCGTTCGTACGCGGACTCGTGCGAGCCCGGATGCGCGGGTGGTGTGCCTTCGAGTGCGGTGCGCGCGCTTCGGATCAGGTCGCTGGTACTGGGACGGTCCTGCCGCCCGCGTGCACGGCGACGCCTCACGAGCCCGGTGACGTCTCCAGTCCGCTCGAACCGCCATCGGCACCCGTCGTCGCACCCGCGACGCCCTGCCCGCGACGCTTGCCCGAGATCGCATAGGCGATCGAGCCGAAGACGATGATCGAGAACACGCTGATGGTGCGGTCGACGAGCGCGATCGTCGTGGCCTCGGTCAGCGGCACGCCGTACGCGGCCGTCAGGACGCCGACGACGCCGAGCTCGACGAAGCCAAGGCCGGCCGGGCTGAGCGGCACGGCGGTCAACAGCGAGCCGATGAGCGCGACAAAGACAGCGCCCGAGAGCCCGAGCGACACATCCGGGAAGTTCAGCGCCTGCACGACGATCCACAGCCGCAGCGCCTCGGTCGCCCAGATGGCGCCCGTGAGGATCACGAGGGGCGGGAGGCCGCGGACCCCGATCGCCCCGAACACACCGTCCTCGAACTTGTCGTAGTACTCGTGGACCCGCTGCGGGAGCGGCAGCCGGACGAGGATCCGGCGACCGAAGTTGCGCATGGTCAGCAGGCCGGCTCCGAGCAGGACGACGACCCCGACACCGATCGCGAACACGACCTGGATCGTCGGTGGGAGCCCGGTTCGAAAGCTCCAGTAGCCGGCGGCGAGGCCGAGGATCGAGATCGCGAACAGGTCGAGGACGCGCTCGATGAAGACCGTCCCGAACGTCCGCGAGAGGGAGACCGTGGAGTTGATCTTGAGCAGCCACGCGCGGTACAGGTCGCCGAGCTTCGCCGGGACGAGGCAGTTGACGAGCCACGATATGAAGAGGATCTCGGTGGCATCGCGCACGCCCAGCCGGAAGCCGGAGCCGCGGACGAGGAGGGCCCAGCGGAGGCCCCGGAGCGGGAAGCCCGCATAGAAGACGAGGAATGCGGCGAGGAGCAGCCACGGGTTCGCCCGCGAGACACCCGTGACGACGTCCGCGAGGTCGACCTGGAACGCGACACGGAAGATCAGGACGAGGAGGATGATCGGCAGGGCCAGCGAGATGATGGTCCGCGGCTGCCGAAGGCGACGGACGAGCGAGAGCTGGTCGCGCGTGACCTCGGCTTCGGCGGCGTCAGGCGCGCTCATCGTCCCCGCCCGCGGACACGCTGGATGACCTTCGCGACCGGCGTGACCGCTCGGACGTAGATCGACGCGCGACCGGTCATCAACCGCGGCTCGGCGGCGAGACCGGCGAGGAGGCCCGCGGTCGTGCCCGGATCGCCGGCCGCCAGGGACAGCGCCGTCGACGCGACGCCGATCTCGAGCGTCGTATGGGCATCGGAAACGGACACCCCGGGCACGCCCGAATCATGCGCGAGGGCCGCCGCGCGCGCATTGCCGTCCCCGAACACGAGGCGCGCATTCCAGGCTTCGATCCAGTCGACCCGGGCCGCCAGGTCACCAAGGCGTTCGAGCGCGGCGCCAAGCGAGCCTCGCAGCCGGTCGAACGGGTGCGGGATGCCGACGAGCCCGCCCTGCTCGCGGATCGCCGCGATCGCCTCGGCCGGCGAGAGGTCGCGCGGGACCGCCCGCGTGAGGAACGTCCCGATCAGGTCGCCCTCGGTGGTTCGGACTTCCTGGCCGACGATCACTGTCAGCCCGTCCGGAGCCGCGGCCTGAGCCTCGAGCGCGCCGTTGATCCTGTCGTGGTCCGTGATCGCGAGGTGCGTCAGGCCGCGATGCGCGGCGACCGCGGCGACGCGGGCCGGCGCGGCCAGCGAATCGAACGACGCCGACGTGTGGCAGTGAAGGTCAACGAACGCCCACTCGTCGACGCTCGGCAGATGGGTCGCCGGTTCGAGCCCGGTCGCCGAGCTCCTGGAGCCAGGCTCGGCCACGCCGGCCGCTCGCTAGACCGTCTGGACGAGCGACTTCTTGAAGAAGTCGAAGTGCTCGAGGGCCAGGCCCGTGCCGAGCGCGACGCAGTTCAGGGCGTTCTCGGCGACGTGGCAGGGCACGCCGGTGACCTGCGTGAGCAGCTTGTCGATGTTCCGGAGCAGCGCGCCACCGCCGGACATGACCATGCCCTTGTCGATGATGTCGGAGGAGAGCTCCGGTGGCGTCTGCTCGAGGACCTGGCGGACCGCGGCGACGAGCTGCTGGAGCGGCGCCTCGATCGCTTCCATGACCTCGGACGAGGTGATCGGGATCGTCCGCGGCAGGCCGGCGATGAGGTCGCGGCCGCGGACCTCCATCGAGAGCTCGCGCTCCAGCGGCAGCGCCGTGCCGATCGCGATCTTCACCTCTTCGGCCGTTCGCTCGCCGATCATCAGGTTGTATTTCTTGCGGACGTACGAGGCGATCGCCTCGTCGAAGCGGTTGCCACCGACCCGCAGCGATGTCGATACGACGATGCCGCCGAGCGCGATCACGGCGATCTCGCTCGTGCCTCCGCCGACGTCGATGACCATGTTCCCGGATGGGCCGCTGATCGGGACGTTCGCGCCGATCGCGGCGGCGAGCGGCTCCTCGATGAGGTAGGCCTCTTTCGCGCCGGCCTTGAGCGCGGCGTCACGGACGGCGCGCTTCTCGACCGAGGTCACGCCCGCCGGGACGCTGATCATGACCTCCGGACGGCTGAACATCAGCCGGCCGCGCGTCGCCTTGCCGATGAAGAAGCGGAGCATCGCCTCGGTGATGACGTAGTCGGCGATGACGCCGTCCTTCATCGGCCGGATCGCGTGGATGTTCCCGGGCGTGCGGCCGATCATCTCGCGCGCCTCCTCGCCAACCGCGACGATGCGGTTGTCGTCGGAGACGGCGACGACGGACGGCTCCTGGATGACCACGCCGCGGCCTTTCACGTAGACGAGGACGTTGGCCGTGCCGAGGTCGATGCCGATCTTCATGAGGGGGTTGAGGGTTCCTCTTCCTGCAGGCGCTCGATCCTGGCGCCGAGATCCAGGAACTTCGCCTCGATGTTCTCATACCCCCGCCGAACGTGGTGCCCACCGTGGATTCGGGAGGTCCCCTTGGCGGCGAGCGCAGCGAGCAGAAGCGACGCGCCGGCGCGCAGGTCCGGGATGTCGACCTCCGCGCCGCGGAGGGTCGCGGGGCCGGCGATGACCGCGTGATGGGGATCCAGGACCTCGACGTTCGCGCCGAGCCGTCGCAGCTCCGAGAGCCACTCGAGGCGGTCCTCGAAGATCGCCTCGTGGACGCTCGAGCGGCCGGCCGCCTGGGTCAGGAGGACGCAGGTCGGCGGCTGGAGGTCGGTCGCGAGCTCGGGGTAGGGACCGGTGGCGATGTCGATCGGCTTGAAGGCGCCGGGCCGGACGCTGCCGCCCGCGCCGGTCGCGTCGACCTCGATCGTGTCCGCCGTGCACGAGATCGAGACGCCGGCCTGGCCGAGGACCTCCACGAACATCGACAGGTGCTCGCACGGCGCACCACTCAGGGTCACGGCACCGCCGGTGACGGCCGCGGCGACCGCGAACGTCCCGGCTTCGATCCGATCGGAGACGACGCGATGCTCGGCACCGCGGAGGCGCTTCTTGCCCTCGACCTCGATCGTGTCCGGATGGGTCCGCTGGACGTCAGCGCCCATCTTCTGGAGGAAGACGATCAGGTCGTCGACCTCGGGCTCCTGCGCCGCCGGCCGAATCGTGGTGTGGCCCTCGGCGAGCGTCGCGGCGAGCATCGCGTTTTCGGTGCCCATGACCGAGACGAACGGGAAGCGGACCTCGGTCCCGCGAAGCCGCCCCGGCGCCTTCGCGTAGTAGTAGCCATAGCGATAGTCGATGTCCGCGCCGAGGGCGCGCATCGCCTCGACGTGGAGATCCACCGGGCGCCGGCCGATCCGGTCGCCGCCCGGGTTGCTGATGATGACCTCGCCGAAGCGGGTCAGCAGCGGGCCAAGGAGGATGAAGCTCGCGCGCATCTTCGCCGCCGCCTCGAGCGGGACGAACAACCAGTCGACATCGCCGGCCGCGACCTCGTAGACGTTCGCCTCGGGATGGTCGACCACGACGCCGAGGTCGCGCAGCGTCTCGGCCATGACGCGGACGTCCTCGATCTCGGGCACGTTCGTGAGCCGGCAGCGCTCGCCGGTCAGCACCGTCGCGGCGAGCATCTTGAGAGCCGCGTTCTTCGCGCCGGACACCGCGACCTTGCCACGGAGCGGCGACCCGCCCTCCACGCGGAAGATCTCCCGCGTCACGGCGGGGGGCTGGTATTCCCAGTGAAACGGTCGAGCGTCAGCCACCGGATCTACCCGCGGTGGCGGGGACCCTCCCGGTGACGGCGCTCGGCGATGCGCTGCCGGAGCAGCGCGACCTGGAGCGAAGCGCGGGCCGCCGCGAGGTCGGCGCCTTCGTCGAAGCCCGACTCGAGCGCCTTCTCGGCGTCGCGCCGGGCGGCCTGGGCCTTCTCGAGGTCGATCTCCGAGGCCATGTCGGCGAGCTCCGCCATGACGACGACCTTGTCCGGCCGAACCTGGAGGAAGCCGCCGGCGATCGCGAACGACTCCTCCTCGCCGGCCTTGCGGATCCGCAGCTCGCCGACGCCGAGCGTCGAGACGAGCGGGGCATGATGCGGCAGGACGCCGAGCTCGCCTTCGCTGCCCGGCAGGACGACGGCATCCACCTCGTCGGAATAGGCAAGCCGCTCCGGCGTCACGATCTCCAATTTCAACGGCATGACGACATCCCGTGAGACGCGGGATCGTGACTGCGTGGGACGGGGCCGCGGGCGGGTGGCGCGTAGCCGTGCCCGCGGAGCGGAGCACGCGTCCGGCAGGCGCACCTGCCGTAGCGTGCGAGCACCGGGGGTCGGCTGAGCGACAGGACCCGCACGCCCACGCTCATGCGCTCAACTTCGCCGCGCTCTCGCGGACGTCGTCCATCGTGCCCTGCAGGAAGAACGCCTGCTCGGGCAGCGTGTCCGCCTTGCCCTCGAGGATCTCCTTGAAGGACGCGACGGTGTCCTTGATCGAGACGTAGCGACCCGGCCGGCCGGTGAAGACCTCCGCGACGAACATCGGGTGGCTCGAGAAGCGCTGGAGCCGGCGGGCTCGCGCGACCGTCGCCTTGTCGTCCTCGGACAGCTCGTCGATCCCGAGGATCGCGATGATGTCCTGGAGGTCGCGGTAGCGCTGGAGCACGCGCTGTGTTTCACGTGCAACGTCGTAGTGCTCCTGCCCGACGACGAGCGGGTCGAGGACGCGCGACGTCGAGGTCAGCGGATCGACGGCCGGGTAGATGCCCAGCTCGGCGATGTTCCGCTCGAGCCGGATCGTCGAGTCGAGGTGCCCGAACGTCGTCGCCGGGGCCGGGTCCGTGTAGTCGTCCGCGGGCACGAAGACCGCCTGGAGCGACGTGATCGAGCCCGACTTCGTCGACGTGATCCGTTCCTGCAGGGCCGCCATCTCCGTCGCCAGGTTCGGCTGGTAGCCGACCGCCGAGGGCATCCGGCCGAGGAGCGCCGAGACCTCCGAGCCGGCCTGGGTGAAGCGGAAGATGTTGTCGATGAACAGGAGGACGTCGCGGTTTTCGACGTCGCGGAAGTACTCGGCCATCGTCAGGCCGGTCAGGCCGACCCTCAGGCGAGCGCCGGGCGGCTCGTTCATCTGGCCGAAGACGAAGGCCGTCTTCGCGAGGACGCCGGACTGCGTCATCTCGGCGATGAGGTCGTTGCCCTCGCGCGAGCGTTCGCCGACGCCCGAGAACACCGACACGCCCGCGTGCTCCTGGGCGACGTTCCGGATGAGCTCCTGGATGATGACCGTCTTGCCGACGCCGGCGCCGCCGAAGATGCCGACCTTGCCGCCCTTCTTGAACGGGCAGATGAGATCGATGATCTTCAGGCCGGTCTCGAAGACCTCGACCTCGGTCGACTGCTCGTCGAACTTGGGCGCGTCGCGATGGATCGGCAGCACCGTCGACCGATCGACCGGGCCTTTCCCGTCGATCGGCTCGCCCAGCACGTCGAACACGCGTCCGAGCGTGACCTCGCCGACCGGGACCTGGATCGGCAGGCCGGTGTCCGCGGCGCTCGCGCCGCGGGCCAGCCCGTCGGTGGTCGTC
>Ga0114129_10016527_pt1 | contig 10506 bp, 14 predicted proteins | sample RhiMetdeltSRZDD1_FD_80071 | JGI IMG/M metagenome (GOLD analysis project Ga0114129, IMG submission 80071) | Populus rhizosphere microbial communities from Tennessee, USA - Rhizosphere MetaG P. deltoides SRZDD1 (version 2) (version 2) | ecosystem: Host-associated > Plants > Roots > Rhizosphere >... | reverse complement strand
TTTATCGCCCGCTTGGCTCAGCAATAGAGGCGACACTCGCAAGTGTCGCCTCTTCTTATGTTTACCGGCGGAAGGACAGCCGGATGTCTTCCTGCAGTCTTGGGCACAGTCACGATTACCCTGCGTAGACTGCCGTCGACCTCCACGGCCTTGTAAAGCGTATCGACATCGGCCGCTGACTCTTGTGGCCGTGGTTTAATCAAGAGATTCTTCGCGAGAGCTTCGCCATTTCGCCGCAGATAGAGTTTGGCATTATCGCCGGCGCGCAGGGTCTTTACCGTTTGCACGAAATCATTAACATCGATGACTTTGTGATCATTAACCTGGGTAATGATGTCGTTGGGTTGAATCCCCGAATCTCTCGCAGAACCACCATCAACTACAGCTTGCACCAGGATTCCACTTGCATTTGGCGGCAATTGCTTGCGGGCTTCGTCTGTCAGAGCTGTAGCGGATACGCCGATGAATCCGGATCGTCTAAGTTCCTGTGCCGAAGTAACCGTAATCTGTAAAGCTGCCAGGCACAGCGGAGCTAAAATTTTAAGCAACGTCATTCGATGTGCCCTCTTCAATCCTGCATTCCTGATCGGCCCATTTTTGTTTCCCTCGGAATGAGCGGGTAACTAACACGCGCTATGGTAATGAGTGAACGGCGAACAACGAGACTCCAGTCAGTCACTCGCCGGTCGGATTGGGCCATCTTCGATCGGATGCTTAAATCTTTCATAGACTCAATTAGGCAGCCGTCTTTGACCGGTGGTAGTGGCGGCGGGCCTTCATGCGATTACCGCAAGAGCTCATGTCGCACCAGCGTCGGCTGTGGTTACGGCTCTCGTCGACGAACAGCCAAGTGCAATCCGGGGAGCCGCACTGGCGAACTCGCCCGAGCCGATCGCTAGCGAGCAGCCCTGCCGCGCTGTTCAGGACCGCGAAGAGAACCTGTTGCAGACCGTCGGCGACACTGGTCCACTTTGTTTCGATCCCGTCTTGCAGTTGCTACTCATCGCGCTGGCGGCGGGGGTGCTCGTACTATTTCCTTCGTACTATTACCTGTTCCGTGTCTTTAATGGTGAACCTGCTTATTCGGCGGACGGCATTGACGAGGATCCCTCCCTGTTTAACTTTTGAGTTCGTTTCCCCTACAGCAGTGATGCCGGCAGCACGGTTCATTCTTTTTCACTGGATATTTGGGCAAGGCCACTACACGTCACTACTAAGGAATAAGAAAAATCTTACCCATGGTCCGTCGGCTGGACATGGCTTCATAAGCTTTTCCGACATCGGCGAGGGCAAAGGAGTGCTGAGCAAAGAGCTTCACCTGCCCGGAGCGAATCAGTTCAAGAAGAGGCCGGACACACCCCGCAATCTGTGATGGCTGCAAAGACGGAAAATTAAAACCAGTGATCGATTGATTCTTAAAGATCAACTGCCGGACCTTTTCCGGGGGCAGCGTGTCATGGACGTTTTTCGCACCGAACATTACAACCCGTCCGAATGGCGCAATCAGTTTGAAGCATTCGTCGCTCACTTCGCCGGACGCCTGCTCCAGGACGACTTCGATGCCCTTGCCACCGGTCGCCTCTCTCACCTGATCGGCCCAGCCTTCGTTACTGTAATTGACGGCAACATCAGCGCCCAGTCTCTTTAGCAATTGTACCTTTTCATTCGTACTGCCGAGGCCGACTACGCAAGGTGAGCCCATCAGCTTTGCGAGTTGTGTGAGATAGAGTCCGACGCCACCTGCCGCCGATTGGATGAGAATGCTCTCGCCGAGCTGGAGCTTGGCCGCATATTTTAGCAGGGCGTAGGCGGAGAGCCCTTGGATCGGGATCGTTGATGCCTCGGCAAATGACAATCCGTCTGGAATCGGGATGGCGGCACTTGCATCGGCAATCGTGTACTCGGCGTAACCACCGCTGGAAACAATAGACGTGACGCGATCGCCCGGTTTGAGGCTCTTCACCTTATGGCCCGCCTCAATGACTATTCCCGCGGCCTCAAAGCCCATAATGAACGGCACTTCCTTTGGCACCTGGTATCTGCCTTCGATCAGTTCAAGCTCGGCAAAGTTGATGCCCGCTGCTTTAACTTGAATGAGAATTTCACTTGGCGCTGGCTGCGGTTTATCCACATCCACTATTCGGAGGCTCTTCGCGCCTTCATACCCGTTCAAGACGACTGCTCTCATGTCTGCTCTCCTCGAATCTGCGTTTCCGCTAAGATTTCAACTCTCTGATTTTGCTCAGTGACGCGCCAGCCGCAGGTAACCGCATTAGTTACTTCTATAACCTGCTCGATCCTGAATTCCACGACACGCCCCGCCCCAGGGAACTCTGCCGCCAGGTCAGCATCCCACATGGTCCTGGCTTTGCCGGTGAGTTGAAGCGTATTGCCTCCCTTGAAATCAACGAACAACAAACCCGCACTGGGGTTGACGCTTATGTTGCCGAGCGTATTAAACATCGAGTTTCCGGAATAATCAGGCCACAAGATGCTGCATTCATCTACCATACGGATCATACCGGCTGGCCCACCGCGATGAGAAGAATCAGCGCCCATCTCAGGGTGTTGGCTTGCAATGAAGAATGTATCGGCAACACCAACAGATTTCTGTTGCATGCCGGATAAAGAGACTGAGCGGACCACGATCGGCGGAGGCTTCTCCTTATCGTCCTCGCAGCTCTCTAGTGTGCGCGCATGAATGTACTTCGCGCAGTTGGGATAAACCTCTCGCGTCTCCATTTCGAAGTTGGAGATCGTTTCACTGGTGACAATTCCATTGATACGCATGCGCATTTTGCGGGCGAAGTCGATAACTAATACTCCTACGCTCACACCCACGTGCAAGCTGTCTCGTAGAGGGTCGCTTGCGATCGGCTTAGCCTCCACTCTCACCCGGAGATCTGACGGAGCGCTGATGAAGCCCGGCTTTCCCGTCAGCAGCGTCGCCCACACCCGGCCGCGCTCATCAATCGAGCTGATCACGGCCATGCGCTGAGTACCTAGGAAATGCCGGGCGACGGATGGGACCGTGGGTCGCACACCCCGCCGTACCCGGTCGGCCGCGTCGCGTACGCCGGCGCGCGTCTGCACCTCTATCTCACCTTTGTGATACAAAGAAAGGTCTCTCCCTCCTCTCAGAACAAACCGCAAGAGGGCGCGCCCGCTGTTGGCGCCGCACACTCACCCGCGCCCGTCGTGCTATAAATCTCAAGACGGATGCCGTCGGGATCTTCGAAGAAGATTCCGCCTGACTTCGCCCCTTCCGCGTGCGGCACGACTCCACCGTAAATAAGCGGCGCGCCTATCAAACGGAGACGCGCTTCAGCGGCGCGCGTTTCCTCTATCGAGTCAACCTGAAATGAAAGATGGTGCAGGCCGGGCGCTGCTTTCTCGAACCGGCCCTCACTCTGCTGCCAAAGCGTTAACACGATTCTGTCGTCCCCCCCGAGAAAGACGAAACGTCTACCCTCAGTCTCAGATTCCTGGATCACCTCGAATCCGAATACCTCGCGATAGAATCTCTTTGAGCGACCGATGTCGCTAACGTTCAGCGCCACGTGTCCGGTCTTGAACGTCTGTTGTTTGCTCTCGATGTTCATTTCTCACTTTTCCTTAGGGCAATCGCGAAGCAGCAGAATGTCATTGCCGCAAGCTTGCTTACAGTTAGGCGCCATGACCTTTCGTTGCACAACAATTGATACCGCAGATACTGACGATTTATTCCCGCCAACCGACCTTAATTGCCTTGGGGCATCGCGTGTGCCAGTACACGTTAGCCCGTGCTCTTCTGGCTTGGAGTCTTGTGCGTCCAAATTGCGTTCAAACAGAATCTTGGGGAAATGCTCACTCTCGTCGTGCGCGGTAGGAAGGCATAACGCGTTCGTGCCGAGATGGTATATAGCCCTTTAACACCATCGTTCGACTCACGCACTCAGGAACTTTAGCGCTAGCCCGTTCATGCAATAGCGCAAGCCAGTGGGTTTTGGGCCATCCTCGAAAACGTGGCCGAGATGGGCGTCGCAGCGGGCGCAGAGAACTTCAGCGCGGGTTTCAGCCAGGCTGTTGTCAATTCTTTCGCGCACGTTTCGTTTGGCCAACGGCGCCCAAAAACTGGGCCAGCCAGTGTTAGACTCGAACTTTGTCTTCGAACTAAATAGCGGAAGATCACAGCAGACACATGCGAATGTGCCGTTCTCATGAATATTAAGGAGCGGACTTGTATAGGGAGCCTCAGTTCCGGCTTGACGCGTTATGAAATATTGCTCGGGTGTAAGAATCCGCTTCCATTCCTCGTTCGATTTAACGACCTTATTGAACGGAGCTCCTTTTGCTTGCGATTTTCCCTTGCTCTGAGCAATTGCCGAAACGATCACGGAACGGCCCAAGAGAGTTATGGCTCCAAACATCGCGCCTGACTGAAGAAAGTACCTGCGGTTCATTTCATTTGCCTCTTTTTCCTACGCCGGGTTCTCGGAGCGCGTGATATGCGCGAAAACTGACGGCGCCACGGCGCGAGCCAGCGCGAGATTCTCGCCTTCCGGCAAATCCGACACTATGAAAACTGCGTGACGCGCGGTCTGAAAGCACGAGACTTGATAGCCGTCGAATTGTGAACACTCGATGACCTGAGCCCCCTTGCTTGCAAGCGCCGCGTTTGTTTTTGCTGCGTTGGAGTCTCCGATTTCAGTAACCAGAAACGAAACGAGCCGGCCATGGTATCTCAGGATGATATGAGCAAAGCGCCGTCCCTGAAAGACGCACGAATGGGCCTCGACAAACTCAGCGCCCAAGGGTACTTCGCCCTGCCCCGATACCACCGCCTTGGTCAGGTTGACGTACACCGGATCGTACTTGCGCCCCGCCACTTCTAGATCGATCGGTTTTTCAGCCAGGCGAAAATGAACGGCGCAGTCACGATGATCCCCGGCGGCATCCTTTGCTAATTCTGTTTTAACGATGGTGACAGGGACTCCCGGGTTTAGCTGCGCCGGGTAATTCGGTGTCTCGCTATTGGCAACTTCCTGTCCACCTTGTTGCGGCGACGGCCGCAATATCCACTGCCGAAGCGCAACGAGCCCGAATGTCGCAGCCAGGGTCAGACATGCCGCAAGCGCTATCCATGAGGTTCGCCTGAGCGTCACAGATGGATGCCAGCCGCGCCGCGACAACGGTGTGACGCTGCGCCCGAATGCCTGTTCATGCAGGCGAGCGCTGAGGCGCTGACCGAACTCCGCCGACATCTGGTTCCCCGGCGCTTTGATGGACGCCTCGCGAAGCTGGCAGCGCAGCTCGCGACGCGCCGCCAGTTCGCGGCGACACTCGGCACAGTGCTCTAGATGCGAGATGACCTCGTGATTTGTTTCAACGATTAACTCGTTGCCGAGGTACGAATCGGCGATTTCTCGAAATTCACGGCATTGCATGTCAACACTCCCTGATCGATTCTTCTGAAACTCTGGAGAGCCTCTGTTGGCCAGACTGCCCGAAGCCGTGCGCTCTTGCATAGCTGGCGAGTTCGCTGCGTAGCAGCCGGCGGCCTCGCGAAATCCGCGACATTACTGTTCCCATGGGCACGTCTATGGCCGCGGCGATCTCCTTGTAAGACATCTCCTCAACGTCAGCGAGGATGACCACTTCCTGAAACGCTGGCGGCAAGCGTTCGAGCGCGCCCAGAACTTCTTCGTCCGTCACGTTCTGTGGCGTCGGCGCTTCAAAGGCGATTGTTTCAGCGATACGTTCCTCAGCATCGCTAACCAGATGTAGACGTGTCGTCGCCTTTCGCCGCTTGCTATGTCGGTGATACATGATCGACACCAGCCAGGCTCGACAGTTCGTTCCCCGAGCGAAACGATGAAACGAAGCAAGCGCCTCCGTCAGGGTCTCCTGTACCAGGTCTTCGGCTTCGGTCTGGTCACGCGTCAGCCACAGCGCAATACGGAACAAGCTGGTCGCGTGGGGCATAGCCTCAGCCTCAAACGCCGCCCATTGTTTCTCAACTGTCACCTGAGACTCCCGCGTCGCTGCAATGCCAAACATAAGTTATCTCGGCCGTAACTCGTCGGATATCTGCCCGCCATCCATGTAATACCTGCAAGAGGGCGGTTTATTCCCGACTCAGAAGCCAAATATTTCGCGCTCGGGAATAAATTCGAATCATCTTGATATTACTTAGCTAATCAGACAAACGCCGAGCCCAACGGAGAAGCAATTACAGCGCAAGAGAGCGATGACGCCATTTCAACTAACCAAGCCAATCGGGATTTTCTACGAGCACCAGCAATGGTTTCTGCCGTTGTTCGACAAACTGAAAGAACGAAGCATTCCGTACGTCCCGATCGACGCAAGGAGTCATTCTTACGACCCGTGCACGAGTGAATACACGTACTCGCTCTTCTTTAACCGAATGAGCGCCTCGGCTTATTTGCGAGGACACGGCAACGCAATCTTTTATACGCTTAACTACCTCGCGCATCTTGAGCGGTTGGGCGTGCCCGTCGTGAACGGACACAGGTCTTTCATGATCGAAACCTCGAAGTCCCTACAGCTCTCACTGTTTGAGGGATTGGGTCTCCGATATCCGCGCTCCATCGTCAGTAACAGTCCGAAAGAAATATTCAAGGCCGCACATGACTTGCGTTTCCCGGTCCTGCTCAAACCCAACATCGGAGGCCGCGGCGCCGGCATAGTGCGTTTCGATTCGCCGCAGGCACTGGAGCGCGCCGCTGACAACGGGTTGCTCGATTTCGGAATTGATCAGACCGCCCTCTTCCAGGAGTTCGTCCCTATTCGCGACGGTCACATCATGCGAATCGAAGTCCTGGGCGGAAAGTTTCTTTACGCAATCAAAGTTCACACCACGGGAGACAATTTCAATTTGTGTCCCGCGGAGTTTTGCCAGACCGGGGATGGCGTTGCGGCGTTGGATGAGATGTGCCTTGTCGATGCGCCGGAGAGCGGACTCCAGGTTGAAGCCTTCACCCCTCAAACAGAGATCATTCAAACAGTCGAACGGTTAGCCGAAGCCGCTTGTATTGACGTCGGCGGTGTTGAATGCCTGGTTGATGCTCGCGACGGCACGCTGATGTATTACGACATCAATGCACTCTCGAACTTCGTCGCTGACGCGACGCAGGTCATCGGCTTCGACCCATATGAGCGGCTGGCGGATTACCTAATCAGGAGGGCGAAATAGATGCGCTACGGATACTGGCTGCCGGTCTTCGGCGGCTGGCTGCGAAATGTTGAGAACGAGGGTATGGAGCCAAGCTGGGATTACGTCAGCCGTCTCGCTAAAAGGAGCGAGGAGATCGGTTATGACTTGACCCTGATTGCCGAGCTAAATCTCAACGACATCAAAGGCGTTGACGCGCCCTCACTGGATGCATGGTCGACTGCCGCCGCGCTGGCCGCCGTGACCAGCAAGCTTGAGCTAATGGTCGCAGTGCGCCCCACTTTCCACAATCCGGCGCTGCTCGCCAAGCAAGCTGCCAACATAGATCACATCGGTAAGGGCAGTCGGCTTTCGCTTAACGTCGTGTCTTCATGGTGGGCCGACGAAGCCAAGAAATACGGTGTGCAGTTCGAGCAGCATGAAGATCGTTATGCGCGTACCACGGAGTGGCTCAAAGTCGTCGACCAGTTGTGGCGTGAAGATCATTTTTCGTTCGAGGGAAAGTACTACAAGGTCGAGGACGCAGTGATGCAGCCGAAGCCTGTCACCAGACCGCGCCCGATGATCTATGCCGGCGGCGAATCAGAAGCAGCGAAACAGATGATTGCCGCTCAGTGCGACGCCTATGTAATGCATGGTGACGATCCCGCACGGGTAAAACAGAAAATTGCGGACATGAGCAGCCGTCGCGACCAGCTGGGGTTGCCGCCAATGAGATTTGGAGTTGCTGGTTATACGATTGTCCGTGAGACCGAAGCCGCGGCGCGGAAGGAATTGGAACGCATTACCGACGTAAAGCGCTCCGCTGCCGGCTACGAAAATTTTCAGCAGTGGCTGGCCGGCACCCAATTGGACCAGGCACTGGCATTCGAGGACTATTCAGTCTCGAATCGAGGCTTGCGTTCCGGGCTGGTGGGCACCGCAGAACAGGTTGCCAATCGAGTGGCCGCGTTTGAAGCCGCCGGAGTCGATCTATTGTTGCTACAGTGCAGTCCTCAATACGAAGAGATGGAACGATTTGCTGAGGCCGTCATCAAGCCCGGCGCCGCGCTAGTAGAGTTTCTCAAAACCGGAACGAACTGAGAGCGATGCGAGGGGAGCTTAGGAAAGCTCCGTCCTCACTCAATGCAGGAACTTCACAAACATCAATTCGTTGTGACGCTCGTTGTAGACCAGATCATCGACTAATTGTTTAGTCAGCAAAATGCCAAAGCCGCCGGGTCGGAGACCTTTCTCCTCCCTAACGCCGACGTGGTGAAATGGATCGTCCACGGGATTACTTACTGCGGCATGCTCCAGTTGCGATGGATCAAAGCCATTGCCCGGATCTTTAATTCTACAGATCACCGCGTGTTTGAGGCGGAGAATGTTAACCGTTAGGCGTTTTTTGGGATCAAGCTTGCCGCCATGCTCCATTGCGTTGCCGAGCATTTCACTAAACGCGTAGTTGATCGCCTCCGCCACTTCGGGCGGCACATCGGCATCGAGTTCATCGAGCTGCCTGTGTAAAGGTGAGAATGCAGCCCGGTCGCAGGGAACGCGCAACTCAACCCACTCGGGTTGAGCTGAGATGACTTCGATCGCTTGAGCGGGGCATCCGGAGATTGCCGAGTCTATGACCCTGCGTAGTTCTTCTGGCTTGAAGGGACGTATTAGAAAATCGCAGACCCGTGCGCGCAGTGCCTGCAGGACCGTGTCGGGAGTTCCGTGCGCGATCGTCAGAACCAGTTTCCGTTTCGGCTTAATGCGCTGCAGCACCTCAATTACATTCTGATCACCAAGCTCAGGTCCGGCGTAGTCCGCGATGACCAGATCCACCCGCAACTCCCCCAGCAAGTCAACCACGCTCTCAATGTTTGGCGTCCACCAGACGCGATAATCATCTCCTTCGAGCGCGCGGAGCACTGCGTCATGAAGCCTTGGATCTTCGTTTATTACAAGTACGCTTTTCATTTCCTTTGCTTAATACTGGCTCGCTTAGCCGCGCTCATGATTCTCTAAAAAGGCTGCGAAACGTCCGCTGCGCCTCACTGTGTTGTCGTCGGCGAAACTGCTCGATCCAGAGTGTGACGGTGTTATTGAATTCTGCCGTAGAATTTGAAAGCCTTCGGCGTTGTGGCGAGGTCTTAACCCGCTCCTCTCTCTCCTTCTTACGCTCGCCGCGCTTGATAATCTTGATCATTGCCTTTGCCCTTAATATCGTGATTAGTAGTTATGCCGTCGCAGTTCGCGCCTTTGAGTTCGTGGGTTTCGTAAAGGGCGTTACCGTTTCGGCGCACTTGGTGCGACGGAAAAGAAACGCACCTCGAAGCCTGCAAGGCCCGAGGCGCGAATTCCATTAGCAGGTTCTCACTTATTTGATGGCTCCCATTTGCATCCCGCCCTGATTAACAACCACACGCTGGTCGCGGCCGGCGAAAGTAATGCTGACCAACCTAGTCTCATCGCCGTCAACAATGGTGTTTGTTTGAGTAGAGCGTGCTTTGCCTTCACGTTGTTCCAGCCGAGTCGACGCGGTCGCGACGACCTTGCTGCCCTTCACAATTGACAACTCGCCGGTCTCTTCGTCAAATACGACGTCGTATTCGCCATGCTTAACAAGTGTTCCGTTGACTTTGGTATCCGTTAAGAAAGACACCGTAAATCTCTTGCCCTTGGCAAACGCGGCTGCGCTGGCCAAAGTAACAAGCAAGAGAGCAACCATAACCCGATTAACTATTGTTTTCATTTCCATTACTCCTTCTGATCATTCTCATCTTCACTGCCTTTTTGGGCATTTCCGAGTGCGCCGAATTTGAATCCGGGCACCAACTCTTGCGCCCCCCTGGTTCGATTGATAGAACCATTTGTCGCGAACTAAACTTGACCACTCCGTCGTCAATCGCTTGCCAGTCGCGACCGGTCCTTCAGCAGACTCACTCACCTCCGGCGAGTAATTTTTGAATTACTTGTTCGCTCACTACTAGATACCGCGAAATAAGTTCTTTATTCCCGACGGAGCCATTAGTCATAGGTGGACAAACCGTCGTCGTGGTTAGAAGTCCGAAGGAAGGATGTTTTATTCGCGACGCATCTGGACTAATAGCATAGGCGTCGCGATTTATTCCTGCGGTCGGCAGATTATTTTTGAAAAGCGTGATCTCAGTTGGACCACAAGCATTTCTGCTCTTACATTCACCACAATTGGATCGCTGTCATTAGATCTACCAACCGCTGGTTTCTCAGCAAGCTTCAGGGAATAAACAAACACCGAGTCGGTATTACTAGTTTGGGCCGCGCACTAGTTATGGATTCGGCAATAATTGAGAGGCCAGGCAGGCCGAAGATGTTGA
>Ga0114129_10016526_pt1 | contig 10507 bp, 9 predicted proteins | sample RhiMetdeltSRZDD1_FD_80071 | JGI IMG/M metagenome (GOLD analysis project Ga0114129, IMG submission 80071) | Populus rhizosphere microbial communities from Tennessee, USA - Rhizosphere MetaG P. deltoides SRZDD1 (version 2) (version 2) | ecosystem: Host-associated > Plants > Roots > Rhizosphere >... | reverse complement strand
TACGACATCGACATGCTGCGGTGCATCTTCTGCGGCTACTGCGAGGAAGCCTGTCCCGAGGACGCGATCTTCCTCGGACACAATTTCGAGCTCTCCGACTACTCGCGGGATTCCTTCATGTACACCAAGGAGCAACTCCTCGTACCGGTCGGCCAGACCCACACGCCCGGCATCGTGCGCGGGCGCTAGCCGGCCCGGCGCGAAGGGGAGCGCGTGATCGAAGGCGGACTCCTCGCTCTTGGCTGCGGGCTGATCGCCGGCCTTGCGAATGTGGCCGGCGGGTTGCTCGCGCTGAGCCGTCGAGGCTGGGACCGGGTTCGTCAGAGTTTCTTCGTCGCCGCGGGCGCGGGCTTCATGCTCGCGGCGGTCCTTCTCCGAATGACCCCGGAGAGCTACCGGCTCGCCGCGTCCCACAGCCAACCTGGCATCGCGGTCGGAACCCTTCTCCTTCTGGGCTACCTCTTCGTGCATGCCGCCGAGCACGTGCTCGTGGGCCACTTCCATTTCGGCGAGGAAACCCACCGCGAGCACTGGGTGGAGCCGGTCGTGGGCACCACGGCGCTCTTCGGGCTTCTCCTCCACGCCTTCTTCGACGGGGTCTCGATCGGCTCCGGGTTCCTCGTTCAACCCCAGCTCGGAATCCTTGTCGCCATCGCCATTTTCCTGCACAAAGTCCCGGAAGGCTTCACGGTCGCATCGATCATGACGGCGGCCGGGCGCTCTCCGCGCGAGGCGGGTCTGAGCGCCGCTTGGCTCGGAGTCGCCACCCTGGCAGGGGTCGCCACGATCTCCCTCTGGTCCGGGCTCGTCCGCTTCGCGCTCCCGTTTTCTGCTGGGGCGGCGCTCTACGTGGCCGCCTCGGATCTGATCCCGGCCGTGAATGAGACCAAAGGGATCCGTATGGCGCTCTGGGTGTTCGGGGGCGTCATCCTCTTTTACGGGACCGAAGCGCTGCTCAATTCCATGGGGTTCTAATTGACTGGAGGCGGCGGTGGCTGTTAAATTAACGCTGACCGGCTTTCCTGAGACGGCACAAGAGCTTGGCCAGGTCTCGGGCCCGGACATGAAAGGCGCGATCGCATGGGTTTGGAAGAATTAGTACCCGACGGGATCCTCACGACGACGGTCGAGAAGATGGTCAACTGGGCGCGACGGTCCTCGCTCTGGCCCGCCACGTTCGGGCTGGCGTGTTGCGCCATCGAGATGATGGCCACCAGCGCGTCTCGATACGATCTCGCGCGCTTCGGCGCCGAGGTATTCCGCGCGTCCCCCCGACAAGCGGATCTCATGATCGTGGCGGGACGGGTGAGCAAGAAGATGGCGCCGGTTTTGAAACGAATCTACGACCAGATGCCCGAGCCGAAATGGGTCATTTCGATGGGGGCCTGCGCGTCGTGCGGGGGCATCTTCAACAACTACGCGATCGTTCAGGGAGTCGATACGGTCGTGCCGGTGGACGTGTACGTGCCCGGGTGCCCGCCGCGTCCCGAGGCCCTTATCTACGGAATCATGAAGCTCCAGGAAAAGATCGACAACCAGCGCCTGAAGCAGCCGGCCCCCGTGGCTGAGAGCGAGCCGCCGCACATCGCGACCGAAACGAGCAGCGCCAGCGCCTGACTCGAATGGCCACAGCGATCTCCCCCGAATTCAAGACCATCACGATCAACATGGGGCCACAGCACCCCTCGACCCACGGGGTGCTTCGCCTCGTCATTGAGCTGGACGGCGAGACCGTGGTCTCTCTGAAACCGGTGATCGGCTATCTCCACACCGGCATGGAGAAGACCATGGAATCGAAGAACTACCACAAGTCCATCACGGTAACCGACCGGATGGATTACCTCTCGCCGCTCGGGAACAACATGGCGTATGTGGGCGCCGTCGAAAAGCTCATGAACCTCGAGATTCCCGAGCGCGCGCAGGTGCTGCGGGTCATCCTGCTCGAGCTGACCCGCATCTCCTCGCATCTTGTCTGGCTGGGGACGCACGCGATCGACTTAGGCGCGATGAGCGTGTTCCTCTACTGCTTCCGCGAGCGCGAGAAGCTGCTCGACGTGAACGACATGATCGCCGGCTCCCGGCTCACGCCGAGCTACTTCCGCGTGGGGGGCTTTTTCCAGGATGTCCCGGACGCGTTCGTGCCTCACGTGTCCAAGTTCCTGGACGAGTTCCCGATCGCCCTCGGGGAGTACCAGAATCTGCTCAGCAAGAATCGGATTTGGATGAAGCGCACGATCGGCGTGGGGGTCTTGAGCCCGGAGCACGCGATCGATCTCTGCGTCACGGGACCCACGCTCCGCGGCAGCGGCGTCCGGTACGACGTGCGCAAGGCCCAGCCCTATTCCGGCTACGAGACCTACGACTTCGAGGTGCCGCTCGGACGGAACGGCGACGTGTACGATCGCTACCTGTGCAGGATCGAGGAGATGAAGCAGTCGCTCTCGATCGTGCGCCAGGGTCTGGATCGCCTGCGCCCCGGGACGGTGCGCTGCGACAATCCCTACCTCTTCCCGGCGGACCGGACCGACGTAAAGCTCAACATGGAGGAGCTGATCTATCATTTCAAGATCATGTCGGAGGGCTACAGCGCGCCGCCGGGGGATGCCTACTTCGGGATCGAATCGCCGAAGGGGGAGCTGGGCTTCTACGTCGTGAGCGACGGGGGACCGATTCCCCACCGGACGCGCGTCAGGCCCCCATCCCTCATCAATCTGCAGGCGCTCGAGGACATGTGCGTCGGACGCATGGTGGCGGACACGGTGGCATGCATCGGGAGCATCGACATCGTTCTGGGCGAGGTGGATCGCTGACATGCTGACCGCGACGTTCGAGCCTGTCATCACGAAGACCATGGGGTATCCGGACTCGCACACTCTCGAAGTCTACCGGAAGCACGGCGGGTACGAGGCGCTTGCGATGGCGCTCAAGAAGCAGCCGGACGAAATCATCGACATGGTCAAGCGTTCGGGACTCCGCGGCCGCGGTGGCGCCGGTTTTCCGACGGCCACCAAGTGGGGATTCGTTCCGAAGTCGACCGACAAGCCGAAGTACATGTGCGTGAACGCCGACGAGAGCGAGCCGGGCGCGTTCAAGGACCGGCTCATCTGTCAGAAAGATCCGCACCAGCTCCTGGAAGGAACGCTGATCGGCTCCTACGCGATCGGCGCGAACCGCGCGTACATCTACATTCGGGGCGAGTTCGCGCACGAAGCGCGCCTGCTCGAGCGGGCCATCGAGGAGGCCCGGAAGGCGGGGTTCATCGGGAACAATATCCTCGGCTCGGGCTGGTCGTGCGAGGTCACCATGTACGTAGGCGCGGGCGCCTATATCTGCGGCGAGGAGACCGGCCTCATCGAGTCGCTCGAGGGAAAGCGCGGATGGCCGCGCCTGAAGCCGCCCTTCCCCGCGGTCGTGGGGCTCTTCGGCTGCCCGACCGTCGTCAACAACGTGGAGACCCTGGCGTGCGTCCCGCACATCGTGAAGCGCGGCTGGGAATGGTTCAGCTCCATCGGGCCCGAGCGGAACAGCGGTCCCAAGCTCTACGGCCTGAGCGGTCACGTCAACCGACCGGGAGTCTTCGAGCTGCCGATGGGGATCTCCCTTCGCGAGCTGATCGACGAGCATGGGGGCGGCGTCCCCGGTGGCCGTCCTGTGAAGGGCGTTATCCCCGGCGGCGCGTCCTGCCCGGTGCTCCGCGGCGATGAAATCGATCTCCCGATGGATTTCGATTCTCTCACCCGGGCCGGGTCGCTCTTCGGGACCGGCACTCCGATCGTCATGGACGATACGACGTGCATGGTTCGCGCCGCCTGGATCACGGCGCGGTTCTTCGCGCACGAGTCGTGCGGCCAATGCACGCCGTGCCGCGAGGGCTGCGGCTGGATGCAGCGCCTGTTGTGGAAAATCGAGACGGGGGAAGGCGAGGAACGCGATCTGGACACGCTCCTCTCCATCACCGATCAGATCGAGGGGAACACGATCTGCGCCCTGGGCGACGCGGCCGCGTGGCCCGCGCGCGGATTTGCGAAGAAATTCCGGGAGGAGTTCCTCCAGCACATAAGGGAGAGGCGCTGCCCACTGAGCGGCGGCTCGCTCCACTAGAGGGTCGCATGGCTCCTGTGAAAATCAAAGTCGACGGCCGGGAGATCGCGGTCGAAAAGGGCACGAATCTCATCGAGGCCGCCAAGAAGGCGGGAGTCGCCGTTCCGCATTTCTGCTACCACCCTGGTCTTCCGGTGGTCGGAGTGTGCCGGATCTGCCTCTGCGAGCTGGAGGGCCGGCCGAAGCTCGTGGCGGGGTGCGCGACGCAGGTGGAAGAGGGGATGCACGTCATCACCCGTTCACCCAAGGTCGCCGACGCGCGCCGTGCCGTGATGGAATTCCTGCTCATCCATCACCCCCTCGACTGCCCCATGTGCGACAAGGGCGGGGAGTGCACGCTCCAGGACTACACCATGCTCATGGGGCCCGCGCGGAGCCGGTTCAAGTTCGAGAAGATCACCTGGCCCGAGGAGGACGTGGGTGGGAAGCTCGTCCTGAACAAGAACCGCTGCATTCTCTGCATGCGCTGCGTCAACCTGTGCAAGGAGGTCGCGGGGCTGGACGAGATCGCGGTCTTGAGCCGCGGAGAGCAGACCTACATCGGCACGGTCGACGGTCGAAAGATCGAGAACGAGCTCGCCGGAAACATCGCGGATATCTGCCCCGTCGGCGCGCTCACCAGCAAGGACTTCCGCTTCCAGGCGCGACCGTGGGAGCTGACCAATGTGTCCTCGGTCTGCCCGCATTGCTCGAAGGGGTGCAATATCACCGTGGGATACCACCCGCGCAGGAACGAGATCCTTCGCATCACCGCACGCACCAACATGGACGTGAACCAGTGGTGGATTTGCGACCGCGGCCGGGGCGGATTCCATTTCCTCCACGATCCGAAGCGGCTTCTCGCCCCGGCCCGCGGAGCAAACGGGGCGTCCCGGCCGGTCCCGTGGAAACAGGCAATTCTGGACATCGCGCAGGCTCTGAGGGACATCATCGTGCGCCATGGCGCGCGCGCCGTAGGGGTCGTGGGATCCGGGACGCTGACCAACGAGGAGTGCTACCTCACCCGGGCCGTCTTCAAGGACGGGCTCGGCGTCTTGAACGTCGACTTCCCGCCGAGACCGCAGCAGGAGGTCGTGTACAAGCAATTCACGATCGAGGGAGACAGGGACCCGAACGCGCGGGGCGCCGCGCTCTGCGGCGTGGCGCCGGGAGCCAGCGGCCTCGGCGTCCGGGACATGATGCGCGCCGCGGCCGAAGGCACCATCAAGGCGCTGGTGTTCCTACGCGGAGGTCCGCTCGACCTGTTTGGTGATCCCGCGATCGTGGAGCGCGCGCTCAAGAAGGTGGATCTGCTTCTGGTGGTCGACTTCGTGCCCTCGCCGGTATCGGACCGCGCGCACTGGGTCCTGCCGGGTGTCACGTTCGCGGAGAAGGAGGGGACCTTCACGAACTCGAAGGGTCGCGTCCAGCGCATCCGAAAGGTGCTCACGATCCGAGGCGACACGCGCGAGGACTGGCGCATTCTCCAAGATTTGGGCCAGGCGCTCGGCGTCTTGCCGGTAACCGACCCCGATCCCGAGCGGATATTCCTCCGCCTCGCCCAAGCAGTCCCCGCATTCTCGGGACTCTCGTACTCCACCGTGGGAGAGCTTGGTGCGCCGATCGCCGCCGCGACGGCGGACGTCGCCGTGGGGTGACGCCCGGCGCCGCCGCTCAATCCTCCACGCGCTGCCGAAAACCGACCTTCACGTTCACCTTGATGGATCCATTCGCCCTAAATCGCTCTTCACGCTGGCGAAGGAACAGGGCATTCGCCTCGAGGTGGGGGGCGAGGTCGAGCTTCGAAGCTTTCTCGATCGGCTGACCGCGGGCGTCAGCCTTCCGACCTACCTCAAGGCGTTCGACCTGACGCTCTCGATCTTGCAAAAGAGGGAAGCGCTCGAGCGCGTCGCCTTCGAGCTCGCGGAAGACGCGCATATGGAGAACGTTCGCTACATGGAGGTCCGCTATTGTCCAGCGCTCCATGTCAAGGGCGGGCTCAGGCTCCACGACACGGTCGACGCCGTGCTGCGCGGGCTGGCCGAGGCGGGCGGCCGCTACGGGATCCGGACCGGGACCATCATTTGTGGCATCCGGCATCTGAGCCCCAAGCTGTCTCTGGAGCTGGCCGATCTTGCGGTGGCGTACGTCGGGCGCGGGGTCGTCGGGTTCGATTTGGCGGGCGCGGAAAAGGATTATCCTGCCAAGGCGCATCGGGAAGCCTTCGACCGCGTCTTGCGCAACAACGTCAACGTGACCGTCCACGCGGGTGAGGCGTTCGGGCCGGGCAGCATCCGTCAGGCGCTCCACCACTGCGGAGCGCATCGGATCGGACATGGGACGCGCCTCCGCGAGGACCTCCTGACCCTGGATTACGTGAACGACCATCGCATCCCGCTGGAGATGTGTCTCACTTCCAACGTTCAGACCAGAGCCACCCCCACGTTCGAGGAGCATCCCTTTCGCGATTACCTCAGGCTTGGGGTCCGCGTCACGCTCAATACGGACAACCGGCTCGTCTCTTCCACGACCATGACCGACGAGCTGGATCGGGCAGTGCGCACGTTCGCCCTGAGCCCGACGGACGTCCGGCAAGTCCTCATGAACGGCTTCAAATCCGCGTTCGTGCCGTACCGAGACAAGGGAGCGCTCTTGCGCGACGCCGTCATGGAAATCGATCGGGAGCTGGCGCGCGTCCGAATCGAGACCAGCGAATCCGAGCGCGACCTTCTATGACTCCCGGCATCCAAAGCGACGAGGGCCACGCTTGAATGGGCCGCTCGCGTCCCCTAGTATGAAGCCGGTGAGGAGCATGTCATGAATCAAATGGGTCGTGCGGCGGGGCCTCTCCCCTCGGTATCGGGGCGTCGCAGCCCTGTGCCTATCTTGCAGGTGGCAACGGGGTTCTGGGCCAGCCAGGCGCTCCTGACGGCGGTGGATCTCAAGGTCTTTACCGTTCTGTTCGGCGGGCCCAAGACCGCGCCGGAGATTGCCCAGGAAGCAGGGGCCGACCCGGTGGGCATGGAGGCGCTCCTGGACGCGAACTGTGCGTTGGGGTTCCTTCATCGGAACGGGGATCGCTACCGAAACGACGAGGTATCAAACGCATACCTCGTGGAGGGATCCCCCGGCTCCTACGTCGACCTCGTTCGCTTCATGCGCGATCCACTGTTTGGCATCTGGCAGGGGCTCGGCGACACGGTGCGCCGCGGCGCGCCCCCGGTATCACCGGATGCTGTAGACGGGGTGGACCTGGCACTCGCCCGCGCGTTCCACAACGGCGCATACGCCCTGATGATGCGCCTGGCCGAGATCCTCGACATCGAATTCAGCACGTTCGCCCGAATGCTGGACGTGGGCAGCCACACCGGCGCTGGGGCACTTTGCCTGGCGCGCCGCTATCCGCAGCTCCAGGCCACCCTCTTCGACCGGCCGGTTTTTCGCGATCTGGCGGAAGAGTTCATCCGCTCGACCAAGCTCGAAGACAGGGTCCATTTCGAGTCGGGGTACCCCGATGAGGGGAAGCCCGGTGGCGAGTACGACCTGGTGCTCCTCTCCCATTACCTTTCCCAGCGCAGCCGGCCGGATCTGCCGAAAATCTTGGAGGCCGTAACCCTTTCCCTTCGCAAGGGGGGGATGCTGCTCGTGACCGAGTTCATCCTCGAGGATTCGAAGGCCGAGCCGCGCGAAGCGGCCCTGTTCCGGCTCAACGCGCTGGCGAGCTACGGCCCGCGCTTCGCCGAAGCGCTGACCCGGTCGGAGCTCTACTCCCTGCTCGAGAAGGCCGGGTTCAAGGACGTGGACATGGTCGGGCTTCCCATGTTCGGCATCACGGCGATCACCGCGTGTAAGGCCTGACCGTGCTGGTGGAGCGGTTATCGGTCGGCCCGCTCGACAACAACCTCTATCTGCTCACCGCCGCGTCGGGAACCGAGGCGATCGTCGTCGATCCCTCCCTCGAGAGCGAGCACGTGCTCGAGGAGATATCGCGGCGCGGGCTCGACGTCAAACGCATCCTCATCACCCACGCCCATATCGACCATATCCACGCGGTGAAGCGATTTCACGACTCCACAGGCGCGCCGGTGTGGCTCCATGCGGCCGACCGGCCGCTGTACGAGCGGGGAGCCGAGCAGGCCGCGGGGATCGGGCTTTCCTGGGAGGGTTCCGCTCCCATCGCCCACGCGATCGAAGATGGCGAGGAGGTAGGCGTGCCCGGCATCGAGCTTCGGGCGATCCATACGCCCGGCCACTCCCCCGGGAGCGTGACCCTCGTCACGTCGGAGGGGCTGATCGCGGGCGACGTGCTCTTCCGCGGCTCGGTCGGGCGGACCGACCTGCCCGGCGGCGATTGGCCGACCCTGGTACGCTCCATCCGCGAGCGGCTCTTCCGATTTCCCGGAGAGACCCGGGTCTACCCCGGGCACGGCCCCGAGACCACGATCGGCCTCGAGATCCGGACCAATCCCTTCGTCGGGGAGCCGGCGCTCGAGGGGGCGTAAGGCTTCGTGGCGGAGCGCGCCGACGCGCTCATCATCGGCGGGGGCGTGATCGGCGCGAGCATCGCCTACCATCTCACGCTTCGCGGTCTCAAGCCCCACGTCTTCGAACGAGAGCTTCTCGGAAGCGGCAACACCGGGCGCTCCGCGGGAGGCATCCGCGCGCAGTTCACGACCGAGACCAATATCAAGCTCTCGCTCTACTCGATCGCGTTCTATGAGCGTTTCAAGGAGATCCTTGGCGCCGACGCCGAGTTTCACCAGGTCGGCTATCTCTTTCTGGGGGTCTCGCCCGAGCAGCTCGAGCAGTTCAAGGCTCGTGTCGAGTTTCAGCGGCGCTTCGGGGTTCAAGTCTCACTCCTCACGCCCGATGAGGTGGCCGCCCGATGGCCTTTCCTCCGCACGGACGATGTGTACGGGGCCACCCACTCCGCCAAGGATGGCTACGCCGGGCCCTACGAGGTGACGATCGCGTTCGCGAACGCGGCCAAGCAGCGTGGAGCCGTGTTCCACGAGCAGGCGGAAGTGCAGCAGATCGTCACCGAGCGCGGAGAAGTGCGTGGTCTCCTAACCTCGATCGGCGAGTTTTCCTCGAGCGTGGTCGTGGCCGCCGCGGGCCCCGCGATCCCGGCGCTGGTGAAGCCGCTCGGAATCGAGGTGCCGGTCGTTCCCTACCGGAGGCATCTCTTCATGACCGAGACCTTCCCGGAGATCCCCGACCCGATCCCCTTCATCATCGACTCAGGGACAGGGCTGTATTTCCGGAAAGAGACCGGCGGCATCATGCTCGGCATGGTCGACAAATCCGACCCTCCCACGTTCAGCATGAACGTGGATGACGCCTATCTGGAGAAACTCGTGGAGGCGGCCCTGACGCGCGCGCCGATTCTCGAGAAGGCCAAGATTCTGAACGGCTGGGCCGGACTCTACGACACGACGCCGGATCATCACGCCATCGTGGGCTTGGTCGACGAGGTAAAGGGGCTCTATCTCGCGGTCGGCTTCAGCGGCCACGGGTTCATGCACAGTCCCGCAATCGGCGCTGCGCTCTCGGAGCTGATCGTGGATGGAAAGGCGAGGTGCGTGAGCATCGACGCGCTGAGCTTGAACCGCTTCGCGGCGGGAGCCGTGGTGGAGGAGACCAACGTCATCTGAGCTCGAAAAACTGCTCTACCCCTCGGCGGTCTACCGGGATTTCCTGAACGCGCCCGAGCGGGTGCGTCGCTTTTACCCCGTCGACTACCGGGATCCCGCATCCTGCGTCGAGGCGGGAGCCACGCGCGATTATCCCGCTTCGCGACGGGCGGAGATGGCATCAATTCTAAAATGCCAGGCCGAGCGGTGGGGGTTTCTCGAAGCTTCGCGTGCGAGCCTCGATCGATTCGCGCGCCAGGACACCTTGGTGGTCGTGGCGGGGCAGCAACCGGGGCTCTTCGGGGGACCTCTCTACACCCTGTACAAGGCCATCACCGCGATCGCGTTCGCCAGGGATCTGGAAGCTGCCTCCGGCCGCCCGGTCGTACCGATCTTTTGGATCGCGTCCGACGACCATGATTTCGAGGAAGTTCGCCGAATCATCGTGGGAGACGGTGCGTTCGAGCCGCGGGAATTCGAGTATCCGCTCGAGGCTGCTCCTCGGGGCGTGTCGCTTTCTCGCGTGTCGCTGGGAGATCCCATCGCGGGTCTCGTGGGCGAGGTTGGGGAGGCGCTCGGCTCCGCTGGATTCCGGGGGGAAGTCATCGATCGGCTTCGCGGATCCTACTCGCCTGGAGCCGGATGGATCGATGCATTTGCCCGGCTCGCGGGCGGATGGGTCGTACCCTGGGGAGCGCTCGTCTTCGATCCCGGAGACCCTGAGGCGAAACGTCTCGCCCTGCCGGTGTTCGAGCGGGAAATCGAGCTGGGCGGTCGGTCGTCCGAGGCTGCCC
>Ga0114129_10016525_pt1 | contig 10507 bp, 10 predicted proteins | sample RhiMetdeltSRZDD1_FD_80071 | JGI IMG/M metagenome (GOLD analysis project Ga0114129, IMG submission 80071) | Populus rhizosphere microbial communities from Tennessee, USA - Rhizosphere MetaG P. deltoides SRZDD1 (version 2) (version 2) | ecosystem: Host-associated > Plants > Roots > Rhizosphere >... | reverse complement strand
TTTAGCAGCCATTTTTCATTCCTCCAGAATTAGCCTTCAATCACGGCTAGAATATCGCTTTCGCGCAGGATGAGCAGTTTCTTGCCATCCATCTTCACCTCGGTGCCGGAATACTTCGCGTACAGCACCTTATCCCCAATCTGAACTTCCATGGGGATGCGTTCACCATCTTCGTCACGGTCGCCAGGTCCCGCCGCCAGGATCTTACCTTCCTGCGGTTTCTCTTTAGCGGTTTCGGGAAGAATGATGCCACCAGCGGTCATTTCCTCCTGCTCGATCGGTTCCACGATCACGCGTCCGCCAAGGGGCTTTAGCTTCAGTTTGCTTGCCATCTTAAAGGCCTCCTAATTTGGAATTATGGATATTCAAGGAATTAGCACTCGAACCTCTAGAGTGCTAATCGTATGATACCCAAACCAGTTGACTACGTCAAGAGGATTGTTAAATTTCTTATAAAGCTCTGATGGAAAAGATGGAACCCTGGCAAAGGACTCAGCAGAGATTCAACCCTCGAAAGGGTTTGGCAACTGCCTGGATACGAAACTCATGGAGTTGGCGTGGGCGTAACCTCAGACATTTCCTCCCCCACCTGCGTCTCCACCTGGGTTGGGACCGTGTTGTCTGGCAGGGGCGTCCCTGAGATTAATGAGGCACAAATCTCTTCTCCCGCCTCGACAATGCTGATAATGGTATCACTGCCATCGGCATAATCGTCGGGGTTGGACTCCAGCTCCGCCCGCACCTCCCCAAAGGTTTTCAGCGCTTTATCACACCGATTATCCCGCTTGCGACTCAAAGCCGCCTGGACCGATCCATAGGTGTAGTAATAGACAATCGTGGGCGCGGAAATGGGCAGACCGCGTACCGATACGGGATCCTCTCCCAGGTCCGGAAAACACCGGCCCAGCCCGCGCCCCAGACACGAAGCTTCGCCGGAACATCCATAGATCGCACACTCCAGCGAGTAGATTGAACCTTCATAGTTGCGCGAACGGAAGTAGATAATGCCGAGCTGTCCATAGATGTCGGCGTTGGTAGGTTCATACTCGAGGGCGGTCTGCACGTTGCGGGCTGCGATGAAGAACTCACCCAGCTGCGAATACGTGCGCGCAATCGAGAGATGTGGACCGGGATCCTTCACGCCAATCTGTTCATTGATCCGCACCACTTTATCGAAATATTCGAGCGACCGTTCGTACACAGGACGTGCGGGTTCCTCGCCCTGCGTGACTGCTACATCGAAGGCAAGACGGCGATAGTTCGCACCGATGCGGGAATAGAGGAATGTAAAGTTCGGCTCGATGGCAATGGCTTTTTCATATTCCGAGATCGCCAGGTTATATTGCCCGAGTGTCTCGAGCACATAAGCATTGACCCGGTAGACATCCATCCACTGTGTGGCATCTGGAAGGTCGAGCGCCTGATTGATAATGATCTCTGCCTGATTCCATTTATCCTGATCGACGAGGATCTCTGCGAAGTACGCCAGCGCCAGCGGGTTTGTGTTGTCCAGCCGCTGTGCGGTTTGCGCTTCGCTCTCTGCTTCGATCAAAAAGTCTCGCACTTCCTCCGTGGTATGGAAGGCATCATTCGCGTTCCAATCCAGCGCAAAGGCACGGATAGCGCGCACCGTGCTGTCGTCAGGAGTCAGCTCCACGGCTTTCGTCGCCGATTCGAGCGCCTCACGCAGGCGCGCCTTTTTCTCATCGTTTGTAATGAGGAATGCCGAGGAGTAGGTTTGAATGCGCGCCAGCTTTGCCCAGGTTTGCGCATCATTGGGACTCAAGCGCAGGGCTTCCTGGTACGCCAGGATGGCACTCGTCAGGTTGCCCGCTGTAAAATACGCATCGCCCTCTTCCACATAGGACAACGCGGCACGCGTCGGGAGCGGCGTTGCCTCGAAAAGGGGCTTGATCTCGCCTCGATCCAGCTGCTGCAGGATCCACACGCCTCCCAGGATCATCACCACCCACAGGAACATCCGATAAATATTGGACTGCGGCCTCCGGTGAAAGAGAGGCCGGCGGGAATTTAAGTTCATGGTGTAGCAGTCACTTCGGGAACGGGAGTTTCTGTGGCGGGTTCCGCCGTTGCCTCCACCTCGGTGGGAGCAGGCGTATCTTCCGGCGGGTTGGCCAGATTCTCCTCGCAGATGCGGACCATTTCTTCTGCGGCAAAGACCGCATTTTCATCGGTGGGAACCGCCGACTGTATTTGCTGTGATAGCTTCAGGGCTTCCCCACATTGATTGGTGCGCGCCAGAGCCAATCCATACGTGTAATAATATTCGACGGCGCGCCCACCATCTGCAAGAGAGAGCCCCTTGATGGGCAGGCCGTTCTCTGAGGCCCCTCCCCTGACGGCCAGTTCCAGTTGTTCCAATGCGGGCTGGTAAAGAAAATTTCGGAACAACATGACGCCATAATTTCCGCGCAGGTTTGGGTCGGTGGCGCGATCCTCCACAGCCTGCTCAGCATACTGGATGGCTTTGGCGTAATCGCCAATCGTCGCATACGTACGGGAGATGAACAGATCCGGCTCCGGGTCCGGCGGGTTCAAGGTATCTGCCAGAGTAAATTCCTTGATGGCTTCCTCATAGACTTCGAGGAATCGCAGGTTGCGCCCCAATTCCATGTGCAGGATAGGGATGTTGGGGTTGAGCTCGATCGCAGACCGATATTCCTGGATCGCCAGCTCGTAGTTAATTTGATCACCACCGATATTCTCGAGGACATAGGCGCGCGCCCGGCGGGTTTCCAGCAGGTTTGGATCCAGCGCGTAGGCGACCCTCGATTCTTCGGCAGCCTTGTCATAGTTTTCGAACAGACCCGTGTCGATCAGGATTTCGGCATAGTAGGCATGCGCAACGGCGTTGCGGTCGTCCAGTTCGATCGCTTTTTGAATGGAATTCAGTGCTTCCGCCCGGTTTTCATCTCCTCCCAGGAAATCCAGTGCCCAGGCATGGACGGCATACGCCATGGAGCTATCCGAGTTGAGCAGGAGTGCATTTTCGGCATTGGCTTTCGCCTCTTCATACTGCCCCGCCCAGACCTGTATGCGCGCAACGGCTATATACAAAGAAGGATTCTGCGGCGAAGCATTGATTGCTTCCTGATATGCTTCAATGGACTGCAACAATTTCCCATCTTTAAAGAAATTTTCCGCTTCCGTAGCAAGAGATTCAGGCGAACGGGTCGCGGTCGGGGTTGCCTCGAACGGGTTCGGTTGGGCAGGTAAATACACTTGATTAAAGTAATAGCCAAATAGCACAACCAGGCCAAAAAGCGTCCAACCGAACAGGTTGGGACGTTTGCGACGGCGGGTCATACTCCAGCGGCTGCTGCGAGGTAAATACATGGTTTTGATATTATCATCGCCAGCAGGGGGGCGCAAGCCAGTTCTTAGGTATCTCTTATATTATGCTAAAATCCCTCCATGCAGTTCGAGGTGTTCACCCTCCTGCCAGACGTGTTTCCCCCTTACCTTGAATCCAGCATTCTTCAGCGCGCCCGACAGCGGGGATTGATCGAGGTCCGCATCCACAACATCCGCGACTATACGCATGACCGGCATCACACCACCGACGACACTCCTTATGGAGGCGGAGGTGGGATGGTGATGAAGCCAGAGCCGGTTTTCGAAGCCGTGGAATCGGTTCTGGGATTCACCCCGGATCCGCCTCAGCCGGTCCCTGTCCCCATTATTCTTTTAACCCCTCAGGGACGCGTCTTTACGCAACGCGTCGCCGAAGAGTTATCGCGCCATGAACGGATCGCCCTGCTCTGCGGTCGTTACGAGGGCGTGGACGAACGCATTCGTGAGCATCTGGTCACAGACGAGATCTCGGTCGGTGACTATGTACTGACGGGTGGCGAGCTCCCGGCGTTGCTCCTCATTGACGCCGTCTCGCGGCTCATCCCGGGCGTACTCGGCGATCCCACCGGTGCGGAAGACGATTCCCATTCCATGGGACTGCTGGAGTATCCACACTACACGCGTCCACCCGAATTCCGCGGCTGGAAGGCTCCCGAGATCCTGCTCTCAGGAGACCACGCAAAAATAGAAAAATGGCGCAGAGAACAGGCATTGCAGAGGACGCTCAGCAAGCGCCCGGATATGATCGAAAAAGCAGAGTTGAGTGATGCAGAAAAAAAGTTTGTCGAACGTCTAAGGAAACAAGAAAACCCTCCTCCCTGAGCGGAGCAAGTGGCGCCTGGCGCCACAACCGCAGTCGAAGGGTGAGTCTTATGCAAATTCAGCATTCTTTTGTACCCCACGCTTCGATTGCACAGCACTCAGCGGGGATCGACCATGGAGGCAACAATGAAGTTCAGCTACGGCAAGATCTTTCTGCTTGGTTTTGGGTTCTTTGGAGTCAGTGTGATCTGGGGCGTCTACAATGCATTCGTCCCGATCTTTCTTGCCAACAAATTTGGGCTCTCGGCCGCGTTCATCGGCTTCTTCATGACGCTCGATAACGTGGCAGCCCTGTTCATCCAGCCGCCCGTGGGGGCATGGTCCGACCGGCTGCGCACGCCAATCGGCAGAAGGCTTCCGTTTATTCTCATCGGCGCACCCATCACAGCGCTGGCATTCGGACTCATCCCTCTTGCCTCGGTCTTACCTCTCTTTGTGGCTTGCACCAGCACCCTGTTATTAAGCGCGGCGTTATGGCGGACACCCGTGGTTGCACTGATGCCCGATATCACGCCCTCCGAAAAACGTTCCCAGGCAAATGGCATCATCAACTTCATGGGTGGAATCGGGACCATCATCGCGCTGCAGACCGGGGGAATGCTCTACAAGCTCAGCCCGGCATTCCCCTTCTGGCTGGGGTCGGCGCTGGTCCTCGTTGCGGCGTTGATCGTGTTTCTCTTTGTAAAGGAACCGAAAGAGTATCTGGAGACGAATGAGCCTCAGCCTAATATGATCGAAAGCCTGCGCGAGGTGCTGAACGATGAAGATAAAAGCGGGGCGCGCATTCTGTTCTCCATCTTCTTCTGGTTCCTGGGCTATTCCGCCGTGGAAACCTTCTTCACACTTTATGCCCAGGAACATCTTGGCATCGACGCCGGGAACGGTGCCACTTTGCTCTCCGTCTTTCCATTATTCTTTGTATTATTTGCCATTCCCTCCGGTTTCATTGCGGCGCGCATCGGGCGGCGCGTAGCGATCTCGTTCGGCTTGATCGTTGTCGCCGCGATCCTGGCGCTGTTCTACATCCTGCCTGCGAGCACCTTGCTTTCCCCCATTGCTCCTCTTCCGCTCGTCGGCATTCCACTCGTTGAGAACGGACCGCGCATGTTGACGATGGCTGGCGTGATGCTGATCTTCGGTGGGATCGGCTGGGCATTCGTAAATATCAATTCGCTCCCGATGGTGGTCGAACTGACCAGCGCGGCGCGCATCGGAACCTTCACCGGTCTTTACTACCTATTCTCCACCCTGTCCGCGATCGTTGGACCGAATGTCAATGGCTGGGCAATCCAGCTGACCCACAACAACTACAACGTGATCATGCTGATCGCGCCGTTCTTCATGTTAGCTGCCTTCGTTCTGATGCTTGGCGTCCGGCGCGGCGAGGCCACCGTTGGATCTTCATGATTTTGATGCGATGGTCACGGTTTGGAGGGTCAGCTTGTCGATCGCCTGAAGTAAATGTATACTTGTTTTCTTAAAGGCTTTCACAAACTGTGGTCTGTTCTATTCCCATGAAGAAGCTGCATGTTCTGTTCGCAATATTTCTCATTCCCAGTCTACTCCTGCCTGCCTGTGCTCCGGCACGACCGAACTGTGAAAGTGAGGCCGTATTTTGCGTAGGACTGGTGACGGACATAGGCAAGATCAACGACAGGGGCTTCAACCAGTCTGCATGGAAGGGAGTGCAGCAGGCGCAGGAGCAATTGGGGGCATTGGTCCAGTATATCGAGACGGGGGATATCCGGGATTCCTACAAGAACATCACCACATTCGCCAGTGAAAACTACGATGTGATCGTGACCGTTGGCTTTAACCTGAGGGATGCAACCCGTACCGCCGCTGAGGCATTTCCCCATATCAAGTTCATCGGGGTAGACCAGGATCAATCGGAAGGCACCATGGACAATGTTGCCGGGCTGGTGTTTCCCGAAGATCAGGCTGGTTTTTTGGTCGGCGCGCTGGCTGCGATGATGAGTGAGACGCACAAGGTCGGCGCCGTATGTGCGACGGATGATATCCCTCCGGTCTGGCGCCTGGGTGAAGGCTATAAGGCGGGAGCCGCCTATGCGGACGAACAGAGCGGCATCAAGACCGATGTTCTGGTGATGTATCATAGTGACGTCAGTTTCGAAACCACGTTTGTGGATCCCGAATGGGGTGAGGCAAGCGCAAATGCCATGGTCAAGGAGGGCGTGGATGCGATCTTCGGTTGTGGTGGCGTTACCGGGAACGGCGCCATCACCGCGGCGGCCCGGGCCGGCATTCTTGCCATCGGCGTCGACACGGATCAATACCTGACTCTTCCCGAGGTAGCCCCTCGAATGCTCTCCAGCGCCGTGAAGCTCATTACGCCGGGTGTATTTGAGTTGCTCCAGAGCGCGCAGAACGGCAGCTTCCCAAGCGGTAACTATTCAGGTGACGTCACCTATGCTCCCTTTCATGATCTCGACAATCAGGTGCCAGTGGCAGTAAAGACGGCCATGGATGAGATCAATGCCGGTCTGATCGACGGCTCGATCGAGACGAATGTCCCTTCGGAAAAACCATAAGTTCAGTGGAGCATCCAGTTCCACCCAGAATCCTCTCCTGTTTCGCTCTTAGTGAATTTTTGTTGATATAATTCGACAGGTGCATGTTAAGCCAGGTGCAATTCATTTACGGTCTATAACCAACATGATTCTCTTGGTAATAACACTGTTCGCTCTATTTCCATCGCAAGACATTTCATAGATGAAGGAGGTGCCACGAGAGCAAAGTTCACTTACCCAGCCCATTTCACAAAATTCAATATTCTAAGTTTACGAGGAGAAGAAATTCCATGAAAAAGCTTTACTTCGCTATGGTTGCGTTGATCATCGCATCGATGGTTCTCGCCGCCTGTGGTTCCGCCGAAACAGCAACACCCGCCGCGACTGAGCCCCCGACAGAAGTTGTGACAGAAGCCCCGACCGAGGCCGCTACAGAAGCCCCGACGGAAGCCCCAACGGAAGCGGCGACCGAGGCACCAACGGAAGCGCCCACAGCCGCCATCACGATCGGCCAGGTGACTGACCTCGGCGGTATTGATGATAAGTCCTTCAATGCGACCGCCTTCGCGGGCGCCGAACGCGCAGCTGATGAACTCGGTGGCGAAGCCAAATACCTGGAATCACAGCAGCAGTCTGATTATAGTAAGAACATCCAGCAGTTCCTCGACGAAGGCACGGACCTGATCGTGACCGTTGGCTTCCTCCTTGGTGTGGACACAGCTACCGCCGCGAAAGCTAACCCTGAGCAGAAGTTCGCCATCGTGGACTATTCCTACCCGGACTGCTTCGGTGATACGGCAGTTGAGGGCGAGACTTGTGGTTCTGCAACAGAACTTCCCAACGTTCTCGGCTTGACTTTCTCGACTGATCAGGCAGCCTTCCTGGCTGGTTATGCCGCTGCCGCTTCCACCCAGACGGGCAAAGTCGCGACCTTCGGCGGTATCAACATCCCGCCAGTGACCATCTTCATGAAAGGCTTTGAAGCTGGCGTGAATTACTACAATGAGCAGAAGGGCGCCAACGTGGAAGTCCTCGGTTGGAGCAACGCCACCAACGACGGTGTGTTCACCGGCAACTTTGAATCCACCGATGACGGCCGCGCCAACGCCGAGTCCTTCGTGCAGGAAGGCGCCGATATCATCATGCCTGTGGCTGGACCTGTAGGCCTTGGCTCCGCTGCCTATTGCCAGGAATCTGGTTCCTGCAAGATCGTCGGCGTGGACACCGACTGGACCGTTTCTGCCAGCGAATACAGCGATGTGATCCTCACCAGCGTGCTGAAGAAGATTGACAATGCAGTGTTTGCTGCCGCCCAGTCTGTAGCAGATGGCAGCTTTGCAGGCGGTGTCTACCTCGGTACGCTTGAGAACGACGGTGTAGGGCTCGCCGAAGTGACCGGCGCCCCCGCAGAGCTGGCTGGTGAACTCGACCAGCTCAAAGCCGATATCATCGCCGGCACAGTCACAATGCCCGAGTAGTTCACCTGTCCGTGTAAGACATCAAGGTCGGGGGAGCAAGCGCTTCCCCGACCTTTTTTATCTATAGCTTCTGAAGATCATCCGTTAATCTGCGTGAATTTTCCTGCCGTAAGTTTCCGAAAACACCTGCCATTGCGCCCGGTGCAAGTGTTAGCAGATGAACCACATCATCAATCATACGCGGAGGAGCCTGCATGACAAACGTTCTGGAATTACATGGCATTACGAAACGATTTCCTGGCGTGCTTGCAAATGACAAAGTAGATATCACATTACGCGAAGGCAAGATTCTTGCTTTGCTGGGGGAAAACGGTGCAGGCAAAACCACCCTGATGAACATCTTATATGGTTTGTATAAGCCGGATGAAGGAAAGATCCTCGTACGCGGGCAGGAGGTGGACATTCACGGTCCCAACGATGCCATTGCACGCGGGATTGGAATGGTGCACCAACACTTTATGCTCGTGCCCGTGATGACGGTCACCGAGAACGTCATGCTGGGTGTCGAGCCCACCAAAAACGGGGTCTTCCTCGACCAGGAAAAAGTTGCAAAGCGAATCGGTGAGATATCCGACCAGTATGGGCTGGAGGTGGATCCGCATGCTTATATCAAGGATCTGCCAGTGGGGATTCAACAGCGCGTAGAGATCATCAAAGTTCTCTACCGGCAGGCGGATATCCTGATCCTGGATGAGCCCACAGCCGTGCTGACGCCGCAGGAAGTGGAAGGCCTGTTCAAGATCCTGCAAACGTTGATCGACAAGGGCAAGTCCATCATCTTCATTACGCACAAGTTGAAAGAAGTTATGAACGTGGCGGATGACATTACCGTCCTGCGACTCGGGCGCATTGTTGGCTCCATTGACCCCAAGGATGCAACGCCGGAAATACTTGCTTCCATGATGGTCGGGCGGGATGTAAGCCTGGTGGTGATGAAAGCGCCTGCCAAGGCGGGCGAGGCCGTACTGGAAGTGAAGGACCTCTATGTTCGCGACGAACGCAAAAACCTGACTGTCAATGGCGTCACTTTCGAAGTCTGCAAAGGCGAGGTGCTGGGAATTGCAGGGGTGCAGGGGAATGGACAGACAGAGTTAGTCTACGCGCTGACGGGTCTGCTTCCGGTGCAGAGTGGTGAAATCCATCTCTCGGGTGAGGCGATCCATAATGCAACCCCGCGCAAAATATTGGAGCATGGCGTCGCCCACATCCCGGAGGACCGCCAGAGGCATGGCTTGATCCTCTCCTTCCCCCTTTACGACAATTTGATGCTTTGTACGTATTATGAGCGGCCCTTCGCCAGGGGAGTTTCTCTACAGGAGAAAACGATTTTCGATAACGCAAAAGAGCTGGTCAAACAATATGACGTGCGCACACCCAGTATCAACGTAAACGCCTCGACGCTCTCAGGCGGCAACCAGCAAAAGGTGATCGTAGCGCGCGAGTTCTCACGCCCGATCCAACTCCTGATCGCTTCACAGCCCACGCGTGGCCTGGACGTGGGTTCGATCGAATATATCCATAACCAGATCATCAAAAAGCGCGATGAAGGGACGGGGGTGCTGCTGGTCTCTTCGGAGCTCGATGAAATCCTGGCGCTCTCGGATCGAATTGCCGTTATGTACAAAGGGCAGATCATGGATATCCTGGATGCGAAGAATGCAAGTAAGGAGAACCTCGGTTTGCTCATGGCTGGTATACATCCATCTGAATCAACACAAAAGGAAGAGAGGCTTCTGTGACTCAACCAGCCGCAGCGAAAGCTACGAAACCACAAGGGATCGGCGCTGGAACATTGGGGCAAGCCCTGCTCGTCCCGGCGCTGGCAGTTCTCAGCGGTCTGATCATCGGCGCCATTGCAATCCTTGCCATTGGCGAAAACGTCCTGACAGCATACGGCGCGTTGTTCCGAGGCTCTTTCGGCAGCCTGGGGGAGTTGATCGATGCTATCCAGGTGTACTTTTCCACGGGTGAAAACAAGGCACTGCTGAGTGCTATCTATCCTTTCACCGAGAGTCTGACCACCGCGACGCCTTATATCTTTGCCGGTCTTTCCGTTGCACTGGGCTTTCGCTGCGGGTTGTTCAACATCGGTGGTGAGGGACAGGTCTTAATGGGAGCCTTATGCTCTGCCTTTGTGGGATACAGTCTCAAGGGACTGCCTGCCATTATTCATCTTCCACTTGCCCTGCTCGGAGATGCGCTGGGCGGCGCGGTCTGAGGCATGATCCCGGGTTATCTCAAGGCGCGGTTCGGCGCGCATGAGGTGGTGAACACGATCATGATGAACTACATCGCCTTCCG
>Ga0114129_10016524_pt1 | contig 10508 bp, 7 predicted proteins | sample RhiMetdeltSRZDD1_FD_80071 | JGI IMG/M metagenome (GOLD analysis project Ga0114129, IMG submission 80071) | Populus rhizosphere microbial communities from Tennessee, USA - Rhizosphere MetaG P. deltoides SRZDD1 (version 2) (version 2) | ecosystem: Host-associated > Plants > Roots > Rhizosphere >... | reverse complement strand
CGCTGTCCTATCCCTGAATCACGGCATTGCGATAAACAAAATCCAGCGACTTCTCCGCCAAAATACGGGCCCGCAACTCCTCAACGGAATCTTGTCCGCCGGCCTGGATCATTTTCACGAGGTCGGCTTGCGGAATCTTCAGCTCGGTCGCGAGTCGATGAACTTCATTATTCAAATCGTCTTGGGTGACGGTTAGATGTTCCTTGTCCGCCACCGCCTCCAGGATCAATCCCACCTTGACGCGACGCATGGCTTCGTCTCTGTTCTGTTGACGCAGTTGGGCGAGGTCGCCCGTCTCCGCGGCGGCCGCTTCACCGCCGCCGCGCCGTTGCCGCTGCTGCATATGTTGACGAATAATCGCTTCCAATTCACGCTCCACCAGCGTCTCGGGAAGGTCGAAGTGATGCGTTTCGAGCAGGCGTTTGACAATCGTGCCCTTATAGGTGTCTTCGATTTCGCGTTTAAGCGCCTTTTCCATTTCACTGCGTAATTTATCGGTCAGGTCGGCCAAGGAGGCGTAGGCGCCGCAGTCTTTCGCGAATTCATCGTCGAGCGGGGGGAGTTTCTTCACTTTCACCGCATTAAGCACGAGGGTGAACACCACCGTCTGTCCCGCGACGCGAGGGTCCGGATGGTTGGAGGGATAAGGCTGAGAGATGTCGACGGTCTCTCCTTCTTCCTTTCCCAGTATGTGCGAATCGATGTCCAACCCCAGCACGGTGGCTTTCGATCCCACTTTGTGAAGATGTCCTTCTTTCTTGGTGCCTTCCAGCGGTTGGCCGTCCAAGGAGCCGGCCAAAGACAGTATGACGAAGTCGCCTTCTGACACTTGATGTCCGGCCGGCGCCGCCTCGAGCCGCGCATGTTGTTCTCGAAGAACTTCCATTCCCCTGGCCACTTGTTCATTGGTCACCGTGCGAGCGTCCGGCTTCAACGAAATAGGATTGGGCGCCTTGTAGTCCCTGAGCTCGATTTTCGGCTTGATTTCGACCGTGGCCGTGAAGGTAAATGCTGAATCCTTCTTGATCTTGACCCGTTCCAACGGAGGAATCTCGACGAGCACCGGCGAAATGCCGGCCTGGCGCACGGCGCGATCGTAGAAATCAGGGACCAAAGTCCGGACAACGTCTTCTTCCACGGCCTTGGCATAGCGTTGTTCCAGCAAGGCCATGGGTGCCTTTCCAGGCCGAAATCCCGGCACGCGTACTTGGCGATTCAAGTCCTTGTAGGCCTGGGAAAAACGCTGCGCGACTTCTTCCGCGGGCACCTCGATCTTGAGGGCCCGTTTCATCGGTCCCAGTTCGGTCATTTCCATTTTCATGGGTCGCGCTGATCCTTCTGTTTCGGCACGCAATGCCCGGTCTGCGCTTGATCGTCATCTGGTGCGAGAGGGGGGACTTGAACCCCCACGGTTACCCACGAGATCCTAAGTCTCGCGCGTCTGCCAGTTCCGCCACTCTCGCACGGGGGAATGCTGGATCTCGATCCAGCCGAGTCAGCAAAGAAGCGAAAATACTGATTGCTGTCGGTATTTTGTACCGTCGGAGGACTATAACTGTCAACCCATACTCCTGCGGGGAGAACGGGATGGTTTTCTGAATACAAAACGTCCTTGACGCGGCTTACCCGGGTTAATGGACATGCTTTGCGGTGCCCTGTATAACCGGTATAATCGTGACATACGTAGTTCGTCGGTCCGCCTATCAGGGAGGAGGTGCGGCATGCACGCGACGGGATTGCTCTCCGTGCTGACCTTCGTCGTCATATTCTTCTCTTTTTCTCTTCCTTCGTCGGCCTATCGTGATTATTTCACCGCGGAACAGAAAGCTCAGCTCGAGAAGGTTCAATCCGTGCGCATCGACGCCATCATGCTTTCCGATAAAGGCACCGTCGAAGCGGGGCCGATTGCCGATATGGTCGCGCGTCGCATGGGTGAGCTGGGATATACGATCATCAAGGAAGCGGGCAAGCCGCATGATGCGGTGTTGAAGGTCAAGTGTGAGCAGCGCAAGACATGGGAAGGCACCACGACTGCCGGAGGCGATGCGGATTTGCCCGATGCTCCTTCGCGACTTTGGAAGGGACCGGCGTGTCAGCTCACTTATTTGTTGGGTGACATGAAGATCAAGTGGCAAAAGGAAGTGCGAACCGATTTCGAAGATGCCGTCTCGGCCGCGCAAGCTGCGAACGCCGGTGACCCAGGTTCCTATGCCATGGCGAAGTTGCGCGACAAGCTGGAGCAGTATGATTTTCCCGTCCTCTTGGCGGCTGAGTGGGGCCAGCCGGATCGGTTGCTGAAACTCTTGGATGCGGGAGATACGCCGCAAGTGCGCAAGCTCAAGATCCTTTCCCTTCTGGGTGAGATGCAGGCGGACGAGGCGCTCCCACAACTCAAGGCGGCTCTCAAGGACAAAGATCTCTCCAAGCACGCGGCCGTCGCATTGGGAAACATGGGCAAAGAAGGCATTCCGATCCTGGTTGATATTTTGAAACATTCCAAACAGCCGGAGTTGCAAGCCGCGGCGGCCAAGGGACTAGGCGATTTAGGAAACACGCACAACGATTCGTCGGTGGTGCCGCCGCTTTTGGAAATGCTGGACGCTCCCGGCGTCGACATTACGGTTCAGACCGAAGTGGCATGGGCGCTTGGCAGGGTGCCGGACCGTCGGTCGGTCAAGCCGCTGTTCGATCTCGACAAGAAGCTGCAAAAAATTCGCAAGGACCCGCCAGACCCTCTGATAAAAAAATTGAAAGAAGCGGTGTTTTGGTCCATCAAGCAGGTCTATACCGAAGACCAATACAGTTGATTGATGTGCAGTTCGGTCATGCGAAGCACCGGGATTAATTCCGATGGGCTCCGCGTGAGCGCCCGTGCTTGTTTTTCACCTTTCGTTTCTTCTGGTAATGGGCCGCGACTTTCATGCGATTTCCGCACAATTGCATGCTGCACCAGGTCCTGGCGTGATTCTTCGTTGCGTCGTAAAAATAAAGAATGCACGCGCTGTTCCGGCATTTTTTCACCAGAGACAGATCGCCTGAACACAGCAAGTCGCCCGCGGCCTCCGCGAGCGGCGTCAGCAAACGGGACGTCTTTTCGACTTCGGAGTGAAATCGTCGTTCAAAATGCCCATTCGTATAACCCAGCTGCGGATAACCGGGACATTGTGACAAGACCCTGTTGATCGCGGTCACCGTTGAGCCGGGAATCGGCTTATGGGCAACGATGTGCTCGGCCATGCTCCGTAAGGTTCGCCTCAACGCCACCGCTTCATTGAAGAGATGTTCCCGCTTTTTCTCCTTCCAGCTGTTCATCGCCTCTTTGCCCTCGCATGCGTCCGCGATCTTTGCATGAACCAGCCAGGTCATCAAATCGTCGAACCCTTTCAGCAGGTCCATGGCCATGCCCCGGACGATCATTTGGGTGTTGATAAAGTCCAAACAAAGATGATTGCCCACGAATAAGAACGGCTGTCTTGATCGCTCCTTTTTCACGGTGTTCTCTTTTTGCTACGACCGGTGGACCACCAAGCAACTCTTGACAGAGTAGCTCCGGTTTAATATAACCGTCAAAATAAATTTTAGGCGGTTATTGTTACGACATCTGTCACGCAACAAATAACAGGTATGAACGAGGAGGACGAGACGATGAACCATATCTCACGCAGACGTTTCTTGCAGTTGTCCGCGGTAACTGGCGGAGTAGTGGCCTTCGGCGACCTCGCGGCCAACCTGCTGAGCCTGCCTCAGAAGAGTCCCGTCGCCTACGCCGGCGAACCGATCAAAATCGGCATTCTCGATCCGCTGTCGAGCCCCTATAAAACATCTTCGATCCACGATGTGCACGGAGCGAACGTCGCCGTGGATCTCTTCAACAAGAAGGGCGGCGTACTCGGACGTCCGGTCGCCATTCTTGAAGCGGACGACGCGTCGAATCCGGACCAGGCGGTCAAAGCGGCGACGAAATTCATCAAAGACGATCGTGTCGATGTCTTGATGGGTACTTTCAACGGAGACTGCGCCTTGGCAGTCAGCGAGCTGGCACAGAAGGAAAACAAACTATTCATGGTCACCGGCGCGCACCTTCCGGAGTTGACCGGTGTTGCCTGTAACTCGTACATGTTCGTCTTCATGCCGAACGCGCGAATGCTTGCGCAGGCTGCCGTGCCCCACCTCGTGAAAGCGTACGGGACTCGCTGGTATCTGATTACGGCGAGCACGCTCGATGGAAAATCCGCCGCCCAGGCAATGATCGAAGCGGCCCAACCCTATAACGTTCAATTCGTCGGCGAAGCGATGATGCCCTTTGGGTCGACGGACTTTACTTCCGCCTTCACGGCGGCCAAAGCCAAGGAGCCGACCGCAATCGTTCTCAATCTATACGGATGGGATCTCGTGCATGCGCTGAAAGGCTACACGAAGCTCGAACTCGCCAAAGACAAGATCGGCGTGGGCGGCATGGTCAGCGGCGAACAGATCGGCCGGCCGCTCGGCTATGCCAACAATGCCGGTATCTGGGGGCTCATCTGGGACCCCAAGATCAATACCGAGAGTTCGAGACGATTCATTCAGGGCGTGATCGACAAATATAACCACACCCCTACGTCGCGTTGCTACCTGGGCTATGCGGCAATGACGCAGATTCTCGAAGCAATACAACGAGCAGGCACGACCGAGACGGCGGCACTGATCAAGACTCTTGAGGGTCATGAGTTCGATGGGCTAAAAGAAGGCAAATCGTTGTTTCGAGCCTCGGACCACCAACATGTCCAGGACGTGCTGGTGGGGGAAGCCTTCGGAAAGGAATTGGGCTTGGGACACTACAAAATCCTGACGACGGTTCCAGGGAACTCTTTTGCGGGAATGGTTGAACAGAATGGCTGCAAACTATGATCAGAGGGGACGCTCGCGTCATGACCCGGAGTGCTCATTTTTACACACTCGACGTACAATGCGCGCACTTACTGGCTCCGACCGGAATGGGCGACAAACAATGCGGACAGTTCTTCATGGTGGGAGAACCGGCTGGCGGGTCTTTTTTGAAGCGGTTGATCTGCTTGACGACCAGGAAGATCGCAAAGGCGATAATGAGAAAATCCAATATAGTCTGAAGGAAGACCCCATAGTTGATCGTAGGAGCTCCCGCCGCCTTTGCCGCGATGAGAGAAGGGTACGGAGTTCCGGAAAGATTCAAGAAGAGACTGGAGAAGTCGACCTTGCCCATCAGCAGACCGAGGGGCGGCATCAGCACATCGCTGACGAGGGATGACACAATCTTGCCGAAGGCAGCGCCGATGATCACACCGATGGCCATATCCAGGACGTTGCCCTTCATCGCGAACTCTTTGAACTCTTTCAACATGATTTCTCCTCCTGGGAGAAAGGTGCACAGGGTGGACCTCGATTAAGAACGCTTGCGGGCCGTATCGAAGCTGTAGCCCAAGGTCAGCAGGTATAGATTGTCGGTGTCCTTCGTGCCGGCAGCGGGTCTGCTGTTGTACCGCAGCGTCCATTGGAATCCGCTCACAAAGCCCGCGATGATCTTGAATCGTACGCCGGTGTCAGCCGTGATGTAATAATCTCTTGTGTCTTGCAAGGAAGGGAATCCCTCTTCGAAATGGTAGAGCACGATCTTTTCGTCGAAGAGCGGCCAGTTGAACTTGATCGACCAACGACCGCGGAACGACGACCGATCGGGTGCGAGACGAAAATCTTCATTGAAATAGGCCAATCCAGCTTCCGCATACATCGTCATGTCCCTAAGCAAGGGACTATCGTAGTCTCCCTTATCGATCCATTGATAGCCCGGACCGGACGCCAGGGCTGTTCGGAGTTTGAGGTCCTGAAATGTGTCCTGCTCGAAGTAGGACGACGCGAACCAATAGAACTTCTTGGTAAGAAAAAAGTCCAGCTTGATGGTTCCCCGGCTATTGCGCACTTGCAGGCTTCCATTGTCGTCGCCGTAAATATAGCGTCCGAGGATCGTCAGGCGCAGCGATTCGCTCCGTCCCGCAATCTCGCCGATCAGACTTCCGTTTCGCAGATGGCTATTCCCGGAGGCTTGCGAGTAACCACCCTGGATACTTCCGGTGTAGATCACTGGCGGTTGGATAAGGGGATTGAGAGAGGCAATCGAATCAAGGGGCAGAGCGATCGTTCCATGCAACGGCTCCACCTGCAAAGTCACCGTTCCATCCGATCCCGGGGCGGCGGTTCCGACGATCACGGATCCTTCCTTTAAGTGAAAGGGAAGCGGATGTGTGACGGTCAGCTTCGTCACATCGCTCCATTTCACTTTCATCAGATTGTCGGGGCTGGCGGAAGTTTTGATGTGTAATACGCCCTCCGCCATCTCCAGGACTTCTCCATAAATGGTGCTCCCATCTTTCAAGGTCACAATATCCACCGGCGCTCTCGCGGGAGGAACGGTTCCAGTATTGATCGGATCAGCGGCGATCGAGAACGAGGGAAGAACAAGACTAGCCAAGAGAAGGACAGGGGCGAGTCCCTTCATTGACACCTCCGAATAGTTTTGTAACCTTCACGTCAATTTCCTTCGGTAGAGCAGGTCGGATCTAAAAAATAGAATTTCTCGATGTATAGCGGATTGCTCGATGTTTGGCAATGTTGTTTGTAAAAGGCAACGGCTGGGATGACAGCACGGTGGCGTTGCCGAAATGGAATGATCGCGTTGAAGGAATTCAACGAAATGTTTTCGTGGTAGGGAGCATGTGAGGTCAAATCCGTCCAAACCGTTCGATGACGACAAGCAGTCACTATTCTGCCGTAGAGGGCAGACGATTGAACGTCGTCAGGTGCCACGGCTTGTCTCTTGAACGAATAGACCTTAACGTCCCAACAAGCCCTTGAGCAGATCTTCACCCTGCTTCTTGAAGTCTTGAGGATTCGTCGTCCCTTCCAGCAATCCCTCGACGGCCTTTTTGGCTTTCTCTTGCACCTCTTCCTGAACTTTGCCGGTCAGGCGTTTCATATCCATTCCATAAGAAGGATTTTGAGCAGTCCCAGTGATCAGGAGCGGAAATTTCAGCCGCCCATCCTTGAACGCCAGCTTGCCGATTGGGGAGGAGCCGGCGATCTTCTGACTCAGATTGGGTGATAGGTTGAGGCTTAGAGCCAAATTCAATCTCTGGTCGAATCCGATCGTCCCACCTCCGGCGGCTTCAAGGTCGGGGCTGTCCAACAGAAGTTTTTGAACATGGACAACGCCCTGCTTGATCGAGAAATCGGTTTCCATCGTGGAAAAGGCGGTGGCTTTTGCTTGATCGAACGACAGTCCGGCAATCTTCAGCAGCGCCGCGACTTCTTGCAGTAGATTGACGCCCTCGAGCTTCCCCTCTTTGACCTCCATATGTCCGGAGCCTTCCAATGCGCTGGTCAAATCCTCCCTGGTGAAGCCGCGTCCGGCCGCCGCAATATCGGCGGCGGCGATTCCACTGAGAGAAAGCTTGCTGTCAGGCCAGAGGCTCTCTAAGGCTTGCCTGACTTGCACGCTTTGGATCGTCACCTGGCCATTGAACGGCGGAGCCGTAGATCCCGTCGACAGACCTCCCTGTGTCTTGACCTGCCCGTCGAAAAGTTCGAAGGAGAGATGAGATAGACGAGCCGCCTGTCCCTTGAGATCCGCATTCGCTTGCAGATGTTTCAACTCGACCGGCTTCCTGAGTCCCGTTTCGACCGGGAGGTCGGCCGTATTAATTGTGGGCGAGGTGAGCGCGACCTTGGCGTGGCCGTTCAGGACGGTGCCCTTCACATCCAGCACGGAATTGCCCATGACGACTGACAGGCTGAGATTCGAGACATTCGCTAATTCTATTGGAGGGACTCCCTGCTTGAGCGGATAGGGCGTAGTGACGACAACCGACAAATCTTTGATCTGCACTGGCTTGGTCAACGGAAGACGAGCCGGTAGGTCGGCCGTATTGAACGAGGGGGAGGAAATCGTCGCATCCAATTTCCCGCCGACCAAGGCCCCTTTCACGCCGATCACGATCTTGCCGAGGCCTATTTTGAAAAGATACTGTTTTAGTTCGACGGCGGGGGCGAGTGGTCCGAAACTGCCGTCGAGCGTTACGCCGAGGTTATAGGGTGCGACCGTCGTGCTCAGATGAAGGATTGGCGTTTCACCGAGGCGAACAGACTTCAACGCTAGCTGGAGATCCTGCATGTGGTATTCCGTAGGCGGGTTCGTGGACAGATCGCGGTACGTCAATTGTCCGCCGTCGATCGAAAGGCGATCGACCGCCAGCATCCCGAGGGCTTGGAGAGGATCACTCGTTTGCGGCTCAGGTTGCCGAGTCGTTGGTTGCGCGGCAGTTTTCGGCCCGATCGTCGACACATTTATGGCGCCGTTTTCGTTCTTGATGACGGTGATGACCGGGTCTCGCAGAACGAGTTCTTCGACCTCCACCTTGCCGCTCAGCAGCGGCCTCAGCTTCACACCCACATCGAGCGAGTTGAGCGAGGCGAAGGGATTCGAACTAAATGCCGGATCATCGAGGACCGTAAATCCTTGCACGCGTGCACCGATGCGAGGCCAGATGGTCAGGCGAATGCCTTGGAATTCAATCTTTCGGTTCAACGCGTCTTCGATCAGCGGTCTATACTGGTCCTGAAAGCGAGCGAGATCGACCAAGAAAGGTAACGAAAGAAGGGCACCGGCCACGAGCAATAGCAGCACAAAGAATCCAAGGACGATTTTCATTGCGGGACCTCCTCACCCAAGTTGCAGTATAGGAAAGCGGTCCATGAGGGTCAAACGCTCACCTTGCCGCTCATCAGACCGCGTGCTAAGATCCTTTTCTCGAAATCGTCGCGGAGAGGTGCGAGAGTGGACGAATCGACATGCTTGGAAAGCATGCGTCCCGGCAACGGGACCGTGGGTTCGAATCCCACCCTCTCCGCCATAACAACAGCAATGAATGCTGAGAACGAAAGGTGAAGAAGAGAGGGTGGGATTCGAACAAGGGATCGTGGGGAAAAGATTTCGCTAAGCGTGAAACGTTAGACGTAGAACTTTGAGCTGGCTGCTCAAGACGACTCTGAGGCATGCGTAGCTATTACGTCGAGGGAATGAGTGACTGAATTAAGGGGCTGGGCCCTGTGCAACAGAACCCTGTAAACCCCGCCAGGTCCGGAAGGAAGCAACGGTAAGCAGATCGTCCTGGGTGCCGCAGGATCACCTGGCCCCACTAATCGGGAGGCTGAAAAAGACCGCCAGCTTCGTTCTCGCTCGCTCAAAGCCTCAACGTACCGAAAAGGACACTTGAGGCAAAACTATCCGCTCGCATATGATCGAAGCGAGCGGCTCAAGCGAAGCTTGGTATGTACCTCCTCGGCTTTTCGCTCGCTGCGGCCTTGCTGGCCAGTCTTTTTGAGCCTCCCGTAACCATATAGACGTCATGGATTACCAAGTCTCAGCCCGCAAATACCGTCCCGGCACGTTCGACGATGTGATTGGCCAGCCGCACGTCGTACAGACGCTGGTCAATTCGATCACCACCAAGCGGATCGCGCAGGCCTATCTCTTTTCCGGCACACGCGGCGTGGGAAAGACCACCGTCGCTCGGATTCTCGCCAAAGCACTGAATTGCGATCAGGGGCCGACCGGCTCGCCCTGCGCCACCTGCGCCAATTGCCTGGAAATCGCCCAAGGGACGTCGGTCGATGTGATCGAAATCGACGGCGCCTCCAATACCAGCGTGGACGACGTCCGGGAGATTCGGGAAAACGTCAAGTTTACGCCGTTGAGGGGGCAATATCGGGTATACATCATCGACGAAGTCCATATGCTGTCGAACTCAGCCTTCAATGCGTTGTTGAAAATGCTTGAGGAGCCCCCTCCTCATGCCGTATTCATCTTTGCGACGACGGAGATCCATAAAATTCCGGCGACGATCTTGTCGCGCTGTCAACATTACAATTTTCGCCGGATCGCCCAGACCGAGATCATCGAACGGCTCCGTCATGTGGCGCAACAAGACGGAATCACAATCGAGGAACGAAGCCTGACGGCGCTGGCGCGGGCGAGTGAAGGCAGTATGCGTGACGGCTTGAGTTTGCTCGATCAGGCGGTAGCCTTCGGCGGAAAGACGATCATACACGCGGATCTCGAGCAGCTGCTGGGAGCCGTTCCTCAGGAACTGCTGAGAGCCATGATTCAGTCCGTCATCGCGCAGGACAGCGCGGCGGCGCTCCGTGTCATCTCGCAACTGCTCGATCAGGGGCACGACCTCCGGGCCTATTGCGCCGAGATTGTCGAATATTTTCGTCATATGCTCGTTGTCTCCGTCACGTCGGCTCAGGATTGGCCGAGATTGATCGAAGCTTCCTCCGAAGATCTCGCACAACTGGCGGCGGAGAAGGATGTGCTGGCGCCGGAACAGCTCCAACAGATGTTGGCGATCTTTACTCAGGCGGAGGACGGGCTAAGGCTAAGCGCTCATCCTCGATGTCTCATGGAAACCGCGGCGGTTAAAGCGACGCGTCTCCTT
>Ga0114129_10016523_pt1 | contig 10508 bp, 13 predicted proteins | sample RhiMetdeltSRZDD1_FD_80071 | JGI IMG/M metagenome (GOLD analysis project Ga0114129, IMG submission 80071) | Populus rhizosphere microbial communities from Tennessee, USA - Rhizosphere MetaG P. deltoides SRZDD1 (version 2) (version 2) | ecosystem: Host-associated > Plants > Roots > Rhizosphere >... | reverse complement strand
GCGGGAATAAGACCTCATGAGAGGCATGCCACACCACCCACTCCTCCTATGCCGGCCATAGAGGTGAGGCTTGTCGCTGGTGAGATCATCTAAAACTATTCTGAGGGTTGACCAACAGTATCCCGGCGGTTTGTGGGCGCTTGGAGGGGGTTTTGTAAGGGGTTTTGTGCGGGTCGATGATCGATTCGTCATTCGCCTTTTGAATCAATGTGTTACGATCAGTTCCAGCCCCCCGCAATACTGCTCCTTTTCAGTCACAGTATCGGCAGTCTCGTCCAAGTAGGCTATGCTCAGCAAAAATAGCAAAAAAACCAACCCGCACCGGGGATTCACGGAAGGTATGGCAAGATAAGGGGCATTTGGAAAATGCCCCCCCTGAGGCTAGCCAGCCTGCCCCTCTTTCCAAGGAGTCAGGGCGCGGGTTTTGAACCAAAAAACACAACGGCATTTCGGAGCGCTTTTTGACGGCAGTGTGACGGCAATTCAGAGGCGTTTGTGCGGCTACTGATTGGTTTGGGCTTTCCCCCCGACTTTTCTTCTCTCTTGGTCGGAAAAGCGCTGCTGGTTCAGGATAGCTCCTGCGATCTCGCTCCTTTGCGCGACCTCCCACACCTCACCTCACGCCGCATAGACCCCCTCAGCAGGAGGCGTGCGCTCCTTTCCGGCTGCCGGCCGGATACTGGTTGGTCATCCTCTTTCCACGCGATACGGCTGCTGTGACTGCGTTGGATTCTAGCGATTTTGGGCCTGCAACGAAGGCATGTCCGAGGCATGATTTTCGGCGCTTGGGGGTTGACCAACAGTATCCGTAAGTGATGAGGGTGAGGTTCTCATCCAAGAGGCCGTAGCAGCGCCAGGGCGGGCGAATTGTCGTGCAGCCATTGCTCGCGGAGATTCTCCCTAGGACTTGCCTTTCCATCGTCTCCACCATGATCGTTTTCCTTCGGTCTCCTTCGGCCGGGGTAGGAGCAAAGTCTGTTTCTCGATGATCGAGTGTAAACGCTCCCGCTCCCGCTCCGACTTCTCGCGCTCCCGTTCTCTGGACTCCCGTTCAACATCCCGCTCCTGGCGCATTCGGTCGAGTTCGTGTTCTAGACGTTTAATTTGGGCCTGTAAAATCAGCATGACCTGTGGTGTTTCCGATTGTAAAGTGCTTACACTTTCCGTTAACACCTCTGGCTTGTGAAGCGTACCGTATACCCTTTCGAGTTCCGCCACGTCTACCGTACGGCTTCCGTCTTGTTCCATATACACGGAAATCTTTCCCGCCTTGGCATGTTTGTAGATTGTGACTCTGCTTACACCAGCCAATTTCGCTGCCTGCGTTATATTGAGCCGCGTTTGGCTTTCCAATGTCTTGTATCCTCATACGTAAACGCGTGTTAGTATGAACATCAATCATGTACGTTAACTATTTTATGGCATTGGCAGGTGGTTATCTATGTCGAAATGCTGCCTCGTATGACCACAACACTCATGCGGCCTTCCCGGGGAGTCTGTGCGTAGGGCGCCAAGTCACGGTCAAGTCCAAAATATGCTGTAAAATTGCTTTCCGGGCACGTCTGCTTCTTTTCAGCTCGCTTGGCGGATTTCTCGGAGCACCTCCTGGGTTTGCGTGGTCTTCCACTCGACGTACTCCGCCATGTCGAAGTCCCGTTTGCCGGTACTCCAGACCTCGTGTTGCTCGGCCAACAATGCCCCAATCAGCCGGAGGGCTTGCATGCCATGTCGCACAATGGCCGCACGACGACAGCCGAGAGATGGCTCACAAAACCCGGCGTTTGGAGAGACAGCAGACGGGTGCATGCAAGAGCTCGCTATCCTCCCCTGAGACTCCCTCCTCCTGTAGAATGGGTGTAGAATCACCTGTGGAATCGCCTGCGGAATGGGCGTAGAATCCGATTCTACACCCTGACCGTGGGTTTTCCTTTCTATTTCATGGACTTACATCCGCAAATCTTGCAGAGCAATTAGGATAGCTCGTTCTTACTCGCTATCCTACTGAACTCCGCCCTGACTTTTGCTCCCTGACGCTCCCAGTATCGCCGGTAATTCCACCACAGCCACCACCCGCTCCTTTTCTCTTGATGGAGAAAATTCTGTGCGGTCACTCTCTATAACATGCCACTGCCAAGAAAGGGTCAAAGGGAATGAATTGGCAGGGGTATACCTTGTGTCAGGCCCCCCGACGAGTGAAAGCGCGGAGTAGATCTGTGAAGCCATGAGGACAGTTTGCGGGTAGTCGGGGGAGTCCGGGCGGTTTAGCCGCCCAGGCTTCGCGAAGCGCCGCCCGGACTCCCCCGACAAAGGATACAAAGGCCTGACCGCCTGTTCTTTCAATAGATACAACACTTTGTGCCCCTTTACAAACCTGCTGTTGTGTTCCCTCTTTGCACACTCTAAGTTGCGTATGGTGTGATAACAATAGGCGGACAATTGGCCGGCAGAATATGCCAATTACATGCCTATTGCCGGCACATCATCTGCGCACTGTGCGCATACCATACGTACTCCCCTCATATGGAAATCCTGACATTTTCCGTCGAAGGCGATGCAAAATTGTTACGCAGCCTTCCCTGCCGGTGGCTTGCCTTGCCTCCGGTTCCCCAGCTGAGCTGGGTCACACTCCGGCAACGCTCAATTTTTTAAGCCGCTTCCACAATCCCGGGCTGGGGATTCTCCTCCTTGAGGTGGAAGTTTTCATCCAGCAGTCCGTAGCAGTGATTACAAATCGTGATATGGTCGGAGAGAAAAACGATTTCAGAAGCTGGGTGGGTGCAGGTTTTTTGTTTTTCCGTCGCCATAAAATCGACCTCGTCAATTGTTCTGTTCTTCTTGTTGCTTTCAGATTGTTCGGGTCGTTCCGGGCGACCAGGGTGGTCGTCCTGGGCGACTAGGGGTGGTCGTTCCGGCCGACCACCTTGTTCAGTTTTGACTACTTCCTCAAGCATATTTGAAGGAACTGACGTACCGGTCCCTTGAAAATTTGATGCTCCCGCTTTTCCGGGACCTTCAAAATCATACTGGTTGGAGGCGTGGCTTCCATCCTCCTTAAACCGCCACAGGGGTGAGATAAGTTTGAGGACTCTCAGTTTTTTGACACATTCAATGACTGTGCTTCTATGGATGCCGGTGATACGGGCAATGGTCGCATAGGAGGGGAAACAGTTGCCGGTTGCCTGATTGACGTGCATTTTTATCGCGCAGTAGACGGCGTAGGCATACACGCCGATCTCAGCCATATTGGCGATAATCGTATTCTCAATGCGGGTGTGGGGAATGGTTTTTAAAGCGGTGATGGCTGCCATGTGCTCTGCTCTCCCTGTGGCAAAACCATCAAGAAGAGCGGGTGCGTTCTCTTTCGTGGCACGAGAGGCTTGATGTGTGGTAGAATCTCGTATCCATTTAAGGTGTCCCGATGCATCTTGATGGTGTGGCGCCCTGGAGAGAGTTAACCTGCGAAAGTTTTGTCTCTCCGGGGCGTTGGTCTTTCCGGATCAGCCCTTGATCCGGATTCCGCAAAACCCGCTTGCCATCCTACTCCTCCTCAGCGCAAGCCGCATTAAAAAAATACTGCTTCTCCCCTGCCCTCTTGCCTTTGTGCCCCCTGTGGCTCTGTGGCGGGAGCGTGCCTGCACGCGACCAGAGCAGAGCAGCCGCCGGCAGGTAAACGGCTGTCAAACGCATATATAAATGCCTCACATCGGCCACAGAATGGCTCACAAACGGCGATAGCGGCTGGGCTGGGCAAGTTTGTGCTCCCCCCCGCACAAGCGATTCCTGGGGCGTTAACGGCCTTCAGCGGTCAATAACGTCTATGGCTATTTTTATTTTAAATCCTGCTGTTCACGAATACCCTTCATACTCATGTTTACCGCATGCATTGCTGCGCCATGTGCTGTTGTACTTCCTCTGCACTTGCATTTTTCCTCCTTCTTTGGTACAAACAGGTCGTATGCAACAGACAGACGAGGAAAAACTGTTTGACCGCATGGTTGAGGTGCATGCAAAGGATTGGGGCATTCCGAAAAAATATTGGCACAGAGCCGCAGTTCGTGACCATGTGCGCTTTTGTCTTCAGCTTGGTCAACTCCAGCACGAAATTTCTAACCGTGCTATCAATGATCACCGTGATTGCCAAGTCTCGCATCATCATAATTTTTGGCTCAACGATGAAGAAATATCCCGCGAGCATGACTCGCTCATAAAAAAAGCGCACTTAGCGCTCATACGGGGAGGGCATGTGCCTGCTCCGCCGCTTCATCTCACCATGGCTGAACGCTACCGTTGTGTTGAATTACTGCTTCGCTGCGCGCTTGAAGCGCTTGAGCAAGGACTCAACGGTGATCCAATGTACACCGGCTACTTCAAAGCAAAACTTGGGCGAGCAGCTGAGTACTACGGTCTGGATGTCGTGGCCAGTGAACCATCAGATTGATACGCCTTCCGTGCCGGCTTCTGACCTTCCAGGAGGAATGGGGCAAACACCCGCGACGAAGAGCCTTCAGAGGCTTTTGTGTTGCTGCCTGCGAAAGCCATTGGTCAAGGATGCGGCCTTCCTCTTCTGAAGAATCGTGCGGCTAACTTGCCAGGCGTCCGCGGCTATTGGCTCCGGCTGCTGCCCCGCTGCTGTGGCTGAGGGCGTTACCTCCGGAAGCGGGTCGGGACGCGCGGGCAGCTCGGGAACCGGTGGCGGCTTCAGTGCCGCGCGCTTTTGTAAGAGCGAAAACCGATGCCAGTCCAGGCGGCGGCCGAGAAACGGACGGAGGCCGGGTTGAAAACACAACACCGCGTCCTCCCCGATAAGCCGGAGCTCATCGGCGCTTAAGAGGTGCACTTCCCGCTCTGACAGACTCTCGCTCATCGCCGTCTCCCCGTGGGTGCTTTTCGAGTGCGCAAAGCCGGAGGTGTAGCCAAGCCACTGCGCAAGCTCCGCGGCGGTTTTGTAACTGAAGGGCTGGTAATAGAGGTGGCTGAGACAGTTATTGAGCACATCCTCTGCCCGCTCATGATAGAGGCTCGTGAGCTGGGAGAGATTCTGAATGGCGACAATTATCGAAATGCCGCGTGAGCGAACGGTCGTCAGATGATCAGGCAGACTCGGCAGGGAGGTGGTACGTCCTGCCTCATCAATGAGGAATAAGACCTTACGGCATTTCTCGCTCCACCCTTCCTTCTCCGCCTGTTTGTGGGTCGCGAACAGTTCGTGGATCACGGAATCTAAAACGAGCCTCGTCACCGGGCAGAGCGCGCTTAGGTCTTCTTCCGGCACGCGCACATACACCGTCACGGGTTTGACAGCGAGCATGAGGTCCGCTCCGGTGAAACTGGAGCCTCCCAGCATGCGGCGTACCTCTGCCGTGAGGAGCGGGTAGAGCCGGGCGGTCACCGCTTGCCAGGAGTTCACCAGAAACCTGTTCTCCGTGTAGTCTTTGGCGGGACTGTAATCCTCATCCAGAAACCGGCGGGCAAGGGCCGGGGAAATGGCATGGATCGCCTTGATGGCGCGGTTTAAGCCCAAATCCGCGATGGAGCCGATATATGGCAAGAGCGGTGCGTCCTCCTGTCCCCTCCTCCGGTTGACCTCTCGTCCGGCAAGCGACACGATGGTAAGCATCTGCATGCCCTGCTCGACAAATCCCCGGCTCTCCCCTTCTCGGGGGTCAAAGAGCAAGTTGTTGGCAGCGGCATACAGCTTGGACTCGCTCACTCTGCGAAGAAACGGATCGTACTGGTGACCAACCCCGGTTGGATCAAGCACATACACCGGGCCCAAGGTGGCCCGGTAGCCAGCGGTCAGGCGGTGCAGTTCCCCTTTGATGTCATACACCACAGCCGAGTGGGGCCAGGTTAAAAGCTGGCTGGTGATGTGCTGACTTTTGCCGCTGCCGGTCGGGCCGCAGATAAGCATATTGCCCAGATCGCGGCGTTTTGCGCTCGTGCCTACCCGCAGAAAGTGTCTGCCGGCATATTCCGCAAGGAGCAGGTGCGCCCCCTCGAACGTGGGCGAGAGCAGGGATGCGAGTTCATACGGGTAGGCATAGCGGGCGGGGTGCAATTTCCGCTCAGACGGCAAGGAGGTGGCAAGGCGGCTGACAAGAAGCTGCCACCGAAGGAGAACGTGGGCCAGACTCATACCGATACCTCCCGGCTCAGGCGAAGCTTGCGCTCCCGTGTCAGTGGTCTGCCGCACTGCGGACAGACGGAAAGAAACACCGAGAGGCCAGTAGTGAGCCCAAATCCGCAGGAGGAACAGCCGCGTTGGAATCGTAGTTGCCTGACTCCCCTCCCCATTGGTTTCAGGCGCATGAGCGCTCTGCTCCTGACAACCTGGGGCTGCTCCCACGAGCGCGTGCGTGCCCGGGACAGGGCAAACCTGCGGTTGCGGGGATTGCCAAGCGCCCGATCTCGTGCGCGGCGCTGAAGCTTGGCCTGGGCGGTCGCCGTTGTCCAGGCAATCTGCCGAAGCTTACGGAATGCTTCTTTGGAGATCCGGTGAGGCAGGAAAAAAATCCCGTGTACATGCCGAAGGGGGGTATGATCTGCTGGGTGGATGACTGCTGCAAAGGGAAGACTGAACCCAAACTTACGCTCCAGGGCAAGGATGGTTTGCCGGGTGATATTCGCTAAATCCAGGTCTTTGTAGGTGTCCTCCCTTTTGGGATCAAGGTTGATCATAAACTTGTAGAAGACCGTGCCCCGGCGCGCAGCATCAATAAGCTCATACATTGTTCTTTTGTCGGTCAGGCCTTGCGCGTTAAAAAGCTGCCGGGTAATTCTACCCGCTTCACTCCCCCGCCGGTGGGTGATGTAGCGAAGATGCGCTTTCAGCTGTGGCCGCTTACTCAGGTATTTGAGTTTGACAACGGCCATCAGTTGACGACCTCCTCTCGGGAGTTTTGCTCGTACTCCTCTCCCTCCGGCGCTTCCGCGTAGGCATAGCGCTTCAGACTGTTCTGTGCCTCTACGCGTGCGTCTTCGACAATTTTTCCTAAGAGCTCATCATCTCCGATAAGCAGACGCAGGGTATAGATGATCAGGATTCTGCACTCCTCTGAAGAATAAAAGGCTTCAAGGGCGAGGTTCGCGGCGCGGTTATACTCCTTCCCGACTTTCGTGGTGAGCGCTTCCGTCAGGCTGTTGGTCAGACTCACACTGAAGCTGCCGGCCAAGTCATTCTCAAGCGCCTGCTGCACAAGATCAGCAATAGTTTTGGACTCACTCCAGCCTTTGGCATTGGCACGCTTGAGGACCAGGGTTTTCAAATGCGGGGCGATACGGCCGGCAACAAGAGAGAGCTGGCGAGTTTCTGAGCCGTGGTGCTTGGCACTGTTCTCCGGCAGGGTACTTGCGGTGTCATTTGCCGGCTGGCGGTTAACCGCCACATCCGTCGGTGTAACTGGGCCATTCTGCCGGTTACGAGATGTACTCGGTGCGGTTTCGCGTATCTCTCTGGCGGTTACAGGCTGCCACACGCCTGCCGTTAACCGCCCTGGCGGTTTTTTATCTTGCATTACCCCCGCGTAGGCTTTCCCCCTCTCAAATATGTCCCCCGTTGGTGGTATCCCTCCCCTGAGCATTAAAGCTCATCATATACATTTAATACTCAGTTTACTGTTGGGTTTTCGTAATTGTTGGGTAAGAAAACAACAGTATTCTTATGGGCCGAAAATCGCCGCTTTTCTCAACCACGGCCTCCCCTACCTAAAGAGAGGTTCTCCCCGGTATCCTTTGCTTTTCTCCTTAGTTGGTCAGTCGTTCACCAGCGCAAGGCTCATTCTTCCTTCCTTCTTCCTGTAAGAGCCTGCTTTCCGCCAGGTGGCGAATCATCCCATCCAAGAAAAAGTAAGTCTTCTATCTGCTTGTGGCTCGGCTAGTCCCTTCTTTACACCGTATCTCTTAGTCTCGTTCCCCTGCATAGAGCAGGGTTTCCTCTAAGATGTAGCAGACTCGCGCTTGAGACAGGCGTACTCCGCTTCCACGGAATACTTCGGGTGATTAATACCCTTTGCCCTTACATTGGGCTTGTCTAGGCCGATCTATCAACATAGAAGCATATCCGAGCCGTTTTGTCTGCATGTTTACGTGTAGGAGTGTTAACGTGTCTACGTGCATGAGTGTAGGAGTGTGGAAGTGTTAGAGTGTATGAGTGTACACACTCATGAGTGTTAACACCTATAAGTGTATGAGTGTGTACATGTAGGAGTGTAATAGTGTACGAGTGTGCTCTTGTAAGGGGCTATTTGTTCGCGGTTCTTTTAGCGATCCAATCGTTAATGGCTTCGCGAACCATTGCGTTCATACTTCCTTCTTTGCCTTCTAATTGCTCCCGTAACGATTCCTGTTTGAGATAGGAAATTTGCTCTTCATAGAAATCGAAGGTTCGCCGCACGAATGCGCGTTTCACTGGTGGTGTTGCGGACTGCGATACCTGGCTTTCTGGAAGAGGGGAGGGGAGCTGTGCGTCTGTGTCTTCCAGTGCTCTCTCTGGGACCGTGGTACTGGCGGCATCTTGCGCCGGAGCGGGAGGGCTTTTCACCTGGAACAGCGCCGAGTTGTCTAACTCGTTTTTTCTCTCTTCTACGATGTCATTGACGTTAAATTTCTTACTCATGGTCAAAAATTTCCCGAATCAATTTCTCGTATGCGATAGCCGCGTTCGCCTTGCTGTTGAAGGAAAAGATATCCTTTTTACTGAGTTGCGCCTCTTTGATGTCAGTATTGCGGGGAATAATCGTCCGGAACACTTTATTAGGGTAGGTTTGCCGTAACAGCTGCAAAGAGGCAACCGTGGCATTGGTATTTTCGCTTAAGTTGAATAACATGCCAAACAGATCAAGCGACGGATTGAACTCCTCTTTGACCTTCTCGATCGTTTTGTTGATTTGGACAATGGAATCCAGCTCAAAGTAGCCGGGGGAGACCACAATAATGATTTTATCGGAAGCCGTGAAGGCGTTTAATGTCAGCCAGCCGATGGAGGGGGGACAGTCAATAAAGATGTACTCCCACATGCCCCGGACTTTCTCAAGCTGCGTTCGTAATCGGTAGGCGCGATTGTCCAGCGCTGTAATCAAGGTCAGGTCAGCGTTTGAGAGGAGAATATGTGAGGGAACGATGTCTAGATTGGGAATGCTCGTTTTGTGGATGGTGAGGGGTTTTCGCTCCAGGACCGTTGCGCAGACCGTATCCTGCATATCTAATTTCTGGTAGTCAGGAAGTAAGACTTTGGAGGAATTGGCTTGATAATCGATATCAATGAGAAGCACTTTTTTCCCTGCGTGTGCGAGGCCTGCGGCGAGTGCTAAGGAGGTGGTGGTTTTTCCCACACCGCCCTTTTGAGAGCCAATGCTGATAATCATATTGTGTCGTCAATTCTCTCAAGTCCACAATGTGGATAGTCAAAAGAATTTGTCCTGTCTACATCAAAGCAAAAGAAACGGACACTGTCAAGTGGGGTATATTACAGGAAAAGGATAAAGAGCGTAATAATAATGATGTATTTTGATATATAGCGCGCTAAAAGATATTTTTATATACTTATGAGGCTTGAAAAATGATCTAAGAAAAACAGACAAATTAAAAGTTTTATCATTATTTTCCGGTTGTGGCGGATTAGATTTAGGTTTTATAGGTGGATTCAAATCCCTCAATAAAGATTACCCAAAAAGGAAGTTTGAGCTTATTTGGGCGAATGAGATAGATAAGGGTTTCTGCAAAACCTACAAGGAAAACTTTAAGCATGATATTGTTGAAGCTGATATAAGAGAAATTCTAGCCGGTCATTCTTCCAATCGATCACAACTACTCCCCCAATACGCTGATATTGTCCTTGGTGGTAAGCGATCACGTAAGCGATCACAGGGGGTCAAATTCATAAGCCCTTGATTTTGAAAGGGTAGAAATTTACCCCATTTTTACAGCAAAAATAGAAAGCACTGAAAAATCAAGCACTTAGCAAAATCTATGGGCAAAACTTAAGAAATTAACTCATCGATTTTCAATGAGTTTACCCCCGTGATCGCGGTGTCATTAACAGAATTTAGAAAAATACTTGACGCAACTCGCAAATTCCTTTATATTACAAGTTGTATTAAGTTAGGTACAAAGCAACTAATATATCTGCCATTTGAGATAGGGGGATATGGTCTATGGCGCATCTCTTTCCCCTTGTAAAATCAGCAACCTTAAAATTGAAATTTTCCCTGTGTGTCAAGAGACGTGCTCTACAGCGCTCCACCGTCTTGTGTGGCCTTCTAGGGTGCTAGATGGAGGGGAGGGGATGTCTTATGGCCTGACCCGTGTCTACAGAACATGCTCATCCTGTGCGATAGAGAGAATGAATCAGCTACGTTCGATGGTCAAAGGAGCTACGTTCATGAAACGTCTGGGTATCTGCTTAAGGTGGGACAGTTGTAGTATGACTGCCGGTACTCAAAAATGCACGGCATGCCCGTCACTGGCGGCCGCGGCTTTAGAAGCCTGAAACCGTTGTGGTATAAAGGTGT
>Ga0114129_10016522_pt1 | contig 10508 bp, 11 predicted proteins | sample RhiMetdeltSRZDD1_FD_80071 | JGI IMG/M metagenome (GOLD analysis project Ga0114129, IMG submission 80071) | Populus rhizosphere microbial communities from Tennessee, USA - Rhizosphere MetaG P. deltoides SRZDD1 (version 2) (version 2) | ecosystem: Host-associated > Plants > Roots > Rhizosphere >... | reverse complement strand
TTCCGCAGCTCGTTTCCATCCTACGAGTCGAGGCAGTATAAAAGTTCCACCACAATCCGGCGACAGACCAATTTTAATAAAGGCCTGATTGAACTTTGCACTCTCCGTGGCAATCACCAGATCGCACGCTAAAGCAAGATTGCACCCCCCTCCTGAAGCGACGCCGTTCACTGCGGCGATGAAGGGAATGGGTGTCTGGCGAATCAACATGATCGTTTCATTCAGCGTACGCAGAGGTTCATCGAAAAACGCTTCGAGACGTCCTTCACGACTCGCGATGTTCTGCATTTCGCGCAAATCTCCGCCCGCTGAGAAAGCACGACCAGCCCCAGTCAACACAACGGCTCTCGACCTATTCTCGATTATCTCGCGCACCGCCGCCTTGAAATCACGAGCAACGTCTACGGTCAACGCGTTCAGCTTATCGGGCCGATTCAACGTCAGGATAGCGACTTCACCGCGCTGCTCAAGTTGAATAGTTTCGTAGGCCATCAGTTATTTTTGGACGTTCTTTACCAACAATCGCGTAAAACTCAACCGCGGTCCGAACTTATCTTCCTGGTTGTTAATGGTTACCGCCGCGCGAAGTGGCTAGCAAAAGCTCAGAACATGCTCGGACTAATTCCGCTGCGTTGCTCTGCTGGCACTAAAGCAATCACTGCACAAGACTGGTCTACCCGTTGATGGTTTGAACGGGACTGAATCAGATTTGCCACATTGATCGCAAGTAATTTCAAATCGCTGACGTTCCCCTCCTGGTCCTCTTGAGCCGCCGAAGTTTGCGCGCCGCGCGTCACGGCAAGGCTTACAACGCTTCGGATGAGTCAGGTTACGTTCCCGATAATACTCCTGTTCACGTTCAGAAAAGGTAAACGGGGTGTTGCATTCCGAACACGTGATTTCAAGGTCTGGCATCGCGGTTTCTCCACGAGAGCGGAAAGAGGAATTCCTTGCTCTCTGCTTTTCGGAGTGCCTGCGGCCGGGGTTTCTTTCGGCTCGCTGGTTGTGCCGAAAGCGCTCTTTCTCAAACACCAAACCGGGCTTAACGCGCTCCGATCCATTTTAACTGGCGCTGAGTGTACTCCCAGATCAGTGGTCTGTTCAAACTTTTGCAGGGGCGGTCAGGAGTCAGTGGTATAGGACCTTAGTCGAGCTATAGTTGTGGCGGATGCTCTCCAACGAATCAGTAAACTGTGGCATCAGCACCACAACGGAATCCAAACCTCTTGGGATTTGGTTAGGCATAAAGGTTGCCACTTCACATCGCACGGAGATTGTCGCAGATTAATTGATCAAACAAACCACCCTTTGCACCGCAGTTGAGACGCACGGCATCGGTCTTCATACCGCTGTGCCGGTTCATGTCCGCCTGGTCCCCGCACCACCAGACACCGGGTATGTTTTTCGCCGCACTGATCTGGGTGGATTTGAGCTTCCCGCCACTGTCGAATCAGTTGCGCACTGTGGTTACGCGACTACATTGATGCGCACCGGCGTAATGTTATCGACAGTTGAACACCTGCTCGCCGCTCTTCGGGGGCTCGGTGTGGATAACGTCTTCATCGAGGTGGACAACCTTGAGGTTCCCATCATGGATGGCTCGGCGGAGAACTTCGCCGAGATCATTGAACGTGCTGGACTCGTTGAACAGCCGCTGGCACGACGTGCGTTGCTCGTTCGGGAAAAGGTCTCCTTCGAACAAGGGAACAGACGAATCAGCGTTGAACCCGCGGATACTTATCAAATCGATTGCTTAATCGATTTCACCCATCCGCTCATCGGTGTTCAGAGTTTGTCGGTCGAGCTTAGTAACGGCGCCTTCAGCCGCGAAATCGCCGCAGCGCGCACATTTGGCTTCACTGACGAGATTGAAACACTCCGCAGAGCAAATCTGATTCGCGGTGGTTCACTTGATAACGCAATCGTGCTGACACCTCAGGGCATGCTCAACCAAAGCGGACTGCGCTTTCGTGATGAGTTTGTCCGCCACAAAATCCTCGACATCATCGGCGATCTTGCGTTGTTGGGTATGCCAATCCTGGGCAAGGTCGTTGCCGAGCGAAGTGGTCATATTCTGCATGCGGGTCTGATGTCTAAATTACTGCGGGTTCGATCGGCCTGGGATATCGTGGACATGCCCGAGCGAAGAACCTCGTTCACAACCGGGCCTGCCGGTTAATTATTTTCCACATATCATTTGACATTTTTCAGTTGTCAATTGCTTTGTTTGAGTTAACATTTGCCGAAAATCTCACATTCGGAGACCTCACAAATGAAGAAACCTGATAAAGACTCACAAACCTTCGCTGACAAACTCGAAGACAGACTGGTTGATTTTGCTGTCCGCATTATTCGGCTTGTGTCGCGTTTGCCAAAGACTCCGACCGGTAAACATGTCGCCGGTCAGATACTTAGGTCAGGAACAAGTCCGGCACCGAATTATGGCGAGGCTCGCGGCGCAGAGAGCAGAGCCGACTTCATTCACAAGATCCGTGTAGTGCTGAAAGAGCTCAACGAGACGGCCATCTGGCTTAAGATCATTGAGCGTAGTGAACTCCTCTCGGGCGAACTGCTGGTCGACATCATTCAGGAGAATGTGGCTCTGTGCAAAATTTTTACTTCATCCCTCAAAACTGCTCGTGGTAACTCAGTGCGATGATCAATAAGAAGTCTCAGTAAAGAAAAATCCCCAAATCATCTCGAATTGAGCAATTGATACTCAGTATGCCTAAAATCTCGGAAACGAGAAAAAATGACAACTGAGAACTCTCAAATGATATATGGAAAATGATTTGGTAATTGCGCCGGGCGAGCGGTTTGGCAAGCGGGACTGTTGTACGTTATATTCCCGCCTTCTTCAGACCAAATTCAGACTTGGAGCCAGCTTACTGAAATGAGCTTTCTCAATCTTCTGCCCAAAGAGGAGCAATATTTCGATCTATTTGCGCAGATGACACTCTATATCTCTGCAGCGGCTCGCGAGCTGAAGGAAATGCTCGCCGACAAAAATAACGACTTCGGTGAGTACGCGCAGAGAATCAAGGGTTTGGAACATGCATGTGACGAATTAACTCACAATATCTCGACGCGCCTCAACAAATCCTTCATCACGCCTTTCGACCGCGAAGACATTTACATGATGTCTACCGCACTCGACGACATCGTTGACTTAATCGACGATGCAGCCCGCGCCATCATTATCTTCGACGTTAAGGAGATTACTGATTACGCCCGCGACTTCGCCGATGTGATTGAGCGAATGGCTGACCAGCTGAAAGAGATCGTTGGGACATTGAAGCGGCCAAAGAACATCACGCAGCGATTGGTAGAAATCCACCGACTTGAAAACGAAGGGGACGACATCTATCACGCTGCAATCGCCGAACTATTTCATGACTCGCATGATGCACTAACGGTCCTCAAGTGGAAAGAAGTTTACGAGAAACTAGAAGCAGCAGTAGACCGCTGTGAAAACGTCGCGAATATTATTGAAAGCGTAATTATCAAACATACGTAGATCATTGCCGATTTCCGATTGCCGATTGCCGATTTCGTTCCAGGCGACTCGCGTAAATGGATTTGAGGTTTTGAAATCGGCAATCGACAATTGGAAATCGGCAATTACAATGACCGCCACTGTCGCCTTCGTCATCATCCTCGTCTTTCTCGCCCTTGTTTTTGATTACATCAATGGTTTTCACGATGCGGCGAATTCCATCGCGACCGTCGTGTCAACTCGCGTGCTATCACCGGGTATCGCTGTTCTCTGGGCTGCGTTCTTCAACTTTATTGCCTTTGCGGTCTTCGGTACTCGCGTAGCCAAAGCGATCGGCGATGGCGTTCGCATGGACTTGATCATTCCGGAGCAACGCCTCTGGGTATTGCTGGCAGCATTGCTTGGCGCGATCATCTGGAATCTCATCACCTGGTATCTTGGCTTGCCTACTTCAAGTTCGCACGCGCTACTCGGAGGATACGCCGGAGCCGGGATTGCGGCGCACGGCGGAGTTGCAGGCCTCTTAAAACCGGAGGTCTGGTTTCGAACACTGAAGTTCATCGTGCTATCACCGTTGATTGGGATGGTTCTGGGATTCAGTCTGATGGTCTTGGTTTACTGGGTGTTTCGCAGATTCTCGGCTTCGCGAGTGGACAAGATCTTTCGACGTGGTCAACTGCTTTCAGCTGCAGCGTTCTCACTTGGTCACGGAGGTAACGATGCTCAGAAAACCATGGGCATCATCACAGCAGTACTAACCGCCGGCGGAGTTTGGGGACTTGGTTACGGACCTAACGGCTCATTACCTCCGATCCCACTCTCCGTTGTGTTATCAGCGCACGCCGCAATTGCACTCGGCACGTTGTCCGGTGGTTGGCGAATCGTGCGGACGATGGGCACACGGATCACAAAACTGAAGCCAGTTGGTGGATTTTGCGCCGAGACTGCAGCGGCATTGACGCTTGCATACGTCACCTTAACGGGCACTCCAGTTTCAACTACCCACACGATTACGGGATCCATAGTTGGCGTTGGCGCGACGCGTCGCTTGTCTGCGGTGAAGTGGGGCGTCGCTGGACGAATTGTGTGGGCGTGGATCCTCACGATTCCCGCAGCTGCGACAATTGCTGCGATGGCCTTTTGGCTGGTGAGGTTCTTGAATCAAACGGGGCAGTAGCCCGGGGCAGTAGCCCGACTGTTAAGGAGGGCTCAGTCGCGAGTTTAACAGTCGGGCTACTGCCCCGCGCTTCTTAGTTTTGTCGGTCACCAACTCACATGCTATCTTCTGCTCCAATTCACGCCCGCGTAGCTCAGTGGATTAGAGCGTTCGCCTCCGGAGCGAAAGGTCGCAGGTTCGACCCCTGCCGCGGGTACCACACTTAGGTTCTTCGGTAGACTCTTTCATACACCCTCAACGTCTGACGTGCCGTTTCTTTCCAATCAAACAGACTTGCTCGCTTAATTCCCTTCTCCTTCAACTCCGCACGCAGCTTTGGATCAGAAAAGACCTTCACGATCGCATCCCGTATCGCTCGTTCATCAAACGGATCGAACATCAAACCTCCATCTCCAATGATCTCCGGGAAGCAAGTCCGATCTGAGGTGATCGTTGGTGTTCCACATCGCATGGCTTCAAGGGGCGGAATTCCAAAACCTTCGAAGTAAGACGGATAAACAAAACAGGTCGCACCAGCATAAAGCGCCGGAAGATCGTCTTCAGAGACATAGTCTGTAAACAGAATTCGCTCTCGGATATGACTGTTCGCAGCTGCTTCGAGTGTCTCCTCGTACAGCCAACCGCGCTTACCAACAATGACAAGTAGAGGCAATGGTTGGATGTTCCCCTCTCGGCATAACGCGTCGAAGGCACGGATCAGTCGCGGCAGGTTCTTACGAGGTTGAATAGAACCGACGGTGAGAATGTAATCACCTGAGATTCCGTACCTCTGCCGAACTCTATTGAGCTCGTAAGTATCATCCACAGGCCTGAACTTAGCGGACGCTGCCAAAGGCGTTGCCGTCACCCGTTCGGGGGAAAGTTTATAGGTCTTCAAAATATCGTCACGCGAGTAACTGGAATCTGTGAGGATGTGATCTGCTGCCTGAGCCGATCTGCGAATCGTCAAACGCATCTGACGCCAGCTACGACCTTTGAACGTTTCGGGCAAATGTTCGAACGATAGATCGTGGATTGTGTTCACCACCGGACATGGAGTGAACGGGGGCGATGTGTACTGCACATGGAGAATGTCCACAGGTCGTCTACGCAATTCGACTGAAAGTGTCAGCGGTATGCGGACTAGAGGTGTGTGGGGCAGAGTTTGACGCAGCTGAACATTGGGCCAGCGATTAGCAAAGCGTTCAATGGCTTTCTTTTTTGTAAAGTAGAGCGTGTAGCGATTAACTGAGTCGATTGCGGCGAGTGCTTCGATCAGGTTGGTGGCGTAAGTTTCATTGCCGCCAAGGCCAGAACCAACGGAATGAGCGTCAATAGCGATGTGCAAACGTTGACTACACCTGCGTCGTAGTATCTATGCTGCTCTCGATGTAGTTTTACCATGAGGAAAGTGTTCTGTGTTACCTATCGCGCCCGATCCAGTCAAATGGCAATTGCGGCCCGCACATTGGAACTCAGTGATACAGGCTGAGATGGCAGGTTCATTGAGTTAGCGCTCGCCCTGGTCATGATGTAAAGCAGTATTTCACATACCTCGCGAGTACCCGTCCCAAGCATTTTTCCTCTTTCATCACGCAAAGCATAGATGTTTGCGTCGACGCTTAAGGCGTGAATAGAAGGTTCACCATGCATACTTGAACTCCTGGCTCTTCATTCGTCTCTTCTGCATCTGACTCTCTGGGACGGAGCCGGGGGTTCGACTGGGGAAGGAACCGCTGAAATGAAACTGGCACAAGGTAGGGTCGATTCTTGTCAGTTTTGTGTTTGCGTGATGTTTATTGCATCTAACTTACGTTTTCAATACGTACCTAGACGAGCACACCGGAACGACTTAGTATGGGCCACTTCTTTTCACTTTTATGCAGCAAGAAGTCTCTTCAAAACACTTGGCGATGGCTCCCTCAACACCACATCAGCCCACGATTCTCGTTGTTGATGACTTCGATGACACACGTCTGCTGCTGAGAACCTGGCTGGAACGAAGGGGTTTCCGGGTGATTGAAGCCGAGGACGGTCTGGAAGCCGTTCACCGCGCTACGAACGACTTCCCCGATTTGATAATCATGGATATGGAAATGCCACGTCTTGACGGGCTTTCCGCCACGAGAAGAATACGGCAAGTAAACACTCTGGGGCACATTCCGATTGTTGCGGTGTCCGCATATGGAGCCGACCAGTTTCGGGAACTAGCTCTTGAAGCCGGCTGTGATGAATATGTTTCTACGCCGTTTGAGCCACTCGCGCTCGAGGCAATCATTCGGTCACTGATGCACTGACCTACGGCACCCCAAGGTGTTGACACATCTTCATAGTTCGCCTTAAGTTTCCGGCTGAATTCCCACTCTCATTAATTAAGGACTGCCGACGGGCAATCAGAGTGTCATGCATTTCCGTTTACTGATCCTCGCTTTGCTGGTTTTAATTACACTCAATGGTGCGAGTGCCGCTCAATGTACTCAGAAATTGGCTGAACTCCCTGCCGCTCCAGAGCTTTTGGGGTTCCGGTTAGGAATGACAAAAGAAGAAATTAAGGCTCGCATCCCGCAAACGCGTTTCGGACGCACCGATGATTTCGGCGTAACCAAAACCACAATCAATCCATATTTCGACGAGAGCATCGACAAGTCGAAGCTAGAGAGTGTTCGCAGCATTTCCCTGGACTTACTCGACGAACATTTAAGTTCGCTTTGGATCGGCTACGACGAAACGTACAAAACTCAATCAGTCGCTGAGTTCATTAAGGCAGTGTCTTCATCTTTAAAGCTTACGGGAGCGTGGTCAACCGCGCGCGGTAAAGGTCAAGAACTGAAGTGTATTGATTTCCAGGTATTCGTCTCGACAGTTGCTGGAGGACCGAGCCTCCGCATTGTTGATGTAGCAGCTGAAGAATTGATAGCTGAACGGAGACAAGCAAAAGAGGAACGCGACTCCGCTGCTGAAGCGGCACCGACCGAAGAAGCGACTGAGATCGTGGGTGACAAGAAAGCCAAGGTTTATTACCTACCAGCTTGTCAGTCAGCAGCCGAACCGATCCCTGAGGTGAACGTTGTTAGATTCAAGAGTTCAGAAGAGGCGGAAAAGGCGGGATTCAAGTTAGCCAAAGGCTGTCATTAACGTTGAGGGGTTGGGTCTTGGGTCTTAGAGGCCAATCCAAAGACCGAAGGCCAAAGACCCAAGACCTAAGACCTAAAAGAAGGAGATGCGATGCTTAGAGAATTTAAAGAATTCATAGCGCGTGGAAACGTGATTGACCTTGCTGTGGCAGTAATTATCGGCGCCGCTTTTGGGAAAATAGTGACATCACTTGTCGAAGGCGTAATTATGCCGCCGATTGGTATGTTGTTAGGCAAAGCGGACTTCTCGAATCTATTTATCGATCTGTCTGGACAACGTCCGGTGTCATTGGCTGACGCTCAGTTGAAAGGGCTGCCTGTGATTACCTATGGCGTGTTTCTAAACGACATCATTTCATTTCTGATTATTGCGTTTGTAGTCTTCATGGTTGTGAAGTCAGTGAACCGTCTCAAGGCGCAACCTCCTGCACCTCCGAACACAAAAGACTGTCCGTATTGCTTAACAGCAATTCCACTCGCGGCGACGCGCTGCAGTGCGTGTACATCGGAAGTATCGGCAGCGTAGAGTCGAGTCAGAACCGAAACGCGGTAGCGTCGGGTCCAGAGTTCAAGCTTGATCCTTGGATGGCTCTGACCCGACGCTACAGCGTTTCGGTTCTGACTCGATGCTTCTAGACAAAACCGCGCTTCCTGAGTACAAAGTACCAAGTTCAAAGTACGAAGCTCTATTCCATGCGCGAATGCCCCCGTTGTGAACTCTGCTATGAAGACGACATCCTGACCTGCCCTCAGGACGAAGCTTCCACCAAGGCAACACTCCCTGGCGGCAAATTACTCGCCGCACGATATCTACTCGAGAAACGTTTAGGACGCGGCGCCATGGGTCAGGTCTACCTCGCAAAAGATCAAAACCTGCAGACGCGCCGAGTCGCAGTCAAAACGGTCCGACCGGATATTCTCAACGATGAAGATCTCCAGGAGGGCGAAGCGATCGCGCGGTTCGAACGTGAAGCGCGCTCTGCTGCGTCCATTCGACATCCGAACGTTGTTGACGTAACAGATTTCGGAAAGAGCCCGGACGGCGTCTTCTTTTTAGTCATGGAATATGTTGAAGGTGAGACGCTTTACGATCTCTTACGTCGCGAGGGAACAATCAATCCTCAACGCGCGGTGAACATCATGCGGCAGGTTGTTGCCGGCGTGGAAGCGGCACACGATGAAGGCATCCTTCACCGCGATCTAAAACCAGCAAACATCTTTTTGATGCAACAGAAACGTCGCGTTACCGCCGAAGATGGTTTCGTGAAGGTCGGTGACTTTGGTCTGGCCAAGATTGTAGGCGGCGATCGTTCGGAAGACACGTCAGCAAGCGGTCCCGCCTCGCGCGGAATCATCGGCACTCCGGAATATATGGCCCCCGAACAGATGCAACAGGGCGTACAACTCGACGCGCGCGCCGACATCTATGCGCTTGGGACGATCGCATATCACATGCTCGGCGGTCGTCCACCTTTTACTGGGAACATCACTCAGTTGATTGCGCAAAAACTGATGCAGATGCCTCCCTCGTTATCGAGCTTGCGTACGGATGTAAATACCGCGCTTGAGGCGAGCATCATGAACGCGCTCGCCAAAGAACCTGGGGATAGACCGGCTACCGCAACCGAGTGGTTCGAGGGCTTTGCCGCAGCAGCGTCGGCGAATACTGAAGAAATCAAAAAGGGAGATTCACGATTAATCATCATGGCCCCTTCAGGCGCGGAGGTTTATATCGATGATGAACGATACGGCAGTGTCGGACGGTCCGGACGAGTTATTCTGACTTCAGTTCCGCCTGGTAAACACGTTCTTCGCGTCGCGCGCACCGGCGAGCCTGATGACGAGAGGGTGATCGAAATACGAAGCGATGTCGCTGACCAAATTATTGAAGCGCAGTCGAAGCGTGCAACGTCGAGCCACCTAACACCATCGCGCGGCGGCAGCCTGGACAGCAAAACCGGCGCGCAATCAACGACGCTGGTCGTTGTAATGTGCACAAGATGTCAATCACGATTTGCTGAAGGTGTGAAGTTTTGTGGAAGATGCGGCAACACCACTTTCGAACCTGTCGGACCAACGGGCTCATTGACTCCGCCCACGACGCTTTCTCCAACAGCTGCGAAGTGTGGTCGCTGCGGGCAGGTTTATCCTCCGGGCACAAAGTTTTGTGGTCGCTGCGGTATACCAATCGGAACCGCACCGCTCGACTGGCGACCGCCAAAGCCGGTCGAGGTGATCTGTCGCAGTTGTGGAAGGAGCTATTCGGCCGGAACTCGATTCTGCGGTCGTTGCGGCATACCGATTGGCGCTTGAGCACGCTCCGACTTTCCTTATAATTGTCCGGCGCTTTGGTAGTTCTAATTTGTAGGGGCGTCCCTCCGTGGGCGCCCCCACGAGTGCAATCACTTACGACCCATGGGCGACCACGGAGGGACGCCCCTACAAATAGAGCGAGTCAGTGAATGAAACGCTGTCCCAGCTGCAATCGAAGTTACACCGACCCATCACTTAATTTTTGTCTCGAGGATGGAACTCCCCTAGTCAGTGATGCTCCACCACCTTCCGAAGCAAACGCGACGATGCGTTATCCTGCGGCGCGTGACACGGCTGAACCACCCCCTACGGAGATCTATCGACCCGATACGCTTATAAGCCAGGCTCCTACGCCGCCCCCGCCCCCGCCGCCGCCGCAGCAGCAGCAGTGGACGCCGATGCCAGCAGC
>Ga0114129_10016521_pt1 | contig 10508 bp, 7 predicted proteins | sample RhiMetdeltSRZDD1_FD_80071 | JGI IMG/M metagenome (GOLD analysis project Ga0114129, IMG submission 80071) | Populus rhizosphere microbial communities from Tennessee, USA - Rhizosphere MetaG P. deltoides SRZDD1 (version 2) (version 2) | ecosystem: Host-associated > Plants > Roots > Rhizosphere >... | reverse complement strand
TCCCGCGGCTTCCGCTGCGGCGGTTGCCTTCTTGCCGGACACAGGAAACAGCTCGATTGCAGCTTTGCTCTCGTTGCCGGGAAAGCGATAGCCCATCAACACTTGAAAATCCGAGCCCGCCGCTACCAGCGGTCCAAGAGTGCCGGCAAGCTCGCCGGGTTTGTTTTCTACTTCCTTTCGCCAGAGCTTTATGGATTTCACGCTTATTGCCATCTGCGATTCCTCCCTAACAGGTTCGTAGTCCGGCCTTCAGGCGGAAGTTTGTATCTTGCTTTTAGCCTCCCGCGCGGTTACAAACTTCCGCCTGAAGGCCGGACTACGAACTGTCACTATTCTTATTTCGCCCCCGAACGCAGCCGCGCGCGAAGATACACGCGAACGTCATCACTGCGCGGATTGACAACGTAGATTGACACGCGCCCGTCCGCGAGCGTCTGTATCGTAGCGGGCGATGACAGCGCGGTCAGGTACCAACCGGGCGGCAGGACTACGGTGTTGCGCAACCGCCCGAAGCTGCGGTCCCACACAAGCTCATCGCCGTCGAGGTAAAGGCTCTTCGCGTCGACGTAGGTTTCTTTGAGCCGAATGCGATTCGTTGTTCCGACAGCCAGCGGGCGCGCCAGATAGGTGACGACGATTTCCGTATCGTCTTTGGCCTCTCCGACCCCGAGCTTCCGCTCACGAGCTGTCTTTCCATCGATCGTCTCCCACTTGAGACTCTCTCCGCTGTCCAGGTCCAAACTCTCGGGATCAGTCACGTGGCTGCCGGCCCGGACAACGTTGAAGTAGTATTTCTCGCCAACATTTCGAACCGTGTAGTCGTGAGTGATCCGGAAGGCGTGAGTCTCGGGAGCTTGCAGTTCGTAAAGGATCTCTCGATCTTGATACGCGCGTTCGCTGAAGTTCGCGCTCTGACCGAAGGCGCGCTCGCCGACTGGCACGGATAGAAAGAGTGCGGCGACTACGAAGACTGCGGCGACTACGAAGACTGCGGTTCTGTTGATGAAGTTCATTTCGGCGCCTCCGCTTTCTTCACAACGGCGGGGAGCCTGCGCGCTTTTATCGTGACTTCGAGCTGGCCGCCGCTGCCGGGGTTGACGAATGCCAGCTTCAACCTTCCGTCCTTTTCACTCAGCACCTGAGTTGCAACCGAGGAGGAAACGATCTCGTAGCCGGTGGGAAGCACCACGCTGTCGCGCGGGATGCCAAGCGCCCGTTTCAAGACGATCGCGTCGCCTTCGATGAAGTAGCTTTTGTCATCTTTATAAGTCTTGATGATCGCGAGCCTGTACTCGCCGCGCGCGGGGACGGGATGAGCGAGATAAACCTGGATGTACTTGCTCGTCGGGTTGAAGCGCTCGCTCTGCGGGTTGGATTTATCACCGGACGCTTCTGCGGCTTGTGCGCCGGTGACCACTTCGAACTTCAGCGGTTTTCCAGTCGCGAGGTCGATGACCGATTCATCGGAAGCTTCCGAGCCTTCGCGAATGGCGTTGAAGTGAAACTTCGCGCCCGGACGCGTCTCGGTCACCTCGTAATAGATCTTAAACTGATGGCTTTCAGGCGCGAGTAGCTCGTAGCGAGTGTAAGTGTCCGACGAGATGTACTGTGCATGTGCGTTCGGATTACAGAGAGCAAACGCGAGCAATGAGCTTAGAAGAGATGTTACGATCGAGAACGCTGGCCGCATAGATGGTCCTCCAAACGAGAACTGACTGCATAGAATCCCAAAAGATCAAAGCCTGTTCGAGCTAGTGATCATACCGCCAATGCAGCGTCAGCGTTAAGCGTTCCGCGAGAGGGGGCAGGCGCGCTCGCATTGCCTTCCAAAGCTCGCCGTCATACAATGACCGCCGCGCTCGCCACGTGGAGCGCCTCAGGAACTCCCGACCGGCTCAAGAAGGTAGCGTAGCCTGTCTGCGCATTAGACTCGAAACTCACCGCAGACTGGACAGTCGGCGCTACATTTACGAAGGCGCATCCAGTGCTGCACCGCGACAAATTGAAAAGTTTGTCGGACACGATCGCGCCCCGCCCCGAGGACGACAATGAAATTCAACTGGTTCCATCTCATGCCGTATCGCTGGCTCCCGGAAGATTTTCGCGAGCGCTATCACGGCGTCTGGGTAGACTTGCCGAACTCGCTCTACGATCCGGGTCGCGGCCACACGCTCTACAACGAGTACCTCGACATGCTCGAATACGCCGACCAATTGGGCTTCGATGCAATCGGCGTCAACGAGCATCATCAGAACGGCTACGGGCTGATGCCGTCGCCAAACCTCATGGCGGCGGCGCTCGCGAGGCGAACATCCAAGGCGATGATTTTGGTGCTTGGCAATTCGATAGCGCTCTACAATCCACCGACCCGAGTGGCCGAAGAATTTGCGATGCTCGACGTGTTGTCCGGTGGCCGCTTGATTGCGGGCTTTCCTGTCGGCACGCCGATGGATGTCAACTTCTGTTACGGCCAGAATCCGGTCACGCTCCGTGACAAATATCGCGAAGCGCACGACCTCATCCTGAAGGCGTGGCAAGAGCGCGAACCGTTTGCGTGGAACGGAAAATACACGAAGCTGCGTTACGTCAACCTGTGGCCGCAACCGATTCAAAAACCGCGCCCGCCCATCTGGATTCCCGGCACCGGCTCGATCGAGACCTGGGACTTCTGCGCCGAGCGCGGTTATAACTACAGCTATCTTTCGTTCAGCGGCTACAAGCGAGCGCGGAAGGTGCTCGCGGGCTACTGGGAGCGGATGGCCGCGTTGGGCAAGGAGGCGAACCCCTACAGTTGCACCTTCTTCCAGCAAGTTTGCATTAGCGATACCGACGAAGCGTGCGAGCGCGAGTGGTGGCCGCACGTAGATTACTTTTTCAACAAGTGCCTGCATCTCTATCCGGGCATGATGGGCCCGCCCGGCTACATGACCGAAGCCTCGATCCGCGCTGGCGTCGTGGCTCAGGCCGGCAACACCTCGTTGAACATGGGTATGAACAAGAGCTGGAAGGAGCTTACCGAAGGCGGTTACATCATCGCGGGGTCTCCCGCGACGGTGCGCCAGCAGATTGAAGAACTGGCCCGCTCATTGCGCTGCGGTCATCTCGGCGTTGCTCTTCACATCGGTTCCGCGCCGATGGAACTGACGAATCGGTCGACGTACCTGTTTGCGACCGAAGTGTTGCCGCACGTGCGGTCGATCTGGAACGAGTGGGAGGATCACTGGTGGCCGAAGGCCTTGCCTGCGGACAAACGCGAGCAACCCGGAAGTCACAACGCAGCCGTGCAAGCGCGCGCCGAACGTCCGAAGGAGGTGAGCGCATGAGTGACACACCGCGATCCGTTCTTCTTGATCTCGGCGCGAATCGCCCTACCATCGAAGTGCTGGAAGGCGGTGAAGGTCCTCCGCTGTTATTCCTGCATGGCGCCGGCGGCATCGCGGCTTGGGAAGGCGCCCTGCCTTTGCTCTCACGCGACTATCACGTCTATGCGCCACTGCTGCCGGGCTTCGGCCAGTCAACCGGGCTCGAGTATATCGAGGATCAACTCGATCTCTTCCTGCACGGGTTTGACGTAATGGAAGCGCTCAACATCGACCGGCCATACGTAGTCGGCGAATCGCTCGGAGGGTGGATGGCCGCGGAGATGGCTGCGCTGCGGCCGGAGCACATTGGACGGCTTGCGCTGGCGGCGCCAGTCGGGTTGTGGCGCGACGAAGCTCCGGTCGCCGATCTCTTCGGCAACATGCTTCACGAACTGGCGCGTTATCTTTTTCACGATCTGAACTGCGCGGCGGCGCAGCGGATGCTTTCGATGACTCAACTCTTCAGCAACAAGGACGATCGCACTCAGGAGCAGATCGAAACGATCATCGGCATGTCTCGCGGTTTCCGCACGGTGGCCAAGTTCCTTTTTCCGATTCCGGAAAACGGACTCGAACGGCGGCTCTGGCGGATCAAAGCGCCAACGCTTGTTGTTTGGGGCGAGCAGGACCGCTTCATCTCGCCGGTCTACGCTGAAATCTTCCGAGAGAAAATTGAACGAGCGCAGGTGGTGACGATCCCGAACAGCGGGCATCTGATCGGACTCGAGTCGCCCGAGCCTTACGCCGCCGCACTGCTAAGCTGGGGTCGGGAAGAGCCCAGTTGATCCGATGGGTGCGGGTGCAGGCCCGCGTTCCCAAGCTTTCTTTTTCCGGGTCACAAGATCACACGCGGCTTTACCTCTCGACATCCGATTGCGCGCGGCCGATGTTTTCAGCAGACCGCGCCGCGAATTCAGAGTTCTTCTGACAAGGTCCGGTCTCTCGATATTTGCTTGACTGAGATTACTGACAAGCATACATTAGCGCCCATCGCAGAGGTTCCTGTGCGTAACGTCGCGATTGCTTTAAGAACAGTTGTAATATGTGCCGCGATGATTGAGTAGCTTACCCCCGAGCGCAACTCGCGTCATTGCGCGTGATCCCGTACCTTGATCGCTGGAAATCATTACGCCCTCGTGTAGATTTGCGGCAAGAGGTGCGTAGCAATTCGTACTTGATGGCTTGACGACCACAACCTGAGAGGAACGGAGGATGTAATGAGCAAAGGATCAATCAACGCGTCACTCAGAAGCCGCTGCGGGCGCCTAGTGGCAGCCACTGCAATCGCCGTCATATGTTTTCTCATAACCGCCACCGCGTTCATGCAAAGTGAGACTAAGACGAACGTGGAAACCGGCCTCGTGACTGCGCAGCCTTGGACAGACAAACAAATGCCGGTCGCGGGTAAGCCCGGCGGCTCTCAGGCAACATCCTGACTTCGGCAGACGCGGCGATGTTGACCAACACCGGGAGGCTGTCACTGTTTGTGATGATGACGTGTTTTAATGGCTACTTCAAGGATGCATCGCTGGACAGTCTTGGGGAGAGCTTGCTGAAAGCGGAACGTGGAGGCGCGGCGGCCGTTTGGGCATCGTCGGGAATGACGATGCCTGATATGCAATCGGTGATGAATCAGCAAGCATACCGGTTGATCTATGGTGGGCCGCTGACGGTTGGCGAAGCGACGGCTCGAGCGAAGGCGGCGGTGACGAACATAGATGTCCGGCGAACGTGGATACTGCTGGGCGACCCGACGATGCGGCTGAGGTAGGCGAGAGCGGCCAGACGCGCGAACCTCCGGCCGAAACAACATGCAAAAGCCCGCGGCGTCGAGCCGCGGGCTTGAAGCTTCTTTTGGTGGGATCCCGACCATCTTGTTTGGCCTTCACTCGAGACGCATACGACACTACAGAAGCTCAAAGTTAGACACCACGCCAAGGCGGCTCAGTTTGACTCCATCTCAGATTATTCTCTAGAATGTCGCCGCAGTTCGTCGTAAACACACAATCCGAAGAAAGCGATCCGCACACGCCTCTGCGCGAAGCAAAGCAAGCGTTTGCTAGCTGCGAGATTAAAAACAATCTCCTCAGCAATTGAGGGCTTATGTTGCCAAAGAGATTATTGCGCGATTGGTTGCGCGTTGCTGCCTTTCTGGCCGTGTTCCTCTCGGGATCGCTTTTTCCCGCAGGCCTGCTGAAAGGCTCTCTCACTCCATCGGTTAACGCTGACGCGACGCCGCAGACTCTCCCATTCAGCCAGGACTGGTCTACTGTCGGATTGATCACGATGGATGATATGTGGGGCGGCGTGCCGGGAATTATTGGATTCCGTGGCGACGGATTGACTGGCGCTACGGGTGTTGACCCTCAAACAGTAGTTGCCGACGGATCGGCGACGCCGGTTGACGTGAATGCGAATCGAAGCGATCCAAACACATTCACGACAGGCGGCGTTACGGAGTTCGACGGGATCGCAAACCCGGTAGTCGCACTGCAAGGTTCGGGAACTGCAAGAGCTCCCCACCTGGTTATTCACCTCAACCTGACCGGAATCTCCGGCGCCAAAATCACTTACAACCTCCGCGACATTGACGGTTCGGCTGACAACTCGGTCCAGCCGGTCGCGCTTCAATACCGGGTGGGCGGCGCGGGTAACTACACCAACATCCCGGCGGGATTTGTCGCCGATGCCAGCAGCGGGCCAAGCATGGCAACTCTCGTGACCCCGGTAAACGTCACGCTGCCCGCCGCTACCGACAATCAAGCACTCGTCCAGCTTCGAATAATCACCACGGATGCCGTGGGCAGCGATGAGTGGATAGGCATTGACGATATTGTCGTCCTCGTGCCGTCCGAAGCGAAGCTCGATTCTTTCACCGCGAATCGGTATGCGGGCGGGAAAGTTCTCGTCGAGTGGCATACGGGATTTGAAGTCGACAACCTCGGCTTCAACGTCTACCGCGAGGTAAACGGGAACCGCGTTCGTATGAATCCCCAGATCCTCGCAGGCTCGGCGCTAACGATCGGCGAAGGTACAAAGTTGAAATCGGGTTATTCTTACGCGTGGGCGGATAAGGTGCCGCGGGCCAAAGCCGCCACTTATTGGTTGGAATCGATCGATCTCAGTGTACAAAGCATTCTGTTTGGCCCCGTCTCGGTTGGCGAGGCGGAGAGCCAGGATGGACTGCCTCGCGAACAGGGTCGCGCTATGCTGCTTGCGAATCTCGGAAAGAGTAGCGCGCCCTCCGCTTCAACAATGCCAGTCACTCGCGCAAGCGGTACGCCGCAAATCACTGCGGCCGGGTTGTCGGCGCAATCCAGCATAGCCGCCGGGCCGGCGCTCAAGCTGTCCATAAATCAGGAAGGCTGGTATCGGGTTAGCGCTCAAGAGTTGATCGACGCCGGACTGGATTCAAAGACTGACCCCAGAACGTTGCAGCTCTTTGTCGACGGCGAGGAGCAATCCTGTATCGTCACTGGCGAATCGGATGGCCGATTCGATCAGTCCGATACCTTGGAGTTCTATGGTGTTGGTTTGAATACTGCCTTTACCAATACCAGGGTCTATTGGCTGGTTGCCGGATCGCAGCAGGGGCGTCGAATAGAACAGATCAATGGCAAAGGCTCGCGGTCAGCGCCAGGGAATTTTCCCTACACCGTCGAGCGCAAGGAACGTACGACCTATTTTTCGGGACTTCGAAATGGTGACGCGGAGAACTTCTTCGGAGCTGTCATCGCCAGGGACCCCGTCGATCAAACGATGGTCGTCCAGCATGTGGACAAGGCTGCTCAGGGAGACGCCGCCATCGAGGTGGCTTTGCAGGGAGTGACGGCGGTGGCGCATCGGATAAGCGTCGAGTTGAACGGGACCGCTGTCGGCGAGGTGAGTCTTTGGGGACAATCGCACGGCGTGGCGACGTTATCGCTGTCGCCGGCTGCGCTTAAAGAAGGGTCTAACACCTTCAGGCTGACTCCAAAAGCCGGTGAGAGCGATGTCACGCTCGTGGACTACATCCGCCTCACCTATCCGCACACCTACACGGCGGACAACAACGCTTTGCAGTTCAGCTTGGCAAAAAAACAGCAGGTAAGGATCGGGGGTTTCAACAGCGCCGGGATTCGAGTGCTGGACATCACCGTTCCGAACGACGTTCGCGAAGTGTCATCGCGAGTGGAACGACAGGGAGAGGGATACGCGGTCACTGTCAACGCGCCAAAGGGGGGATTGCGCACATTGTGGGCGCTCGCAGATGACCACGCCACGCGTGCGGCGGCAATCACACCAAACCGGCTGTCGAACTTGCGAGATGAAGGTCGCGCGGCGGATCTTGTAATCATCGCGCACCGCGATTTTCTCGACAGAGTGAACGTTCTGAAGTCGTTGCGGGAGAGCCAGGGCCTCAGCGTGACGGTCGTTGATATCGAGGACATATACGACGAGTTCAGCTATGGCCATAAGTCGCCCAAGGCCATAAAGGACTTCCTCGCCTTCACAAACATGAGTTGGCAGAAGCGGCCGCGGTTCGCTTTGTTTGTCGGGGACGCCACTTTCGATCCGAAGAACTATCTGGGGCGCGGAGACCACGACTTCATCCCGACGAGGCTGGTCGACACTCTGTTCCTGGAGACCGCGAGCGACGATTGGTTTGGAGACTTCAACGAAGACGGGCTTGCCGAAATGGCCCTCGGCAGATTACCCGTCCGTACTGCCGACGAAACATCGCGAATCATCGGAAAAATTGTTAGCTACGAGAGCGCGGCGAGAGCGCAAAGTGTCATGCTGGTCTCGGATCTGAACGACGGCATCGATTTTCGAACCACGCACACGCAGCTTCGAGGTTTGATTCCCGCGGGCGTCACCGTAGAGGAAATCGATCGAGGCCAGATGGGCACAGCGGCCGCCAAGAGTCGTTTGATCGACAGCTTGAACCTCGGACTCGGCGTTGTCAGCTACTACGGGCACGGCAATCTGGATCAGTGGAGAGGCAACCTGCTTACATCCGCGGATGCCAGCGGGCTTGCCAACGGCCGGATGCTGCCGGTTTTTTTCACGATGACCTGTCTGAACGGGTACTTTGTCGATCCGGCGTTAGATAGTCTGGCTGAGTCGCTGCTAAAAGCCGAGCGAGGCGGTGCAGTCGCGGTGTGGGCTTCAACAGGCATGTGCGACGCCGTACCACAGGCCATGCTGGAGCAGGAAATGTTCCGGCTGCTGTTCGCGGGAAACAGCTCGGGCGGAGACGCTCTGACTCTGGGAGAAGCCGCGCTCAAAGCAAAAGAATCGATAAAAGATACCGATGTCCGACTAAGTTACATTCTATTTGGAGATCCGAGCGGCCGGCTCAGATAAAGGAATCGCTCGCAAAGACCTTGTTCCTGTGGGGCAGCCGGCTTCACCAACAAGGCAAACGCAAGATCTTGACGTCGGGGGATAAATGGGTTCAACAAAGCGCACAGATCTTAAGCTCGCTATGTCGTTGGCGATCGCCGCGGCCACGGTGCTCATGGTTCTGCCAGGGTTTCTGAGCGGCCGGGCGGCAACGACACAGCCACTTATTGTGCAAAAGGGATCGGGTTCGGGCCTTGACGGCGCGCGTCAGGCGGCCCTTGAAAAACTCTACTCGCAGTTCAAGGCGGGAGCGCCGTTCTCCGAAGAAGAACGCGCGATACTCAGGAGGCTCGGCGCGGGCGACGCGCTCACCGATTTGGAAGCCGATGTGGTTATCTCGCGTGCTCTGTACGACTACTACATCGCGGGCATCGAGCTAAACAAAGAGCAGCAGGAGTTGCTCGATCGATATGTATTACTTGTCTCCAGGCGCAATCAGGACATTGCCGACATAAAGGTTGGATATCACAATAAGCAAAGGCAGCGCGCGATTACCGCTCCGGATGCGAATTGCAGCTCCGTTACTCCTCCGCCCAACGATAGTTGCGCGGGCGCTCAGGTCATTCCAGGCGCCGGTCCGTTTCCGGTGCTTACGACTTCCGTGGACGTCTGCGCCGGCACCTTGGGCGGCGACCCACCGGCACCGTCGTGTGAGGAGTGTACGTTGTCGCCGACTTTTGGTGTACTGACCCGCAGCGTTTGGTACACCTTCTCACCAACCGTGACCGCGAGTTATACGATATCGACGTGCGCGGTGGACACTGCAACGACCGATGGTGACCCGGTCATGGCAATCTATACGTCAACGGGCGGCTGCGCGGGACCGTTCACGCAAGTCCCGTCTGGTTGCGATGACGACACCTGCGCGGACCCGGACCTCGGGCTGAGATCAATCATTTCCAACATTCCGCTGAACTCGGGCACGCAGTATTTCATCGTCGTGTGGACGTGCACGACTGCTACGCCGCAGGAAGGTGAGACGACTCTTCAGCTCAAAGTCAGCCGGACAATCATCCCGTCAAACGATACCTGCGCGGGGGCGATACCTCTGGCTCTAAATACACCGGTTGCCGGAACGAATCTTGCCGCGATTAACGATTATCAGTTATCGGGTACTACGTGCTTCACTGGCATCGGACAAACCAGCTCAACCGCGACCGGGCGCGACGTAGTTTACTCTTTCACGGCGCCCTCCACGGATACTTATTCATTCAGGGTGACCAAGTACAGCGCTTTTGGCAACCTTGTCATGTATGCCACAACTAGCTGTCCAGCCGCGACGCCCGGAGTGCCGGTGAACATTACTTGCAACAACGTATCCGGTCCCGCTATCGCGGCGGCCAACCGCTCACCGGGGAGCACCGCTGAAGAGATAATGTGCCTCTCGCTCACGACTGCGCAGCAGATATTCATCTTCGTCGATGACAATACCGCTGCGCCCACTTTCCTCGGCGACACTTTCACCATCGAGGCAAACCGCTGCAGCCTGGAGACCGAGCCGAACAACACTCCGGCAACTGCCAATTCAATAGTCTTTGGCGGCGAAGGCTCGATTAATCCGTCAAGCGATGTCGATTTCTTCAGCCTCGGAACGCCGGCGTCGAGTTCGCGCGTCTTTGCGATGATTGACGGCGTAGCCAGCAACAGCAGCGACTACGATATGCGCGTCACGACTGCGACCGACACGCTCGAATACGACGATCTCAATAACGACGCGCCGTTCGGTCCCTTTTCTCCGAACATCGGAGGTACTCCGCT
>Ga0114129_10016520_pt1 | contig 10509 bp, 9 predicted proteins | sample RhiMetdeltSRZDD1_FD_80071 | JGI IMG/M metagenome (GOLD analysis project Ga0114129, IMG submission 80071) | Populus rhizosphere microbial communities from Tennessee, USA - Rhizosphere MetaG P. deltoides SRZDD1 (version 2) (version 2) | ecosystem: Host-associated > Plants > Roots > Rhizosphere >... | reverse complement strand
GATGCCCTGGAGCAGTTCGAGCGCCAGTACATCCTCCGGGTGCTCGAGGGCGTGGGATGGAACGTGAGCCACGCGGCGCGGCGCCTGGGTGTGCACCGCAACACCGTCCTCACGAAGCTCTCGACCTGGCGCATCCAGCGGCCGGGCTCCGAGGGGCGCAGCCTGGGGCTCTAGCGCGCGGCTGAGTTTTCGCCGTGCGAACCGACGGAGCTACCCGAGAGTGCCCTACCTTGCCTTCGGGGTGAGGCGACGACAAGGCATCCAGGCGGTGTTCGCTGAGAGAAAGCGGCCGAGCTAGTCTGCTCTGTTATCTGCCCGCCCTGGTTCTGGATCTGGAAAGGTCTCATAACCCAAAGGTCGTCGGCTATGAGGCGCGGGGTTTGGCCTCGTCAATGAAACAGGCTTGACGACTTGTGGGCGAAATGATCCACTCGGGCCGCGAGGAATCTCGTTTATCAAATTGATGCGCTCGATGGCCGATACCATGAACCGGGATTCTCGGCTCTACCTGCTCTTGCGTCTCGTCGAGAGCATCACGGCCTCGCCTGACCTCCAGGAAGTGCTCAGCCGAGTAGTCCAATCAGCCACCAATCTCGTGAAGGATTCGCTGTCGACCCTCTGGATCCTCGAGGACTCACGGCTGGTGGCGCGGGCGCGTTCTGGAGCCCGGCGCCACAGTCCCGTGCTCTCGGAGTTCGCCCTTGGCGAAGGGCTTGTTGGTCACGCTGCGCTGGAGCAACAACCGCTGCTGATACCTAATATCCTGTCCGATCCGCGCACGATCGATCACGCCTACTTTGCCGCCGAAGGCATGACCGCTTTGGTGGCGATTCCGCTCGCTTCACACGGCCGGCTCGTGGGTGTCCTCGCGCTCGTCGCCCGCCGCCCCGAAGACCTCGGCGCCACCGAGGTGGAAATGCTGACAGCCTTTGGCGGCCATGCCGCGATTGCAATCGAAAGCGCTCGGCTCTACGCCGACGTCGAGCGCCGTCGCAGTGAGGCGCAGACACTGGCTGACGTCGCCCGTGACCTGGCCGAGAGCTACGACCTTGACACGGTTCTCGAGCGGATTGCGCGGGGCGCCAACGCTCTGTGCGCAGCCGACGTGACAAGTCTGGCCGTGCGCGATGCGGACGGCTCCTTCCCGGCTCGGCATGTCATCGGAGCACGCAGCGAGGCCTATCGGCGCTTTCGCGCCCTGCCGGGCCTTGGCATCGGAGGACACGCCGTCGTCAGCGGCCGGCCCGGGCGGGCCGCTGAGCGTATCGCGTGGCCCCCGATGCCGCCGGAGTATGCCGAGGCGATCGACGCCGAAGGCATCCGCAGCGCTCTCGCCGTCCCCATCGTCGTCAGACAGCAGGTCGAGGGTCTCCTCTACGTCTGCAGTCGTACACCGCGGTCGTTCAGCGACTCTGACGAGAGCGTCCTGGTCCGCCTGGCTGACCAGGCTGCTGCCGCGATCCACAACAATCGTCTCTTCGCGGCCGAGCAGTCCGCGCGAACGGAGGCCCAGAGATCGGCGCAGGACTTTGGTGACCTCGTGGACACGCTCGACGCGATAGTTCTCGACGCCGATGCCGAGACGTTCCAGGTCACCTTCGTGAACCGCCGCGCCGAGACCATTCTAGGCTACCCGCGACAGGAGTGGTACGCCGACCCGAACTTCTGGGTCAATCACGTCCATCCCGATGATCGTGATTGGGCTCTGGCGCTGTGCACACAGGCGACAGCTGACGGTCGTGATCACGTCATGCAGTACCGAATGCTGACGGCCGACGGCCGCGTGCTATGGGTGCACGACCTGGTGCGGATCCTGCCCGGCAAGGCGAATGGGCGGCGCCAGCTGCGATCGGTGATGGTCGACATCACCGAGCGCAAACAGGCGGAGTTGGAGGTGCAACAACAGCGAGACCTCCTCACGCACTTGACCCGGGTGGCGACGCTCGGCGAACTGTCCGGTGCGCTCGCCCACGAGCTAAGCCAGCCGTTGACGTCCATTTTGAGCAACGCGCAGGCGGCGCAGCGGTTTTTGGCACGTGAGCCCGTCGATCTGATGGAAGTACGAGACATCCTCAAAGACATCGTGGACGAGGATCGTCGCGCCGGGGCGGTGATACGCAGGTGGCGCACCCTCTTGAGAAAGGGTGAGATGCTGCTCCAGCCGCTTGAGCTGAACGAAGTGACGAACGAAGTGCTGCGGCTGGCTCACGGGGAGCTGATCGCTCACAGGATTACCGTCACCGCTCAGCTGACGACGGGCCTGCCGACGGTGCGTGGCGACCGCGTGGGGTTGCAGCAGGTGCTACTGAATCTGATCCTCAACGCGTGCGACGCCATGAAGCTCAACGAGCCAGTGCGACGTCATTTGACGGTCACCACCGGACTCGATGGGGAGGGCGCCATACAGGTGGCGATCGCGGACCGCGGCGCCGGCATCCCGGCCGACAGACTCGCTCAGGTGTTCGAGCCGTTCTACACGACCAAGGAGCACGGGCTCGGGCTGGGGCTTGCGATCTGCCGCTCAATCGTGGAAGCGCACGGTGGGCGCTTGTGGGTCACCAACAATTCGGACCACGGCGCCACCTTCTGTTTCGCTCTAGACGTCGCGCCGTCTGAGCGCGCGTGCGCGCGCGATGCTGCAAGTTCCCGCACTTCGCAGTATGAAGCGAGTGAAGTATCCGATAGTTGAGGGTCTCGGAATGACGAATCCGTTTCCACTTCACGTCCTCACAGCGCTGCGACTAACTCTTCGACCATCGCGTTGACCTGGTCCGGAATCTCGGTGGGCGAAAAATGCCCCGGCCCGGAGAGCTTCACGTATCGCGAGCCTGGCACGGCGTCGCGGATCTCCTTCTCATATTCGGGCGGGTTAGTCGGGTCGTCCAGGCCGCGCAGCTACCATCGCTAGCCCTGTTCCGTCTCGTTCCGTGGACTTACGTCTTGCTGCGTTGCCGAAGTTTGGTGTGGCGGCGAACGAACAACTCATTGTGCAGATCGCGTCGACGCCGACCACGGTGATCCCCGGCGAGAGCGGCACCGGCAAAGAGCTGGTCGCGCGCGCGATTCACGCGCGGAGCGGGTGCGCGAGCCACCCCTTCGTGGCAATCAACGGCGCGCGGCCGAGCTTTCGCCAGTACGAGCGGCCGAGCTACCGGAACGCGCGCCTACTTTGCCTTCGGGGTCGGATTCCCGCTGGACTGGCTCGGCATCGCTGTCCCGGCGGTCGAGGGCGGCGAGGCACCCGCTTGAGCCGCCTGCGCGGCGCCGTCCGTCGGTTCCACCGGTGCGGCCGCGGCGGCCGGAGCCGGCGGCACTACCTCGGACGCGTTGATCGTGAGGTACGTGTGCCAGAGCTTTTCGTAGATGTGCACTTCGAGCGCCTTGCCATCCTTCACGTACATCAGCCACGAATCCGAGGGCGACGACGTCCTGGACACGGCTTGCCAGCCGTTCGAGTCGAGAAAGGCACGCATCACGTCGACCAGGCTGAGGGGCTCGAGGCGTCCCCGATAAACGAGCTGACCTGCGCGGACAGCCGGCGACTCGATCATGACCGAGCGATCCGGCTGATACTCGAGGCCCGTCGGTATCGGGATGTCGTCGAACTGACGGCGCGGCGCAGTGGTGGTCGTCGCGCAGGCGGCGGTCAGGAGTCCGAGCACGGCGATGGCGGCGATTTGTGTTTTCATGCGCGCAGCCTAGCAGCCGCCCCCGCTCAGCCCCAAGAAATTAGGAGCGCTAGGCCCGGCTCGCGAGCCCGTACATCACACCCCAGAGCGCCAGGAAGTCGCGGGCGCCCTGCCATCCGGCGGCGCCACGGCCCTGCACGTGGTCCACCACGCCGACGAGCACGAGCGTCGTCCGCTCCGGGCGCGCGGCCGCGAGCCTGAGGCTCTCGGTGTAGGGCACCGCGCGGTCCGAACGGCCGTGGACCAGGACGAGGCGCGCGCGAATGTCGCGCGCCACCCGGATCGGTGAGAGCGAGTCGAGATAGCGCTGCAGCTCGACCGGCGGCGCGGCGAGGAACCGCGCCACGGCCTCCGGGTCTCCACCTTCCAGCAGGGCGCGCGACGGCGCATCGAGCCGATCGCCGTTGGCCCGCAGGAACATCCGTATCAGCGCGGGATCGTGGTCCACCCGGCCAGAGACACTGTCGTAGCCGTACGCGCCGGTCAGCCAGAAGCGCACGACTTCGGCCGCGGAGGCGTAGCCGCCGAGGCTCAGGATCACCCGAACGCGATCGCGCGCGCGCGGATCCGCGGCCGCCAGCAGCGCGGGGCCGGCGCCCACGCTCACGGCGACCACGACGGCCGGCTCCGCCCGCGCGGTGAGCGTCGCCACCACCGGCTCGACGTCCTCCGGGCCGAGCCGTCCTCGGGTGAGACCGGGAATCGTGGGCACCGCCACGTCGAATCCGGCCCTGGACAGAAGCGCTGCCGCCTCCCGCACGCGCGGGTCGTCCTTGCCGGCGGGGGAGAATCCGTGCACGAGGACCAGCGGGGTGCCTCGGTTCGCGTCGGGTCGACCATAGAGATCGACGTTTGTGTCGGGGATGGGGAGCGGCTGCCGGGTCGGGGCGGCGGTCAGTATCGAGAGAGCCGGGGACCTCCCGCCGGTCAAGAACTCCAGGAGAAACGCGCCCCCCAGCAGGCCGGACCACCCTGCCTGCGCGACCGGGACGACCAGAAGAAAGGCGAGAAGGAGAGCGGCGAGCCGGGTTACTTCCGGTTGATGCACGTCACGAGGCGCCACCCATCGAACATGTTGACGTGGGCGATCGACTCGGGAACGAGTCCCACCTGCTCGAGCAGGGGCGTCAGCGGCAGGTTCGATTTCCAGCCCAGGCGCGTGCAGACCGGCGCCACCACGTCCTCGAGCCAACCCATCAGCCGCCGATCGCTGCGGAAGTGATTGAGGATGACGAGGATGCCACCCGGCTTTACCACGCGGCGCATCTCACGGAGCACTGCGACCGGGTCGGGCACGGCCGAGATCGTGTAAGTCGCGACCACCTTGTCGAACTCGTTGTCGCCGAAGCTCATGGACGTCGCGTCCATGACCTTCAGGATGACGTTCGGCATGGCCAGTGTCTGGACGCGCTCGACGGCCTTGTCGAGCATCTCCTGCGACAAGTCGATACCGGTCAGCCGGCACGTCGCCGGATAGAGCGGCAGATTCAGGCCGGTGCCGATGCCGACCTCCAGGACGGAATCGCCTCGCTGCAGAGCGAGCTGGTCGATGGCGGCAGTTCGACCGGGAGCGAAGATCCAGTCGAAGATGAAATCGTAGACCGGCGCCAGGAGTTCGTACGCGCGCTCAACCTGCCTCTTCTCTAATGCGACGTCCACTCAGAGCCCTCCGCTGAAGTTGATTTGGGATTGAGGCCGGCCTGGGTTCGAGCTGAGAGCTGGGTGCATTCTAACCACGTCGGGACGGCGTTGCCAAGTGACTTTTCGCCTGAGCCCGCCCTAGAGCAGAAACCTGATCAGCAGCGTGGCAAGCCCGAGAAACGAAAAAAATCCGAAGACATCCGTGAATGTCGTGATTATTACGCTCGACGCGATCGCGGGATCGACCCGGGACGTCTTCAGGGCAATCGGGATAAGGGTGCCCACGATCGCAGCCACGATCATGTTGAAGACGAGGGCCACCGCGAGGATCAGCGAGAGCAGGAGCTGCCCCTTCCAGACGTAGGCGATCACGGCGATCACCAGGCCGTTGGCAGCGCCGGTCGTGAGCCCGAGCCAGAGCTCCTTCCAGAGGACGCGGCGCAGGACCGCCGCGGTCATGTCGCCCAGCGCGATGCCGCGAACCACGACCGTGGCTGTCTGGGTGGTCGCAATGCCGCCCATCGATGCGACGATCGGCATGAATACCGCGAGCGTCGCCAGGGTCTGGATGGACGACTCGAAGAGGCCGATGACCGAGGCGGCCAGCACGGCGGTCCCGAGGTTGATCAGCCGCCAGAGGTTGCGCTTGACGAAAACGGCCCGGGGCGGATCGAGCACAGTCTCGTCGCCGGCGACGCCGCCGAGACGCTGGATGTCTTCGGTCGCTTCCTCGCGGATGACGTCGATCACGTCGTCTACACCGATGGTGCCGAGCAGCCGCCGGTTGACGTCCACGACCGGGATCTGGATCAGGTTGTAGTGCTGGACCAGACGGGCCACCTCCTCCTGGTCCGTGTCCACGCGCACACTCTCCACCTCGTCCGTGCGAATGGCGCGGACGGGCGTGGCGGCGTCGGCGGCCAGGAGCCGGTGCAGGGGAACGACGCCGACCAGATGGTCGTGGTCGTCCACCACATAGAGATAGAACGCACCCTCGCCGGTCGCCGCCTTGCGAATGTGCTCGATCGCCTGGGCGACGGTGGCTTCCTCGCGCACGGCGACGAACTCGGGCGACATGAGCCGGCCCGCCGTGCCCTCCTTGTACTCGAGGAGCTCCTGGACCTCCTCGGACTTCTCCTCCTCCATGAGCTCGAGGATTTCTTCGGCCCGCTCCTTCGGCAGCTCCTCGACGACGTCGGCGACGTGTTCGGGCGGCATCCGGTCCAGAACGCGCGACACTTCGACTTCGGGAAGCGAGCCGACCAGCTCGCGCAGCGTGGGGTCGTCGAGCTCGGCGAGCACTTCACCCGCGTGCTGCGGGGTCAGGAGACGGAAGACGCGGACCTGGTCCTCGGGTGGCAGCTCGCGGATGACGCGCGACACGTCGGCCTGATGCGCGTCCTCGAGGAGATCGGCGAGCCGCTCGTCACGTCCTTCGCCGAGAAGCTGCTTGATCGATTCGCGCAGCCGCTCCGTCTCTTCCATCTCACCAGGGAGTATGACGCGGCCGAAGCGCGGGGCAAGCGGATTTTGCCCCGCCGGCGAGTCCGGCGGGGCGCGAGCGTCAGGCGCCGAACTTGGTGAGGCGCAGCGCGTTGGCCATCACGAGCGGCATCAGGTGCTGAGCCGGGATCACGCCCAGGCTTCCCGCGGAGCACGCACGCTCGGTGAAGGCAGTCACGCTGTCGGCGCCGCAGTAGCGGCTCCACACGATGACCGGGACGGGCTGCCAGCCGTGGCCGGACAGGATCGAGGGCGTCGCGTGATCGCCGGAGACGATCAGCACGTCGGGCCCGAGCGCGCGGATCTCGGGGATTGCCCGATCCAAACGCTCGAGCGCCTGGACCTTGGCGTCGAAGTTTCCGTCCTCGCCCGCCTTGTCGGTGTCCTTGTAGTGGAGGAAGAAGAAGTCGTTGGCGGCCCAGTGCTCCTTGAGCGTCGCCAGCTCGTCGTCGAACGTGCCTCCGGTCTTGAGAATCTCCATCCCGACCAGTCGCGCGAGACCGCGGTACATCGGATAGGCGGCGATCGCGGCGCTCCGGAGCCCGAACACCTCGGGAAACCGCGGGAGCTTCGGCAGCTGATCGAAGCCGCGCAGGAGGATCATGTTCGCGGGCGCCGCGTCGGCGAGCAGGCGCTTGGCCTCGGCGACGAAGCGGTTGACCAGCGTCGCGGTGGCCTTCGCGCGTGGCTCGAGGGCTTTCACCGGCAGGGGTGGCTTGCCCAGCTGCTGGGGATCGGTCTCGGAGAGCCGCGCCGACAGCCCGCCGCTCTTGCCCTTCGCGCGGAGGACGAGCACGAAGCGGTAGTCCTTTCCGGACTCGACGAACAACTCGACGCCGGGAAGCTTGATGCGCCGGAGCCGCTCGGTGAGGCGCAGGTTGAGCTCCGTGGCGATCCGGCCCGCGCGCCGGTCGGTGATACGGCCCGTGCCGTCCACGGTGCAGAAGTTGCCGCGGGCCGCGACGTCCCCCGCGCGCAGCTCGAACTCGATGCCGAGCGCCTCGAGCACGCCGCGGCCCACCTGATACTGGAGCGGATCGTAGCCGAAGAGACCGAGATGGCCCGGGCCGCTGCCGGGAGTGATCCCGGGGGCAACATGGCGGATGAGACCGCAGGCGGCTTCGGTGGCGAGCTGGGACAGGTTGGGCAAGCTCGCGGTCTCGAGCTCGGAGCGGCCCGTCTCGGGTCGCGGAAGCCCCCCGAGCCCGTCGAGCGAGACGAGGACGATCTTCGTCGTGTTCGAGATGACGAGGGGCGCGATCACATCGAGCATCGCCGGCTCCTTACGCGTCCTTCACGGGATTCTCGATCTGCCCGAGGCCGGTGATTTCCAGCCGGCAGGTGTCGCCAGGCTGGAGGAAGACCGGCGGCTTGCGCGCGAAGCCCACGCCCGGCGGCGTGCCGGTCGCGATCAGGTCGCCCGGCGAGAGGGTCATGAGGTTCGAGAGGTAGCTCACCAAATAACGGACGTCGAAGATGAAGGTCTTGGTGTTGCCGCTCTGCATCTGCTTTCCGTTCACCCACAGCCGGAGCTCGAGGACGTGGGGGTCCGGAACCTCGCTGCGATCGGCGATGTACGGACCGACCGGCGCGAACGTCTCCGGGATCTTCCCGGCCATCCACTGACTGCCGATGAACTGGAAGTCGCGAGCGCTCACGTCGTTGATGATCGTGTAGCCGGCGACATAGTCCAGGGCCTTTTCCCGCGGCACGAAGCGCGCGGTGCGGCCGATGACCACGCCGAGCTCGACCTCCCAGTCGAGCTGCTGCGAGCCACGGGGTTTCAGGATCGGCTCGCCCGGATCGATGATTGCGTTCGACCACTTGGCAAAGATCGGCGGCTCCTTGGGAATGGGCTGATTGGCCTCTTCCGCGTGGTCGCGGTAGTTGAGCCCGATGCAGATGAATTTCCCGGGATCATTGATCGGCGCGTGCAGGCGCGCCGACGCGGCGGGCACCGTCACCCATTCCTTGATGCCGGCGATCGCGTCTTCCGCGGCGGCGCCGCCCTCGAGGAACGCGCGGGTGCTGGCCGGCACCAGCGCCGCCGCAATCTCGCCGGCGCGCAGGACGCCGCGACGCGTCAAAGTAGCGGCGAGGCTCGCCTGGAGATCGGCGATCCGATCCCCCTGAATTGCGCCCAGACGGGGTTCTCGACCGTTGGTGGAGAAGCGTACGAGCTTCATGGGTGACTGGCCTCCCGGTTCAGAATCTGCCGCCGATTGTAGCGTTTGTCGAGCTTACGCGCCCTCGGTCCGTTTGTTATCATCGGGCTCTGGGGAATATGCTTCGGGCAGAGCCCCCTGGGGGCGGACAATATCTCCCTGAGGACTATAGGGAGGAGGTTCCCTTGATGAAGACCGGAATGAGGATCCTCGCCGTCGCGGTGGCGTTCCTCATGCTCATGACTGGCCCTCTGGCTCCGATCGCGTTCGCCCAGATGCCTTCTCCCGTACAGCCCGAGCCGGCCGCGCAGCAGCAGCCGGCCGCGCAGCAGCCGCCGCCGCAGCCCGAGCCGGCGGTGCAGCAGCAGCCGACAGTGCAGCCTGAGCCAGTAGCGCAGCAGCCGCCGCCGCCGCCCGAGCCGGCCGCGCAGCCGCCGGCGCAGCAGGCGATGCCGCAGCAGCCCGAGCCCCTGAGAGAGTCGCGCATGGCCGAGTCGGCCGCCTACAACGTCGGCGCCGGTATCGCGAACATCTTCTACATCCCGGGCAAATGCATCCTGTGCGCCGCGGGCGTGACCTCCGGGATCTTCATTATGCTCATCACCATCGGGTCCGCGCCGAGACCGGCCGCGTACTTCGCCCGAGAGGGATGCGGCGGTCGGTGGTACCTCGTCGGTGACGACCTCCGGCCCGAATCGGAGATCAGGGCCTTCGACTGGGAGCGGGACGGCACCATCAAGTTCTAGACCTTTCGTTCCTCGCGCCGTCGCCGCGCTGCTGTTCGCGGCGCTGCTCGCAGCCTTCGCCGCGGGCATCTGGGGCACCGTTCTCCGGCCTTCGGCCTACGAGGTTCGCGGCACCATCGTGGCGCGTCCGGCGCCGGACCTCATCCTCGTGCGCCACGAGGCCGTCGCGCCGCTCGGCATGGGCGCCATGGAGCTGATGGCCATTGCCGCGGCGCCAGCCCTCCTCGATCCCGTCGCGCCCGCTCCGGGCGATCGCGTGAAGCTCGCGGTCCGCCAGGAGCGCGAGCAGCTCGTCCTGCTCCGCATCGAGAAGCTTCGTTGACTCAGCGCGGGTGGGCAAGGCGGCGGACGTATCGCACGAGCTCCTTGATGTCCGCGTCGCCGAGCGTTGCGCCGAAGCCCGGCATACCAGGCCGTCCGATCGGCGCGCCGCCATGCTTGATGATGTCGAACAGGTACTCGTCGGTGCGGCCGCCGACAGCTCCGTCTGCGCCCAGGTTGCCGGGCCGGATCAGGAATAGCGCCGCCCTCCAGGAGCCGCGCCCGTCGACGCCGTGGCAGGTCGAGCACAGCCCGAGATAGAGTCGCTCGGCGGGCGTTGAGCCGGCCGCCGGGCGGGGTGTATCGAGGAGCCAGGCGAGCCCGCCGGTGAAGAGCCCGATCGCCGCGAGCACGATCAGGAGTACCGAGAGCGGCCGGCGCATGGCGGCGAGGATAGCACCCACCCGGGGGTCGCATTCGACACCACTTGACAACGCGCGGTGG
>Ga0114129_10016519_pt1 | contig 10509 bp, 10 predicted proteins | sample RhiMetdeltSRZDD1_FD_80071 | JGI IMG/M metagenome (GOLD analysis project Ga0114129, IMG submission 80071) | Populus rhizosphere microbial communities from Tennessee, USA - Rhizosphere MetaG P. deltoides SRZDD1 (version 2) (version 2) | ecosystem: Host-associated > Plants > Roots > Rhizosphere >... | reverse complement strand
TGCCGGATTCATGACCGAGCCGCGCCAGCGTGTTCGAGGTCGACCTCGGCCTGGAGACATGCACGATCGCGCGACACGGTTGCCACCGCGAGCGTTCTGCCTCCACGCATGAACGTGACCGACGCGTCGCGCGCGTCGAGCGATCCGTCGACCTTCACCGCATCCCAATTCTCCGCGTGGCCGACGTACCGGATGGTCACGTCGTAGTGCTGGCTCCAGAAGAACGGTACGGCGTCGAAGCGTTCGCGACGTCCCAGCATGTTGCGGGCGGCAACCTGTCCCTGCCGCTCGGCCACGACCCAGTGCTCGACGCGAATCCGATCACCGGTATGAGGATCGGGCCAGCGCGCGACGTCGCCGGCGGCGAAGATCCCCGGCGCGCTCGTTTCGAGGAATTCGTTCACGACGATGCCGCGATCCATCACGAGACCGGAGCGCTCGGCAATCGCCACCGCGGGTCGAACACCGGCGCCCACGACGATGAAATCGGCATCGATCTTCGCACCGCCGCTCGAAGCGACAGTCTGCCCGGTGACCGATGCCACGGTCTGCCCGAGATGAAAAGTCACACCGTGGGCTTCGTGAAGAGACCGTACGAAGCGGCCGACCTCGGTCCCCATGACCCGCTCCAGCGGCAGATGGTCGGGCGCCACGACATCGACGGCAATGCCGCGAGCGCGAAGCGAAGCCGACACTTCGAGGCCAATGAAACTCGCGCCGACCACCACGACGTGACGGGCGTTCTTCGTGCGCTCGACGATCGCGCGGCTGTCGGCAAACGATCGGAGGTACAGAACCTGGCCGCTGGCTGCGCCGGGAATCGTGAGCTGCACCGGATCCGCGCCCGTCGCGATCAGCAACGACCCAAACTCGCGACGCGAGCCGTTTTCGAAGAGGATGGTTCGACCTGCGGGATCGATCGACGACACACGCGATCCGAGGACCAACTCGACGCGTCGCTCGGCGTAGAGGTCCGAAGGCCACAGTGGGATCCAGTCGTCCTGCGCCTCGCCAGCCAGAAAATCCTTCGAGAGGTTCGGGCGATCGACCGGCGGATCCTGATCCGCGCTGATGATCGAGACCGGTCCGTCGTAGCCCTCACGCCTCAGCATGTCCGCCGCCGCCAGTCCCGCAGCGCCGCCGCCAACGATCGCGATCGACGAGGGCTGTGCGGATGGCGCACGCCGTGGATGCGATTGGGACTGTTTTTCCCTGACGAACACCGTCTCGCCCTTGCGTTCGACGCGCCAGCAGGCAATCGGGTCCAGCGCCGGCGCACGCAGCGCCTCCCCGGTTTCGAGGCTGAAGCACGCGTGATGAAGCGGACACCGAACGGTGTTCTCGACGACCAGGCCATCGGCGAGCGCTCCGTGGTAGTGCGTGCAGGACGCGCCGACGGCGAAGAATCGGTCGCCGGCGCGCGCCAGCACGACGTCATCGTCTCCGACACGTCCAAGGACAGTGTTGCCGGACGGAATGGAGGCAACCGGCACGCCTGCAGTCAGATCAAGCTTCGCTGGTTCCGCGGACTTGGCCATCGCAACCTCGGTGCTGCGTTCACATCGAACGAGCTATTCAGATTACCAGCACTTTCGCGTTACGGAAGCGGTGATGTGTCACCGCCGAGCTGGCTGGGCACCCTCTTGCTTAGGTTCGGGAACGTACCGAAGCGGCGGAAATCACCGGACCGCAGCTGGAGGCGATGCGTTCGGCGGCGGCTCGCGGATCGGATGCGGCGGTGATTGGCCGGCCGACCACGATGTAGGTGGCGCCGGCCGCAAGGGCGTCGGCCGCGCTCATGGTCCGTTGCTGATCGCCCCTGTCATCGCCGGCGCCGCGTATACCGGGCGTCACAATCGCAAATTGCCGCCCGCACTGCCGCCGGACGATTTCAATCTCCTGAGGGGAAGCGACGACGCCGTCGAAGCCGCACGATTCGGCGAGCGCGGCCAGCCGGCCAACCTGGGACGCCACGGGCGCGGCGACGCCAATCTCGTCCAGCGCGCGCTGATCGAGGCTGGTCAGCACGGTTACGGCGATGAGCAGCGGCGCGGACGTCGATCCGCGCGCCGCCTCCTGATCCGCCGCGGCGCGCGCGGCACGCAGCATGCCGCTGCCGCCCGAAGCATGGACGTTCACCATCCAGACACCCAACCGCGTCGCCGCCGCGATCGCTCCAGCGACGGTGGTGGGGATGTCGTGGAACTTCAGATCGAGAAACACGCGGTCGCCGCGCGACACGAGCTCCTCCACGATGCGCGGCCCTTCACTGGTGAACAGCCGGCTGCCCACCTTGAAGCCGCCGACGACGCCGCGCAGACGGTCGGCGACCGATCGTGCTTCGGCGGCTGTATCGAGATCCAGCGCAACTAGGAGCTGGTCCATGCCTTCTCTCTCTCGCGTAGGTCGAGGGTTCCGACCAGATCCGACACGCGGGCGACATTGTGACGGCGCAGATAGTCTCCGATACCGTCGAGCAGCCCCGGCCAGATGCCGGGTTCGACGAAATTCGCGGTGCCGACCTGCACTGCGTCGGCGCCGGCGATCATGAATTCCAGCGCGTCGCGCGCCTCGGCGATGCCGCCCATCCCGATGATCGGGATTTTCACCGCCTGACGGCACTCGTACACCATCCGGACGGCGATCGGCCGAATGGCCGGGCCGCTCAACCCTCCGACGATGTTCGAGATCTTCGGTCGGCGCGTTTCCACGTCGATGACCATGGCGAGGAAGGTATTGACCAGCGAGACCGCATCGGCGCCGGCCTCTTCGGCCGCGCGGGCGAACGATGCCACGTCGGTGACGTTCGGCGTCAACTTCGGAATCACCGGCAGCGTCGTGACTTTCCTGACGGCGGCGACCACATCGTGCGTACCGATCAGGCTGCAGCCGAACTGGATGCCGCCTTCCTTGATGTTCGGGCACGAGATGTTCAGCTCAATCGCCGCCACCCCCTCGTTGTCAGACAGAATCCGCGACACCTCCACATACTCGTCGAGCGTCGTTCCACATACGTTCACGAGCACGGTTGCACGGCGCGCGCGCAGCTCGGGTAGCTTTTCGTCGACAAAGCGGCGGACGCCGATCCCTTGCAGACCGATCGCGTTCAGCATGCCGGCGGGTGTTTCGACGATGCGCGGCGGCGGGTGACCTTCGCGCTCGTTCAAAAAGAGCCCTTTGACGACGATACCGCCGAGCGACGAGAGGTCGACGATGTCGGCGTACTCGACGCCGTAACCAAAGCAGCCGCTGGCCGCGATCAGGGGGTTTTTGAGTGTGAGAGCGCCTATCCGGACAGACAGATCCATTTCTGCGTTACATCACCGGTTCTTCTTGTTGTCCTTTGTGCCCTTTGTGTCCTGGGTGTTCCATTTCTCTTACTCCCAACGTATTTGATCGGCCGCGAGGACGGGACCAGCCAAACACGATCGCACGTGGTGGAACCGCCCATCCTCGCCACGCATCGGGACGACACAACTGTAGCAGCCGCCCAGGCCGCAGCCCATCACACGCTCGACAGATACCTGACAGGGCCGTGCATGTTTGATGGCGATTCGAGCCGTCGCCGCCAACATCCCCTCGGGGCCGCATCCATACAACATGACCGGCGCAGAGGCCGGGCGGGATGCGAGGCGTCGATCGAGCGGCCCGACGACGCGGCCCGCTTCGCCGAGGCTGCCGTCTTCAGTTGTGAGGACGAGCTCGACGTTCAGCTGGCGAAAGAAATCGAGATAGAAGAGCTCCGCGGCGCGACGCGCGCCGTAGAAGAGAGCCGTCTTCACGCCGCGGGCGCGGAGCGATTCTGCCAGCGTGGCGAACGGCGCGAGACCCACGCCGCCGGCGACCATCCACGCTTCCGAGGGTGGATCGACGACGGTGAAGGGCCGGCCGAGCGGTCCAAGGCACATCATCCGCTGGCCTGGACCCGCGTCGTAGATCTGCGCGGTGGACGCGCCGATCCGCTTGCTGAGAATCGTGAGACCGGTTGCGGTCCCGTCCGCGTCGCGCAGCACCTCGAAGACCGAGAAGGGCCGGCGCAGCAGCGGATCGAAGCCTCGACCCGGCTTGATCATGACGAACTGCCCTGGCGCGACCGCGCCGGCGATGGCGGGCGCTCGGAGCGCGAGCACGTTGTAGTCCGTCGACAGCGGGTGATTTCGAATCACTTCCGCGGACACGTCGATCGGCATCGCGGCAGTATACTGCAGCGAATTTTGTGCGCTATCTCCGCATGTTCAGCAATTCTGTGGCGGCTGCGTGCGTGGCCACGGCGTACGTCCTCGTGCTCGTTCTGAATCTGAACCCGTCGCTGCCGCTCGATGCCGCGCATTTGGGCTCGCTGATCAGCACCGTCGGCCTGTTTTATGCGGTCCACTTGACGGTTATCTGCTACATCCTGCTCGTGCTGCGGCAGATCCTCGCACGAGAGCTCTTTTCACCTGCCTGGGTCAGCGTCGGCGTGCTCGTGTGGCTCACGGCGGCCTCCGCCTTCGCCGGTGCGGCGTTGATGCTGAGGAATCTCGTCACGTTTGCTCTCGTCCTCGACGAGGCGACGGTGACGGCGTTGGAAGGCAGCGCGCTGGTGCTCGCAGCCACCTTTCTGCTCTGTATCGTACTGGGCCTCGTCCGGCGGCGCGAGCCCGACGCGCGATGGGCCTGGGCGTTCCTGCTGCTCCTCATCGTCGGCAGTTCCGTGGCTGCGCCCCTGGCGCTTCGCGGACTGGGGCGGCCAATGGCCTTGGATGCGAGGCCAATCGATGCCCCGCTCGACGTGTCGGGCAGTGAGCGTCCCGAGCGGGTCACTGTGATCGCCGTCGACGCAGCGTCGCTCGACCTGATCACGAGCGCCACGGCTGAAGGTCGCTTGCCGAACTTCGGAAGAATCCTGGATGCAGGAACCGTCCGTCATCTCGCAACGCTTCACCCGACGTCGGCAGAAGCCGTGTGGGCGGCCGTGGCGACCGGGAAGTTGCCGCAGAAGAACGGTGTCCGTTCGAGCGGCGTCTACCAGCTCGCCGGCGGCGGCTCCGTGCAGTTGCTGCCGAACTTCTGTTTCGCGCACGGATTGGAGCGCTTTGGGTTTCTCGTCGAGCAACCCTATACGTCTGCCACCTTCCGGACCCGAACGTTGTGGAGCATCCTGAGCACAAGCGGCTTCTCGGTTGGGGTCGTCGGATGGCCGCTCACGCGGCCGGCGCCTCTCGTGCGCGGTTATCTCGTGAGCGACCACTATCACCGTGTGGCGCTCACGGCGTCGGGAATCGACGATCCATCGGCGCTGTACCCACCGGAGCTGCAACTGGAGACGCTTGCGGTCATGGAAAGCGCATCGTCCGACGCGCCGCTCGTAGTCAACGCATCGCTCGCCGGCGACAGGCAAGCGACGCCCGAGCGGACGGATCGGATCTACGACCGGATCGCGCAGACGCTGGCGCGGACGCGTCCTGCGCAGGTGACTCTGACGCGGTACCAAAGCCTCGACTCGATCGGCCATTATTACCTCCGCTATGCGATGCCGTCGGAGTTTGGCGACGTCACTGACGAAGAGCGGCGGCGGTTTGGCTCGGTCCTCGAGCATTACTACGCGCTGATCGATGAAGTGGTTGGACGCGCGATGGCCGCCGTCGGGCCGAACGATCTCCTGTTGGTGATCTCGGGTTACGGGATGGAGCCTCTTGGCTTCGGCAAGCGGCTCGTCGAACGCGTGATCGGCGATCCGGACATCAGCGGCTCGCACGACGCAGCGCCTGATGGGTTCCTCATGGCCTACGGCGCCGCTGTTGCGAAGGGACGCCGGCTGCAGGCGCGCGCGTCGGTGGTCGACGTCGTGCCGACAATTCTGTATTTCCTTGGGCTCCCGATCGGCCGCGACATGGACGGCTATGCACGAACGGATCTCTTCCAGCAGTCGTTCACCCAGGATCGACCGATCACGTTCATCCCGACGTACGACCGCTAGCGCCAAATGAAACGCACGTGGGCGCTGCGCGCGTCGTTGCTGATAGCCCTCGTGGCGGCGGCAGGCGCGGCGCTGTTGTGGGCACGACGAGATCCGCGGATCGATGGCGGACGCCTCTCGTGGGTCGCCACGGCGCACCAGTTCGGACCTGTGGGCTATCGCGATCCAGCGGGCGCGCTGTCGCCGGATGGACGCTGGATCGCTTATTCCGAAGGCCGCTTTCTCCGCGTGCGTCCGATTGGTGGTGGACCGGCCGTCGAGTTGCCGCCAGGTGAAGCGCAGATTCGAAATCTCGCGTGGAGTCCAGACAACCGGACGATTCTCGCCGATGGCCATCAGACGCAAACGGGATGGGCAGCCTACGACACCCTGCTGGGCACGAGGCGCTCGCCGTGGGCGAGCGGCGACCGTCTCGCGGATCTGCGGCAACTAGCCTGGTCTCAGGATGGTCGGTCGATCGCCGCGGTCGTCAACGGCGAGGAGCTGCGGATCCTGTCGGTCTCTGGCGCCGTGCTGCGGACGCAACGGATCGCACATCGCGTCGCGTTTCCGGCTTGGACGCCGAAAGGTGAGGTGGCGTGCGTCGAAACGATCGACGGCCGTTCCCGCGTGGCTGTCCCGTGCGGTGGCACGCCGATTCGTACCGATCCCGACCTCGACGTGTACGGTCCGATCGCATTCGCGCCCGACGGCCGGACGATGTACTTCGCGTGTGCCAATCAATCCGGCACGGTCGATCTGTGGCAGGCGCCAACCGCTGGAGGACGCGCGGAGCGCCTGACGGCCTTCTCGCGCGACACCTACGCGCCCTCGGTGGCGGCGGACGGCAGCGTGCTGTTCAAGGTGCAGAGCTATCGCACAGTCGTGGCGGTGGTACCGGCGGAGGGCGGCGTCACCACACCAGTCACCAATTTTCAGAGCGAAACGCCGTCATGGGCGCCCGACGGTCTACACCTCGGCATCACATACGGCACGTGGAGGCGCGTCATCGACGATGCGCATTATCCAGACATTGCACAGGATACCGGGGTGGTCCGCGTTCAGAGGCCGCCGGCGGAGGCACCAACGAGTGTCGTCCACGCATCCATGTCGGAAGATCAGGCGCTGTGCTGGTCGCCGAATGGACGGTGGATTGCCTTCCATTCACACAAGGATCAATCCGACGACATCTGGCTGAAGCCCGCAGAGGGTGAAGCGGCGCCTCAACGCCTCAGCTTTCTGGGTCGTGGTGCCGAAGTCGGCTGGCCGCGCTGGTCGCCCGACGGGCAATGGGTGCTGTTCGATGGCGAGAACCGATCGACTCGTAAATCCGTAGTGTGGGTGGTCGGAGTCAACCAGGAGACCGGCACCGTGACCCGTCCGCCCGCCGTTGTCGCCGTTGCGGGCGTGGACGCGGAGGTGAGCCACGCTGAATGGCTGAATGACTCGGCCCGAATCGTGGTTCTCGGCAAGGAAGGGCCGGGACGCCACGTGATCTATACCGTGCCGCGCGAAGGCGGTGATGCGCGAGTCGTGCATCGCGTCGCCAGCGAGCACGACGCGCCCGGCCTGGCCGTGTCGCCCGATGGCCGCGACGTCGCGTTTGTTGCGCCGGCGGCGGATGGCTTCTTCCAGGTGTTTCGTCTGCCGCTTGCCGGCGGTTCGCCGGTTGCCGTGACACGGGATCCATCGCACAAGAGTCAGCCGGCGTGGTCCCCGGATGGACGGCAGATTGCGTTCACGGTGTGGAGCTACGAAGCTCAGTTCTGGAGGCGTCGATGAAGCGACTGGCGGGAATGGTTTCTCTGGCGATCGCAACGAGCGCGTGCGGGGCGAACACAGCAACGCCGCCTCGTTCGTCCTCTTCTGAGTCGTATCTGGATTATTCGGGTCGCGACGATGTGCTGACGGGCGGCGTGAAGATGATCCCGATCAACACGCCGAAGGGGACGTTCAAGGTCTGGACCAAACGCACTGGCAACAGCCCGACGATGAAGGTGCTGCTGCTTCATGGCGGCCCGGGCGCGACGCACGAGTACATGGAGGCGTTCGACAGCTACTTTCCGCAGGCGAGCATCGAGTACTACTACTACGACCAGCTGGGATCTGCGTTCAGCGATCAGCCCGACGAACCGGACTTGTGGGAGCTGCCGCGCTTCGTCGAGGAAGTCGATCAGGTCCGGACCGCGCTCAAGCTCGATCCGCGGAATTTCTATCTACTCGGCCAGTCGTGGGGCGGGATGCTCGCGATCGAGTACGCCTTGAAGTATCAGCAGAACCTCAAAGGCCTCGTCATTTCCAACATGGTGTCGAGCATCCCCGGCTACAACGAGTACGCGAAGAACGTCCTCATGCCGGCGATGGACCAGAAGGCACTGGCCGAGATCAAGAAGCTGGAGGCTGCCGGCCAATACTCGAACCCGCGGTATATGGAGCTGCTGATCCCGAACTTTTACGTCGAGCACATTCTCCGGATGCCGCCGGATCAGTGGCCCGATGGGGTGAATCGCGCGTTCAAGCGGCTCAACGAAAAGGTGTACGTCCCGATGCAGGGCCCGAGCGAGATGGGCGCGAGCGGGAAGCTCGTGAACTGGGATCGGACCGCGGACCTCGCGAAAATCACCGTACCGACGCTGACGATCGGCGCGAAATACGACACGATGGACCCGGCTCAGATGGAGAAGATGGCCAGCCTCGTCAAAAGAGGCCGCTACCTCTACTGCCCGAATGGCAGCCACATGGCGATGTACGACGACCAGAAGGTATATTTCGACGGCGTCGTGAAGTTCGTCCACGACGTCGATCGGGGAAAATTCCGACCCTGATTATCGCGTCGCGGGAACGGTTTTCACAGAGCCCTGCGCCTCGACCCATTCGCCGTTGATGCGCACCATCCAGGTGCCGGTGCGGGCCTTGCCGTTCCAGCCCTCGGGACGGAATCCGATATCGGCGCCCGAGAGGATTGAGCCCGCTTCGCGGCGCGATTGCGCGTGCGCGAGGATCCCGGTGAGCACTAGCGAAGCCAGCCAGAGCAGTACAACACTGAGCCGAACGGTGCGAGTCATTGACGTCCTCCTGACGCCTTAGGACGGGTGCCATCGGTGGTTGGCCGTCGCGCCCGCTGCCGCGGAACGGCCTGTTATCATCGATAGGGGCGCATTCATGGAAGGCACCAGCTCGAGAAGCATCCGCCTCATCGCGCTCTTCTGCCTGGCGCTCCTCTGCGCCGCGCTCATCGTCAGCGTCGCCTACTGGTCCGGTCAGCGGTCGTGTCAGAGCGACGCGCAAGCCACCAAGGGTGAAGTCAAACGCGGACCGGATGGCAGGATGTTGTACTTCGACGGCCAGTGCTGGACCGACAAGCCGATGCCGCCGAAGGACACGCCGTTCTAGTCGCCGATCGACGGACCTCGTACCTGCTATAATCCCTCAGTTCTCTTTAACGCGGCCCTGAGAGGCCGCGAAGAGGTGATGATGCCCGCCTGCCCGCCGCCCGCGTTCGCAATTACCCAGTTACCCAATGCTCCAGTTATTCAATCTGAGGCCCTATGCCCGTCGTAATGGACGCCGACCGGATCGGCCGGACGTTCATGCGGATTGCGCACGAGATCCTCGAGCGCAATCGCGGCGTCGAGGAGCTGGCGCTCGTGGGCATCCGCACGCGCGGTGTGCCGATTGCCAGGAGGCTGGCGAAGGCGATTCAGGAGATCAACGGCCACCAGATCCCGACCGGCGCCCTCGACATCACGCTCTACCGCGACGATCTGATGCGCACCGCCGTCGGCGCCCAGCCCGTGATCCGCAAGACCGAGATTCCGTTCTCGATCGACGAGAAACGGATTCTGCTGGTGGACGACGTGCTCTACACCGGCCGGACGATTCGCGCCGCGCTCGACGCGCTCATCGAATTCGGCCGGCCGCGGGTGATTCAGCTCGTGGTGCTCGTGGACCGCGGCCACCGCGAGCTGCCGATCAAAGCCGACTACGTCGGCAAGAACGTGCCGACGTCGCAGACGCAGAGCGTGCAGGTGCACCTGATGGAGGTGGACGGCCGCGATGAAGTGGAGATCCTGGGATGAAGAAGGATCTCTTGAGCATCGCCGACCTCTCGGCCGACGAAATTTACCTGATTCTGGACACCACCGAGGCGATGCGCGAGATCGGCCAGCGGCCGATCAAGAAGGTGCCGACGCTTCGCGGCAAGACCATCGTGAACATGTTCTACGAGCCGAGCACGCGCACGCGCACGTCGTTCGAGATCGCCGAGAAGCGGCTCAGCGCCGACACGCTGAGCATCGCCGCCGCGACGTCGAGCGCCCAGAAGGGCGAGACGCTGGCGGACACGGCCATGAACATCGAGGCCATGGCGCCCGACATGATCGTCCTGCGCCACGCCTCGTCGGGCGCCGGGCACCTGCTGTCGCGCATCTGCCGCTCCCGTATCATCAACGCCGGCGACGGCATGCACGAGCACCCCACCCAGGCGCTGCTGGACGCGGCGACGATCCGGGAGCGGCTGGGCGGGCTGGCCGACCGGCGGGTCGGCATCGTCGGCGACGTGCTGCACAGCC
>Ga0114129_10016518_pt1 | contig 10509 bp, 9 predicted proteins | sample RhiMetdeltSRZDD1_FD_80071 | JGI IMG/M metagenome (GOLD analysis project Ga0114129, IMG submission 80071) | Populus rhizosphere microbial communities from Tennessee, USA - Rhizosphere MetaG P. deltoides SRZDD1 (version 2) (version 2) | ecosystem: Host-associated > Plants > Roots > Rhizosphere >... | reverse complement strand
AATGTCATATTTGATTTGAGCAATGGTACAACAATATCAGGTATTGGGGTGCCTTTTACATTGCCTCCAGGCCAGTTTTCTATAGAAGCGTTTACCGACGTCGCAGAAGAACTACTGCCTGCGTCACCATATAACCTTGGTGAACCTATAATCCAGAACATGCCTAATGATACACAGGCTATAGTAGGTTTTAATAAAATAGCATTTTATCCTGCGGTTGTAGACCAAAATGGCAACGTGGCATATCTAGAAGAAGAAGAGCTTAGCAATCAAATGCTTCAGATGCAGCAGGCATTTGAGCAAGGAACACCCATGCCATCTCCACTTTCCACTAGCTATACAATGGATGGTACTGAAACAGTAGTCAGTTCAGGCATAGTACTTGGTGTTAATGAATTCCGTCCACCTCAATTTCCATTCCTACACAGCTTTGCAGTGACCTTTAACGAGCCTGGCACTTATGACTACTTCTGTGCATTCCACCCTGGAATGTTTGGACAAGTTGTAGTTGTCAGCGGCGACAGCAGCTGAGAGAGACAAACAAGTCAGAGATCAACAGTAACATGACGGGAGCTATCACCATCGCCACCGCCGACTAGCATGCCATAGCCTCAAAGAATGATGCGCTCATCCTTCTCTTTTTTTCTTTTGCAATTTTCTGATCATATTATTATTAGTCACCGTCATCATTTGCAAGACAAAAGTATTAGGTAGAAAAAAATTAGGCCGTGGATGGGATTTGAACCCACGACATCATCATGACAAATATTAATGGTGTAGTTCAGTCTGCATCCACATATTTCCAAATATTGAAACATAAGCCAGTACTATGATTCGCTATTAGAGCATGTAACCAGTCCCATGAATTCATAAGTGTCTTCTTCTTTTGAATTATCATCCTTTAATTCTACTGTCAAAGAGGATGATTCACTATCATGGTTGTAAGCTCGGCTTGCAAAGGTTTTTGATGTCTCGAATGTCGATCGCTGGATTTTCTTGTTCTCTTAGCTTTTGTACCCTGTCTTCTGTTCTTGCAGTATGTGGAGGTACCAAGATTCTAACTCAGTCTGGTTAAACTAGACATGTAACATAATAGTTATATAATGACGATCTCTGGAAATTGAAATGTGACATGTTACATGTGATTCGCTGTCAAATAAGAACCAGAGAGAGATAGAAAACACTCGATCAGTTGTCTAAAAGAAGAGCAGAGCAGTTTCAATGCATATTCACTGCTTTCAATCAGTGTAATGATGTATTGTGTGTGCGTGGATGTGGAGGAACAACATTCATGCTTTCTTCGTTAACATATCATTAATATTCAAGGACACTGCGGCTGTGTAGTTTATGGGAAGCAAGGATCATAGTTCAGATCCGCATCAACCTAACTTTTAAAAAATTGTCCAAGAACTACTTCGGGATGCAGCTTTTCTGATCCATCAAGCAGCGGCGATGGATTTTTACATTTTAAGTAAGTATCAAACATTGCAAGAAGGTAATCGCAGGTAATGCGCCAAACACGCTCAGGTCTAGCGGAACCCATCACTATTCGGAATGGCGAATCTTGAGGTAAATGTGCAAATTGAATATCTGCAAAATTCGCATGCTTAGCTCCAATTATAGTCAGTCCGTAGCCGGGAGTCGCTCGGTCAATGACTATCTGCCACCCTTGAGAGAATAACAGTCGCTCTTCTTCGCACCATTCAGTATTAGGAAAGGCTTTAGCCATCACCATTTCATCACAAGGTAGCAAAAATTCGGGATGTTCTGCCGCTATGATCATTGCAGGCTTGGTTAGACCTACTTTTCCAACCTCATTCCAATTAGCACCGTCTAGGTTCACTGCGACCTTACAACGATCATCCTTTCTGCAAAATTCTAATGCGGCATTTCCTCCCAGAGAATGTCCAAACACACCCAATCTTGTTAGGTCAAGCCGACCTGCCAACACACTTGATCCTTTGTTTATTTTCTCCAATTGGTCAACGACAAACTCGATATCTACCGTCTTGTAGTCTGCAGCGCTTGCTCTAAATCTGAAGGATTCTTCGATTGAACCTGCTCGCGAGTTGACCCCTTCCATAAATTTTGGACTAACGGGTATCACTCTTCCATTAGACAAGACCGTAACTGGAGCATCATACGTATGATTAATTCCAACAACGATATAGCCATGACTTGATATTTCTTCAATGATTGCTGAATATGATAATACGGAAAACCCAGCCTGTGAAAAGATAATTACGGGATACGTGGGCTGAGATGAGTCCACAGGAGCATTTTCAAGCGAATGACATTCAAACCCTGTTGTTCCCAATTTCACACCATAAACAAAGTCTGCTTCAGACCACTTGTCCGGTAGGTAAACAGCAGGCTTAGAATCGGATATCGGTGCGGCTGGATACCAAATCCACACAACCAACTCTCTTTTGTCTTCCTTTTCAGCCGAATAAGCCTCCAGTCGGTTCTCATCTATCAATTGAATTAGCATGCGACCCACCCTATGCTTTCCGGTGGGACTCGGCAAAGACGTGCCAATCATGCGCTTTCAAGCCTCATTAGGTTACCTTAATTTAGTCGACACAGATTCCAGACACTGCAACTTTTCTAAAGAAAGATAGGGTGATGCCACGGAGTACTATCTGGATAAGGTGCAAGCGCCGACCTAAATGCAGGATCGCTTGTCGCCTGCTTAAAGTGTGCCTCACAGACTCCCATACTGCATAATTGATAAACACGCAACTTCCTCCAATGCCCCGATGAAGCTGTGAATAGATGAACCCTGGCTTCTGCTTTAGGTAGGCTGCATCTGCTGTCCAAGCATTGAGCAATTGGTCTAAATCTTTGGGCTTGACATTGAATTTATTAATTAAGATTACAGGACGGCCACCCTCCTCTTCTTCTAGTTGTACAGCAAGAGTTACATTCTCATCCATTTCAATTGGCTTTAACATATATAACATCAAATATGGCTTTTTTTATCAAAAAAGGTTACGCATTAGATCAAGCAAGCATATTTTGGTAATTGTCAGCAGGGATCAGGTGCCGTATATCATAGTTTCTACAATCATTTGGGGTGGAATAGTTGCAAAAAGAAGCCGTACAGATATGAGATAGAGGCTCCACCGTCACACTGTGATCGGTGCTCTTGTCATATTCTATGCTCCGCTCTGAAACTTTCTTATTTCAATTATGCGGTAGAGTCTACTCTTACACCCTAAGGCGGCTGAATCCTCCGTGACAAGGCTTGCTTTCAAAGCCCTCAGGGGCAGCAATCGTTTCCTGCGCGTTTGTTGTGCTGCTACTGCTGCTGCTACTGCTGCTGTTGTTGTTGCTGCTTAGATGGTAGATCTCAGATCTAACCCCATGCCTCTTGAACCGCTGCACAAATGGCTTTCCAATCAGTTCCATGACACCATGTTCTTTTTGAGTGCTCGGCTGAAGGAGAGGTCCATGTAACTTCGAGTGGTCTCTATTTATGCAGCGGATTCGGTTATTGTTTTATTATTTATGGCGCTCACTATACAAAGTATATAGTATAAAAATAGGTGAGGGAGTAAAAGTGTAGATGCAAAAATCACTTTCGGTAGATGAACTATACCCTACCATGTCCGAATGGCTCCTGCCTGAGGTCAAGTTTGCTCAGTGCCCCATCAAGAATAGCTTAGGTATATTGGGGAAAAAGTGGGCAATGCTTGTGCTGAGGGACATTGGGATTCTAGGCGTTGACAGGTTCAATCGGCTTCTTGCTTCTATCCCTGGCTTGACTCCAAGGGTCCTGTCGATGCGCCTGAAGGAGCTAGAGAAGGAGGGATTCATAAAGTGCATCGAGAAGGGAAATTCATCAATGATTGTGCGATGGACCCTTACAGAGAAGGGAAGAGATGCTCTACCAATCTTGTTACAGTTTACCGCTTTCGGTTCAAAGTGGCATGCTGATGTGGTGTTTGAGGACAAGACTCCTCGAACGCCAGATGAATTGTTCCAGCCAAAGGCTATGAAAGTCATGCGCGCGTAGAATCATCCATAGTTGAGCAAGAAAACGATAACTTAACAGTTCCAAGCTAACAACAGGCAAACACCTCGTCAAATTTCTTTCTGTCCGATTTGCTAGGGGTATTACGAAATGGCTTCCATTCTCTTTCTTTCCATTGCAAGCGGAATCCTGAACGATGCTGTGGTATTATCTCTCTCTACTCATCCTAGGAAATTACTATTTTACCTATAGGCATACAGAGAGATTCAGACAAGTTCAGCTTCTGAAATCTTAAAAAGACAAAAGGAAGAAGCTATGCACATAGAAGATACACAAAGGCTAGTTACGGAGATTGAAATGCTCAAGGTTGTATTGTATTTGGTAGCGAGGAAGGAAAGGAGCAGCTAAAGCTAGAGAACAACTTCAGTTGTTTGGAATACCAAACGGCACATCTTCTACAGTTCTAACGGAAATACAGAGAATAAAAGTTGACATAAATTAAATCATGATGAATATAGGTCTCTTTTTCAGCAGATAAATCATAATGAAAAAAGAACTTCAAATCTTTAGTGTTACGACTTAGGTATAGATGGATGTGTTCATGTGCTTTGTCAAGCATCGGCGCAGATGTAGCTAGCGGCAGCAGCAGATCTTCTTCTTCATAAAGGTGACAGTGTCTCATGTAGGGCATTAATATATTCAATTACATTGACTCGTGTTACTTCTGATTTGATGCTCTCAGTGAATTTATCTAGAATTTGCTTGTTCCTTTCGAGGGAGGTGCTAGCTTGCAATATATCATATTAGCTTGGTAATGCTTAGCTTATTTACTGTTAATATACCATTCAAAGTTTAACTTTTGCTACTTTGTGAACCTTTTCAAGGAATGCATGTTGGTAGTTCTGATAGGCATTCTTGTCTTCCAGACATCTATTGCAGATAGACGCCTGCGATATTGCCTGTCTGCCATAGTTGTCGGCCTCAAAGCTGGAGTTGTTGCCTGCGACAGGTCTGCCGCAGATAAAGCAATCAACCTCTGCTGCCGTCGGCTGCTGCCTGTTCGTATCAGGGTCTATTTTTTCAGTTGTTGTTGTTGTTGTTGTTGTTGTTGGTGGCGGAGGTGCCTTGCATTCGCTATGCTTGATCGCCTTGCTATTCTTTGACCAAAGGGCATATTGACCTGCAGATATTTCCTTGCCGCATGAAGAACACTTGCCCTTATATTTCACCAAAAGCCTTATCCAATCGTTCATTTTCTTTTTTTCACTTTCTCCATTTCTTTTGCTATCGACTCACCAACTGACTCGTCCTGAGAATTATCTAGTGCAAACTCGGCTGGATTTATTTTTTCATTGATCATAACTCTGATAAAATATGGTAGGACAAATAATCCAACAGAGCTTCTTGACGTATGAAGAGCCCGAGCAAGTTCATCCAAGATCTTCCTCGTCGATTGCGAGCGGGCAAATATCGGTCCCATCACAGGCCACGGCATTGAATACTGGCGGTATTTGATATCCTTATGGCGGGATTTTTCGTACAACCCTGTTGCGATCAGGCTGTTTACGTATTTCAGAAGGTGCCACTGCCTTGATGCGTTAGCCCTTCCAACGATCATATCGGCTCTTGAAAGTACATTCAGCAACAAAGCAAGATCATGCTGTTCTATTTGTGAGGAAACTATGCTTGAGAATAAGGCTGCTAGCACATCTTTCCGCCTTTCCTCCGGTGAAATCAATCGATATCTTGGGTCAGGATATGATACATCTGCCCTTATTATGAACTGCATCGCCTGGTTCAGGGTGTCTGCATTAAAGTAGCCATTGATTGCATCTGCAATATCCACATCTATGATGTCTTTGTTTGAAACAGTAGAATAGCCAGCGGCACGTGACTGTGCGCTGTTTAGCAACGATCGGATATCACCTCTACTGTTCTCTATGATCGATGTCTTGTCGCCTGATCCAAGTTTTACTCCTTCGCTCTGCAGTACGTGATCTAGAAACAGTAGCAATAGCCGTGGAGGCACTGGACGAAACTCCACTATTTTGCAAGCCTTGGCAAGCTTCATTATCTTAAGTGACTTTTTGTTTGCAGCCATTATCACTGGCACGGTTGGTTCTTTCATTAGATTGATCAGGGTGTCAAGACCTCCCGTGTCCTCCCTACCCGAAATGCCATCTACCTCATCCAAGAACAGCATTATCTTTTTCCCAATCAGGTTGGCGGTATTCTGAAAAACCGGTGTTATTCTTGCCTGCAGGGCTTCCTTGTTGCGTATGTCGCTTGCATTCATTTCTACCACATCACAATCAAGCTGCCTTGCAAGTGCGTGTACAAGGGTGGTCTTGCCAGTGCCGGGTGGACCCACTAATAGAAGCGGTCTGCTGCCACTCACCCAGCCTGTTAACCACTTTATTGCAGCAAGGCGGGCATCCTCGTTACCCACCATTTCTTGCACTGTCTTTGGCCTGTGCTTTTCAGACCACATCATCATTATCATCTTCTTGCAACAGCTTCTTCTATCTTTTTGTAAAATTCATCAAAGGGCGCACGGCGTACAAGCTCGTTATACCAGTATTGATTGTAGTGACGAACAGTCAAGAAAAGAAATTCCAAAAAAGGCTTTATCTGAAAGTTCTCTGGCAGCATGTCAAGTGCTATTTTTGCTTCATCCAGATAGAGATCACTCTTTGCTATTGTGAGTTCAAAGCCGCGCTGGACATTATCCATGTTGAGAGCAAAGTAGAGTGGCCATGATGGAATCTTGACTTCGTTATTCTTTAGGGCGTCTTCGATCTCATTGCCACAGCCGACACACTCACCAGCCTTGGCCATGCCAAGATGGAAAATATCAGAAAGTGGGCGGCGATTGAGCGCCATGTTCCGGCCAGCAGTCCCCATCACTGCCCTATATTTCTTGTAGCATTCAGTCATGTTTTCATCATTAATTGATGCCGGTTCCATCTTTAGCTTGAGATCTATGTACTGGCCAATCCTGGCATTGCGAAAGCCTTCTTCAAAAGCCTTCAGAACTGCATCGCCTCCTTGAGCAATATTGTTGCGCGCTATTGCAAGTATGTATGGGTTCATGAACTTGTAATCGTCAAGATACTCCAGATCTTCGTCCTTGTCAACTATCCTGTCCATGGGCTCTGAAAGATCAATCGCGATTATGTGGCCATCGATAACGGCTTTCCTCTTTTCTTCAGAAACACTGTCGCCAAAATATTCAGATGCGCCGTCGTAAAGCGCGTTGAAAACCGGAAAGGTCATCTTGACAAAATTAGAATCTAGTATGTGCCTGACTCTGTCTGCAAGAATGTCAGGGTTTGATAATCTCATTTTGATGTCTGGCACGCTATTGTCTGAGAGGACAAGTTCTTGTGAATTGACCTCTTCAGCGAATTTGCGGATTGTACCGGACGGATTACTGTCGGCAGTTACTGCTTTATGCAAGGACAAGGTGAATCGCTGCACGAAGCTAGGAAATTCCTGCTCTGTCTTTTCCTTGTAGTGGTTGAACTGCTTGTAGCCCTTACTTTGCAGCATTCTCTCCTTGATTATGTCCTTGCCGGCATGCGTCCTAAGCAGAGCCTCCTTTGAAAAAATCAATTCATCCTTGCCACTCATTTCTCTGGCTTCTGCCACCTATTGTTATTTAATCATTCATAATCTAATGTCCAAGCTTAGGAAATTTCTTTCTCGCGGATTTGGTGTCTTCCACTCAACCTAACCTGTTTTAATCAAGTTGCAGGAATAATCATCAATTCTATTCTTTGCAAAATAGCAGATCAGAGTTGAACTACATTTCAAATATTGTTCTCTCAGATCAAATTGGTTTACTATGGTTCCCGTAGTTCTCAATTTTGTTGGAGTTTTTCCTCTCCTTCCTCATAGCCCTGTATCACTTGACGGGATTTAATACATTTTCCAACACCATGATCGCGTCTCGTGACTACCATTGCGATCCTTTCTCCACAAAAGATACAGTAGGTGTCATCACAAGTCCTGCACTGGATAAATTGGTTATTTGCCCCCATGGGAAGGAAATCATGCTCGTGTATCCCTGGTCCCATGACTAATCTAATGTAGTAGCCTTCTTAAATAATCAGCAGCTAATAGCCACAGCATATCGGAAAGCATAAAGTTGTAGAATTAAAAGCCAATGATTATTCACAGATATGAATTTTTCATATAATACTAAAATCGTCTTATTTTCTTCCTCTTCTCTTCTTGCCTTCTGCCTTTGCTTTTAATATTGTTATTTTTCTTCCTCAAGCAGTGAATGTTCATTGTTCTTACATAGCAACCAATACACATAGCGATTGGTGTTGGAGTGGATGATTCAACGATATAATGTGCCCTGAGAGTTTTTAGAGATTTCGCAGTAACTTACATTGTAATGATTCTTTTTACCCTTGAGCGTCAAGATCAGTTTTGTGTTTAGTTTGCTTGTGACCAGGATGAAGGAAAAGAGTTGTCAGCCAGAATAAATAAGGAGGAGAGCTTTTATCTGCATTTTTATCTACATTTACTAATCTACAAATTGTAGAATGACACCTTATAGAGGTCTAGAAATAAATATTTCTTAAGAATATATTAGGAAGAAAAGGGCTAGTGTGATTTTACTCTCAGTCCCTTTTCTCTGCACTGCTCGCTAGTTCTATGTACTGCTGCTGCCCTTAAGTTCAGAAGGTAGTAGATATATGTGTGTACTATTATTCTTCTTTCTTTTTCTCATACTTGTCGCTTTCCTCCTCGTCCTCGTCTTCCTCTTCTTCCTCTTGTTCTGCTTCCGCTTCCACTATAACAAAACCAAGTTCCTTTGCCTTGTTTACAAGTTCTGACATCTTTTGGACTACTGTAGCTCCATCTTCTTCATCTATTGTTAACTCCAATTCAACTTCAAACACCATGTTCTAATATCGCTAATTCATAACGAAGAGGTATTAACTTAAATGCATTATTATTACATGCTCTGTTGCTGACACACACAGCATGCGAGAACCTATAACTCCATAATGATAAAGATAAGGTGCGGCGGCGGCGGCTGTCAAGCTACTGTACATGGCGGTATTCAATAATATAGTATCATATTGGCAGTATCATGGGAGGAGGCATAGTCCATAATTAGTTGAGTCGTATAATGATAATATTTTGCCCCAATGATGACAGTCCATCTTTTTACCAATTTTAATTATCCTGGCGTTAGCAGCAAATATTACCATATATGGACAAATGTGCATCTACAAAAATCAACTCATTCTATTCTGCTGAGCATAAATCCATCATCAAGCTTGGGCCTACGAACAGCAAAAATATTACTTTTCGCAACGCTAGCAAAAAGACCTAATTCACAAAAATAATCCCATAAAAAGAAGAAAAAAAGGCTCTGCTTACCTTGAAGCCATTGCGATTCTTTCTTGCTCGTGCTTTTTCTTGATCGCGTGGCTTGCCATGTCGTTATTTGCAGCCAGAAGGATTTCCTTAGCAAGTGCCTCTTCTATGGTCTGCAGGCTTGAATACGTCGATTCCCTTACACCTTCCGCAATAAAACGAAGTGCAAGATCGACTCTGCGCAGCGGAGCTACATCAACTGATACATGGTAGACGACGCCACCATATACGATGCGAGTTGTGTCCTCATTTGGTGAAGAGTTCTCGACTGCCCTTACCAGCAGATCTACAGGGTTTTTCCCAGTTTCAAGGTATATGATTTCAAATGCTGTTTTGATAATGTTGAGCATCTTTGCCTTCTTGCCACCCATTCTGCCGGTGTTCTTCGCATATCTCTTGCCAAAGTGCATCATCTTATTTGCCAGACGCTCTACAATATTGACCTCTGCTTTCTTCAAGCGCTGGTGCTCGTGCCTACCAAACGTGACTGGGATGACGGCTGGCTTTAGGTTAATGACAGATTTGAGGCCGGGATCATTTATTTCGATATTGCTCATATCCCACCTGTGGAACAGTTGGATGTTTACCTGCTCCTTACCGCTCATCTTCTAGGCTTCTCCTTTCTTCCACGTACAAGTTCATTCAATGAGACACCGTTGACTTTGAACACCTGCCACCTGACGCCAGGGATGTCGCCCATTGCTCCTCCCATCGCGCCTCCGATACCCCCAATAATTACCTCATCGTGTTCGTCGACAAAGTTAAGAGCGCCGTCCCTTGGTAAGAAGGCAGTAACGGACTTGCCATTCTTTATCAGCTGAACCCTGACGCACTTGCGTACAGCAGAGTTTGGCTGCTTTGACTCAATGCCAACCTTTTCCAACACTATTCCTCTTGCCTGTGGCGCACCTTCTAGAGGATTTGCCTTCTTGTCAAGCATGAGCATTCTTCTCTTATAATATTTTTCTGACCACCGAGCACGGCTCTTCTTTGCCTTAAGAACCCTGCCTGCGAACAGACCTAGTGGAGATTTACCCATTCATATTCACCCTATTACTACTATTTCCCTGCTCAGGGCCAACTATTAACACATTGGATATTTGGAAGTATCGCTTCGCAAGAAGCCTTGCCTT
>Ga0114129_10016517_pt1 | contig 10510 bp, 12 predicted proteins | sample RhiMetdeltSRZDD1_FD_80071 | JGI IMG/M metagenome (GOLD analysis project Ga0114129, IMG submission 80071) | Populus rhizosphere microbial communities from Tennessee, USA - Rhizosphere MetaG P. deltoides SRZDD1 (version 2) (version 2) | ecosystem: Host-associated > Plants > Roots > Rhizosphere >... | reverse complement strand
TGCTCGAGGTGTATCCGGCCAAGCCGGAGCTGCCCGAGGTGTACCACGGTAGGCCGCAGCTGATTGAGGCGGACGCCAGGGGACGAGCGGTGTTGCGTGCTTGGCAGGAGATGCTCGAGCTGCACAACGGGCGGTGGGAGCTGATCGACCGGGAGCTGTTTCGAGCGCGTGTTCGCGAGCTGCTCGAGCTGGACCGCGAGGCCCCGAGGACAGTCCCCGAGTCTGGGCAGTCGAAATCCGATGTACCCGGCTGAGTAGCTCCGCTGCTCGCTGGACGGTAATTTGTCTCGGCCGTCGTTACGGTCTAATCCAGGTGTGAACGTCAGCGACGAGGATCTACAGCGGCGTGCCGAGGCAGATCGCCGGGGAGTCGATCCGCCTATCGAGGTCCGGACGCCCACGTGGTCGAAAGCCGGCCATCTCGATTGGTGGGTGAAGGAACGGCGGAAATGGTGCGACGCGTACGCGGTGCAGACGGGCGTCAACGGTGGGTCAGAGCTGCTGATCTTCGTCCGGCGGCGGTTCGCAGCCATGACTCGTCGTTGTTGCCTGCATTGGTGTTGCTGACCAGGTCAAGAAATTCTCGGCACCGGGGGCGCGGGTCTCACCCCCATCGTGGCCGGTCGGCAGTAGCGAAGCGGGACGGCATCGCTTTATGGCGTCCCATCTTCCCGCCAGAATCGTAATCGTGTTCTGCCTTCTGGCCTGTCCGGGGACTCCATCACGGCCAGTCTCCAGGCGGCCGCCAAGAGGAACGCGTCAACTTGTCGGCTGTCATAGCCAGCCCAGTCGGTCGTGAACTGCTTGTCGCGGGCCTCATCCGATGTGAGCAGGGGTTGCCTGACCCCGAGGAGCGTGTCGCGGAGCCCTTCCTGGAAGGCGTCCACCTCCGCTGTGACATAGCCGTCCCTCGAAGCGCCGGCGGTTGAAAATCGCGTCGAGTCGGCCCACTCAGCCCACCCGGCGAGAATGGCACCGCTAACCAATGGTCCTTGCGGCCTGTCCGTCGACTCCATCGCGGCCAGCCTCAGGCCCGCGGCATCGAGGAACGCAGCAACCTGCTTCTTGTCATAGCCAGCGTGCTCTGTCTGCTCCGACCAGTCGGTCGAGGAGAACTTCTTGCCGCGGACCCCGTCTGCCCTTACCGGGGACTCGCCTATACCCATGAACGTGTCGCGAATAGCCTCCCGGAAGGCGTCCACCTCCGCCGTGTCATAAGCCTCCCTCAGTCGGGTAGTTGAGAATGTCGTTGAGTCGGCCCACTCGGCCCACGCGACAAGGAGGGGGCCGCTAACCAATGGTCCTGCCGGTATATCCGTGGACTCCAACGCGGCCAGCCTCAGGCCGGCGGCATTGAGGAACGCCTCAACCTCCGTCTTGTCATAGCCAGGCCGGTGGGTCGAGAACTGCTGGCCTCGGAGGTCATCTGATCTCACCGGGGGGGGTTGCTTACCCCGAGGAACGCGTCGCGAACGGCGCTACGGAACGCGTCCACCTCCTGCTTGTCATAGCCAGACTTCAGACCGCTGGATGAAATGTCGTCGAGTCGGCCCACTCGGCCCACCCAACAAGGCGGGCCTCCTCCGCCGGAACTCCCCATGGCGAGGCTCCCAAGTGGGTGCCGCCTCCTCAGTATCGGGCTCCGGTGGCGAGTTCTCCGCCTTGTCGAGGAGTGGCCAAGTTGCGGTGGTTGGAGGGGTGTCTGTTGGTGTCGTGGGGGCTGCTTGCGTCCGTGTTGGCGGCATTGGATGGCCGGTCCGCCGGTCTGTCGGCTGCCATGGGAACCCCCAAGTCGACCTGCCGTCATGAGATACGGCAGGTCCAGTTGGATGCATCTGTATCGAACCGTGGGACGCCCGTCAAGCGTGACCCGGGCACTGCGTATGTGCGCGGCTCTAGCCGCAGTGACTGCCGGGAGTACCAGCGCGTCAGAATGGCTGAGCACCGTCACTAGTCGCTGACGGGCGGTCGAATGTCGGCGGTGTCCAGGCGGGCGAGGTCGGTTTGGGCCTGGGACAGGCCTCGGACCACGGGGACCCAGGCGGCGAAGGCCAGGATGCCAAGTATCGCCACGGCGATCTCCAGGGCGGGAACCACGCCCTGGCGGACATCGTTAATGCCCATGATTCCCTTCAGGATCGCCGGGTTCGAGGCCGCGTTGCCCACCACCCCGTACGCAATCCAGAGCCCCCACCACAGGCCGGTGTCGCGGTAGCGGCCGCGCTGGCCGACCGCGGCAGAACTCGAAGTGATGTGCCAGCTGTCGTCGACGAGCAGCTTCGGGAACCAGAAGCACACGACCGGTACCCACCATCCCAGCCAAGCCCAGACGGCCGACAGGCGAACCCGATTCGGAGCGATCAGCACGGCGTTCGCCCGGGCGCGGGAAAGCCAGAGCGAGCCGACAATCCACGTCGTAGGGAGCAGCAGGGAGTAGAGCAGGGCGGCCGCGTCGTAGGCGGTGAAGACCTCAGCCGGATCCCGCCCTTCGGCCGCCGCAGCCTCATACGCGTGGACAGCCGCTGGCGCCGATACGGCACTAAGGATGTCACTCAGCACCACCAAGGCTCCGAGCACCAGCAGCGCTGTCCCGAGCCCCTGGTTCGGTCGAGGGCGTGCCGCCCAGTTCCCGATCGGTTGAGCCGGCGCTGCGTCATAGCCCAAAGATGGGTGCACGGGCTGAGCCTGGGCCGGAGCCGCATCGGGATGCTCGGTGTCGGGCTCCCAAAATTGCCAACCCGGCGGCGCCGCAGGCCAGTGGGGATCGGGCGTCCACCCCGCCGGGGGTCGCCATCCTACGGGTTGCTCCGGCCAGCCCGGAGGAGTCCTAAAGCGCCACCCTGATCCCGCCGGCTCGCCCGTCTGGTCGGTATCCATCCCTGCCCCCGTCCCCATCTGGGGTGCGCCGTAAGGCTGCTCGCCGGAGGGCTGCGGGCCCTGTCCGTATGGGGTGGTCACACTGGCTCCTTGGATTTGCTGCAAATGCTCCTCCGGCCATAGCCGTGGCACGGTCGACGGATCGATCGCCCACCAGGGCGTCCACGGCCGGGACATCTGCAGGCGGTTGACCAGGCGTACCACTCGGATGGCGAGCACGGCGGCGACGGCTGTCAGCGCGGCGCCAAGTGTGGACACGCTCGCTCCTAACACTCGGGCGCTGACGTCTTGTACGTCGGAGACGAGGCCCGTGGGGCCTATGTTGCTGATGACCGCGGTGACGACCCAGGTGAGCCACCAGGCCAGCACCAGGCCATGGCGAGGGATACGACGCAGGTCAGGGAGCAGCGGCGGTGTTCGCGGGTCGCTGGCCGCGATCAGGTCGCCGACGATCTGCTTGGGGAACCAGAGGTTGACCACCGGGCAGAACCAGCCACCGATCACCCAGCCGCGAGAGCGCCGGTGCCGTCCAGAGCAGAAGAGTTCAGCGTTACCCCGGGCCCGCCAGAGCCAAACAATGAACACGACGCCCGCGGCCAACACGGCGAGCCAGAAGCCGTCGACACCCAGGTACCAAACGAATTCGTCGGCGCGATCCAGGCGGTCGGCGTTTTTGACCGGACCCTCGACATAATCCTTGACGACCTTGTACGCGTACCAGTCCGCCGCGGCGAGCACCGCCCGAGCGAGCACGACAAGGCAGAACAGGATGGTGACCGCCGTACCGAGGCCATTAACCGATCTGAACGAATGCTGGGCTGGCGACGCCGCGAACGGCTGGAACGGTTGCTGCCACAGTGGCTGGGACAGTTGCTGCGGTAGTTGCTGGGTTGGTTGCGGGGATGGCGGCTGCAAGGGTTGCTGGGGACGCGGAGCATCGCCACCCGGTTCCTCGTCGTACGGACCACTCACGTCAGTTCCTCGCTGGGGCTTCGCCAGCACGATGCGGGCCATAGGGCCGTGCGGGAGCAGGGGGGCAGCTGAGTCACGGGTCCTCCGAGTGATGGTGTGGGTGATGATGGCCTATGGATTGGGCCGGCGGGTGGTGTTGGCTGGATCGTTACGAGCTGCAGGACCTTGCGAGCGATGTGCTCTCATTTAGATCACCGACCGTCTGCTGGGCTCTTCGTCGCAGGCGTCACCGGGACTCCTCCGCAACCCGAACGAGCCAGATGCCGCACTACGACTCGCTACGGTGTCGCCGTGGACGTTGAGCGAGCCGCCGACCTGTACGCCCAGGGCTGGACCCTGCGCCAGGTCGGCGCCGAGCTGGGCGTTCATTGGAGCACGGTCAGCGAACAGCTCCAGAGCACCGGCATCACCATGCGTCGCGGCGCCCCTCCCGCTCATCCCGCCTCCACACAACAGATCCTGGAGCTTCATGATCAAGGCCTGACCTGGAGTGAGGTGGCAGAACAGGTCGGCATGACCGCTTCGGGTGCCTGGAGCCGCCACCGCCGGGCTCGGCCGCCAAAGCCTCCACCATTGGGCCGTTGGCAACAGGTTCTTGCTGACGCCCTTGACCAGAACCATGCCATTGGGGTCCGAGCGGCCGTCGTTGATCATCTCGGTCGGGCTCCGACCCGGGCTGAACTCACGGCTGCCCGACGAGCGGCCCATGGTCTCGCTCGCCTGGGTCGTGCCCGGGTGTTTCACGTACCGGGTGCTGATGCGGACGTCAATACGGGCGATCGCACCTATCTTGTGCTGGCCAAGCCGAATGTGATCATGAACGACATTCGACTCCGAGGGCTAGCGGTGGCAGGAAGAGACGCTGCCGGCCGGAAGAGCCCCCACAACCACGCCCAGACCGCTCGCAAGCTTAGACACTCCCTCCGGAGTACGGCCGCTGGTGCCCGGCTAATCCAGGCCGAGGGTTGGACAGCAGATCGGCTGCCGAACTCGCAGCCTCCTTGGCCGATGCCCTCGAGGAGCTTCACCGGCTGGGGCGGCGCCTCAACCGACGAACTCGACGCGATCAGACGCTTGCCGAAGAGCCCACCAGCTAGCTAGCTCGGTACCGAACCCGGAAGGTCTGCGTACGTGACGATCCCGCGAGTACAGCCGCTGCATCCGCCGCGCCAGCGCACTCGTAATGTCGCTCCTGGACTATCGCACGACCAGTCGGGAGGCAGGCATGACGACAACAGCCGGTGAAAGAGCAGTACTGGTGCGCCGGTGAGAACGAGCGTCCGAGTGGCCCCTGATGATCGCGGCCGTGGTCTTCCTGGCCGCGTACGCCGTACCGATCCTCCACCCGGACCTTCCGAGCTGGCTGTTCAACTTGTGCCGTTCGCTGAGCTGGATCACCTGGGGACTCTTCGTTGTCGACATCGTCGTCCGGTTGGTCCTGGCCGACGAGCGGCTGCGCTATCTGGTCCGGCACTGGTACGACGTCCTCGTGCTCGCCCTACCACTGCTCCGGCCGTTGCGGCTGCTCCGCCTGATCCCGCTGTTGTCGATGCTCAACCGTCGGGCCACGATCAGACTCCGAGGCCGGGTCGGAATCTACATCGCCGGCGGCGCCTCCCTGCTCGCCTTCTGCGCGGCCCTAGCCGTACTCGACGCCGAGCGGTCGAGCCCAGATGCCAACATCAGCGACTTCGGCGACGCGATCTGGTGGGCGGTTACCACGATGACCACGGTCGGGTACGGCGATCACTACCCGGTCACTGCCGCCGGACGTTTGGTGGCCTTCGGGCTGATGATTGGCGGGATCGCCCTGCTGGGCACCGTCACCGCCACCCTCGCGTCCTGGATCATAGAGACAGTCGCAGCCGAGAAAGAGCAGGCCGAAGACCTCCAGATCACCATCCAACGACTAGAGGACAAGATCGACCGACTCGCCGCGCAGAAGAGCGGTCTCGCTCGACCAAGCTGACCGCGATCAAGATCGACGCAGCAGGAATGAGAAAGGCGATTAGAAGCGCGCGAATGCGCATTGAAACCCCCGAGCTTGACCGCCCGATCAGACTCAGACGGCGAAGTGATCAAGGAGAAACAGCCTAGTAAGACACTGAGCCAAGGAACCGCAAATTGAGCAGCGAGTTACTAAACGCAATTCTGGACGACCGAACGATAACGATCCGGGTGCGTTTCCAACGCCTCCCGGATAGCCGCTCCTTGTGCCGGTTGTCCCGGCTGACCAGAAAAGCAGCATCATCGGGCCCGCCAACGTGCGCGGGCATCTTGTGGTGTCGTCTTGCAGATCATGGGCGTACCTCGGGTAGTTACACCTGTGGCGCCCTTTGGGGAGCAGAAGGCGCCGGGGTGAACCGTTCGCGGCGCAGACCGCTTGGTCGGTGGCGGTGATTGCACGTTCGAAATCACGATGTGGACGACTGAGTCCGGTCTGGCCCGTGCAGCTCCGCGGGGTGACTGACTAAGTACCACCCCGTCCTTGCCGGTGGTCCTGGGCACCCATACGCCCTGACGGCAGCGGTACGTCCAACTGATTGCACTCGTGCGTGCGTCGTTCCACGGGCCTGTAAACGATCTTGAAACAGCGCGCCACCGGACCCGCTGGGCCAGCGGAAGTCGAGGTCCGGACCGGTGCCGACGGAGATCCAGTCAGCGTACGGGGGCCTGCTGTCATCGTTCGTCAACGCGCTGTGGTCGCTGGTCGACCCGCATGAGATGACGATCGATCCCGACGCCGTCGAGATGCTGCTGGACTTCCACGACGAGATCGAGCCAAGGCTGGCCAAGGAGGGTGATCTCCGACCGTTGGGCGGGTTCGTCGGCAAGATCGTCGGATCAGCCGCCAGATTCGCGGCGCTGCATCACCTCGGCTGGTACGGACCAAGGGGGCTCCCGCTGCCGATCACCGTCGGCAGCGTCGCCCGCAGCATCAAGCTGGCGCGGTACGCCATCGAGCACTACCGCTACGTGATGGCGGCGACCGGTTTCGTCACCCAGATCGCCATCGCGGATCGAATCGTCCGGTGGTGCCACCGAGACCAGCGGTCGGAGTTCACCAGGAGGGAGGCCCAGCGAGATCTCCGCATCTCGCGAGTGGAAGAGATGGAGGGGCCGCTGCGACTGCTGGAGGACAACGGCTACGTGAGGTCGGTCGGAGTGCAGCACGCGGCGCGCACCGGGCGCAAGCCATCAGACACGTTCCTCGTGAACCGAGCCGTCTGGCAGCCGGGTTCTGTCAATTCTGTCGGGCGAGCACTGTGAGGAGATGCGTCGTCTCGACCGGCTTTGGGAGGTTCTGTCGATTTTGTCGTTCTGTCACAACACAGATCAAAGCGATTCTGAGCAGAGATTGGTCGGTTGGTTTGTCACTCTGAATTCCTCTGTGACATTGCGACAAAATCGACAGAACTCTCATCTATCGAGCCGGTGATCAAGACCCCTTTACATGAGAGTCGAGATAGACGGCACAAGGATGATGGTCAAGTCCTGCCCTTACCGTTACAGGTAATGCACACTTTTTGCCCTGCATGTCGGGCAGGTGTCCTTAAGAACTTCGTCTTCCCGGATCCGCCGCAGTTCGGGCATCGGCCTTTTCCATTGCAGGTCGAGCAGACACCCATAGAATATTTTCCCGTAAGCCGTTGCGGCCTGACAAGTTGCTGACCACGTCAAAGAAATTCTGGGCACAGCGCCCGCGTTAGGGTCAGCATGCCGGTATATGGCCCTCATCGGCGTCGATCGCTACGGCTTGTTGCCAAGAAACGACGTACTTCATGCCTGACCTCCGGTCGACTACGCCGCTCTTGATGCCGCCCCAAAACTGCAAGAACGTCGTGCCCTCGTCGCATTTGCTGAAAACCTGAAGAGTTGGCGTGGGATGGCTAGGCCGAGCCTGCCCTGTAGTCGGTCAGGATATATATCTCCCGATAAGCGCCACAGCGCGTGCAGAGCTGGTACCTCTGGCCCTCGTCGTTGTGGTAGTTGTGCCAAACGTGCAGGTGAAGCAGGCACCTGAGCGGCTTCATCGCCTCAGTATCGCATGGCGGCCCGTGACCGGAGGGGGTCGGATGATTGCTGGGAGTCTCGAAAATTCTGGCCGTAATGGCCGACCACGACGTTAAGGACAAAGATCACTGGCTCGCCTCGCCGAGACGTGAGCAGGTCTTCGGGCCCCTCGGTGTTACCAACATTCGGACGTTCGTCGATCCGCAGAATCCGACCCGGGTCGGGTTGGTGATGGATGTTGCCGATCTGGATGCCGTCATGGCTTCGATGGAGACCGAGGAGGGCCGCGACGCGATGGCGTATGACGGCGTCTTACCCGAGACGATCGTGGTGGTCCTCATCGAGGCGTAACCCGCACAATCCGAGCTCGAAGAGCACGCACGGACCGGTGCCTGCCACGCCCGGGGGACCTCTAGCAATTATCTCGTGCCCACAGCTCGATAGTCACCATCTCTTTGGTCATTGGCTCGAATAGCTTCGTCACCTCAGGATGCTCTCCCTCATTAGTTAAGTAGAGACGATATTGTCGGAGGGCGAGAAGGCGATCTATCTGGTCGTGGAGACGAGCATACTCGCGGACATTGGGTTTGATTTGTTTTGGCGAGAGAGTAGCTGCTCGATCACTTGCTCGGACTAACTCATTGCTGACCTGCGCTACCTGTTGAGGATCGGGACCGGCCTGAGACGATCCCAGCTGCCGGTACGTAGTCAGCCATCACCGCGTTCAGGTTGGTGTTGCTTCGCCAGGCTTCGCAGAATGCTGCCACGTCTCCTGCTGGTTCGCTACTTGGTTCTGGATCCCTTGTGATTGCCCATTGTGCAATGCCGAATATGAAACCAAGGCAGGCAGTTACGACGGCGATAATAAAAGCATTCGATCTATACCAAGGCTTCTTGTCCTCATTGCTTGGCTGCTCGCTCACAGTTAGCCTCCTTGCGTCGCCCATGATCTGTCAATCTGTCAACTAAGGCTCGTTAGCCGCGCACGCTACGGGGCGACCTCACAGCACTTTGGGTCCCTTTAGGAGGTGGCTGCGATGGCAGCCGAAGCCAAGCGGGAGCCTGGTCCACTGAGGCGATGGCTCCAAAGCTCCGAGCGAGTTGGCGGCGGCCCGGTGCAATCGATGAGCGTGCGGGTAAGGCTCGCCGAGCGCACTAGGCGAAGGTCGAAAAGCATCGCGTAGACGGTGGTGGGGCGGATTCGGCGCCGGACGCTAAGTCCTCGCGCTACGCCACGGTGCTTCCTCGCTGTCACGGCCCCTGTGCGTCTATAGCCATGACCCTCGTGCATGCGTGTGGCTGCGTGCGCGCGGGCTAGATGCAGGTGAAAAAGAATCGGTCAATGGCTACTCGTACCTCGCCCGGATCAGGGTCGCCATTTTCGTTCGCGTCCTGGAACGTAATGTGTGAGACGGCATGAATCTTGACCTTCCCGACCGGTTCCCCTTCGGCTGAGAAGATCCTGCGCGACTCCGTGATCGCAACTGTCGAGACGCTCAACGGCGCATTCGCGTTGATAGTGAAATGCTCAACCGCTGACCCCGTAACGTACCGGCCGTCACTGAAGGTCACCGTGTAGGTCAGTGTGCCGGTGCCGGCGATGTGGAAGGTCTTGCCAGTATCAACGACCTGCAGCGTCGTAGCCTCGGTGCCCACCTGGCTTCCTATCGTGGCATCCAGGCACTCGGGAAGTGACGTCTCACTCGGGAGCGGTTCCACACGTTCAATACGGAACACCTCAGCTTGGGCGTTCGCAACCTCGGCCATCACCGTCAGGGCCGGAAATGCCAGCAAAACACTTAAAGCTGACCTCAGAAGCAGGCGATTCCGGAACATATTTGATCCTCTGTTGTGTGAGGTCGCTCTGTGAGGCTGCGGGCTGACCAACGATATCGGCTGTAAGGCCAGCTGGCGGCGATGAGATAATTTCGCGGCTCAGAGTTTTGGGTCAACTACCAATGTGGCGCCCCAGTATTGTGAGCCTGACCACTTTGTCCGATCACGGACCGCGTGCCCAGAAACTCTCTCTTCGCGCGAAACCTGTCGAGGTCCTTGTCAGGTGATCAACAGAGGCATCATCCGACCCCATACGCACGTAGGCGCGCACGCGCACGCACGATGTCATGTCCGCCTGGCAGGCTCAAAGGTTCATTCGCGCACCCTCCCGGTCCCGAAAATCTCTGATGATCTTCGCGTGGTAGTCGCCGACTCTTCACGCACCTGGCGATCTATGAGCCTGATCGATTGCGACGGCTGAACCATCTGAGGTGGTGAGTTCTTCGATGTCAAACAGGTTCGATGGAACCCGTTACTTCCCGAATTCGAACGGGACGCTGAGCGGTCCTAAGGGACACCCGCCTGAGCCGCGTGTAGTCCACTAGGAGGACCCTCACCCAGCATCCAGAGAGCCGGGCCTGGTGGCTCTCACCACGGCCTGCGGCATCCAGCGCCCCGACTGATCTGCCAAGCTCACGACCTGAACAAAAGACGAAGTGCCGACGGCGCAGGGTGCGCCCGCCTGGCCGCAAGCCACAGTCCGCGCGCTGGTCGAATGAGGCGTCGGTCACCCGTGTCTCCTGGCCCCAGCTATTCGCGTTGGCACAGTTGTTGTGGCAGTGGACCACGAACGCGTCGGTCGGCGTGGTGG